>JAEEGH010005594.1_pt1 | contig 31425 bp, 30 predicted proteins | sample 9134181 | NCBI WGS metagenome assembly JAEEGH01 (sample SAMN16246544, study PRJNA631951) | gut metagenome | biome: gut microbiome; feature: rumen; material: DP-attached | host: Bos | place: Iran: Karaj | collected 2018-10
TGAAGAAGGCTGTAGAGGCTGGTTACTGGAACCTCTTCTCATTCAACCCAGACCTTAAGAAGGAAGGAAAGAATCCATTCACTCTTACTTCTAAGGAAGGTGACTACAGCAAGTATCAGGACTTCCTTGCAAACGAGACACGTTACTCTCGTCTTACAAAGGCATTCCCAGAGCGTGCTGAGAGACTCTTCGCACTCAACGAGGAGACAGCTAAGGAGCGTTACGCTCACCTTAAGAAGTTAGTAGATCTTTATTCATAAAATAAAGGTTTAGTTATAACTGATTACCTAAGCCCCGCGCTTTTAAAGCGTGGGGCTTTTTTAGTTGCTTTGTAGTGGTTGAAATGATAAAATATTACTAAATATTGTGGTGCGGACTAAATATTTGGGAGGATTTTTGAATGAAATGTCCATTTTGTGGTAGTCAAGATACTAGTGTTATTGATTCTCGTCCAGCGGACGACAATACTTCTATCAGACGCCGCCGCTCATGTCCTGAGTGCGGCAAGAGATTCACTACTTATGAAAAGGTAGAAACAATTCCACTCATCGTAATTAAAAAGGATAATAATCGAGAGCCTTATGATAGAACAAAAGTTGAAAAAGGCGTTCTTATTGCGTGTAGAAAACGCCCTGTTTCTGCTGCTCAGATATCAAAGGTCGTTGATGAAATAGAAACAGAAATCTTCTCATTAGAAGAAAAGGAGATTCCAAGTACACGAATTGGTGAAATCGTGATGGAGCATCTTGAGAATGTTGATCCAGTTGCTTATGTTAGATTTGCATCTGTTTACAGGGAGTTCAAGGATGTTAATACATTTATGGATGAGTTAAAGCGTGTATTAGACAAGTAGTTCTGAGTTTAGGGGGAGTAAAGTATTTGTCTTTTTTGTCGATATTATTATCAAAGACAAATATGGAGCGTTATAAATAATGAATGTTTCAGGAATTCGCCCATCGATTGGGTTTTATGATTCAAATTCAATAGAGTTTAGACAGGACATTGGTTCTACTTCTATAGATAACAGCGAAGCTAGTGCTTCACTTGAACTAACATCTACATCTGTTAAGGATGATGATATTGCGCAGGCTAGAAAGTCTCAGACCTTTGGCGCTTATGATTTTGCTAGTCAGTACAAGCCTGGCGAGAGCTTCGAACTTAAGGGTGTAGACAGCGATATCAAATCATTGGATGTTGAGAGAGCTGTTAGCGATATGCAGAAGGATTCAGTTATCCATAGATATCAGTATTTTGTACAGAATAAGCTTTCACAGAATTCTGATTATTCCGCAAATAAGAGCACAGAGGATTTTTCATTATAATTAAAAATACAAATTACAGGAGCACATCAATTGATGTGCTCCTTTTTATGTGCTACAATCGAGCCTATGAGTAAAAGAAATTTATATCCAAATGATTATGTAAAAAGCACCTATGTTATTGATTTTAAGAAGCTTTATGAGCAGGGATACCGTGGTGTAATATTTGATGTGGACAATACCTTAGTACCTCACAATGCTCCTGCGGATGATCGAGCAAAAGCTTTCTTCAAAGAGCTTCATGATATCGGTTTTGAGGCACTTCTTCTTTCAAATAACAAGGAACCAAGAGTAAAGACTTTTAAAGAAGCAGTAACTTATTGTTCCTACATCTATAAGGCAAATAAGCCTAGCGCCAAAGGCTATAAAAAAGCTATGGAGCAGATGGGAACAGATGAGAGCAATACCATATTTGTGGGTGATCAAATTCTCACTGATATATGGGGCGCTAATAGAGCAGGAGTGCGCTCAATCATGGTCGAGCCTGTCTTAAAATGGCATGAGGAAATCCAAATTATTTTGAAGAGATTCCTAGAAGCGTTCATTTTATTAGGCTACAGAATTTACAAATTATATGGAAAGAATATAAAAAAAGTACCTATAAAAAATAAGGAGAATTAATTATGAAAATCGTAATTGCTAACGATCACGCAGCGGTAGATTTAAAGAATGAGGTAAAGGCATATATCGAGAGCCTAGGTCATGAGGTTATCAATATTGGTACTGATTCTAACGAAAGCTGCCATTATCCAGAGTATGGCGAGAAGGCTGCCAGAATGGTAGCATCAGGCGAGGTTGATTTAGGTGTTCTAATTTGTGGGACAGGTGTAGGAATTTCACTTGCCGCTAATAAGGTTAAGGGAATCAGATGCGGTGTTTGCTCTGAAACAACAACAGCGAGGTTGATTCGTCAACACAACAATGCCAACATGATTGCGTTTGGTGCGAGAATTGTTGGTGCAGAATTAGCAAAAGATATTGTGAAGTCATTCCTTGAGGCAGAGTTTGAGGATGGTGGACGTCACCAGATTCGTATTGATATGATATCGGCTATTGAAAATAAAAACTAGTTCTGATATAATTTTTTGGTCTGTGATATAATCACGTAATTAATAGGGTTAAACCCGTACCTGATAGAGTATGTTAGAGGAGGAAATATAGTAAATGAACGTACAGGTAGAAAATCTTGAGAAGAACATGGCAAAGCTCACAGTCACAGTTGACGCAGCAGAGCTTGAAAAGGCTATTACAAAGGCATATAACAAGCAGAAGAACAGCATCTCTGTTCCTGGTTTTAGAAAGGGCAAGGTTCCTCAGCACATGATCGAGAAGATGTATGGTGCAGAGATTTTCTATGAGGAAGCTGCAAACATCATCATGCAGGATACATATCCAAAGGCATATGATGAGTCAGGCCTTGACATTGTTTCTCAGCCACAGATTGATATTACACAGCTTGAGAAGGGCAAGGATTTCGTTTACACAGCAACAGTTGCTGTTAAGCCAGAAGTAAAGCTTGGCAAGTACAAGGGTGTATCTGTAACAAAGGTTGATTCAAAGGTTACAGCTACAGAAGTAAATGAGGCTATTAAGACAGAGCTTGAGAGATCAGCTCGTATGGTTACAAAGAAGGGTAAGGCTGCTAAGGGTGATACAGCTGTTATCGATTTCGAAGGCTTCATCGATGATGTAGCATTCGAAGGTGGAAAGGGTGAGAACTATGACCTCGTTCTTGGTTCTGGTTCATTCATTCCTGGATTTGAAGATCAGCTTATCGGTCACAAGGCTGGTGAGGATGTTGATGTTGAGGTTACATTCCCAGAGAACTACCAGGCAGAGGATCTTGCAGGTAAGCCAGCAGTATTCAAGTGCCATATCCATGAGGTAAAGGGCAAGGATATTCCAAAGCTTGATGACGAGTACGTAGCAGATACTACAGAGTTCGAGACAGTTGATGAGTACAAGGCTTCTGTAAAGGAACGTCTTGAGAACAATAAGAAGGCAGAAGGCCGTCGTGCACAGGAAGACGAAGCAATCGCAAAGATTGTTGAGGATTCTGAGATGGAAATTCCAGATGCAATGCTTGACTACCAGGTCGAGAACATGATTAACGATTTCGCTAACAACATGGCTCAGCAGGGACTTTCACTTCAGCAGTACATGCAGTTCACAGGATCTACAATGGATGCATTCCGTGAGCAGGTTCGTCCAGATGCATTACAGCGTACACAGTCTTCACTTGTTCTTGAAGCAATTGCAAAGGCAGAGAAGATTGAGGCTACAGATGCTGATGTTGATGCAAAGCTTGAAGAGATGTCAAAGCAGTACGGCATGGAGCTTGACCAGCTTAAGACTCTTGTTGGCGACAACGAGAAGGAGTCTATGAAGAAGGATATCGCTATCGAGAAGGCTATCGAGCTTATCATGGACAACGTTAAGGAAACAGCTAAGAAGAAGGCTACAAAGAAGGCTGATGACGAGGCTGCTAAGAGCGAAGATGCTGAATAATCTGTAAACAAATTATTAACTTTTTGTAAAATTCAAGACACAGCATGCTAAAACAATTATAATAGAGAAGAAATTTATACATAGGCCTGAGCGATTGCTCGGGCTTAGTGTATATAAAACGGCTATTCAAAGGAGGACAAAAATGGCAACAATTCCTTATGTCATTGAACAGAATTCTCGCGGTGAGCGTTCTTATGATATTTACTCAAGATTATTAAAGGATAGAATCGTATTCCTTGGCGAGGAGGTTAACGAGGTTACAGCTTCTCTTACGGTAGCACAGCTTCTTTTCCTTGAGTCTGAAGATCCTAGTAAGGATATTCATCTTTACATCAACAGCCCAGGCGGTAGCGTTACTGCTGGTATGGCTATTTATGATACAATGCAGTACATTAAGTGCGATGTTTCTACTATCTGTATTGGTATGGCAGCTTCAATGGGAGCTTTCCTTCTTGCAGGAGGTCAGAAGGGTAAGCGTTTTGCACTTCCAAATGCAGAGGTTATGATTCATCAGCCACTTGGCGGTGCTAAAGGACAGGCTACTGAAATCGAAATCGCTGCAAAGAACATCTTAAAGACTAGAGAAAAGCTCAACCGTATGCTTGCTGAAAACACAGGAAAGCCATACGAGCAGGTTTGTGCTGATACAGAGCGTGATCATTGGCTTGATGCTCAGGAAGCACTTGATTATGGTCTTATTGATGAGATTATTACAAAGAAGAACTAATTCACCGATATATAGTTAGTAGGGGTAGTTAGAGTTTAAAGAGGTAATTATGGCAAGAAACGATGAAAGAGTTCGTTGTTCTTTCTGCGGAAAGACACAAAATCAGGTTCGCAAGCTTATTGCAGGACCAAATGGTGCATTTATCTGTGACGAGTGCGTAGATATCTGCCAGGAAATTATCGTAGAAGAGTTAGACGACTTCAGTCCAGTCTCTGAGACTGATTCAATTGAAATCAATCTTCAGAAGCCAGAGGACATGAAGGCTTTTCTTGATCAGTATGTTATTGGTCAGGACGAGGCAAAGAAGGTTCTTTCTGTAGCGGTATACAATCACTACAAGCGCATCATGGCTAATCCAGATGACATCGATGTAGAGCTTCAGAAGAGTAATGTTCTTATGCTTGGACCTACAGGTTCAGGAAAGACTCTTTTGGCACAGACATTAGCACGTGTACTTGGTGTTCCATTTGCAATTGCAGATGCAACAACACTTACAGAGGCTGGATATGTTGGTGAGGATGTTGAAAACATTCTTTTAAAGCTTATCCAGGCTGCTGATTTTGATGTTAAGAAGGCAGAAATCGGTATCGTTTATATCGATGAGATTGATAAGATTACAAAGAAATCAGAAAACGTTTCAATCACACGTGATGTTTCTGGCGAAGGTGTTCAGCAGGCACTTCTTAAGATTATCGAGGGTACTGTTGCAAATGTTCCTCCTCAGGGTGGACGTAAGCATCCTCAGCAGGAGACAATTGCCATCGATACAAAGAACATCCTCTTCATCTGCGGTGGTGCATTTGAAGGCTTAGATAAAATTATTTCTCAGCGTACAGATGTTAGCCAGATTGGTTTTGGCGCAGATGTTAAGGATAAAAACAATCAGAAGGTAGACGAGCTTCTTCAGCAGGCTCTTCCACAGGATTTCATTAAGTATGGTCTTATCCCAGAGTTTATTGGACGTGTGCCAATCAATGTATCCTTAAATGAGCTCACAGAGGACGATATGGTTCGTATCCTTAGAGAGCCAAAGAACTCTCTTACAAAGCAGTACCAGGCATTGTTCAAGATGGATGGCGTTAAGCTTGAATTTGAGGACGAGGCACTTCGCGAGATTGCAAAGAAGTCAATCGAAAGAAAGACTGGTGCTCGTGGACTTCGCGCTATCGTTGAGAGCGTTATGATGGATTACATGTATCATGTGCCATCAGATGAGTCAATCACAGAAATCACAGTAAACAAAGAAATGGTTGATAATAACCTTCTCCTTATCGACAAAGATTCAGAAGCAAGCGTTGTTTCAATCGAGGATAAAAAGGAAAAGAGTGCATAATGGTTATCAGATCATGCAATCTTGAAACAGTGTGCGGCCCTACATCCACACTTCCAAAGAATGACTTACCTGAGGTAGCATTCGCTGGAAAGTCAAATGTAGGGAAGTCGTCACTTATAAATGCGGTAATGAACCGCAAATCACTTGCCAGAGTGTCAGCTCAGCCTGGAAAGACACAGACCATAAATTTCTACAATATCAATGATGAAATTTACGTAGTGGACTTGCCGGGCTATGGTTTTGCTAAGGCTTCTGAAAAGGAGCGTGAGAGATGGGGCAAGATGATAGAAACCTATCTGAACACATCAGATATGATTCGTGCAGTGTTCCTTTTGGTGGATATCAGACACACACCATCGGCAAACGACAAGCAGATGTTCGAATGGATGGCCTATGTAGGCTACGATCCAATCGTCATCGCCACAAAGGCAGATAAAATCAAACGTAGTCAGCTAGACAAGCAGATTAAAATTCTTAGAGAGGGGCTTGGAGCTGACAAAGAAACAATAATTGTTCCATTTTCATCACAGACAAAACAAGGCCTTGATACAATCCAGGATTTCTTGGATCAGGTCATTGAAAACGAAGCAAGTCTCACTGATGTAGAGGATCTCGATTAATGAAGAAAAGCAAATATTTATTTGTGCTACTACTGCTCATCTCTATTAGTGTGGTGCTGCTGTGTGGCACATTTTTTTATGTAAAAGTAAATAATAAGCAGAGTGATGATTCTGAGCTTCTTGTAATGACCAGCTGTAATCCGGTATATCTTGCCACTATCAATGTAGTAGGTGATGCAGAGGGAGTTACAGTGCAGAATCTTTCTCAGCCTACCACAGGCTGCCTTCACGATTACACCCTCACTACAGAGGATATGAAGAATCTTTCAAAGGCAGATGTGCTTATCGTAAATGGCGGTGGAATGGAAGGATATTTGGAGGATGTTGTTGAGGCATATCCTAATCTTCCTATTATTGATACATTCGAGGCAGTAGAGGAGGATTATCCTGTCATCATCGAGGAAGAATCAGAAGAAGAGGAAGAAGACCATAGCCATGGAACTTCAGAAGAACATCATCATGATGAAGGTGCTAATAGTCACATTTGGATGAGCGAAGAAATCTACGCTGGTCAGGTGCAGGCTATTGCTGATGGATTGGCAGCTTTGGATTCAAGCAATGCCAGCGTCTATGCTTCAAATGCTGATACATTTGTAAGCGTTATGGATTCACAGATAGACAACCAGGGGCTGGATGAGACTCTTTCTGGTGCTAATGTTGCAGTGCTTCATGAAGCCTTTGCATACACAGCCCAGTCTCTTGGAGCTAATATTGTGGCAACTATGGACCTAGATGAAGAGCGTCAGGTTAGTGCAGGTGAGGTCAGCGATTTTATTGATGCAATAAATGAAAATAATGTACAGGTTGTTTTTGCAGAGTACGATTATGGCCATGCCATGGGCGAGCTTATCACAGAGCAGACAGATGCCAAGGTAGTTTATCTTGAGACATTAGTTCATGGCGATTATAGTGGCTTGGATTATATCACTGTATTAAATAAAAACTACGCTGTAATAAAGAATAGTTTGTAGTGAATTAAATATAAAATATTGAAAAACCTTTAAAATGATGGTAATATCCTTAATATAAACATTCATTTTAAAGGTTTTTATTATGGAAGAATATATTACATCTGAAGAATTGAAAAGATTGCGTTCAAGATTAGGAGTAACTCAGGTTGAGTTTGCTGAGCTTATTAATAGTTCTAAATCTACAATAGAACGTTGGGAAAGAGATAAAAAAGGTAAAATAACTGGACCTATTGTTCCATTAGTTCGTATTCTGGAAAATAGACCAAATCTTGCTGAAAGGTATATGATAGTGCCAGATAAAAAGACTCCTTTGCGCCTATGGTATATGCACAATAATAAAAGATGTACAATGATTGATGTAGATGATTCAAAGCAGTTTGTGAAGATAAAGAACTATACTGATGATATTATGTTTAGAGCGTTTGGTATAAATGAAGAACCTACATATCTGGATTATTTAGAGTTTCTTGAAAGCAGATGTTTTCCTAGAACAAGAGATAAAATTAAAATAATACTTGATGAACTTCAGATACCATTTTATGATCCTTTTCTTATAATAAAGAAAACAGAAGGCCGCATGGCTGAAGATGATTTTTGGATTAGTATAGAGGAATAGCTATGATTGAGTTATATGAAAATCAACTAAAGAATTTTGAACGTCAATCATCAAAGGGGAATCAACTTAAGTGGCAGCATGATAACTCTTGGTATAAGGCAGATTATGCTGGCTATGAAGGCTTGGCTGAATATGTTGTATCTAAGTTGCTATCGAAATCCAATCTGAAACCAGAAGAATTTGTAGACTATGAATTAGAACAGATTAAATATAAGAGAAATACTTTTAATGGTGTTAAGAGTAAGGATTTTCTGTCTGATGATTGGCAGATAATAACACTTGAAAGACTATATAAAACAAAGAAGAATACGAGTCTACTTCAGGCTGTATGGAAACATGAAAATATTGATGATAGAGTATGTTTTCTTGTTGATGAGGTTATAAAGCTTACAGGTATTGAAGATTTTGGTATATATTTAAGTAAAATGCTGACAATAGACACGTTTTTCTTAAATGAAGATAGACACATGCATAATATTGCTGTACTGATGAACTCTGAAGGAAGGTATAAATTGTGCCCTATTTTTGATAATGGAGCAGCCTTATTATCTGATACAGTGTTAGATTATCCTATGGGTGCTGATGTTGTTGATATGATTGATGAGGTAAAATCTAAGACTATATGTACAGATTTTGACATGCAGTTAGATTCTGTTGAAAAGATATTGGGATATAATATCAAATTTAATTTTACAAAAAAAGATGTTGATATAATGCTAGAAAAACAAGATGTTTATTCAGCAGAAATTGTAGAAAGAGTGAGAACAATTCTATATCAAAGAATTAGAAAGTTTCAATATTTGTTTAGTTAAGATAAGGAAAAATATGAAGAAAATTATTCCATGTGGTTTCCACTGTATAAAGTTCATAAATCTAGGAGTTGCTTTTGGTGATCAGCAGATTTTAGATAATATAAATCTACATGTGCATTGTGGTCAAATGTCAGCCATTATCGGAAGGAATGGTGCAGGAAAATCAACTTTAATCCGAGCAATACTAGGTGAAGTTCCTTATACAGGTGAAATTCAATTTAAAAATAAAATGAATAACAATATGCAGGGGCTTAAAATGGGTTATGTTCCACAGACAGTTAACATCGATAGGACTACACCATTATCTGTATATGATATGTTTCAAAGTTTCACTGGTAAGCTACCTATTCTTTTTAGAAACAAAAAAGAACATGACCATGTAAAGGAAGCATTGGCAGAGTTTGATGTGGCTGAGCTTATTGACCAGCCTGTAGGTACACTTTCTGGAGGGCAGCTTCAGCGAGTACTTCTTGCTATGGCTGTGCATGATACTCCAAACTTACTATTATTGGATGAGCCGGTGTCAGGTATTGATAAAAATGGTATGGATGCATTCTATGAAAAGATGAGATATTTAAAAGAGACTCATGATTTGGCAATCATCCTTGTAAGCCATGATTTGGACTATGTTTATAAATATGCAGATAATGTCATTCTTATAGATAAGACCGTTACAGCGGCGGGCAAGCCAAAGCAGGTGTTTGAGACAGATGCTTTCAAAAGTGTCTTTGGCAAGGGTGCTGTAGGAGAAGTGGAGGTGAATGCAAATGTTTAATGAAATGTTTTCATACGCCTTCATGGTAAGAGCTACAATAGCGATCCTTTTGATTTCTCCATTGTTTGGAATGGTAGGCACTATGATAGTGCAAAAGCGCATGGCATATTTCAGTGATGCGCTTGGCCATTCAGCGCTTACAGGTATTGCTGCAGGTGTTATTATGGGCATTGCCAACACTACAGTTTCCATGATTATATTTGGAATCTGCTTTGCATTGCTTCTTAATTACATCAGCAGAAAGGGCCTTAGCTCTTCAGATACATTGATATCAGTATTTGCAAGCTGTGCCACAGCCCTTGGTCTTGCTATTTTATCAAGAGGCGGAAGCTTTGCAAATTATTCAGCTATATTGGTAGGAGATATCTTATCCATTACCTCAGCTGAAATCATCCAGCTAATTGTACTATTTGTAGTTATCCTGGTATTTTGGTGCATCAGCATCAACAGACTTACTGCAATCAGTATTCATGCTACCCTTGCAAAGAGCCGTAGCATTTCAGTGCGAGTAATGGAAGATGCTTTTGCAGTGCTTATTGCACTTCTTGTAATGCTTTCTATTAAGTGGGTTGGTATTCTTCTTATTAATGCACTGCTTATACTTCCAGCAGCCAGCAGCAGAAATATCTCTGAAAACTTCAGAGAGTACACATACCTTTCGATGATATTTAGTATTTTCTCTGGTGTGGCAGGCTTGTTTGTATCATACTTCACAGACATGGCCACAGGCCCAATGATTGTAATCATTGCTAGTGTGATTTACTTTGCAACATACATATATGGAAAAGATAGATAATTTCTTTATGACTTTTCGGTGAAAAACGGTTACAACTGAAAAATGATGTTATAATGGTGGTACAGATAGCGGAGGAGCTTGCTGTATCACCATTTTTTGTAACGAGATAATAATTTTTTAAAAATTTCTTCAAAAAGGGGTTAAGTTTCAGAATAAGCTTCCGATAAAGTCTGTGTAAGGGTCAAAAAGAGCTCTTAATCCAGATATTTAGAACTGAAATAAAAATTTATAAAAAAATTTCTAAATAGGGGTTAAGTAATTCGAAAATTGATCCGATACAATATTTGCAAGCGATAAATGAAACGGATTTCGTTTATCCAGGTTAACACATCATAATCACATAACTTATATTTTCGGACCAGGACAAGGATGTTAAGGATCGGATAATCAATAATCTTTTTCTATTTATCTATTGCAATCGCAATAGGATTTTTTCATGCACAGGATATTGAAAATTGAATACTAGTTTTAGGGCTTAAAGTGCATACTACTATCCGTTAATGAGGATAATAATTTGCGGCATGTCGCGCGAGTGCTGTAATTATTATAGATGTAATTTATTAACAATATGAGTGCAAAGGCACTTCTCCCAGGAAAGGAATCTAGGGAGTATCTACAAGGAGGTAGAATTTATGGTAGTACAACACAATATGCAAGCAGCTAACGCTTCTAGAATGCTTAACATCACAACAGGCAATCAGGCAAAGTCAACTGAGAAGTTATCTTCAGGTTATAGAATTAACCGTGCAGCAGATGATGCAGCTGGTCTTTCAATTTCTGAAAAGATGCGTAAGCAGATCAGAGGTCTTGATCAGGCTTCTACAAACGCACAGGATGGTGTATCTGCAGTGCAGACAGCTGAAGGTGCTTTAACAGAAGTTCACTCAATGCTTCAGAGAATGAACGAGCTTGCAGTACAGGCTTCAAACGGAACAAACAGTGAGTCTGATAGATCATCTATCCAGGATGAAATTAATCAGCTTACAACAGAAATCGATCGTGTTGCTGAGACAACAAAGTTCAACGAGACATATCTTCTTAAGGGCGATTATGGTACAAAGACAATCAAAATCGCAGCTCATGATGCAGGTCTTGATGGAACACTTACTCAGAACACAACAAAGGCTACATTCACAATGAATGCGCTTTCTATGGGTGACACATATACTATCGGTGGTACAAAGTATACAATCGGTGTATCTGGTACCGATGCAGCTGAACAGCTTGGCAAGGCTTTAGAAATACTTGGAACAAGTGCATCAGGTACAGGTATTTCTTATACACCTACAGATAGTGACACAAAGACATTGCAGACAGGTGAAGTAGTTAAGATTGATGGTAAGTCATTTACAATTGCAACAAAGACAAATGTTGATACATCAGAAGTAGCAGCTACACAGCTTAATCTTTTCGCAAGCTCAGGTTCTACAATTGAGTATAATGGTAAGTCAGTAACATTATTTAGTACAGCTAGTGGACCATCTGATGGTGTAGATGATAAAGATTCAACTCTTATCACTGCAGATAAGGCTTATGCACTTATTGCTAATGAGCTTAGAGCTGCTTCTTCTATTGGTGCAGATGAAGTAATTAATGAAGCAACAAAGAAGTATAATGATACAACTTATGCTATAGCTGATGTTAATAATAAGCTTCCTTCACAACTTGATGATACTGATGGAAATAGACAGAAGGTATCATTTACTCTTACAAAGGGTGAAGCTGAAGTACAGAATGACCTTTCATTCAACCTTCATGTTGGTTCTGATGCTGATATGACAAACAAGATTGGCGTAACAATCGAAGATATGAGCTCTGCTTCACTTGGTATCCAGGGACTTAATGTTGCTGATGCTACAGGTAAGGCTGCTACATACGCAATCGATGCAATCGCTGACGCTGTTTCAAAGGTATCTGCACAGAGATCTTCACTCGGTGCTATCCAGAACAGATTAGAGCACACAATCGCTAACGTAGATAACGTAGTTGAGAACACTAACGCTGCTGAGTCTCGTATCCGTGATACAGACATGGCTGATGAGATGGTTACATACAGCAAGAATAACATTCTTGCTCAGGCAGGTCAGGCAATGCTTGCACAGGCTAACCAGGCAACTCAGGGTGTACTTTCAATCTTAGGTTAATACTAAAGATAATTAATAGTTTATCTATTCGTTTCGCGCAGACTAGTTGAATAGCTAGTAAATTAGGGGACTTCCTTCGGGAAGTCCTCTTTTTTGTGAAAAAATTGTGTTAAAAATGTGAAAAAAGGTATTGCTTTTTTCTCTGAAATGTAGATAATTATATTTGCTGATGAAAAGGAATTCACAGCACACTTAAATAACGAGACAGAATAGGTTTTACTTCTAAATTCTATTTTCTTTCGATTTGGGACAAGGATGTTATTAATCGAAACAGATATTTCAATTAATTAATTCCCATTTTTTATTTATTTTTATATTTGGTAGTCAAACAGGTGGCGCGCGTCTGTTTTGATTATAGATTAAATTTAATTATAAGTGCAGGAAGCACTTCTTCTTCGAATGGACTCGAGGAAGCAACTACATGGAGGTAGAAAAAAATGGTAGTACAACACAATATGCAGGCAGCAAATGCCTCAAGAATGCTTAACATCACAGCAGGAAATCAGGCTAAGTCAACAGAGAAGCTTTCATCTGGTTATAGAATCAACCGTGCAGCTGATGATGCAGCAGGTCTTTCAATTTCAGAGAAGATGCGTAAGCAGATCAGAGGTCTTGATCAGGCTTCTACAAACGCACAGGATGGTGTATCTGCAGTTCAGACAGCTGAAGGTGCTCTTACAGAAGTTCACTCAATGCTTCAGAGAATGAACGAGCTTGCAGTACAGGCTGCTAACGGCACAAACTCTGAGTCAGATCGTTCTTCAATCCAGGACGAAATTAACCAGCTTACAACAGAAATCGATCGTGTTGCTGAGACAACTAAGTTCAACGAGACATACCTTCTCAAGGGCGACAACGGTACAAAGTCAATCCAGATTGCAGCTCATGATGCAGGTCTTGATGGAACTCTTACACAGAACACAACAAAAGCTACATTCACTGTAAAGGCTCTTTCAATGGGTGACACAACAACAATCGGTGGAACAAAGTACACAATTGGTGTTTCAGCTAATGGCGCTAAAACAGGACTTAGCGGAGTAGATGCTCAGCTTGATAATGCTAGAAAGATTCTTGCTGGTACAAAGAGTAATGGAGATGCAGAAGATTTTGCAGAGGGTACAGTTGTAAAGATTGATGGAAGCTCATACACAATTACATCTGGCACAACTGATGAGAAGACAAAGATGCTTAACCAGGATAATTTAAAGGATTTTGCTAGTGCAGGTTCTACAATCGAGTACAATGGTAAGTCAGTTACATTGTTCAAGGATGAGCAGAATGGTGTTGATAATGCAAATTCTACAGTAATTACACAGGAAAAGGCTTATGCGCTTATGGCTACAGAGCTTAAAGCAGCTTCTTCAATTGGTGCAGATAAGCCTATTACAGATTCTACAAATGTATTCTCAACTGGTAGTAAGGGCAATGATGGTAAAATCACATATACTGATAATGATTTAGATCAAGCATCGACTGATGCTAACGTTGTAAAAGCAGGAGAATATGATAAGGTAACATTTACTCTTAAAAAGGGAACAGCTGAGGTTCAGCAGGATCTTACATTCAACCTTCACGTTGGTTCAGATGCTGATATGACAAATAAGATTGGTGTTACAATCTCAGATATGAGCTCATCATCACTTGGTATCAATGGTCTTAACGTAGCTGATGCTACAGGTAAGGCTGCTACATACGCAATCGATGCAATCGCTGATGCTGTTTCAAAGGTATCTGCACAGAGATCTTCTCTTGGTGCTATCCAGAACAGACTTGAGCACACAATTGCAAACGTTGATAACGTAGTAGAGAACACAAATGCAGCTGAGTCACGTATCCGTGATACAGATATGGCTGATGAGATGGTTACATACAGCAAGAACAACATTCTTGCTCAGGCAGGTCAGTCAATGCTTGCACAGGCTAACCAGTCTACACAGGGTGTTCTTTCAATCCTTGGCTAATAGCCACTTTAGTTAATAAATTACATTACGGTTTTAAATTAGAGGCTTCGAAAGAGGCCTCTTTTTTGGTGTATAAATTATTTTTTATAATTTTTCTAAAGTTTGTAGAAAGTTTTCCGATAATTGTAGTAGATGGAAACAGTAAACAGATTGTTTTTGTTGTCCACCTGGGCAGTTATTTTTCATTATCGCGCGGAAAAGTGACTTGCCAAATCGCAGCTTTACAATTAAATAAAGCTTGTTATACTACGGCACTATTAAAAATCTTTAATGATTTTGTAATAGTGATAATTTCTTCCTTGATAGCATGTGGAGGTTGGTCACTCCCTTGTTATATAGATACTGGAAATAAGCCTAAAGTATGTATGTTTCCATGTCATGAAACTATGAAATTTAACTAATGTTATGCAATATGCATCTCTCATGAATGGAATCGTGGGAGTATCTACAAGGAGGTAGAAATTATGGTAGTACAACACAATATGCAGGCAGCTAATGCTTCAAGAATGTTAGGAATTACAACAAACGCTCAGGGAAAATCTACTGAGAAACTTTCAAGTGGTTTTAGAATCAATAGAGCCGCAGACGATGCAGCTGGTCTTTCAATTTCTGAGAAGATGAGAAAGCAGATCCGTGGTCTGGATCAGGCATCAACCAATGCATCAGATGGTATCTCAGCAGTACAGACCGCCGAGGGTGCCCTTACAGAGGTACATTCTATGTTACAGAGAATGAATGAGTTGGCAGTCCAGGCAGCAAATGGTACAAACTCTGAATCTGATCGTGCATCTATTCAGGATGAAATCCTTCAGCTTACAACAGAGATTGATCGTGTAGCAGAGACAACAAAGTTCAACGAGACCTATCTTCTCAAGGGGGACTACGGCACCAAGTCACAAGTGGTTGCTGCGCATGACGCTGGTCTTGATGGAACACTTACACAGAATACAACAAAAGCCACATTTACAATCAATGCCCTTGCAATGGGTGATACCTACACAATTGGTGGTACAAAGTACACAATTGGTGTACAGGGTGGAACTACAGCAGAACAGTTATCAAATGCACTTACTGTTTTAGGAACATCTGCAGATAAAACTGCACAAATCCACTTAACAGTAGGAGAAGTAGTAAAGATTGATGGTAAATCATTTACTATTGCGGATAAGACTAACGCTGATACATCTGAGGTTGCAGCTACAGAGCTTAATAAGTTTGCCAGCCAGGGATCTACAATTGAGTACAATGGCAAGGTGGCAAAATTATTTAGTACATCAACAGGTGGTGCTCCAGCAGATGGTGTAGACGAAAAAGATTCTACATTAATCACAGCAGCAAAGGCATACCAGCTCATCGCAAATGAACTTAGAGCAGCATCATCAATTGGTTCTGATTCAATTATTGAAGTTCCAGATGCTAAGTTCAATAATGGAGATATTACAGTTACTGATGCGACAACATCAGCTAATACTGTAAATGGAAAGTTACCTAACGATGTTACAGGCAACAACCTCAAGAAGGTAGAGTTTATCATCGAAAAGGGTACAGCAACTGTGCAGAAAGACCTTACATTCAATCTTCATGTTGGTTCAGATGCTGACATGACAAACAAGATTGGTGTAACAATCGAGTCGATGACAGCTACAGCACTTGGAATTCAGGGCTTGAATGTTGGTGATGCAACTGGTAAAGCAGCAACTTACGCAATAGATGCTATCGCAGATGCACTTGCAAAGGTATCTGCTCAGAGATCTGGACTTGGTGCTATACAGAATAGACTTGAGCACTCAATTGCTAACTTAGACAACGTCGTAGAGAACACAGAAGCCGCTGAATCACGTATCCGTGATACAGATATGGCTGACGAGATGGTTACATACAGCAAGAATAATATTCTTGCTCAGGCAGGCCAATCAATGCTCGCTCAGGCAAATCAGGCAACTCAGGGTGTTCTTTCACTCTTAGGATAATTAGCGTGGCCAAACGCATAGGTACTTTCGAGTACTATCCACAAATTGGGGTCCTTCGGGGCCCCTTTTTAAATGAAAATATAATGGCTGTGCTTTCCCGTTGGAACCTTGAAAACATATATTATTGAGTGTATAATTCTTTTGTAAATATCCATTTACTAGAAGGAGTTAAAAATGAAAAAAGTAGAAGATTACATCAGAACTATTCCAGATTTCCCAGAGCCAGGTATCATGTTTAGAGACGTTACTAGCATTTTGCAGGATGCGGAAGGGTTCAGACTTGCTATAGACGAAATGAAGAAGCTTATTGAGAATGTTGATTTTGATGTTATTGCAGGCGCAGAGAGCCGCGGATTCATCTTTGGTGCACCACTTGCATACGCACTTGGCAAGCCATTCGTTCTCATTCGTAAAAAGGGTAAGCTTCCATGCGAAACTATCGAAAAGACATATGATCTTGAGTACGGCACAGCTACAATCGAGATGCATAAGGATGCAGTTAAGCCAGGTCAGAAGGTTGTTATCGTAGATGACCTTATCGCTACAGGTGGTACAATCGAAGCTGCAGCTCAGCTTGTTGAGGAGCTTGGTGGTGAAGTTGTTAAAATCATCTTCCTTATGGAGCTTGCTGGTCTTAAAGGACGCGAGAAGCTTGCAAAGTACGACGTAGAATCAGTTGTTACATACGAAGGAAAGTAATATCAGTCATTTCAGGCAGTACTTTATGTACTGCCTTTTATTTTTAAGAGGTATTGATGGAATTAAAAGAAATAGCATTTATACATACAGGTTTTACACAAAAGTTTGGAATACCAAGGCAGAGCGGTTTGGTATCAGATGAGATAGGCTATATCGTATTTACGGAGGAGTTTAGAAATCCTACCTTTATCGATGGAATCACAGACTATGACTATCTCTGGCTATTGTGGGGCTTTTCAAAGAACAAGCCTTTAGAAGGGGGTACTGTTCGTCCGCCACGCTTGGGAGGAGAAAAGCACATGGGAGTGTTTGCCACCCGTGCGCCATACCGTCCCAACAACATCGGCCTTTCATCTGTAAAGCTGATTGAAGTAAAGCAAACTGAAAATGATGGCCTAGTGCTTGTAGTCAGCGGGGTGGATATGCTAGATGGCACACCTATTTATGATATAAAGCCATACATTCCTTATGCTGATGCTCATCCTGATGCTAGGGGAGGTTTTACAGATTCTCTTTCAAAGGGAGCGCAGGTAAAGGTGGAATTCCCGGAGGATTTGTTAGCTAAACTACCACAGGACCTGCGCCAATCTGCAATAGTTGTCCTTAGTCAGGATCCAAGAGCAGGCTATGATAGAGGCAAAAATCGTGATTTTAGGTTGGCGTATCATGGCTATGATATAGTATTCGAGTCAGTAAATGATTCACTGATAGTTAAAGAAGTTATCAAAATACTTTAGAAATAATTAAAATAAATATTGTGTTCTTAAAATAAATTTGATATATTAAAACTGTTCAAAACAATAGTGTTTGAACAGTTATTTTTATCTTCAAACATTTTTTATAAGGGGCTTGATGTCTGAAGATTTTCGACTTATTAATGGAGGATAACGCATGAAAAAATTTATTTCATGTGTTCTAGCAGTTTCTATGGTTGGAGGTCTAGTGGCTTGCTCAAGCTCTGAATCTAAAGAGAAAAATTACACAGTCAGCTATGACGGCATTGCCACAGGTGACGTTTCTTCTTCGGGCGTTTCAGTCCATGACCCATCCATTTTAGAAGTTGATGGAACATACTACATTTACGGCAGTCATATGACCGCTGCAAAAAGTACTGATTTACTTAATTGGGAAATGATTGGCGATGGTTATATGAAGAGTAATCCTGTTTACGGCCAGATTTATGATGTGGCAGATGAAGCTTTTGCTTATTCAGGATCAAAGGACAGTATTATCAAAACTGATGATGGTGGCACACATGTGTGGGCACCGGATGTTATTTACAACGAGACTACTGGTCTTTATTACATGTACTATTGCACAACTAGTACTTTCAATGCGTCAAATCTTTGCTTTGGCACCAGCGAATCTCCGGAGGGACCTTTTGAATGGCAGGGAGCATTGATTTATTCTGGCTTTAACCTTAGTAATGTTGATTCTACAGATGTGCTTGATTATGTGGATGAGGACTATGTAAAGAAAAACTACATTAAAAGTGGTGGATATAATTATGAAGACTATCCAAACGCAATCGACCCTACAGTATTTTATGATGCTGATGGAAGAATGTGGATGGTATATGGTTCTTGGTCTGGTGGTATATTCCTGCTTGAGTTAGACCCAGAAACTGGATTGGTTATTCATCCAGAAGCTGATGAGGCAAACAATGTGGATCCATACTATGGCAAAAAGCTTTTAGGCGGTGGCCACATTTCCATTGAAGGACCATACATTATGTACGATGCTAACACAGATTATTACTATCTGTTTGTATCTTATGGCACTTTGACAAGCAATGGTGGATATCAGATTCGTGTGTTCCGTTCTAAAACAGTGGATGGCGAATACGTTGATATGAATGGCGAATATCCAGAAAAGAGTGCTATGCATGAAAACTATGGATTGAAGCTTTCTGGAAACTACAAGCTACCTAGCTTGGATAAAGCTTATATGGCTACAGGTCACAATTCTGCATTTGTCGACAGTGATGGAAAGGAGTACTTGGTTTACCACACTCGTTTCAACGACGGTGGAGAGAATCATTCCCCAAGAGTACATCAGATGCTTATGAATGCTGAAGGATGGCCATGCGATTTACCATATCAGACTCAGGGTGAGACTGTTTCTGAAACCGGTTATAGCATGGATGAAGTAGAGGGAAGATACTATTTCATCAATCAGGGCACAGATATTTCAAGTGATATCGCAAATCCGATAATCATTTATCTGAATTCTGATGGCACATGTGAAGGCAAGGAAGTTTCTGGAACATGGTCGATGACAGATGGCACATACTATATGAACATCACAGTTGATGGTACAGATTATAGTGGCGTATTCTGCAAGATGCAGGATGAAGCCGGCACAGAATGCATGACATTCTCTGCTGTTGGAAGCAATGAGAGTGTTTGGGGAGTAAAATATTAATAAGGCTTTAAGGTGGAGAATGAAAATGGACAAAAACTTTGAATACAATAAACCATGGATTTTGCAGAGAGCGGATCCATATGTATACAGACACACAGATGGCAAGTATTACTTTACTGCCTCTGTGCCTGAATACGATAAAATTGTGTTGCGTGTAAGCAACACATTGGAGGGCCTTGCGGCCGCTGGGGAAGTGGAAATTTGGCATAAGCATGAAAGTGGCCCAATGTCTAAGCACATTTGGGCTCCTGAGCTACATTATCTTTTTGGTAAATGGTACATTTATTACGCAGGTGGAGAGGTAGAGGATATCTGGAAGATTCGTCCATATGTCCTTGAGTGTCAGGGAGATGACCCTATTCATGACGAGTGGATTGAAATGGGCAAAATGACAAGAGCTGATAGTGATGAGTTTTCATTTGAGGCATTTTCTCTGGATGCAACAGTGTTCGAAAATGATGGAAAATGGTATTATATTTGGGCAGAGAAAGTTGGCGTAGGCAAGCAGATTTCTAACCTTTATATTGCCAGAATGAAAAACGGATATACGTTAGAAACAGAGCAGGTTCTTCTGACTACACCTGACTATGACTGGGAGCGTCATGGCTATTGGGTAAATGAAGGCCCAGCTGTTTTGCAACGCAATGGCAAGATTTTCGTTACTTACTCTGCAAGTGATACAGGAATTAACTATTGCATGGGTATGCTTACAGCAGATGCAGATAGCGATTTACTTGATCCATTATCTTGGAAAAAGGAGCGTTATCCAGTTCTTGCTTCATCACCGGAACACGTGGTGTACGGCCCAGGTCACAATTCATTTACCGTAGATGAAGAGGGCAATGATATCCTTGTTTATCACGCTAGAACAGAAACAGAGATTGTGGGAGACCCACTTTACAATCCAAATCGCCATGCAATGCTTATGAAGTTTAATTGGCAGGATGGAAGACCAGTGTTTAATTATGATTGAAAACAGAGTTTGTGCAAGATGTCTGCTTAGAGATATGACAAGAGCAGATGCTGAAATGATTGAAAAATACAAAAATGAACTTAAAGCACAGGACCAGGTGGATGCAGATGAATACGAGCGCCGCCTGGCCCTCTGTAAAAATTGCGTCCAGCTAAATGCAGGTACATGCATGTCCTGTGGATGCTATGTAGAATTAAGGGCAGCCATGAAGGCTGCCCATTGTCCACGTAAATCATGGTAGATATTTAATTGATTGGGCTATAGTTGATGGATACTCTGATATCCTGACCATAGTTACCAAATGTCTTACCAAACAGTGTGACACCACCAATGTGTTCTGCGTCGTCTTCAACGGCGATGCGGAAATCAAGTGGCTGTCCAGGTTTGAGCTTCAAATCGTCTATTGTAATATCTGAAATCTGAAGACCGTCAATATAAGTTCCAAATTTATTTACAACAAGAAGCTTTAAGAGACCATACTGATTCCAGTTTGGTGGCCACCAGTCAGGGGTAAACATTCCAAGTATTTCACCACCGAAATCCCCAGGGCTAGTCCACATACCAACTTTTTTACCATTAATAGAAAATGATATATCGCTAGGCCAATTGGTGTCGATTCCAGGTGCCTCAGATGAAATCTCAAATGAGATGGAAATCTGAGTGATATTGTTGTTGCTAGGAACAAGATTTGGCAAAGCATACTCCACGTAACCCTTTGTAAACCACAGGATATCTGCGTTGAAGTGATCTGGATGAGCAAAGTATCTCGCATCATCGATTTCACCAATAACAGATGCACTGTTTGCAAGGCCACAAGTTGGGCAAATATCGTATTTTGAAAACTGTCCCACTTTAATATCTGTAGTAGATACGTTTGCTAAATCAAGTGGTTTTTCTATTTCTATGACTATTTTGTCTTGAATTACTGAGCATAGCTTTGAATTGCCGTGACTGGCAGATTCGTTAGAAGTGGAGATGAGTCCGCATTCTTCAAGCTTTTTAATGTGACCAGTGAGAGCTCCGTTGCTAAGATTTAGCTGAGTAGCAAGCTGATTCATGCTCATGCGGTCGTTTTCTAAGAGTATCTTCAGAATCTGAATACGAACATCAGAACCTAAAGCTTTAAAAAGCTCGACTCCATCATCCAGGGAAGTTATGTGTATCATAACGTTTCTCCTTTTTATGATTTCTTAAAATATTACTTTTAATTATAAAATTTAACAAAATGGGTGTCAATATAGTTGAGCTTTAGAATTCTATTATTTTAGCAAAAGATAAAATTATTAATGAAAATATACACTTGAAAGCCTGAATTAACAAACAACTTGTTAATAATTGCTAAATCATCCGTGCCTTTTTTGTGAATATTAAAAGAACATCCAAAATAGTTTAGAAAAAACTAAAATAATCATTGACTTGTTGAAGTGGCAGGTTATAATTAAACCATAATAGTTAACGAGCTTTTAGAAAAACATGTTGATTAACTACCAAGCCTCAGTTAATTGTACTATTTATAAAAGCTTGAAACAATTACAAACATTTCTTTTTTACAAAAGGAGGAGAAGAATGAAGAAGAAATTGATTAGTGCACTTCTTTGCACATCAATGGCAGCTAGTTTATTTGCTGGTTGCGGTGGCGCTTCAGAAGGTGGGGTAGATCCTGATGCTGCTACAGAAGAAGAAGCTGCTGAGGAAACAGCAGAATCTGAGGTCGTAACAAACACATTTGGTGATCCAAATGGTACACACTTAGAGATGTGGACATTCGTTGAGCTTCACGGTCAGCACTACGGTGTTATGGCTGAGGAGTGGAACAAGCAGCATCCAGACAACACAATCGAAATTACATGTACAACATATCCATATGGCGATATGCACACAAAGCTTCTTACAGCTCTTGAAGCTGGCACAGGTGCTCCAGATATCTGTGACGTAGAAGTTGGTCAGTTCCCTAACGTAGTTGAAGGTCTTGATCAGTGGCTTGTACCATTAAATGATTATGCTGCTGATTACCTTGATACAATGGTTACAGCTCGTATGGAAACATATCAGGGTGAAGATGGTAACTACTACGGAGCTCCTTACCATGTAGGTGCTACAGTAATGTACTACAACGTAGCTGCAATGTCAGAAGCTATGGGACTTACACAGGATGAAGTAATTGCTAAGATTGATGCAGTTAAGACTTGGGATGATTATGCAGCACTTGGTGAAGAGTACTTAGGATCTGTTTCTGAGGAAGGTAAGTACTGGACATCAGTTGATACAGGCGGTGTTGATTGGCTCTGGATTGCAATGGCTGAGTACGGTGATGACTGGACAGGCGGTTTCGATGATCCAGCAAACGTTCAGCTTGATTCAGTTAAGAACATGCTTTCAATGCAGCAGGATTGGTTAAAGTCAGGTCTTGCAGAGGTTTCTCCAGACGGACATGTTGACCTTGAGGCAGGCTTCCAGAACATTATGGATAGAAACATCGTTTCATTCCCTAAGGCAATGTGGTATATGTCACGTTTCACAAACTACATGCCAGATGAAGCAGGCAACTGGTACATTGCTAAGTGTCCTGTATTTGAAGAAGGTCAGATTTGTTCTGTAGGTATTGGTGGTACAGGTACAGTTGTAACACAGCAGTCTCAGAATATTGATCTTGCAGCAGAGTTCCTTTGCTGGGCAAAGATGTCAGAAGAAGGCGAGCAGCATATCTGGGATACACTTGGATTTGACGTATGTAACGCAGCTCTTTGGACAGATGATGAATTTGCACATGATGAGAACAACCAGTACAACCAGTTCTTCATCAACTATCCATATGATGTTTTAGCTGATATCGGAATGGACAACATTGGAAAGATTTCAGTAGTTTCTATCAGCCCAACAATCAATGAGTACTTCTGCACAACAACACTTAACGAAGTGCTTGAAGATCCAGATTACTCAATTGATGATGCTTTGCAAGAGGCACAAGACGCTATAGATATGGAACAATAGGAAATTTTCCCGTAGAATTTTAGGGGTGCCTGCTTAGGCCGGCATCCCATTTTTTAAAAGATGGAGAAAGGTGCATTATGAAAATCAAGAACTTTTTATATTCTCAGAAGGTGGCACCATACGTTTTTGTTTTACCTTTTGTATTAAGTTTTTTCTTCTTTTGGGTTTATCCTCTTATCACAGCTTTCACAATGAGCTTTCAGGATATTGGGGCTATTAAATCAGAATGGGTTGGGTTTGCTAACTATTCAAAACTATTACAGGATAAAGTATTTCATATTGCTGTATGGAACAGTGTGAAATACATGTTCTTTACATTAGTATTATTAATTCCATTCCCTATGCTTTTTGCAGTTTTGCTTGATAGTCATTTGGTAAAGGCAAAGGGTGTATGGAAGGCAGTTTTATACATGCCAGCATTAACATCAGTTGTTATTTCTGGTACACTTTTCCGCCTGATGTTTACTGAGTATACAACAGGTCAGATGAATATGATTACAGCGGCTTTAGGCCTTGGAACATATAAATGGTTAAAGATGGGCTGGTCAGGTATGCTCGCCCTCTTAATCGTAGCTTGCTGGAGATGGACAGGTGTAAATATGCTTTACTTCTTGTCAGGTCTCAAATCAATTGACAGCTCTTTATATGAAGCAGCTGATATTGATGGAGCTACAGGTTGGCAGAAGTTCAAGTTCGTAACACTTCCTCTTCTTAAGCCAACAACAGTTTATGTACTTACAATTTCAGTATATGCCGGTCTTGCAATGTTCCTGGAGTCATACATGTTATGGGCAGGAAATTCATCACCAAACAATATTGGACTTACAATTGTTGGATATTTGTACAAGCGTGGTATTGAAAAGAATGATATGGGTTATGCATGTGCAGTAGGTGTAGTACTTCTTATCGTTGCTCTTATCATCAACTTTGCTCAGCTTATATTCAACGGAACATTCAAGAAGGGAGAGGATTAATATGTCAAAGCAAAAGACAATGTCTGGCACTCCTAAGAGAACGGTAGGCACAATACTTGGAACAGGATTTTTTGTAATCCTATGTTTAATCATTATTTTCCCTGTATTTGCAGGTTTACTTGCTTCATTTAGACCTGGTACAGAGCTTATTCGTAGAGGTCTTTCAATTGATTTGAACTTCTCTACTATGAACCTTGATAACTACAAATACTTATTCAGCGGCAATGCTGACAGTATTAAATACTTCATGTGGTACAAGAATTCGTTATTAATTACCATTATTTCGGTAGCACTTACTTTGATAGTTTGTTACTTTGTTGCATATGGACTGACAATGTATGAGTTCAGATTCAAAAATCTACTTTTCACAATCGTACTTGCAACAATGATGGTACCTTTCGAAATCTTAATGCTTCCACTTTACAAGGAAATTATTGCATTAAAGCTTATTGATACTTACACAGGTGTAATCATCATAGGTATCTGTGGCGCATCAACCATCTTTTTCTTCAAGCAGTACTTATCAGGACTGCCAAAGGATTTGCTTGATGCAGCAAGAATTGATGGATGTTCAGAATATGGTATTTCAGTAAGAATCATCCTTCCTCTTGCAAAGCCTGCATTTGCTTCAATGGGTATCCTTTGCGCAATGGGTTCATGGAATGCAATTCTGTGGCCACTCTTAGTACTTAAGGGAGCAGAGAAGTTCACACTTCCAATCGGACTTAATACATTGCTTACACCATACGGCAACAACTACGATGTACTTATCGCTGGATCAATGTTTGGAATTTTACCTATCTTCGTAATCTTCCTTATTTTCCAAAAGTATATTATTGATGGAATGACAGCAGGAGCAGTGAAAGGTTAACAGAGTTAACCTTTCACTGCTCCCACAACACAGCCCATCCCCGAAGGGGATATACAATGGCTGTGTTTTCCCGCTAGCCTGAGAGATGGTAGTGGCTAGCCATATTAAAGACTAAAAGGGGGACAAAATGGCAAAATTAGTTATCAATAATGAAAACAAGAAGAGTACCATTGCTCCAGAAATCTATGGACATTTTTCTGAGCACTTGGGACGCTGTATTTATGAAGGCTTATACGTTGGCGAAAATAGCGACATTCCTAATGTAAATGGAATGCGTACTGACGTTGTAGAAGCACTTAAAGAAATGAAGGTTCCAGTACTTCGTTGGCCAGGCGGATGCTTTGCTGATGAGTATCACTGGATGGACGGAATTGGTCCAAAGGAAAAGCGTAAGAAGATGATTAATACTCACTGGGGTGGAGTAGTTGAGGATAATAGCTTTGGTACTCATGAGTTCTTCGAGCTTTGTAGACAGCTTGGCTGTAAGACTTACGTCAATGCAAATTTAGGTTCTGGTACTGTTCGTGAAATGAGCGAATGGGTGGAATATATGACATTCAACGGTGTTTCTCCAATGGCTGATCTTAGAAAAGAGAACGGTCATGAGGAGCCATGGGTAGTTGACTATCTTGGTGTTGGTAATGAAAACTGGGGTTGCGGCGGAAACATGAGACCTCAGCACTATGCAGATGAGTTTAGACGTTATCAGACATACGTTAGAAACTACAATGGAAACAAGCCAATAGCAAAGATTTGCTGTGGTCCTAACGTGGATGATTATCATTGGACAAAGGGAGTTCTTGATACATGCTTTGACCACACACCAGAACAATTCCATGGATTCATGGATGGTCTTTCTCTTCATTATTACACTCTTCCAGAGACAGAGGACGATTGGAATGTCAAAGGAAGCGCTACAGACTTCACTGAGGAAGTATTCTATCAGACATTGAAGCGTAGCTACTTTATGGAAGAGCTGATTAACAATCATGGTGCAATCATGGATCAATATGACCCTGAAAAGAAAATCGGTCTTATGATTGATGAGTGGGGTATTTGGACAGATGTTGAGCCAGGTACAAATCCAGGATTCTTATATCAGCAGAACACAATGCGTGACGCTCTTGTTGCAGGTATGAATTTGAACATCTTTAACAAGCATTCAGACAGAGTAAAGATGGCATGTATCGCCCAAATGATTAACGTGCTTCAGTCAGTAATGCTCACAGATGGTGAAAAGATGATCAAGACTCCTACATACTATGTATTCAAGATGTATCGTCATCACCAGGGAGCAACACTTCTTGGCTCAGATTTACTTAACGGCGGAACAGTAGGCTCGGGCAAGAATGAACTTCCAAAGATTTTCGAGTCTGTATCAGAGGATGCAGATGGTGTTATTACTATTACCCTAACAAACAACTCTCTTGAATCATCAGAGGATGTTGATGTTCAGCTTACAAAGGATGGCGGCGCTTACAACGTATGCGAGGCTGTTTATGTAACTGGAAAGATGGCTGATCACAACACCTTTGATAATCCAGAGGTTGTAAAGGAACTAGAGTTTAAGGACTACAGCAAGACTTCAGAAGGTCTGAAGGTTACACTGCCAGCTTGCTCAGTAGTCAGCATAAGATTAAAGAAATAATAATCTTCTTTTTCATATCCTTCCATAAATAAAAAACCAGCAATCAGGCTTAGCGGGGCTTGATGCTGGTTTTTATTTTATCTGTACATTAAAAATGACAGTGTAAGAGCAATGAAGTATGAAGTATTAACAATGATAAAGTTCTTAATTGCTGTAATAAAGGTTTTGGACTTTATCTGTTCTTTACGAAACACTCTTATATTACTTTCTACTAGAGGAAATGAAAGTAAAAAGATGAGAGCAACAATAGGAAGAATTTTTAATGCAACCATTGCTATCACTGCGGCGTAGCATAAGTAGTAAAGAGTAGCAAAAACACGTACGCCGTTTTTTTGCCCTATATAAAAAATAAGAGTATGTCTATTTACTGCAATATCTTCTTCCAAATCACAGGTGTTGTTGGCAACCATGATGTTAGAAGTTGTAAATGTGTTTATCAGTGAAAAGAAGATGAAGCTAACAAGTGACCAAAGCATAAAGTGAACAGATAAAACTCCATCTTTATAATCCAAAATAATATATTCATCAGGATTATTAATGTAAACCATTAAAAATGGAATAAACATGCCATAAGCAATGCCTGAAAATACTTCTCCAAGAGGGATTCTAGAAATAGGCATAGGACCAAAGGTATAAAAGATTCCCAGGCCAAAGCAAAGTGCGCCGAGTAAAAGAACTACAATGCCGGTTTTAAATGCTAGATATAGTCCCATTACAGTGCTGGCAGTTAGCATAACTATAATAAGTAAAAGTGCGCGTTCTCTTTTGATGGGAAGCATTTCTGGATAATCATTACTATCAATATAGTTGTTGATAGCAGTAGTGGCTAGGTCAAAAATAAAAGCTGCTATGCAAAAAATTACCATTAAAGGAATATTAATAGGTTGTTTTAGAAATAGCATGAACATTAATGTATTTGCAAAAGCAAATGTGCTGGTGATTTTTGTTTGAATCTCTACAAACTTTAAAAACTTCTTAATCATAAATCTCTCCTATACATAGATTAGGTGAATATATTATACGGTCAGTTAGGCTTGTGAAACTTGGCAATAATAACACAAATTTCAACAAAAAGATAGTGCAAAATGCTATTTGTGAAAATTTAAACAAGTTATATCTTGTCGTACACAATACGATGTGGTACAATTTGGTTCCGCAGCAATGCGACGGAGAATATTAAAGAAAAGAAATTACCAGGAAGGAATGAATCATGATTAAGATTGTTGTAATCGGAGCAGGTTACGCAGGCGTTCTTGCCACAAAGAAACTTGAAAAGAAGCTTCGTAAAAAGAAGCTGGCTGATCTTACAGAAATCACTATCATCGATAAGCACCCATATCATACAATGCTTACCGAACTTCACGAGGTAGCGGCTTGCCGTGTTGGTGAAGAGAGTATCAAAATGAATTTAAAGCAGATATTTGCCGGCAGAAAGGTAAATGTAGTTTTAGATGAAGTTACAAATGTAGACTTTAAGGACCAGAAGGTTAAGGGCAAAACACAGGAATATGACTACGACTATTTAGTAGTTGCAGCTGGTTCAAAGCCAACATACTTTGGTGTTGAAGGCGCAAAAGAAAACAGCTGGCCACTTTGGTCATATGATGACGCTGTAGCCCTTAGAGATAGAATTCACAACTGCTTCAGAATGGCAGCTGATGAAGTTGATCCTGCAAAGAGAAAAGAGCTTCTTAGCTTTTATGTTGTAGGTGCAGGATTTACAGGTGTTGAAATGGTAGGCGAGCTTGCTGAGTACACACCTATCCTTTGCAAGAGATTTGGTATCGATAGAGAAGAAGTTACTATCGTTGACGTTGATGGTTTATCTCGTCCAGTACCTATCTTGCCAGAAAAGCTTTCTAACAAAGTAGACAGACGTCTCAAGAAGATGGGTGTCGAAGTTGTTATGAATACAAGCGTTGTTGGCGTTGGCCAGGGCTCTATTAAGCTTAAGCAGAACGACAATGTTACTGAGCACGTAGCTGGAACAGTTATCTGGACAGCTGGTATCGAGAGCTCAGAAATTACATCAGAGCTTGCCTCTAGAGTACAGAGCGGCGGAAGAGGACGTATTCAGGTAGATGAATACCTTCGTTCAGTAGATTACGAAAACGTATATGTAATCGGTGATAATATGCTCTTTACAGCTCCTGGAGAGGAGCGTCCAGTTCCTCAGATGGTTGAAAATGCAGAGCACTCAGCAGCTACAGTTTCAAAGAACATTGTGGCTGAGATTACAAAGTCTGGCGAGAAGGAATCTTACAATCCTAAGTTCCACGGCGTAATGGTTTGCGTAGGTGGACGTTACGGTGTTGCAAGAGGTGGATTAGCAAAGCATCAGATTAATTTTGCTTCATTCTTCGCTATGTTTGCAAAGCACTTTATCAATATTATTTATTTCATCCAGGTTATGGGATGGACAAAGATTATTAGCTACTTAAAGCATGAGTTCTTCACTATTAGAAATAATCGAAGCTTCCTCGGCGGACATTTTTCAAACAGAACACCAAGCTTTATGCTTGTTCCTCTTAGATTCTGGCTTGGATGTGTTTGGGTTTACGAAGGTGTTATGAAGATTGTTGAGGGTTGGTTAACAACACCAATGCTTGCAGGCTTCTTCGGTGGAGCAAACTCATGGTTTGATTCACTTCTTGGACGTGTTGATCCTGCAACAACAGACGCAGTTGCTTCAGCTTCAACAGAAGTAGTTGATACAGTAGCTTCAGCATCTACAGCAGTAGCAGATGCAGCAGTTAGCACAGGAACAGTTCTATTTGATTTCAACCTAAAGATATTTGAGCTTATCCTTGTTTCTGGAACTGATTTAGCATCATCAACTATTTCAGATATTGCATTTAAGATTCAGGTTCCATTTGTAGACTGGTTCGTAAACAATGCAGTATTAGCTTCTGATGGTATGCAGATGTTTATGCAGATCGTAATTGTAATTATGCAGATTCTCATTGGTCTCGGACTTATGGGCGGATGCTTCACATTCCTGTCAGCAGGTGTTTCACTTGTACTCCAGGCAATGTTCGTTACAACAACAGGATTATACTTGAATACATTCTGGATGATTTTTGCAGGTATAGCAGTGCTTATCGGTGGTGGTTACACAATCGGTATTGACTACTACTTAATGCCATTCTTAAAGAAGCATTGGAAGAACGTTAAGTGGGTAAGAAAGTGGTATCTATATAATGACTAATAATGTAGTAGATTTTGAGACTGCATTTGAACAAGTTAAAAAAGAGGTAGCAAAGCTTTTAACTAAAGGACCAAGCCTTATCAGCGGATACACATCCTATCTGACAGAGGCTACAGGCAAGATGATGAGAGCAAAGGCTGTTTTGGCATGCGCCATGGATGAAAATGATATGGTGCCTAGGGATGCAATTATTTTTGCAGCAGCTGTTGAAACTCTTCATCTGGCTACATTGGTTCATGACGATATCATGGACGATGCTGATACTAGAAGAGGCCAGATAACTCTTCAAAAGAAATCCGGCAAGCGAAATGCTGTGATTTGTGGAGATTATCTTTTGGCTTCAGCAATTAGAGAAATTGCCAGTGTAGATGACACAGATAAATACAAGGATTTTGATTTTTCAAAATATGTAGAGGCAATTGCTTTAGGGGAGCTTCGTCAGAATATCAACAACAGAAATTTTAGACTTGGAACTTTTAGATATCTATCTATCATAGATGGCAAAACAGCAGCACTTTTTGAAGCATCTTTCCATGCTGGTGCTATGGCTGGCAATGCCACAGAAAAAGAAATAAAGCTTTATCGTAGGCTTGGTCGATATACAGGAATTGCATTTCAGCTTACAGATGATTGCATCGATTATGAAGTGAGTGAGGACACTGCACTGAAACCAGTTCAGTCGGATTTTGAAAACGGAGTTGTCACACTTCCACTTATTCACACATTTGAAGAGGATGCTTCATTAGCTGATAGAGCAGAAAAGGGTCTCATTTCTAAAGAAGAAATTTTGAAAGAAGTATCAAAGCATGGAGGAGTTGAATATACTCATAAGACTGCTGAAAGATACTATCATAAAGGCGTAGAAGCCATAGAGGCACTTCAGCTCTCTGGCAAAAAGAGAGAGATTTTGGAAGGGCTTATTACAAAGGCATATGTTGGCCTTAAAAAGTGATATTTGGGTGGTTTAACTACCAAATATATATTTCATCAAAAGTTATTTAAGGAAAGGAATGAAACGATGAAAAAGAGTTTAGTAGCACTTATGTGCGCAGGTGCTCTTTCAGCTTCATTATTCGTAGGCTGCG
>JAEEGH010005596.1_pt1 | contig 31418 bp, 48 predicted proteins | sample 9134181 | NCBI WGS metagenome assembly JAEEGH01 (sample SAMN16246544, study PRJNA631951) | gut metagenome | biome: gut microbiome; feature: rumen; material: DP-attached | host: Bos | place: Iran: Karaj | collected 2018-10
GAGCGGTTATTTCCTTTTATTTCGACTACCCATCAGATACCCGAATTCGAATACCGTAATCGTGAACGACACTATCTATGATATAATCAAGTAGAAGGTGTTTTTCAGATAAGCACCGGAAAGAGAGGCGACTTATGCAACAACCTGAATTAACCGACCTTCTTAGGGAAATCTATACGGAAATGCAGCGGATCTTTGGTGATCAACTTTCTGATGTTATCTTGTTTGGCTCTTATGCCAGAGGGGATTTTGATGAGGAGAGCGATATTGATATTGCGGTCCTTGTTGATTGTAAGAGAGAGGAACTGCCTCGCTATCATCATGCCCTCATTGAACAGAGCTCCCATTACATGATGGACTATGATTGTCTGGTGAGTTTTACTGACATTCCTACGGAAGAATTTAATTCATATCGCAAGGAACTTCCATTCTATCGGAACATTGATACGGAGGGGGTGAAACTCAGTGCATGATGAGTCGCGTGTAGCATTGGCAAAATATCGATTTGAAAAGGCAACTGAGCTTTTGACAGATGCAAAGATGCTTCTACAGAGGGAGAGTTACAAGAGCGGTAATAATCGTGCATATTACTGCATTTTTCACGCTATGAGAGCCGTGCTTGCATTGGATGGGGTTGATTTTAAGAAGCATTCGGGAGTAATTCAGTTTTTCATACGCGATCATGTAAAAACAGGTCACTTTGATGTATCTGCATCTGAGATAGTGCTATCAGCCAGCAGGATACGTAATGCCAGTGATTATGATGATTTTTATATTGCATCGAAGCGTGAAGCGGAGGATCAGGTGAAAAATGCTGAGGCCTTCCTAAATATGGTTAAAGAGTATCTTATCTCATTAGAAATTGAAATGTGAGCACTTCAGACACTGTCATTGGAGCTTACCTGCTCCACCGCCCCGACGCGCCGCAGGGGAGGGTGAGTCCACTTCCCGTGACGGGAAGCCCGATCTCGGAGGCCTCCACGTGTCCGCCGTACTGCGGGATTACGGCGGAGGAGATCATGTAATCGAGCACAGCGGGCTGCAGTCCCGTCGTATAGGAATTGATCAGGAAGAAGGCAGCGTCCTCCGAAAGGAGGGAGGCTGTCTTTTTTACAAAGGGCCAGATGCTCTCCTCGATCTTCCAGATCTCGCCCTTCGGTCCGCGTCCATAAGAAGGCGGATCCATGATGATGCCGTCGTACTTGTTGCCGCGGCGGATTTCCCGCTCGACGAATTTATCACAGTCATCGACCAGCCAGCGGATCTTCGCGTCGCCCAGCCCGGAGGAGACCGCATTTTCCTTTGCCCAGGTCACCATGCCCTTCGAAGCGTCCACATGCGTCACCGCAGCACCGGCCGCAGCTGCCGCCATCGTGGCTCCGCCGATGTAGGCGAAGAGGTTGAGCACCTTGAACGGATGCTCCGCATCCCGGCCGGCACTTTTTTCTTTTATTATAGAAGAAAACCATTCCCAGTTCGTCGCCTGCTCCGGGAAGACGCCCGTGTGCTTGAAGGCGAAGGGTTTCAGATGAAACGTCAGCTCTCTTCCTATATTAAGGGGATACCGGATGCTCCACTCATCGGGCAGATGGAAAAATTCCCATTCTCCGCCGCCCTTGCTCGAGCGGTGGTAGTGCCCGTTCTTCTTTTTCCACCCGGCCGCGTCGTGTCCCGTGCTCCACAGCACCTGCGGATCCGGCCGCACCAGGAGATATTCTCCCCAGCGCTCCAGCTTCTCGCCGTCCGTGCAGTCGAGCACCTCATAATCCTTCCATCTGTCCGCAATCCACATTTTCCTTGCACTCCGATCCTTTTTCATGTATGATTTGGCTTGGTCAGTTACCATTCTAAAGGCCTCAGAAATTTTTTACAATATTTCTTAAAAAACTTCTTGCATTTTTACCAATCCCCATGTACAATGTCTATTGCTGTGGCATGATAGCTGTGAAGCGTGAGGTTGCCGCAAGCAAGCAATTGTTTGCGGGTTTTCCGTGGAGCGAATGTCAAGTTTCTAAAACTGACGACAAGTCACTGTACCGTTTTTGTTCTACAGTAGCAGTAGAAAAAAGACCGTGATGCCCCTGAAAAATCGTTAACTGCCGGGAGAATGATCCTGGTAAGAATGATTTTCCGGCAGGACACACACGGGAAAGTGTACAGTCACCGCTTGTCGTACTTAGAAGACATCGGGTGGAAAACCACCGATGAAAAGTGCGAAAAGGAGGCGACTTTTTTTATGGCAAGTAGTTTAATGAGAATCACCCTGAAGGCTTATGAGCACGAACTCGTGGATTCTTCCGCAGCGAAGATCATCGAGACCGTCAAGAAGAACGGTGCTAAGGTCAGCGGCCCCGTTCCCCTTCCTACCAAGAAGGAGGTTGTTACCATTCTGAGAGCAACCCATAAGTACAAGGATTCCAGAGAGCAGTTCGAGCAGAGAACCCACAAGAGACTGATCGACATCATTGCTCCCACTCCCAACACTGTAGAAGCTCTGCAGCGTCTGGAGATGCCTGCCGGTGTTTACATCGACATCAAGATGAAGACAAAGTAATCCACTTTGCAAATAAAAACCTCTACCTAGACACGAACGCAGATGCTACACTGCGGTCCACTATGTAGAATACAGGAGGTAAAAATGAAGAAAGCAATTTTGACAACCAAAATCGGCATGACCCAGATCTTCGCTGAAGACGGCACGCTGATTCCCGTAACCGTACTGCAGGCTGGTCCCTGCGTCGTCACCCAGGTCAAGACCGAGGAGAACGACGGCTATCAGGCAGTGCAGGTAGGCTTTGTCGAGAAGAAGGACAAGGCTGTGGAGAAGGACGGAAAGGGCGGCAAGAAGGTCGCTCACCGCAACGGTGCAACCAAGGCTGAACAGGGACATTTCAAGAAGGCCGGCACCACTTCCAAGAAGTATGTCAGAGAGTTCCGCTTTGAGAACTGCGAGGATTACAAGCCCGGCGATGAGATCAAGGCTGACATCTTTGCGCAGGGCGATCACATCGATGCGACCGCTATCACCAAAGGTAAGGGATTCCAGGGCGCGATCAAGAGACTCGGTCAGCACAGAGGACCCATGAAGCACGGTTCCAAGTTCCATCGTCATCAGGGTTCCAATGGTGCCTGCTCCTCCCCCAGCCGCGTATTCAAGGGCAAGGGAATGCCGGGTCACATGGGCAGCGTGAAAGTAACCGTACAGAACCTCGAAGTGGTCAGAGTAGATGCTGACAAGAACCTGCTTCTGGTAAAGGGCGCAGTACCCGGTGCCAAGAAGGCTCTTGTGACTCTGAAAGAGACCACCAGAGCAGATATTTAAGTCAGAGCGAAAGGAGGACCAATTAAATGGCAAACGTATCCGTTTATAACATGGAAGGCAAAGAAGTTGGTACTGTTGAGCTCAATGACGCAATCTTCGGTGTAGAGATTAACGAGCATCTGGTTCATATGGCAGTAGTACAGCAGCTTGCAAATAAGCGTCAGGGCACGCAGAAGGCCAAGACCCGTTCCGAGGTGTCCGGCGGCGGCAGAAAGCCCTGGAGACAGAAGGGAACCGGTCACGCAAGACAGGGTTCCACCAGATCCCCTCAGTGGACCGGCGGCGGAATGGTATTCGCTCCCGTTCCCAGAGACTATTCCTTCAAGCTCAACAAGAAGGAAAAGAGAGCAGCTCTGAAGTCCGTTCTGACCGACAAGGTTCAGAAGGAAGCACTGATTGTTGTGGATGAGCTGAAGTTCGACGAGATCAAGACCAAGAATTTTGCAAATGTCATGAGCAAGCTGAAGGTCGAGAGCGGCCTGGTCGTGATCGCAGAGAACGATACCAACGTAGTGATGAGCGCGAGAAACATGGAGTCGGTGGACACCGCTCCGGTAAATGCAATCAATGTCTATGATGTCGCCAAGGCTAAGACACTGGTACTTACCAAGGACGCTCTTGCAAAGATTGAGGAGGTATATGCGTAATGGCTGACATTAAATACTATGACGTAATCCTCAAGCCGGTTATCACCGAGAAGAGCATGGCCGGTATGGGCGAGAAGAAATATACATTCCTGGTACACACCGATGCAAACAAGTCCATGATCAAGGAAGCTGTTGAGAAAATGTTTGACGGTGCCAAGGTAAAGAAGGTCAACACGATCAACGTGGCCGGCAAGACCAAGAGACGCGGCATGACCTACGGCAAGACTTCCAAGGCCAAGAAAGCCATCGTATGGCTGACCGAGGACAGCAAGGATATCGAGATCTACAGCGGGCTTTAATCCGCACGGATCCGATGCGTATACAGACGGCTAAAGCCGCTGTGCTAACAAAGACAAAGGAGATAAGAAAATGGGAATCAAGACATATAATCCCTATACCCCGTCCAGACGGAACATGACCGGCTCCGACTTCTCCGAGATCACCAAGACCTCCCCCGAGAAGAGCCTGGTTTCTTCCAAAAAGAAGAACGCCGGTCGTAACAATCAGGGTAAGATCACTGTCAGACATCAGGGCGGTGGCAACAGAAATAAGTACAGAAACGTAGACTTCAAGAGAAATAAGGACGGTATCCCCGCCAGAGTCATCGGTATCGAGTATGATCCGAACCGCACGGCTAACATCGCACTGATCGTCTATGCGGATGGCGAGAAGTCCTACATCCTTGCTCCCGACGGACTGACCGACGGCATGAAGGTCATGAACGGTCCCGAGGCCGAAGTAAGAGTCGGCAATTGCCTGCCGCTCGAAGCAATTCCCGTTGGTACTCTGGTACACAACATTGAGCTTTACCCCGGAAAGGGCGGCCAGATGGTTCGCAGCGCCGGCAACAGCGCGCAGCTGATGGCAAAGGAAGGCAAGTATGCCACCTTAAGACTTCCCTCCGGTGAGATGAGAATGGTTCCCCTCAATTGCCGCGCAACGATCGGCACGGTCGGCAACATCGACCACAGCCTGGTCAAGCTCGGTAAGGCAGGTCGTAAGCGTCACATGGGCATTCGTCCTACCGTTCGCGGTTCCGTGATGAACCCCAACGATCACCCGCATGGTGGTGGTGAGGGCAAGACCGGTATCGGTCGTCCCGGCCCGAGCACCCCTTGGGGCAAGCCCGCTCTGGGTCTGAAGACCAGAAAGAGCAAGAAGGCTTCCAACAAGCTGATCGTCAGAAGACGTGACGGCAAAACCATTAAGTAATTGAGGAGGAAATACAATGGCAAGATCATTGAAAAAAGGACCTTTCGCAGACGCCAGCCTGCTGAAGAAGGTGGATGCTTTAAATGCTTCGGGACAGAAGAATGTCATCAAGACCTGGTCCCGTCGTTCCACTATTTTCCCTTCCTTCGTAGGACATACGATTGCCGTTCATGATGGCCGCAAGCATGTTCCCGTATATATCACCGAGGACATGGTCGGACATAAGCTTGGCGAGTTCGTAGCTACCAGAACCTACAGAGGACATGGCAAGGACGAGAAGAAGTCCGGTGTGAAGTAAGTGGGCAATCGACTGATTTGAAAGGAGTGTACATCTATGGCTAAAGGGCATAGATCTCAGATTAAGAGAGAGAGAAATGAGCAGAAGGACACAAGACCTTCCGCAAAGCTGTCCTATGCACGCGTTTCCGTACAGAAGGCCTGCTTCGTACTGGATGCAATCCGCGGCAAGGATGTTAAGACCGCAATGGCTATTCTGGAATACAATCCCAGATACGCTTCGAGCCTGGTCAAGAAGCTGCTGGCTTCCGCTATTGCCAACGCTGAGAACAACCAGGGCTTAAATCCCGACAACCTCTATGTTGCAGAGTGCTTTGCCAACCAGGGTCCCATCATGAAGAGAGTAAGACCCCGTGCACAGGGCAGAGCCTACAGGATCGAGAAGAGAATGAGCAACATCACCGTCATCCTTGACGAGAAGAAGTAAGGGAAAGGAGCAAAACAAAATGGGACAGAAAGTTAATCCTCATGGCCTCAGAGTTGGTGTCATCAAGGACTGGAATTCCAGATGGTATGCAAACGATCAGGACTTCTCCGATTTCCTGGTTGAGGACAGTGAGATCCGTAAGTTTTTGAAGAAAAAGCTTTTCAATGCAGGTGTTTCCAAGATCGAGATCGAGAGAGCATCTGACAGAGTCAGAGTCATCGTTTACGCTGCAAAGCCCGGTGTCATCATCGGAAGAGGCGGCACAGAGATCGAGAACACCAAGAATGAAGTAGCCAAGCTGACGAACGGCAAGAAGGTTCTGATCGACATCAAGGAGATCAAGAGACCGGATCGCGACGCACAGCTGGTTGCAGAGAATATCGCACAGCAGTTGGAGAACCGTGTTTCCTATCGTCGTGCAATGAAGTCCTGCATGGGCAGAACCATGAAGGCCGGCGCTCTCGGAATCAAGGCAGCCTGCGGCGGAAGACTCGGCGGCGCTGATATCGCACGTACGGAGTTCTACAGCGAAGGCACCATTCCTCTTCAGACCCTGCGCGCAGATATCGATTATGGATTCGCCGAGGCAGATACGACCTACGGCAAGGTTGGCGTAAAGGTATGGATTTATAAGGGTGAGGTTCTTCCTACCAAGGGAAATGCTCAGCCGGAAGGGAGCGATAAATAATGTTAATGCCTAAGAGAGTAAAGCATCGTAAGACGTTCCGCGGCAGCATGGCCGGCAAGGCAATGCGCGGCAACACTCTTTCTTACGGTGAGTTTGGATTGGTTGCAACGGAGCCTGCATGGATCAAGTCGAATCAGATCGAGGCAGCCCGTGTCGCTCTTACCCGTTACACCAAGCGTGTAGGTAAGGTTTGGATCAAGATCTTCCCCGACAAGCCTGTTACCGCAAAGCCTGCCGAGACCAGAATGGGTTCCGGAAAAGGTAGCGTCGAGTACTGGGTAGCTGTCGTAAAGCCCGGCCGCGTATTGTTTGAGATCGGAGGCGTTCCTGAAGATCAGGCCAGAGAGGCTCTTCGTCTGGCTATGCACAAGCTTCCCTGCAAGTGCAAGGTCGTTTCTAAGGAAGATTTGGAAGGCGGTGCAGAATAATGAAATCGAATAAGTATGTTGAGGAACTGAAGGCAAAGTCCGCTGCTGAATTAAGCCAGGAGCTGGTTGCTGCAAAGAAGGAGCTCTTCAATCTGAGATTCCAGAATGCAACCAACCAGTTGGACAATACCGCAAGAATCAAGGATGTCAGAAGAAATATTGCGCGTATTCAGACCGTCATTGCTGAGAAATCCAGAGCTTAAGGCATAGGAGGATAGAGCCGTGGAAGAGAGAAATTTAAGAAAGACTCGTACTGGTAAGGTTACCAGTGACAAGATGGACAAGACCATTGTTGTTTCCATCGAGGAGCGTGTGAAGCATCCTCTCTATGGAAAGGTCGTGAAGAGAACCTACAAGCTGAAGGCTCATGATGAGAACAACGAGTCTCATGTAGGCGATACTGTTAAGGTCATGGAGACCAGACCCCTGTCCAAGGACAAGCGCTGGAGACTGGTCGAGATCGTAGAGAGAGCAAAGTAATTAATTGCAAGGAGCGCTTCGCGCGTTCATCAGTCCCTGCTGCAGGACAGCAGGACAGAAGGAGGAAACAATGGTTCAGCAGGAAACAAGACTTAAGGTCGCTGATAATACCGGTGCCAAGGAACTGCTTTGCATCCGTGTTATGGGCGGCTCGACCAGAAGATATGCGCAGATTGGCGATATCATCGTTGCTTCCGTCAAGGACGCAACACCCGGCGGTGTTGTAAAGAAGGGCGATGTAGTTAAGGCAGTTGTAGTTCGTACTGTCAAAGAGACCCGTCGTAAGGATGGCTCCTACATTCGTTTTGACGAGAATGCAGCAGTTATTATCAAGGACGACAAGACTCCGAGAGGAACCCGTATTTTTGGACCGGTAGCGAGAGAGCTTCGTGACAAGCAGTTCATGAAGATCGTGTCTCTGGCTCCCGAAGTATTATAAGGAGGCGCCTGTTATGCAGAAGATTAAGAAGGGCGATACCGTAGAGATTATCGCAGGTAAGGACAAAGGACAGCAGGGCAAGGTTACATCCGTAGATGTTAAGAACCATAAGGTGGTCGTTGAGGGCATCAACATGGTCAGCAGACATACCAAGCCCTCTCAGGCAAATCCCAATGGCGGAATCGTCGAGAAGGAAGCTGCACTTGATATTTCCAATGTCATGCTCGTAGTCAAGGGCAAGACCACCAGAGTTGGCTTTCAGGTTCAGGGTGACAAGAAGGTTCGTGTTGCCAAGGCGACCGGCGAAGTCATCGATTAATCGCAGGAAGGAGAAATATTGTGAGCAGACTGAAAGATTTGTATTACGACGAGATCGTTGCTGCTATGACCAAGAAATTTGGTTACACTAACGTGATGCAGGTTCCCAAGCTTGACAAGATCGTCATCAACATGGGTGTCGGCGAAGCCAAGGACAACCCGAAGGTGCTTGAGAATGCAGTAGCAGATATGGAGACCATCACCGGACAGAAGGCCGTTCTGACCAAGGCTAAGAATTCCGTTGCAAACTTCAAGATTCGTGAGGGCATGAACATCGGTTGCAAGACCACCCTTCGCGGCGAGAAGATGTACGAGTTCCTGGATCGTCTGGTCAACCTGGCACTTCCCCGTGTCCGTGACTTCCGTGGGGTAAACCCCAACGCATTCGACGGCAGAGGAAACTACGCTCTGGGTATCAAGGAGCAGTTCATTTTCCCTGAGATCGAGTTTGACAAGATTGACAAGACCAGAGGCATGGACATCATCTTTGTCACTACTGCAAAGACCGATGAAGAGGCTCGCGAGCTTCTGACCCTCTTCAACATGCCCTTTGCGAAGTAATTAGGAGGAAAAATCAATGGCAAAGTTATCCATGAAATTGAAGCAGCAGCGCAAGCCCAAGTTCTCCACCCAGGCTTACACCCGTTGCAAGGTTTGTGGTCGTCCTCACTCTGTGCTTAAGAAGTATGGCATCTGCAGAGTATGCTTCCGTGAGATGGCTTACAAGGGAGAGATTCCCGGCGTAAAGAAAGCCTCTTGGTAATTTCCATTAAGATTTTGTAATCGCTCGAAGCAGAGGCTTCTTCGCGAACAAAATCTAAATGGAGGGCGATTTTCGCTTCGCGAAAACTCGCCAGCGATATTAGTAACAGTTCTTTCTGAAGGAGACGCAAGGGTAAGCCTGCGGTGGCATATATATGCCGGCACAGGCGCTGGCGTCGGTCAGAAAGATAAAATCATAAAGCACACCGTAAGTAGCGAGTTTCGCTGCAAATTCAGGTGTAAGCTATGAATAAGGAGGAAGTCGTAAAATGGCTATGAGCGATCCCATTGCAGATATGCTTACGAGAATTCGTAATGCGAACACTGCAAAGCATGACACCGTTGATGTTCCCTGCTCCAAGATGAAGCTTGCAATCGCTGACATCCTGGTAGACGAGGGCTACATCGAGAAGTATGATCTGGTTGATGCAGGAAGCTTCAAGAACATCCACATCACCCTGAAGTACAACAACAACAAGAATGAGAAAGTTATCTCCGGTATCCAGAGAATTTCCAAGCCCGGACTTCGTGTTTATGCCGGCAAGGAAGATCTGCCCAGAGTTCTCGGCGGTCTTGGCATTGCCATCATCTCCACCAACCAGGGCATCGTAACGGATAAGAAGGCTCGCGAGCTGCAGGTCGGCGGCGAGGTCCTTGCTTTCGTTTGGTAATCGAGACCAACCGGTCTGAGTGTATAAACACAGGAACAAGAAAGGAGTACGGGCATGTCACGTATCGGAAAAATGCCAATCGCCATTCCTGCAGGAGTTACTGTAAGTCTGGCAGAAAATAACAAGGTGACTGTAAAAGGTCCCAAGGGAACGCTTGAGAGAGTATTTCCCGCTGAGATGGAAATCAAGGTTGAGGGCGCAGAGGTTACCGTAAGCCGTCCCAACGATCTGAAGAGAAGCAAATCTCTCCATGGTCTGAGCAGAACCCTGCTTCACAACATGGTAGTCGGTGTAACCGACGGCTTTGAGAAGAAGCTCGAGGTCAACGGTGTTGGTTACAGAGCAGCAAAGCAGGGCAAGAAGCTTACCTTAAGCCTGGGTTATTCCCATCCCGTTGAGATGGAAGATCCCGAAGGCATCGAGACCGTTGTCGAGGGTCAGAACATCATCATCGTCAAGGGTATCGACAAGGAAAAGGTTGGCCAGTTTGCAGCAGAGATCAGAGACAAGAGAAGACCTGAGCCTTACAAGGGCAAGGGCATCAAGTATGCTGATGAGACGATCCGCCGCAAGGTTGGTAAGACCGGTAAGAAGTAATTGATAAGGAGAGTGTGAAGATGGTTAATAAAGCATCAAGACAGGAAGTTCGTGCCAAGAAGCACGGCAGAATTCGTAACCGCTTCAGCGGTACTGCCGCAAGACCTCGTCTTGCAGTATTCAGAAGCAATAATCATATGTATGCTCAAATTATCGACGACGAGGCCGGCACGACTCTGGTAGCAGCATCCACCATGGAGAAGGATGTGAAGGCAGAGCTCAAGAAGACCAACGACGTGGAAGCAGCAGCATACGTCGGAACCGTTATCGCTAAGAGAGCACTGGAGAAGGGTATCAAAGAGGTAGTCTTCGACAGAGGCGGCTTTATCTATCAGGGTAAGGTTGCAGCTTTGGCAGAGGCAGCTCGTGAAGCTGGCTTGGAATTCTAGGAAAGGAAAGAGGAAAGATGAAGCGTACAATCGTAGATGCAAGCCAGTTTGAAGAAATGCAGGACAAGGTTGTTACCATCAAGAGAGTTACCAAGGTTGTAAAGGGTGGTAGCAATTCCCGTTTCACCGCACTTGTTGTGGTTGGTGACGGCAAGGGCCATGTCGGAGCAGGTCTCGGCAAGGCAAAGGAAGTTCCCGAAGCTATCCGCAAGGGCAAGGAAGATGCACTCAAGCACATCGTTGAGATCGCGCTGGATGAGAACAATTCCATCAGCCATGATTACATCGGCCAGTACGGCTCTTCCAATGTTCTGCTGAAGAAGGCTCCCGATGGAACCGGTATCATCGCAGGTGGTCCTGCCCGTGTGGTATGTGAGCTTGCAGGTATCAAGAATATCCGTACCAAGTCTCTTGGTTCTAACAATAAGCAGAACGTTGTTCTGGCCACCATCGCCGGCCTGTCCGCGCTTAAGACCCCTGAAGAGGTCGCTAAGAAGCGCGGCAAGTCCGTTGATGAGGTAATGGCGTAAAGGAGGAGTACTACAATGGCAGATAAGAAAGTAAAGGTTACTTTGGTCAAGTCCCTGATCGGATCTGTGCCGAAGAATAGGGCAATCGCGAATTCCATGGGTCTTCGTAAGATTGGTCAGTCCGTAGTGCTTCCCGATAATGATGCAACTAAGGGACAGGTTCGCCTGATCAGTCATCTGGTCAAGGTAGAAGAAGCATAGGAGGTATTCTTTCATGGAATTGTCAAACCTTCAGCCTGCTGAGGGCTCTAAGCACAGCGATAATTTTAGAAGAGGCCGCGGTCATGGTTCCGGAAACGGCAAGACCGCAGGTAAGGGTCATAAGGGACAGAAGGCTCGTTCCGGAGCTCCCAGACCCGGATTTGAGGGTGGCCAGATGCCCCTCTACAGACGTATCCCCAAGAGAGGTTTCAAGAACCGCAATTCTCTTGAGATCATTGCGATCAATGTAAGCGCTCTGGAGAGATTCGAGAACGGAACCGAGGTTACCGTGGAGACTCTGCTCGAGAACGGCGTAATCAAGAAGTCCGCAGACGGCGTCAAGATCCTTGGCAACGGTGAACTGACCAAGAAGCTGAATGTGAAGGTGAATGCCTTCTCCGCTTCCGCTAAGGAAAAAATTGAAGCTGCTGGCGGCACTGCAGAAGAAGTATAAGCAGCGCTTGATTAAGAGGAAAATTACATGTTTGCAACGATTAGAAATGCATTCAAGATTAAGGAGATCAGAGAGAGACTGCTCTTCACCTTTGCAATGCTCGTTGTGATCCGTATCGGCTCACAGCTGCCCGTACCCGGCGTAGACAGATCTTTCTTCGCCAACTGGTTTGCGCAGCAGACAAGCGGAGCCTTCAGTTTCTTCGATGCAATCACAGGTGGATCGTTCCTGAACATGTCCATTCTGGCGCTTAACATCAATCCGTACATCACTTCCTCCATCATCATGCAGCTTCTCACCATTGCAATCCCCAAGCTTGAGGAGATGCAGCGTGAGGGCGAGGACGGAAGGAAGAAGATTGTTGCGATCACCAGATATGTGACGGTTCTTCTGGCAGTCATTCAGTCTGCAGCCATGGCGATCGGTTTTGGTCGCCAGGGATACCTGACCGAATACAATGCAATCAATGTGATCATGTGTATTGTGGCACTGACTGCCGGTTCGGCCTTCCTGATGTGGCTCGGCGAGCAGATCACGGAGCATGGTGTGGGCAATGGTATTTCCATCGTCCTGGTCATCAATATCATCTCCCGTCTGCCGCAGGATCTGAGCAGCCTGTTTGAGCAGTTCGTGGCAGGCAAGGCACCCGCAACGGCAATCCTTGCAGCTCTGATCATTTTGGCCATCATTCTTGCGATGGTGGTCCTGGTAATTGTTCTGAATGGCGGAGAAAGAAGAATCCCTGTGCAGTACGCCAAGAAGATGCAGGGCAGAAGCATGGTGGGCGGCAACAGCTCCCACATCCCTCTGAAGGTCAACACCGCAGGTGTGATCCCGATCATCTTTGCACAGTCTCTCTTCCAGTTCCCGATCATTATTTCTTCCTTCGTCGGATACCACGGTACCGGCGTATGGAGCGAGATCCTGAAGTATCTGAGCTCGCAGCACTGGTTCAAGTTCAACCAGACCGAGTGGAAGTACAGCCTCGGCATGTTGATCTACATCGTGCTTGTCGTGTTCTTCGCATACTTCTACACCTCGATCACCTTCAATCCTTTGATGGTGGCAGATAATCTCAAGCGGGGCGGCGGATTTATCCCCGGTATTCGTCCCGGCAAGCCGACCAGCGATTATCTGAGCAAGGTGCTGAACTACATCGTGTTCATCGGCGCCGTGGGATTGGTTATCATCTGTATCCTTCCCTACTTCTTCGGAGGTGTCTTCGGAGCCAATGTTTCCACCGGCGGAACCAGCCTGATCATTATCGTCAGCGTGGTCCTCGAGACGGTGAAGCAGATCGAGTCCATGATGCTTGTTCGCAACTACAAAGGATTCCTGGATAATTAAGCATACAGAGCCACGCGGGGCAAGCCTTACGTGGCTCTGATTGTCATTTTCAAGCAGCAACCACCTCATTTTGCAGAGAATAAAGGAAAATCCGAATATGAAGATTATCATGTTGGGCGCCCCCGGCGCAGGAAAAGGCACACAGGCGAAGATGATCGCCGAGAAATATCAGGTACCTCATGTCTCCACCGGCGACATTTTCCGTGCAAATATCAAGAACGGAACCGAACTTGGCAAGCAGGCCAAGGAGTATATGGACAAGGGACTGCTCGTTCCCGATGAGCTGACCGTCAAGATCCTTCTGGATCGTGTCGCACAGCCCGACTGTGCAAACGGCTATGTTCTGGACGGCTTCCCCCGCACCATCCCGCAGGCACAGGTGCTGGATCAGGCACTGGAGCAGCTTGGCGAGAAGATCGACTATGCGATCAATGTGGATGTTCCGGATGAGAATATCGTTCGCAGAATGTCCGGAAGACGTGCCTGCCTGAAGTGCGGAGCCACCTATCATGTGGAGCATATTCCGCCGAAGAAGGAAGGGATCTGCGATGTCTGCGGAAGCGAGCTCGTCCTCAGAGACGATGACAAGCCCGAGACCGTGCAGAACCGCCTGAAGGTTTATCATGAGCAGACCCAGCCTCTGATCGATTTCTACACGGCGAAGGGTGTCCTTAAGACCGTGGACGGAACCGTGGACATGAAGGATGTGTTTGCAGCGATCACTGCAATCCTTGGATAATCCGGCCCTATGTGGAAGGTCAGGACGAGTCAGGAAATCGAATATATGCGCGAATCCAACCGGCTCCTGGGGATCCTGCACGAAGAACTTAAGGGCCACCTTAAGCCCGGCATGACGACACAGGATCTGGATGATATCGCGGAAGGAATCCTGAAACGCTTCGGCGTGGTCTCCAATTTCAAGAACTACGATGGATTTCCGGCCAATATCTGCGTGTCCGTCAACGATGAGATCGTGCACGGGATTCCCTCCAAAAGCCGCGTGCTCAGCGAGGGAGACATCGTCAGCATCGATGCCGGACTGATCTACAAAGGCTACCATTCGGATGCCGCGCGGACCTATGGCGTCGGAGAGATATCCCCCGAGGCGGCGAGGCTGATCCGGGTGACCCGCGACAGTTTTTTTGCCGGGATCCGGCAGGCCGTCGCAGGAAACCATATCAATGATGTGTCCAGAGCCATCGGCGACTATGCGCAGGAGCATGGCATGGGGGTCGTAAAGGAGCTGACCGGTCACGGGATCGGAACCGCGCTCCACGAAAAACCCTACATCCCCAATTACGCCAGAAGGCTTCCGGGCGTACGCCTGCGGGCGGGATATACCCTTGCGGTGGAGCCGATGCTGACGCTCGGCAGACCTGACATTGAATTTGCCGCAGATGACAGCGCTGTGATCACGCAGGACGGATCCTGGGCAGCACATTATGAAAATACGATCCTGATCACACCGGACGGTGCACCCGAGATCCTTTCGCTGGGACCGGAAGAGCGGAAGGAGCTGGGCTTATGAGCAGGGTCGGATGTTTTGCCAGATCCCTCTCCGGACATGACCGGGGATGCTGGTACATAATTATAGAAGAAAAAGAGAACCGGCTGCTTCTGGCCGACGGAAAGCTGCGGACTTTCCGCCATCCGAAGGAAAAGAATCCGACGCACACGGAGCAGAAGGCGGACCGCATCAGTGACGAAGCAATGGCACTGTTGCAGAAGGCGGACAGCGGAATCGATCCGATGCTCCGCAGGGAACTGAAGGAATATCGGAAGAGACAAAAGGAAGGAAAACATGTCGAAGAGTGATGTAATCGAAATCGAAGGTGTAGTCGTAGAGAAGCTCCCCAATACCATGTTCAAGGTGGAGCTGGAGAACGGTCATCAGGTGCTGGCAACCATCAGCGGAAGGCTGCGTCAGAACTTCATCCGTATCCTGCCCGGGGATAAGGTGACCATGGAGCTTTCTCCCTACGATCTGACCAAGGGCAGGATCATCTGGAGAGACAAGTAATCCGGAAGTTCCGCACAATTGAATTATCCGCAAAAAACCTTTCAAGAAGCAAAAAAAATTCTTGCAAAGGTTTTTGTCGCGTGATAAGATAGACAATGGTCTTTTTTGAAAGGAGGGCTTTGAGATGAAGGTTAGAAGTTCTGTAAAACCTATGTGCGAAAAGTGCAAAGTCATCAAGAGAAAAGGACGCATCAGAATCATCTGTGAAAATCCCAAGCACAAGCAGAGACAGGGTTAATACACCTTGTTACTTCTTGATACTTCAGCTCGCATACCGGATGGACTTACGCCGGGCATGTGAAGGGAAGAAAGATCGGATGGACCATGCGTCCGGTTGGGCTATGCCCCAATCAATTGGTAACTGTGCGAACCGCACGCGCCCGCAAGGGCACAACTGACTGCGAAAGAGCATCGCAGAGATTATGGAGGAAACAAAATGGCTCGTATCGAAGGTGTAGATTTACCCAGAGACAAAAGAATTGAGATCGGTCTCACCTACATTTATGGAATCGGAAGAACCACCGCTGACAAGATCCTTGCAGAGAGTGGTGTCAATCCCGACACCAGAGTCAGAGACATCACTGACGATGAGGTGAAGAAGATCACCGAAGCGATCAACAAGCTTGGTGTAATGGTAGAAGGTGACCTCAGAAGAGAAGTTGCCATGAATATCAAGAACCTGCAGGAGATCGGCTGCTATCGTGGTATCCGTCACAGAAAGGGACTCCCTGTCCGTGGCCAGAATACCAAGAACAATGCACGTACCCGCAAGGGACCGAAGCGTACCGTCGCTAACAAGAAGAAGTAATTTGTAACTCATAAACCAGAATAAGGAAAGTAGGTTAGTTTATCATGGCATCGAACAAGAACGCTGCAAAGAAAACTGTAACGAAAAAGCGCGTCAAGAAAAACGTTGAACATGGCCAGGCACATATCCAGGCATCCTTCAATAACACCATCGTTACCCTGACGGATGATCATGGCAATGCACTGAGCTGGGCAAGCGCAGGTGGACTGGGCTTCAGAGGTTCAAGGAAATCTACTCCGTATGCTGCACAGGTTGCTGCAGAGACCGCAACCAAGGCTGCATTGATCCACGGATTGAAGACGGTTGACGTATTTGTAAAGGGTCCCGGATCAGGACGTGAGGCTGCCATCCGTGCACTGGCTGCTGCAGGACTTCAGGTTCTGAGCATTACGGATGTAACGCCCGTTCCTCACAACGGATGCAGACCTCCCAAGAGACGCCGCGTATAGTTTTTTAGAAAATCTAGTTGCTCGGAGCAGAGGCTCCTTCGCAAAGATTTTCTACAAAAACGTTTCGAATTTGCCCTTCGGGCAAATGTCGACAGGTGTCGACAGGTTTGGATTGTTTTTTACGTTTGGTTACCCTAAAAACGTTGGATGAAGGCAGGGGCTCTTTCGCAAGGAACCGCCCCGCTGTAAACAACATTTATGAAAGGAAAATTTAAAAATGGCAGTTAATCGCGTACCCGTATTAAAGAGATGCAGAGCACTTGGTCTGGAGCCCGCTGTACTTGGTTACAGCAAGACCTCCAACCGTCAGCCTCAGCGCGCAGGCAAGAAGGTCAGTGAGTATGGCCTGCAGCTGCGTGAGAAGCAGAAGGCAAAGTTCATCTATGGCGTGCTTGAGAAGCCTTTCCGTAACTACTATGAGAAGGCTGATATGATGAAGGGCATGACCGGTGAGAACCTGATGTGCATGCTCGAGAGCAGACTGGACAATGTTGTCTTCCGTCTTGGCCTGGCAAGAACCCGCAGAGAGGCAAGACAGGTCGTTGGCCACAAGCATGTGACCGTAAACGGCAAGATCATCAACGTTCCTTCCTATCAGGTGAAGGCCGGTGATGTGATCGAGGTAAAAGAGAAGTCCAGAGGAATTCAGAGATTCAAGGATATTGTGGAAGTTACCGGCGGCAGAATCGCTCCCGAGTGGCTGGATGCAGATCTGGAGGCTCTGAAGGGTACTGTTAAGAACCTTCCGACCAGAGAGCAGATTGATGTTCCCGTTGACGAGATGTTAATCGTCGAGTTGTACTCCAAGTAATTCGTGTAGCCCGTCAATCATCGTAAGTGTCAATTTGAAAGATGGTCATCGAAAAAGGAGGGTATTTGCGTGTTCGATTTTGAAAGACCGAATATTGAGATTGCTGAGATTTCTGACGACAATCGTTACGGCAGATTTGTAGTAAAGCCCCTTGAGAGAGGATATGGCATTACTTTAGGCAATTCCCTGCGCAGAATCATGCTGTCCTCTCTGCCCGGCTGTGCAGTCAGCCAGGTGAAGATCGAGGGCGTTCAGCATGAGTTCAGCACGATCCCCGGTGTCAAGGAAGACGTCACCGAGATCATCCTGAACATCAAGAGCCTTGCTATTCGCAACACCGATGAGGGCAACGAGCCCAAGACCGCCTACATTGAGTACAGTGGAGAAGGTGTTGTAACCGCAGCGGATATTCAGCATGATTCCGATATCGAGATCCTGAATCCCGATCAGGTCATCGCTACGCTGTGCGGCAAGAATGCAAAGCTTTACATTGAATTAACCATTACCAAGGGAAGAGGATATGTCAGTGCCGACAAGAACAAGTCGGAGGATCTTCCCATCGGTATGATCTCCATCGATTCGATTTACACCCCGATCGAGCGTGTAAATACGACCGTGGAGAACACCCGTGTCGGTCAGAGCACCGATTACGACAAGCTGACGCTGGATGTGTACACCAACGGCACGCTGTCTCCCGACGAGGCAGTTGCGCTGGCGGCCAAGGTTCTGTCCGAGCATCTGGCACTGTTCATCAATCTGTCCGAGGTAGCGGAAGGCGCGCCTGTGATCGCAGGTCCTGCTGAGGCTCCCACGACGAAGTCGGTGGACAGCATGAGCATTGAGGAGCTGGAACTGTCCGTTCGTTCCTTCAACTGCCTCAAGAGAGCAAATATCAATACGGTCGGCGAGCTTTGCAGCAAGACGGCCGAGGATATGATGAAGGTTCGTAACCTGGGCAAGAAGTCCCTCGATGAGGTTCTTGAGAAGCTCAAGGAAATGGGCCTGTCCCTTAAGTCCAGCGAAGAGGCTTAAGAGACAAACGGCGATCGGGTAAGACCAGAAAGGCGCAGATCGCCGGGATACTGCTGGCAATCACGGCACTCGGAAGGTAAGACCATAGGGCACATCCGGGTGTACCAAGCAAAGGAGAAAAGAAATGGCAAAGTACAGAAAGCTGGGCAGAACTTCTGACCAGAGAAAAGCACTGCTGAGAAACCAGGTCACTGCGCTGATCGCAAAGGGCCGCATCATCACCACCGAGGCAAAAGCCAAGGAAGTCCAGAAGATCGCTGAGAGCCTTATCGCTCTGGCTGTCAAGGAGAAGGACAATTTCGAGACCGTTACCGTGACCACCAAGGTGGCTCGCAAGGATAAGGACGGCAAGCGCGTGAAGCAGATCGTGGACAAGGAGACCGGCGAAGTTCTGGCAGAGTCTCACCGCGATAAGGACGGCAAGCTCATCAAGAAGGAGAACGGTGTCACCGTTTCTGTTTATGATGAGGTTGAGAAGCAGATCAAGAAGGATCTTCCTTCCAGACTGCATGCACGCCGCCAGATGCTGAAGGTTCTTTACCCTGTAACCGAGATGGCTGCAGATGTAAAGGGCAAGAAGAAGGCTACCAGAGAAGTGGATCTGGTTGCGAAGCTGTTCGATGAGATCGCTCCCAAGTACGCGAATCGCAAGGGCGGTTATACCCGCATTGTGAAGATCGCTCAGAGAAAGGGCGACGGTGCGCTGGAAGTAGTGCTCGAGCTGGTATAATGCTTATAACTCCATGAAGGGTAGTAAAAAACTCAGGCTTTGTGCCTGAGTTTTTTATTCTGTATCGTCCTTAAGGGATCTACTATATCGTCTCTGTGTGATATGTTATTCCGGTACCTTCTGGAAATGTTGGTAGTCCTTGGTATTTTTCCAGTCGCCGCCCCAGAAGAAGCCGTGCTCCTTGAAGAGCTGATAGCATAGATCGTTCTCATCGATCTTATGCGGGAAGTCCGCGCTTCGGTCCCGATAGCTTTCCGCTCCCTCGGGAGAGACATACCAACCACCGTTGGAGTCTTTGCGTACATAGGGGTTGTAGAAGGGATTGACATCGATGGCAAGCCCCAGCGCATGCTTGGAGAGGGTGGTGGTATCATCGACCACGCGGTAGTTGAAGCAGGAGGTATTGTTGTCGGCCATGGAGAGATGATCATCTCCGCCGTATGCATCGATCAGCCGGACTTTTTCGATTTGGTACTGCGCCTGATAGAGCTCGTAGAAGATCTCGCGCAGATCCTCGGCGATATAGTCATTGCAGATCAGTTCGCCTTCGGTGATCTGCCCATCAAAATCATAATGCAGGATGTGCAGGTACCGAAGCTCGTCCGTGGAGATCTGTGCTTCGGAAGGATCCGCGGGATAGGAGACGCCGGTGATCGAAGCGATCAGCTCCTCGGAAAGGGGTTCATAATAAAAGGCATCCTCGGGTGATTCATAATAGTCCAGGATATTATCCCCGGATTCGGATGCGCTGCCCATGCCCTCGTCCGAAGACGTTGCACCGGGGGTCTCCTCCTTTGAAGAATCCGCATCGGTTTCCGAAGCGGACGTCAGCGCATCGCCGGGGTCTTCGGAAGTCTGATCATTGCCTCCGGAAGGATCGCCGGGGTCCTCGGAAGTCTGATCATTGCCCCCGGAAGCATCGCCGGGGTCCCCGGAAGTCTGATCTTCGTCCCCGGAAGCCTCCGTGGTGGCATAGGCCACCTCGGGATGATCCGCTGCATAATCCGCCAGTGTGTATTCGGATTGCCGCCTTATGAAGGAGGCAATGGCCACGAAAACCATCACGGCGGTGATCGTAACCAGTGATTTTATCAGTTTATCTCTATCCATGTTCATAGAATAGCACAAAAGCGGGAAGATGTTGCGATTTATTTGCTTTTTTCGTATAATGGAAACCGCTATCCAAGTTACGGGTACCCACCTTGGTACTTTGCTGAGGATGATTGATAGAAAGCACGGATGTGTGGAAACATGAACATCATTCGAACGAAAGATCTCGTATATGAATATATCCGCCGCGATGAAGAGGGCAATGTGGATGGGATCACCACGGCGGTCGACCATGTGGATCTGAACGTGAAGCAGGGTGACTTTGTCGCGATCCTGGGCCATAACGGCTCCGGCAAGTCCACGCTTGCCAAGCATATGAACGCGATCCTGTTCCCCGCGGAAGGAACCGTCTGGGTGGACGGCAAGGACACACAGGACGAGAAGAATCTCTGGGATGTGCGTCAGACGGCCGGCATGGTCTTCCAGAACCCGGATAACCAGATCATCGGACAGGTGGTCGAGGAGGATGTGGGCTTCGGCCCGGAGAATCTCGGCGTCCCTACGAAGGAGATCTGGGAGCGTGTGGAGGAGAGCCTCCGCGCGGTAGGGATGTACGATTATCGCAAGCATTCCCCCAACCGTCTCTCGGGCGGGCAGAAGCAGCGCGTGTCGATCGCGGGTGTCCTGGCGATGCACCCGAAATGCATCGTGCTCGACGAACCGACGGCCATGCTGGATCCGAACGGCCGCAAGGAAGTCATTCGCGCGGCGCGCGGACTCAATCAGGTGGAGGGGATCACGATCATCCTCATCACCCATTATATGGAAGAAGTGATCGATGCGGATCGCATCTTTGTCATGGACAAGGGACAGGTTGTGATGGAAGGGACACCGGTGGAGGTCTTCTCGCAGGTGGAACGCCTGCAGGAGCTGCGCCTGGATGTACCGCAAACCACACTTCTGGCCCATGAGCTGAAAAAGCGCGGACTGCCGCTTCCGGACGGGATCCTTCGCCGGAAGGAACTGGTGGAGGCGCTGCAAAAGCTCCGGCACTGATTTTTCTTCACGAAGGGACGAACATGGCAATCATTGTCGATCATGTGAATTACATATACGGGCAGGATACCGAGCAGTCGATCCACGCGCTGAAGGATATCAATCTTCAGATCCCGGACGGCCAGTTCATCGGTGTCATCGGGCATACCGGCTCGGGCAAGTCGACCCTGATGCAGCATCTGAACGGTCTGATGAAAGCGACGTCCGGTACCATTTATTACAACGGACAGGACATTTACGACAAGGACTATAAACTGAAGGATCTGCGCGGACATGTCGGTCTCGTGTTCCAATATCCGGAGCACCAGCTTTTTGAGACCGATGTCTTTTCCGATGTATGCTTTGGACCGAAGAATCTGGGCCTCGAGAAAAAAGAGGTCGAGCTGCGCGCTTTTGATGCCCTGCGGAAAGTGGGCTTTCCGGAGGAGCTTTTCTATGCGTCGCCCTTCGAGCTTTCGGGCGGCCAAAAGCGCCGTGCGGCGATCGCCGGCGTGCTCGCCATGAAGCCGGATGTGCTGATCCTGGATGAGCCGACCGCAGGACTGGACCCCAAGGGGCGCGATGAGATCCTTACGACCGTGAAAAATCTCCAGAGCGAGACCGGCATGACGATCCTGCTGGTGTCGCATTCCATGGACGATGTGGCGGAGTACGTGGACCGGATCATCGTCATGGATCACGGGGAGGTTGCCTACGACGGCACTCCGAGAGAAGTCTTTTCCCATGTGGAAGAGCTCGAGGAGATCGGCCTGGCCGCTCCCGGGGTGACCTATATCATGCATGATCTGAAAAAAGCGGGATTCGCGGTGGATGAGAACGCGACGACCGTGGAGGAGGCAGCCGATTCGATCATGGCGGCCTTCCGATAAGAACGGACAGATTGCCTGAAGGGGAATGATGCGCCTTCCGGCAATGTTGGGATAATTATGATTCGAGAGATAACCATTGGACAATATTATCAGACGGACAGTGTGCTGCATCGGATGGATCCGCGGGTAAAGCTCCTGGGAACCATCCTGTACCTGATCTCGCTGTTTCTTTTTAAGAATCCGGCAGGGTACGCGGTCGCGCTTTTGTTCCTGATCTTCTGCGTGAAGCTGAGCCATGTGCCTTTCCGGTTCATGGTCAAGGGAATGAAGAGTATCCTCATGCTGCTGATGATCACCGTGGCCTTCAATCTCTTCCTGACCAGAGGAACGCCGCTTTTGCAGATCTGGAAGCTGACGATCACGGTGGAGGGCCTGAAGCTGGCGGCCACGATGGCCTTGCGACTCTGCATGCTGATCATCGGTGCGTCGATCATGACGCTGACCACCACCCCCAACCATCTGACGGACGGTCTGGAAAAGGGCCTGCGCTGCCTGCGTGTGGTCCGGGTTCCGGTCCATGAGATCGCGATGATGATGAGCATCGCCCTCCGCTTTATACCGATCTTGCTCGAAGAGACCGACAAGATCATGAAGGCACAGCTTGCGCGGGGCGCGGATTTTGAATCCGGCGGTCTGATCCGGAAGGCGAAGGCGATGGTGCCCCTTCTGGTGCCGCTTTTCATCTCGGCTTTCCGCAGGGCCAATGACCTTGCGATGGCCATGGAGGCCAGATGCTATCGTGGCGGCGACGGACGGACCAAGATGAAGCCTCTCGTCTATCAGAAGCGGGATTATATCGCGTATGCGGTGCTGCTGCTTTATATGGTCGTTTCGATCTTTCTGGGGCGCTGGGCCCTGATGGGAGAGCTGCTGTTCACGCTCTGACGCGTGAGAGGTTTCGAAGAGGCAAAAAGCATATGGGAAAGAGAATCCGGCTGCGGGTTGCCTATGACGGAACGGCCTATCACGGGTGGCAGGTGCAGCAAAATGGGAATACCATCGAGGCGGAGCTCGCCCGGGCGATCACGCAGGTACTCGGAGAAGAGGCGGAGGTGATCGGCGCGAGCCGCACGGACGCGGGCGTGCATGCCTATGGGAATGTGGCGGTTTTTGACACCCAGACCCGCATCCCTCCGGACAAGATCAGCTATGCGCTCAATTCCGCGCTTCCCGCGGATATCCGGGTGATGCGCTCGGAGGAGGTCCCCGCGGACTGGCACCCGAGGCGTCAGAACTGTCGCAAGACCTACGAATACAGGATCGTGAGCGCCGGCATGCCGGTTCCCACGCAGCGGCTTTACAGCCACTATACCTATCATGCGGTGGATGTCCCTGCCATGCGGGAGGCAGCCGCGTTTTTTGTCGGAGAGCACGATTTTGCGGCGCTGTGTGCGGCGGGAGCCCAGACCCAGACCACGGTGCGCACGATCTACGCTGTGGAGGTGGAGGACCGGCCTTTACCGGACGTGTTCCCGCAGGTGCGACTTCGTGCAGACGAAGCAGAGCAGGCCTGTGATCCCGCGCGCGAGATCATTATCCGCGTGTGCGGCAACGGGTTTCTGTACAACATGGTCCGCATTCTGGCCGGGACCTTGCTGGATGTCGGCTACGGACGCAAAAAAGCTTCGGATATTCCGGCAATCCTGGGGAGTCTGGATCGCAGAAATGCGGGACCGACGCTGCCCCCGCAGGGACTTTTCCTGATGGGGTACGAATATGAGGAGGAAGCCGGACAAACCCCTCCGGACGAGGGCGAGAGAAGGAATCCGGATCCTCCGTGTGAAATTTGCGCGGAAACCTGAAAAAACACGAGAGAAATACGGAAAAAACCTTGACGAAGACGGATTCTTATTGTAGAATCTTCAATTGTGGCGGCATGGGAGATATTTTGTCGTAGCCCCGATGAGATACCTCTTCAGGCGAAAAGCTGTGGCCCGGACATCCGCAGCGGACCTGATCATTTGCCCCTGTGCATGAGGCGCGTGAAGCGGCGCTTTTTGCATGGCAAGCTTGCAGCGGTGTAAGCGAGCCCTCTGGTATACGCTTCGGATTGGAGAATAACATGAAAACTTATATGCCCAGCGCATCCAACATTGAGAAGAAGTGGTATGTTGTCGATGCAACTGATATGACCCTTGGTCGTCTGGCATCTGAGGTTGCCAAGGTGCTGAGAGGCAAGAACAAGCCGATCTTCACCCCCAACCTGGACACCGGCGATTATGTAATCATCCTGAATGCTTCCAAGGTAAAGGTTACCGGTAAGAAGCTGGACCAGAAGGTTTACCATCATCACTCCGATTATGTGGGAGGAATGAAAGAGGAGACCCTGAGAGAAAAGCTCGCCAAGAATCCCTGCGAGGTAGTAGAGCTTGCAGTCAAGGGTATGCTCCCCAAGGGACCCTTAGGAAGACAAATGTTCACCAAGCTGCATGTATATGCAGGCGCTGAGCACGAGCAGGCTGCACAGAAGCCCGAAGTGCTTACATTCTAAGGGAGGAAAGTAAAATGGCTAAAGCATCTGAAAAGTTTTACGGCACCGGCAGAAGAAAGACTTCGGTTGCCAGAGTATATCTTGTGCCCGGCAAGGGACAGATCACGGTCAACAAGAGAGACATCGACGATTACTTCGGACTTGAGACCCTCAAGACGGTCGTTCGTCAGCCCCTCGTAGCGACCGAGACCGTCAGCAAGTTTGATGTGATCGTAACGGTTAAGGGCGGTGGATTCACCGGTCAGGCCGGCGCTATCCGTCATGGTATCTCCAGAGCCCTCGTTCAGGCCGACGCTGATTACAGACCGGTTCTGAAGAAGGAAGGCTTCCTTACCAGAGATCCCCGTATGAAGGAAAGAAAGAAGTACGGCTTAAAGGCAGCTCGTCGTGCACCTCAGTTCAGCAAGAGATAATCAATCCCGAACTTACTTTTTTATCAAAAACAACGAAAAACCTCGTAAACACTGCGTTTGCGAGGTTTTCTTAGATTTGTAGCACAGCTATGTACTTACAAGCGTATCCGAAACAACAAAAAACAGAATACCGAGGAATGCCGGCCAGAGTGATAGCATTATCCATTTATATGCCTTACTTTTAGCCTTTCTGTATCAATGTGTCGCTCTTTCAGAAACACAAGACTGACATTGCGTTCGAAAAGCTCCTTATATAATAGGGAGCCCTCAGATGCATTTCGGCGCATTCTGCTGACGCTGTCAGATATAACTGCTATGCTTCTATTATATAAAACATAAGAAGTGTGCAAATTCGCCATCAAATATGGACATAATGTTTAAAAATTTGTGCATTTTTTTGGTTTTCTCTTGATGTTTATGATAAAGTATGCTATAAACTATTTATCATAATTGTTGATTTCAAACTATAATCAACTAAAAAGGGAGATCACCAATAATGACAATTAACCAAAATAAGAATGGCTCAAAACTCACATTAGAGGTTGAAGGAAGACTTGATACAACAACTGCTCCTCAGCTTGATGCTGAAGTAAAATCATCTATCAGCGGTATAACTGAACTTGAAATTGATTTCAGCAAGCTCGATTACATTTCATCAGCAGGACTTCGTGTACTTCTTTCTGCACAGAAGATCATGAATAAGCAGGGAAGCATGGTTATCCATGGTGCAAGTGAAGATCTGATGGAGATCTTTGACGTTACAGGATTTATTGATATTCTTACAATAGAGTAATTCAGGGTGGAGGAAATACTATGATTAACGATGTTACACGACAGACATATGAACATAATTCCAAACAGGGACTTGTTGTATGGGAGAATTTTATAAATAATGAGACCCATAAGCCGATGGAGCTTACCACTGAGCTTTTAATGAAGCTCCTTAATGACAACAAGGATACTGAATACGGTAAAAAGTATGATTTTGCCAATATACATTCAGTTGAGGAATATCAGAAAAAAGTACCTGTTGTTGTTTATGACGATCTTGCTCCGTATCTCGAGCGTATGATGGACGGCGAAAAAAATCTGCTTACCGCTTATGAATATAATCATTTCAACGAAACATCGGGTACAGTCGGAGCTCCTAAGGTCGTTCCGATGACCGAAAAGCAGTCAGAAGTATTTGCAAAATACAATAATCTTATCATGTATGGAATAATCCGTCAAAACCTTCCGGAAGACTGGATGATCGGACGCGGATTCTGTACATCAAGCGGTAACTGCCGCACTCTGCCGAGCGGTCTGACTGTCGGTGAAGCCTCTGCGAAAATGGCTGACTTCATCAAGGGCGGCAAAGATGCTCTCGATGCGATGATACGCACTATGTATACCTCCCCTATTGAGGGACTCAATCCGGAGCACGGCTCAGATACGAAATACATACATACGCGCTTTGCGCTTATGGATAAAGATGTGCGAGGTATGGTAACAGGCTTTTACAGCGTTGTTGTTCTGTTCCTAAGATATATCGAAGACAATATCGACATTCTCATAAATGATATTGAGAAGGGTACTATTTCTGATGAGATAGAGCTGCCCGATTCAGTCCGCGAGAGCCTTCTCAAGAAGATCGAGCCTATGCCTGAACGTGCTGCCGAGCTCAGAGAAGCCTTCAAGGACGGCACGGATACTCCGTGGGTAAAGAAGGTATGGCCGCATTTCACATATCTGACCGGTGCAGGCGGCGACGGCTTTGAAATCTATGACCGCCTCATAAAAGAGCATTTCACCGGCGATGGAGTTGCAAATATCTACTCCGGCGTTACGGCTTCTGAGGGACTTTGGTCTGTTCCCTCAGGCGTTAACGATTTCGACAGCATACTCGCTCCTTCAGCAGCTTTTGTTGAGTTCCTGCCTGTTGAAGCTGGTGACGATTTCAGCAAGTGCGTGACTCTCGACAAGCTCGAAGTCGGAAAGATCTATGAGCTCATCATCACCAATCTCAGCGGATTCTGGCGCTATCGTATGAGCGATGCTGTTTTCGTTACCGGATTCTGCAACAAAACTCCAAAGGTACAGTTCATGTACAGAGTTAACAGAACTATCAATCTTGCCGAGGAAAAGACAACTGAAAAGGCACTTCAGATTGCTGTTGAGAATACCTGTAAGGAAATGGGTATCGAGCTTGCAGACTTCTCTGTATACCCCAACACCGATGTTACACCGAACAGGTATGATTTCCTTATCGAACCGCTTCATGAGGTAAAGAAATTCGATATGGAAGCCCTCAAGGAGAGTATCTTCAAGAATCTCTGCAAGGCTAATCCTGTGTACTTCGACTGCTACGACGATCACTGGCTGGACAAGCCTGAGGTCTGGTTCCTCCAGCCTGAAACTTCCCTGCTTTACCGCGATATGATGGTATTCAGGGGCGCGTCCCTGAACCAGCTAAAGCCCGTGCGCGTTATTATGAATGAACGTCAGAGGAAGTTCTTCTTTGCTCTCCGTCAGGAAATGGAAGAATAAAAATATTCCCTGTACTGCCTCGTCAGTGCAGGGAATTTGTATAAAACAAAGTCTTATTACCAATCATATTATCGAAATATAATCATAGGAGGGCAGCAAATGTCAGGCAAAGCATATTACAATGGCGTTATATATACTGCTGATGCAGAATTGCCGGTCGCTGAGGCTTTTGCAATTGAAAATGGGAGGATCATTTTTGTCGGCAAGACCTCCGGGCTTCCTGAGTGCGGGGAGCGTATCGACCTTGAAGGAAAATGCGTGATACCCGGACTGATAGATTCACATTGTCATATGTTTGCCGGTATCGCACAGGCGGCGGCAAATATGCTGTTTATTGATCCCAAGACCGCTCCGGATCATCTTGCAGAAGAGATAAGCACACTGCTCAGGCATCATCATATTCCTGAGACAGAAACTATTACGATAATGGGAATTGACCTGACTATAGGAGAATTCAGCGCTGCGAACATCGATCCTGCCGTTTCGGACAGACCGGTCATCATTTTCAGCAATGACGGTCATGCACTTCTGCTCAATTCAAAGGCTATGGAAGAGCTCGGTATCTGCAAGGAGACTCCCGATCCCGACAGCAGCAGCTATTATGTCAGAAACGAAAACGGTGAGCCGACTGGTCTTGTTATCGAGATAGCTGCTATGCTCCCGTGCAAAGCGCTTATAAAGGAGAACGAACTGGAGGATAACGAGGAGATCATTCAAGAGCTTGCACTATACTATTCAAGGCTCGGATATACAGGTCTGTTTGAAGCTATGTCTGCCGATGACGACAATACTAATGTATTTGAAGCTCTGAAGAAAGTTGACGATGAGGGAAAGCTTCCCCTGCATATCTCGACAAGCTTCTGCTATCACGGCGAGGATATTATGAATGCCGAAACAGTTCTCGGACTTATGAAGCGCAATCGTGAGATGTATTCTTCAGAAAATGTAAACCACGACACACTGAAAATGATAACCGACGGAACTGTTGAAGAACAAACAGCTCTGTTGTATGAGCCATACGCCGACTCTGAGGACAATTATGGTTCAGAAATGCTCAGTGCGGAGGAAATGAAAAATGCAGCACGACTTGCTGCTGACGAGGGATTCTCGGTGCATATCCACGCTATCGGCGACAAGGCAGTAACACGGGCTCTTGACGTTCTGTGTGAACTCAAAGGCTGCGAGGGAACAAGGACTATTGCACACAATCAGCTTTATACGGACGACGATACAGCCCGTATCATAAATGACGGCGGCATCTTCTTCCAGACCACTCCTCAGTGGACGAAAAACGACGATCATACGCTCAGATTTCTCGGTGAACAGCGCTTTGCAAAACAGTTTCAGTCAGGAACTATGCAGCGCGGAGGCGTAACTGTTACTTTCGGAAGCGACAGCTGCCTTGAACCCGAAACTGCCAATGCGTTTGCAGGTATTTTTTACGCTTCTGCCCGTGGGGACTCTGCTGCCTGCGGAAAGGAATGCCTGCCGCCTCAGAGTGAGAGTATGACCCGTAAGGAAAGCCTTCTGGCATATACTTTAAACGCTGCAAAACAGCTCAGGATCGACCATAAAACCGGAAGCATTTCCGTTGGAAAGCTTGCTGATTTTGTGGTCATTGACCGTGATATCATAAACTGTCCGGTCCAGGAGCTGAAAGAAATAGAGGTTGAGCAAACCTGGTTCTGCGGAAACAGGATCATATGAGCTCACATCATCAATACTATTTTTATAATTTTGAAGTATTATTAATGAAAGGGTATGTTATTATGAAAAAATCAAAAAAATAGTAGCATTGTTCAGTGCTGCCGGAATACCGATATGCGGATGCTCGTGAGATAATCAATCCCGAATGGGTTTATTTATCAAAAACAACGAAAAACCTCGTAAACACTGCGTTTGCGAGGTTTTCTTAGATTTATAGCACAGCTATGTACTTACAAGCGTATCCGAAACAACAAAAACTGTTCCGATAATCATGATAACTAAGGCAATGATATAAGCTGTTGTCAGGGATTCACGCAGAAATACAAATGACAGCAACGCACCTATAAACGGAGCAACAGCGTAAAATGCACTTGTTTTGGCGGCACCGAGCGTTTTCTGCGCCCTGATATATGTGAAGATACTAAGTCCGTATGCTACAAATCCGAGTAATACCGCAGGCAAGATATATCGTATCTCAGGCAGAGATTCACCGAGTGTCATTGCTACGATTAGCGAACCTATACCCGAACCGAAGCCTTTGATCGTAACGATCTGATATGTGCTTTTCTCCGATATGCTCCTTGTACAGTTGTTCTCCAGTCCCCAACAGGCAGTCGCCCCAAGAACAAGTAGTGAGCCGACAGAGAAAGAAAAGCTGTCCTCACCACTGAAAGAGAGGATAATGCTCGACAACGTAATAAATCCTATTGCCGTCCACAACTTACGGCTGACCTTTTCTTTGAAGATAAGCAAAGCGATAATAGTGGTAGCAACAATCTCAAAATTACCAAGCAAAGAAGCGTTTGCAGAAGTGCCGAGTTTCACGCCGAGCATAAGCAGAATCGGTGCGATGATGTCAAGCAGAACCATTCCGACTGTGTACGGCATATCTTTTTTTTCAAGTCGTTCCGGTACCGCAGCCCATATCAAGTATATCCATGCCATCGGACAGAGAAACATTTTCCATCACCAGTTCATAGAACTTTTCGGAGAACCTACCTTCATAGCCATCATCATATTTCTCAGCCTTCTTATCGAATTTGAAATCTCTCTTTTCGCCCATGACTTACCCTCCTTGACAAACGCTGTTTGTTATGTTATGATATATTCAATAACGTACATATTGTTCAGTATCTATTATAACAAGGAAATGTCGGTGTTTCAATAACCGAATTAAACCAAATGTACGATACCGAACAAAAAGCGAAAAATGTACGAAAAGAGGCATATCATGGACAGACGACAGCGCAGAACGAGAAGCATGATTTTCACGGCATTCTCAGCCTTGCTTGAAAGAAAAACATACACATCTGTGACTATTCAGGACATCATAGACGAGGCTGACATCGGCAGAAGCACTTTCTATGCACACTTTGAGACGAAGGACGAGCTTCTCAAAGCGTTATGTACAGATATATTCGATCATGTTTTCTCAGAGGAGATCTTGTCTGAGGAAAACCATGACTTTTCACATCACAGCTCTTTCCGTGACAGGATCACACATATCCTTTATCATCTGCAAGAAAAACAACAGAGCATTAGGGGGTTGTTCAGCGGAGAATGCGGTGAGATATTCCTGCGCTACCTGAAAGAATATCTCTATCGTGTATTCGACGAGCATATTTCCGTGAGCGGTGATGTGCCTCACGATTATGCTCTTGATTTTGCTGTCAGCAGTTTTGCCGAAACCGTCAGGTGGTGGCTGAAAGGTCACAACGAGTATAAACCGGAAGAAATAAGTGATTTTTATTTTGAAAGTCTCAGGATATAAATAGTCATAATGAGGATTGGATATATCTGAGGCTATGTAAGTGATTAAAAAACGTGTGAGTGCACGTAGGCCTTGTTGCGTAGCACCCGTACAGCACCCAAAGTGTCTTAAAAGTGCCTATTTACTGGGGCTAAAGATAGGCAAGCGTTAACAAAGAGATAATCTGCGCGAACTACGAGCGATGCAAAACAAAGACAAAATATATGCTCCGGAAGAGGTTACTCTTCACGGAGCTTTTTTTGGTCTTTTGTTTTATAGCGCGACATGAGCAAGACACGAAGTGCTCGCAAATATCCTCTCTACAACGATCTGTGTCATCTCCTGCACCGACTCGGCATAACCGTTCCTTGCCCACTTCATAAATATGCCGAAAAGCCCATAGGCGAGATAGTAGCTTTCATAGGTATCCGAGCTCTGCTCGGTGTCACTGTCGGTCATGATGACCTCATAAGCTGACAAGATCGCTCCTTGGT
>JAEEGH010005597.1_pt1 | contig 31415 bp, 27 predicted proteins | sample 9134181 | NCBI WGS metagenome assembly JAEEGH01 (sample SAMN16246544, study PRJNA631951) | gut metagenome | biome: gut microbiome; feature: rumen; material: DP-attached | host: Bos | place: Iran: Karaj | collected 2018-10
GCCATCCATGCCCGGGTGCATCAGGTCCAAAAGGACCAGGTTGTCCTGACCCGGGAGGGCTTCGGCAAGGCCAGACGCGCCGTCGGCGCAGTGCTTGACCACGTAGCCGTTCACATTGCAGAGGTCGATGAGGCCCTCGGCAATAGCGATTTCATCTTCGATAATAAGGATTTTGGTGCTGCTTGTATTTTCAGTCATTGATCTACCTAGGAGTGTAATTAAATAGCGAGGCCTACGCCCAATTCAACAGTCATGTTTCCGGCATCGATTTCGCTCGGATAATCGCCACCGATGTAGTACTTGAAGTTGCCGTATGCGGCAATCGGAATAATCGGGAGCTTGGCACGGAGACCCACCAGGATGTGGCCACCGATACTCTTGGTCAGACCTTCGTCAAGAGCGGCGTCCTGCACCTTCTTCTTCATATTTTCGCCCAGCTGCTTTGCCTTATCCTGAGCAATGGCAATAGAATTGGGATCAGCAGGATCCACAGGAGTTTCTGCAAGCACGCGAATCATTTCTGCAGTCGCATCATCAACCACGCTGGCAACGAACTTCTGGTTCAGGACGAAGCTGTTCAGGTGATAAGAAAGACCACCACCGATATAGGGACGGATGATCGGCAAAGACGTAATCGGGTAGGTAATGGAAAGGTCACCGGTCATGGCAACGAACTTCGGAGTAGCCTTGCCGAACGGGGTGCCACCCAGTTCAATTTCAAGCGGAACTTCCACTTCGGAACCATCAAGGTTCTTCACATAAAGGGATGCGTCATAGGACCCCAGCTGGAAGTTCATGGTCGCTTCGATATCGATAATCGGGAGCAGATCAACCCACAGCTTGAAACCGAAGCCCTGCATCGTGCCGTCAAAACCGCCATGCTGCAACGAAACAGAACCATCTGAAGTCACGGCGGCCTTTTCGTTCATTCCAGTCATCTTGGTGCCAAAGCCGGGGGCATAGTGGCCACCGATGCCTATGATAGCGAAGGATTGCGTAGCAAGCAGTGCGCCTGCGGCAACTAAAGCTTTAAAGTTCATAAGGACTCCTTAACGTTTGCCATTGAAATTACATAAAAATTTCAAAAAAAGATACTATTATTTTCATAAAATACTTAAAATCACTGGATCGCAGGGATGATTATAATTTTTTTCTGGCCTTTTGCGACCGAAACCTGGTCCAGGCGGTAATCCCCGACAATCTGGCCATGCGCTCCGAGGGCTGAAACCGTAACCTGATGTTTACCTACGTCCACCGGGATGCGCGTCACGCAGATGGTATTGGGCATAAAGAGGCCCACACGCAGGTCAGCCTGTTCCAGCTGGCTCTGGCCTACGTCCACGGCGATGTTCTTCACCAAGTCCAAAAGTCCGTTGCCAGTATTGGTGGCCGATTTTGCCTTCTGGGCCGCCACCGTTCGAATGACAACGCGGGTCGCCGTGCGGACCATCGTCGTCGAGTTTTCGTCCTTCATGTTCCTGTCCAGTTCAGCCTCGATGTTTGCCACCTTTTCGGGGGACATGCGCAGCTTGCTGTCCAGGTTCACGCTGAAGAGGCTCGCCCGCTGGGGCACGGGTTTCTTCTGCGGCAAAGAAAAGCCGACATGGAACGTGCCGCTGCCCGCTCCAGGAACCGGAGGCGCGACCAGGGTAAACGTGTTGATACGCCCCGTCTTTCCGTCCTTATAGGTAAGGTTCAGCGCACCTGCACTCACGAAAGTTCCCGACAGGTACATCTCCCCCAGAATGGGGCTGTGTCCCGCGTAGCCAATAACGATAATTTCCTGGCCCTTGGCATGTGCGTCGCTTGCCTGCAGAGTCTGCTGCGGGAGAGGTGTCTTAAATTTTTTCAGTTCGTCGGCACGATCCATACGGACCAGGCTTTCCGTGATGAATTCCCAAACTTCACGCGGCACCTGACCGCCACTTTCCTCGAACGCCTTGGCCGCCTGCACATACGAGATGGCGGCGTCATCCTGTTCGCCGGACATTTCGTAGACGATTGCACTCAAGTAACGCAACCAGCCGCTATCGTTTACCTTGTCCTTGTCTTTCTGGTACAGGCGCTCCATGGCGAGCTGTGCGCGGCGCACTTCGACCAAGGCGCCATCCAAATCTCCGATGGCGAGGTAGTTCAAAATCTGGTACTGGTACATCAGCAGAATTTCGAAGGGGCGGGCCCTGTACGGGCGGACATTGTCGTTGGTCAGAATAGCCGCCGTCTCGTTGGTCACCGACTTGGTATACAGGTCTTCATATACCTGCTCCGCCTTCTCAAAGTGCTTGATGCTTTCCTTGTTCTTTCCGTTGTAGTGGTGAAGCGCACCCTGGTCGAAATGGTAGAGGAAGACACTGTTGTCCCCGTAGATATCATCCTTCTCTTCTTCGATTTTCTTGATGGTCGCCTCGAAGCCTTCCTTTTCCAGGACAGGGGCAAGAGTCTCGTAACGGGTCAGGGACTTATTCGCGCAGGAACAAAGCAAAAAAGCCGATACGGCTAGCAGGATAAAACGTTTCATGAGCACTCCGTGATGACGGTAGTGGAAATATAAAAAGCCTCCGGCGGAACCGGAGGTCTTCACAAAAACTTGAAGGCGAAAAATTACTTTTTCTTCTTCTTGCCCGATGCATCGAGAGTCACTTCGACAGTCTCTTCGCCCTTCACGGTCACGAGAGCTTCGGCGGACTTGCGGTTAGAGCATTCGGCACGGACCACGTGGTCACCAGCATCGAGGTTGTTGATGGTGAGAGCGGCGCCATCGGTCTTGTCGGCATTGTCGCCGTCGATGTAGATGATGCACTTGCCCGGAATCGTCGTCACCTTGATGTTGCCCTTCGGAATCTTGGTACCGAAGTCAAACACGTTACGCTTGTCGTTACCCGGCCAAATGTTCACGCGCTGGTTCACGAGTTCGTAACCCTGGTCGATCACCACGAGGGTCTGACGGCCGGACTTGACGTTCATGTTTTCGATGGGGCTCTTGCCGAGGGGTTCGCCACCGAGGAACACGTCGCTGTTAGGCGGGTTGGTGATAATGGTGATGGTAGCAGCCTTGCCGCGCGGAGGTGGATCGTCGTCTGCGACGGCGGAAGTGACGAGGAATGCGACCATAAGCGCAAAGATATACAGCTTCTTCATGGATTTCTCCTATTTGTTTATTCTAAAAATATAAAGTTTTTGATGAATTTAAATTTTTTTTGTGCAAAAGTTTGGTAACTAACGGAAAATGAATAATGAAAAATTAAAAAAGGGCCCCTAAAAAACTACTTTTCACCATATGAAAGCGCTTTACCAGAAAATCCGCACCCTGAACGGAAAGAACTACGGCCTCTACAAGAGCCTCGCCGAAAAGCCCTGGGACTTCGGCGACTTCGTCCTGGAATTCCTGCATGTACAGGGGGATCCGTACGCCCCCGCCTCGCGCGTGACGATTCGCGCCAAGCTACAGATTCTAGGCTACGCCGCAGAATGGGGCGGCTCCTTCGAACGAAGGCTCGCCTTGAGCGACTTCCTACACCGTAAGCTTTCTCGACTGGTGCAGGAGAAATACCCCGACAAGGATGCGGCCGTCATTTTCGACGTGGCTGGACCCGAGATGCTGGTGCGGAATTCGCTGTGGATCGACAATGGAGAGCTCCGTGCATGCCTGCAGGTAAAGCTCCCCGGCGAAGGGCGCAAAATCCAGGCGGAACTCGCCGCCGAAATCCTGACGATGGTCTTGCCGGACCTGGTATCGGCAGGACTGTATTATGACAAGTCCGACGAAAATGCTTTGCAAGAACATTATCGCGTACTCGCCGAGCGCAAGGAAATCCTGTCGCAGCTCGATGCCCAGGGACTTTGCGCATTCGTTCCCGACGGGGCCGTTCTTCCGCGAGCCTCCGGCCTGAGCGAAATGCCGCTTGAAAAGGCAATTCCTTTTGTAGCCCCCGAAGAGATGGCGATGACTTTGAATGTATGCGGTCACGAAATTCGCGGCATGGGAATTCCCAAGGGGATCTCCGTGATTACAGGCGGAGCCTTCCACGGGAAATCCACCTTGTTGCAGGCATTGACTCGTTCCGTCTACCCGCACATTCCAGGAGACGGCCGCGAGGGCATCGTCATCGACGAGACTGCACTGCGTATCGGAGTCGAAGACGGACGCAGCGTCCGCTGCACAGACCTTTCGATGTTCGTGCGCGACCTGCCGGGCGGCGTAAGCACCAAGAACTTCAACACGCTTTCGGCATCGGGTTCCACGAGCGAAGCCGCCAACCTCCTCGAAGCTATGGAAGCGGGCTCACAGACGTTCCTCATCGACGAGGATTCCTCGGCTGTGAACTTCTTGATCCGCGATGTTCGCGTGCGCAAGCTCCTGGGCGACGATCGTGAGCCGCTCATTCCGCTGACGGACCGCATCAAGGAACTTGCCGCCGCAGGCTTCAGCTTTATTCTTGTGGCGGGCGCCTGCGGCGATTACCTCGACCTTGCAGACAACATCATCGTCATGGCAAATTACAAGGCCGAATGTGCGAAATTCTCACCTGCACCATCCACGTCATCCTGGAGGGGCGAAGCCCCGACGGGATCCACTGAACTTGCCAAGGTGCCGCAACCGCGAGCCTTCGCCACCTACATGCAGCCTCTGCAGAAATCAGTCCGCCCGACTTCCGCCGTAGAGCGCCAGGTCAAGGTAAAACTCGCCGGTGATACTTTGTTGCAAATAGGATTCCTCGTATCGGACACTTCGAGGCTCAACACGCTCGTCGACAAGCAGCAGCGATTCGGCGCAGGATTCCTCTTACTAAACCTGTTGCAGAACGCCGCAAGCAACACCGACGCGGATTCAAGCAACAACACCGCAGCCCAATCCGTCGCAGGAGTCGCGCAGAAACTCTGTGATAACATCAAGAACGTCGGCTTCCGCAACCTGCCTCAAGGCATGAGCCGCGAGATGAGCCTCCCCCGCCCCGTCGACATCGCCTGCGTCGCCTTCAGGTTAAGAGAAGGGAAATAAAAGTTTGTCCTGAAATATCTGAACCTATCAACAACAGGTCTTTGTTTTTACAAACTATTTACATTCCAGCCCTTGCCAAAATATAGGGGTATTCTATATTCTCGCTGACGGTTCGAAATAGTGCCGAAACATCCAAAAGATTTTGGATTTTTTTCATAGGAGCACTATATGACTGAAGCTATAACTAATTCTTCAACAAACCGTCTTCACGACGCATTTTTCAGATGGCTTTTCGCCGTAGTCACCCGCCTACGGTATTTGCTAGAGCTTGCAGGAAAGGCGAACAAAGAGCTCGCAGACTTTTTATCAGTTGTAAACCTCGACACTCTCACGCGCATTCCCGACTCGTATTCAAATGTAGATGAAACCGGAGAAGCGGATCTCGCCTATCGCGTAAACGTTTCTACAGGAGCACCCGTTCTCGTGGGAATTTTGTTGGAACACAAGTCTGGCCGAGATCCTGATGTACTAAACCAAATAGCACGTTACGTAAATTCTGTAATGAAAATTCACGGAGAAAACCGAGTGTTTGACGGATTGCCAACAATGGCAATCATTTTCTACAACGGACGTGAAAACTGGAATCCGCTCAAGACCTTTGAAGACGGCTTTCCCGAGTTTTTCCGAGGAAAAGTCTTACCGTTCCAATGCGCATTTATAAACATGATAGACATTCCCGATAGCGATTGTCTTGTTTGTGAAGATGTAGAAACGGGAATGGGTATTGTCGCAATGAAGTATGCTTATAACGAGAAAAAGCTACTCAAAGTGCTCCCGCAATTCAAGGATCAGTTAAAAAAGATTCCCCCCGAAAGGGCGTCTTGCCTTTTACAAAAAATAAGTGTATATTTAGGAGAGTACGTCAATCAAGACGTCCTAAAGGAGCTGGACATGGCATTCGTAAGTGTTGGACAAAAATACGGATTCGTAAGCGCCGGCGACGTATTCCGCCAAAAACTCGCTGAAGCCGAGAAAAATGGCGAAGAAAAAGCAGCCAAAGCCCGTAGCGAAGGCCACGCAGATGCAATCGACGTGTTTGCGAGTTTAGGCGTTTCCCCTGAAAAGATTGCCGAGGCAAAGGCCAAGCTAGATGCCATCAGCAACAAATAAAACTTTTAAATAGCAGAAATTTTAGCGCCTATAGGAAAATCTATAGGCGCATTTTATTTTCCTCAATTTCGGATGGAATCTTATGGAAAAGTCCCTAGAACGCAAGTTTGAAGGCTGTTCACCATTCTTTATTCCAAATTGGAGTATTTTTTGAGCGAATCCTTGATCAAGGATGCCTGTCTTTTGCAACAATTAGGTATATTTTTATTGACATATTGAATTAGAGTAGTACTCTTGTTCCTGCTACGAAAAGTCTGGTAAATTTTTCTAGGGCAATAGCCCGCAACTTGGGAATAAGACGAACACTCACACCGATCGGGTGTGGGTCGTTGGGCGTTTGCCCGCGGTTTTGCTCAGTTTTTTGACTAGCAATTCCCGTCGCGCTTAAAGTTGCAGGTTTACCAGAGCCCTCGTAGTATAAGCCGGACGATACCATACCTTTTTTATTTTCAGAAAAAGTATGGAACATCGTCATTGCGAGCGAAAGCGAAGCAATCTCTAGGGGCTTTCCGAATAAGACCGCTGCTCGCAGACTGCCTTTGGCAGAACAAAGAGGTCTTTATGAACGGAAAAATGATAGAAGCAAAAAGCCTTCGTGAAAAGGCTACAACTAAGAAAATAGAAAAAAAACGAGGGTTTTATAAATGGTGGGCGGATAAAAGCGCTTTAGAAGTGCTGTTGGATAAGCTGGGCGTAGCAGGGTTTGATGATGTCAAGTCGGACATTGAATCCGAAGATGGTCTGTATTGCATTTATGTGGGAATTGCTTGCAAAGAGGTTATCGGAAAACGCCTTAATCATCATATTAACCATAAAATGAGGAACTCGACTTTAAGAAGAAGTCTGTCTTGTCTTGTTTCGCAAAAGCAGAATCTTGCAGAAATTGAACAGGATATCAATAATTTCATTGACAAACTCAATGTCGAATACTTTGTGTTCGATTCTATTTCTGAAAAAGACCTTCATAAACTAGAACGTTCATTGATTCAAGATAAATTGCGTATTTTGAATATTAGTGAAAATGAGCATAAAAAAGCAGGACCATTTGTTGACGAATTAAAACGGTTGCGGAAGGAGATGAAAGAGAAAAATAAAAGTGCCAAGACGCAAAAATAAAATCGTCAAAATTGTGAAATCCCAAACAATCCGTAAAAAGGAGAAAAATTATGTTCTGTTCTCAATGTGGAAAACAACTGCCTAATGAAGCCAAATTCTGCGATAATTGCGGAACGGCATTACAGCCGAGTGGCGAAAATGTTCCGGTATTGCCTATCAAGCCAAATCCGTTTGCAGAACCGGGTCCTCAACCTTCAGTAACCCATATTAATATTGGGGTGCCGAATGTTGGGATTAATGTTGGAAATATTGAAGTATCTCCCAAAAGTAAAATAGGAGCATTCCTTCTTGCTCTATTTTTTGGAGGTTTAGGTTTCCATAATTTTTATATGGGACATTCCGCAATAGGTGCGATTCAGTTAATTTTGCAAATTCTCATTTGGGTGCTGTCCATACCGACTTTGGGGTTGAGTTTTATCGTGGAAATACCTTTTTTCCTTTGGGTGTTTATAGAAATGATTATGATTCTGTGCGGCTCCGTCAAAGATGGTGATGGACTTCCAATTAGACTTTAAGGAGAAAAATATGTTCTGTTCTCAATGTGGAAAAGAATTGCCTGATGGGGCCAAATTCTGCAATTATTGTGGGTTTGCATTACAGCCAAGTAGTAAAAATAATCCTATAGAACAGAGACAATTTGTAGCTGACCAAGCAGCATCAAATATAAATGATAGAAATGCTAAGCAGCCGCTTTCTCTGGATGATTTTGCTGGAGATAACAAAGGAAAGTTGCCGTTATCTGGGGTATTTGCCGCTATCTTGATTATACTTATAGCCAGTGTAACTCTTACGAGTTATTTTGTTAAAGATGAAGATGTAGTAGGAACCGCTATTAAAAAGGTTTATGCCATATTTGAAAGGGAAATTGATGTTAACGATGCTGCTGATGAAGCTAGCGCTATTTTAGTAACATATAGTAAACTACAAGATGCATACTATGCCGAAACTGAAAAATTTGGCTCTCTGCGTGAAATAGGTTTTTCCAATAAGAAAGACTCTTATTTTGATTATGGGGAACTGAAAAATCCAAGGGGAATGTATATAAGCCCTAAAAAGTCAATAGGTCAATGCACGAAAGGACAAAAAATATCCATTTTTCCTGTCCAGAATAGATGGTATTCTGAGATAAGGTTTAAGTGTAAAATTGATTCTGGATGTGAAATATTAGCATCTATGTGTAGGTAAATAACCTTCGAAAAAAGACAAGATTGCGACATAAATGGAAGCATCAAGGATGCAAAATATGAGTAGCCAATCTACAAAAATATCTCTGTTGGCAACTTTGCTGCTGACAATGTCAATTCCTGTAATTGCAGCCGATTGCAAGTCTATTCGGTCGGAGTATCTTAAGGAAAGACACCGTTGTATAGGACTGTTCCGTGAAGCATATGCTCCTGAAAAACAGCCTCTGTCTGGAGATATTCAGATGACGGATGTTGGGGTTAATATGTGTTTTGCAAACCTTAAATCAGATTATCCAGAATTTTCTGATGGGGGTGAATGCGTGGGGGTTGAAGAAGAAAATGTAGACAAAAAATTTGAAGGATATGCAAAAAAATGCTTGCATCAGAAAGATTTTTCGGAATGTGGTAAGGCTTTAGAAAATGTGAAAAGTGTGGACAATGTCCGAAATAGCGATGGGGCGACATTGCTGATGATTGCTGCTCAAGAGGGAGATCTCAATGCAATGGATTTTCTGCTTCAGAAAGGGGCTTCTGCAAGAAAGGTGAATCACTATGCGAGGACTCTCCTACATTATGCGGTTACTCCCAAAATAGAAAAATTTGACGGATGTAATGATACAAATGAAGTAATATTGAATGTTGTCCAAAAAGTTCTTGATTTGGGTGTACAACCTCAAGAATTAAGTTTGTCTGGACGGGACGCACTTTTTTCTGCGATGAACAAAGATTTATCGAGCGACGTTATAGAACTTTTGCTTAATGCCGGTGCGAATCCTAATTTAAGATGTCTAGTTGGAAAAGAGCGAATAGCGCCTATTCTCAAAGCGATAGCAAGAAATGATTTAGAAAAAGTTCAATTATTACTGAAATCCGGCGCAAATCCAAATATGAAATCGCTTTTTGTGTCAGAGAAAGGTCATTCGTGGGAAGATCCGCTTCTCATCACAGCAATAAACAATAGTAATGTAGAAATTGTCAAAGTTCTTGTTGATGCGGGAGCAAATGTAAATACAGTGAGTGACGGAATGGAAATAAATTTTTCACCACTTGAATGGGCCGAGCATTGTGCAAAAGAAAATTTAGGATGTGAGTGTAATGACGAAATTTGTAAGGAAAGGTGTGACGCGGCAATAGCAAAAGATGAGATTGTTGTTTTTCTCAAAAAATCTGGTGCTACCAAAGTATTTTCCTATGGAAGAAGCTTTATTGAATACTGCTGGCTTCATGATTTGACAGAAAAGATGGTGTATGATGCAATTAAACAGGGTGCCGATGTGAACGAAACGGACTCAGTAGGCTGGACTCCGTTACACGGAGTAGCTGCAGAAGGTAAAAATCCAAAAGCTATGATGGCGTTAATTAAAAGGGGGGCTTTTGTAAATGCGATGACAAAGGAGGGAACGACCCCGCTTTTGCTTGCAGCGGCATATAACTCAAATCCAGCGTTTGTAAAAATGCTTATAAATGCAGGAGCCGATATAGATGTAAAAGGTCCTGCGAAAGGGCCTGAGCGAAAAAATGCTTTAGAACTTGCAGTAGCCTTTAATGGTCCTGAAGTTGTAGAAAGTTTACTTAAAACAAAATTGGGAGCTAATTTGAATGACGACGAAAAATGTTGGTTGGTTCAAAGCGCTATTCGCGATAATCCTAATCCAGATGTTTTGAAGATGCTTTTTAGGAATGGTTTTAGCGCAAAGCCTGTTCCCGCTCTTTTTAATTTGTTTAGTTACAAACCTTTATCTACAGCATTAAGGAAGGGAATGGGAATAGAAACAATCAAACTCATTTTAAAAAATGGCGGAGTTGTTGATGACGAATGTATGCGACTAGCTCGTGACTTGCCAATGGATACCCCGGAAGAAAGAAAATACCGTAATCAAATGATTGACCTATTGATCAGATATAAAAAGTAATTCGGAATACATATGAAATATTTTCTATTGATAATCCTATATACATTGCTTTTTGCCGAAGTTTCTTTTGCGCAAGATGACGAAGAATATTCCGAAGAATACGACGCCATTGAAGAAATTGAGCCAAACAATTCCGTGAATGAGATCTCAGATTATCAATTCACAATGCAAAACGAAGCTGAAGATTCTCTAACAGATATCCGTCAGGAAAAAGCATCCGAAGCGGCAAATGTTACTACAGATGGAAAAGAATCTTCGCAGGACAAACAAAAGAAAATACATTGGATTCCAATAGGAATTTTTACGGGTGTGGCTGCTGTTGGAGGAATCCTAGCATATGTTTATGATAAACAGGCAAAGGATGCAACGGCAATTCCTCCTTCCAACGCAAATGAATATCGAAAAGGATATGATGATTCGGGAAAATACCAAAGCATGCGAAAAGTCTCTCTTGGAATTGCTGCTCTAGGTCTTGTAGGTATAGGAATAACTTTTTTGTTTTAGGTAAAAGATGAAATATTATTTAGTTTGTTTCAGTTTTTTGATTATTTGTGCTTGTACGGATTATCAAGACGATTGGGCCCAAATGTACGGCGCAGCCTTTGCCAATGAATCGGAACTGCAACCAACTTCAAATGCTGATTCTTATATCAAACCATCCTTTGGTGAAGAACATGGCTCATCTAGTTCGACAGGATATGTAAATTATTTTAGTAGTAGCTCTCAAACGGATGATACGGGACACTATGATGCAAAAAGTTCTAGCAGCATATCCGACTCTTATTTTAATGAAGAATTACTTGCGGCTGGGAAATATGGAGAATTTCTAGATTCCCGCGATGGGCAAGTTTACAAAACAATCGCAATCGGCTCTCAGATTTGGATGGCTGAAAACTTGAATTATTCTGTGGCTGGAAGCTACTGCTATAAAAATAACACGAGTAACTGTACTAAATATGGACACCTGTATACATGGGATGCAGCAATTAATGCTTGTCCCAATGGATGGCGTTTACCAACAATGTATGAATTTGAATCGCTGCTGAAGGGTGATGGATCTAATCTTAAAGCCACATCTGGTTGGTCAGGAGAGGGGTGCGTCAAATGTAATGGTACGAACTCAACAGGATTTTCCGCATTGCCTGCAGGCAGTAGAAGCAGTGATGGGGTATTTGATTTTGAAGGATCCTGCACCTATCTTTGGAGTTCTACGAAAGGAAATGCCTATTACAATTACGAATTGACATTATGTGGGGGTATGGCGAATGTGGAAAGTTATGAAAAAGAAGGTGCACTTTCCGTTCGCTGCGTAAAAGATTAGTGCAGGTGTTTCCACTAGAAAAAGTGGCGAAAAACATTTCCCTTTCAGATAAAAGAAGAGAACCGCAATTAAGCAGTTCTCTTTTCTAATGCATAGATCCTTCGACTTCACGCCTTACGGCGTTTCGCTCAGGAAGACGTAACGATGTGAGCTCTATCGCTGCGGTCCTTCGGCAGGCTCAGGGACCTTGTTCCAGAAAGACATAGTAGCGCGGGGCAGAGCCCCGCCACACTAGATTACTTCTGGTGAGCCTTGAACCAGCGGATGAGACCGTTGGTGGAGCTGTCGTGGTTGAGTTCAGCGTCAGCCTTGGCAAGTTCCGGGAGGATCTTCTTGGCGAGCTGCTTACCGAGTTCAACACCCCACTGGTCGTAGCTGTTGATGTTCCAGATCACGCCCTGCGTGAAGATCTTGTGTTCGTACATGGCGATGAGGGCGCCGAGCGTTTCCGGAGAAACGTAGTCCATCATGATGGAGTTGGTCGGCTTGTTGCCTTCGAACACCTTGTGCGGGGCGAGGAATGCGATTTCTTCTTCGCTCTTGCCGTCCTTGCGGAGTTCTTCCTGAGCCTGGGCGAGCGTCTTGCCGTTCATCAAGGCTTCAGGCTGAGCAAAGAAGTTGGAGAGGAGCTTCTGGTGATGGTCGCCGACCTTGTTGTGGCTGTTGGCCGGAGCGATGAAGTCGCAAGGAATCATCTTGGTACCCTGGTGGATCAGCTGGTAGAAGGCGTGCTGGCCGTTGGTACCCGGTTCGCCCCAGAGGATCGGACCCGTCTGGTAGTTCACGCGCTTGGAATCGCGGTCAACGGTCTTGCCGTTCGATTCCATGTCGGCCTGCTGGAAGTAGGCGGCAAGGCGGTGCAGGTACTGGTCGTACGGGAGCATGGCGTAGCTGGAAGCGCCGAAGAAGTTGTTGTACCAAACGCCGATGAGGGCGAGGATAACCGGGAGGTTCTTGTCGACCGGAGCAGTCTTGAAATGCTGATCCATTTCGTAGGCGCCCTGGTGGAGCTTCATGTAGTTGTCGAAACCGATGCGGAGAGCAATGGAAAGACCGATTGCAGACCACAGGGAGTAACGGCCACCCACCCAGTTCCAGAATTCGAACATGTTGGCGGTGTCGATACCGAAGGCAGACACGGCTTCGGTGTTGGTGGACAGAGCCACGAAGTGCTTGGCGATGGACTTTTCGTCGCCATTGAAAGCCTTGAGAACTGCAGCCTTAGCAGTTTCGGCGTTGGTCATGGTTTCAAGAGTGGTGAAGGTCTTGGAAGCAACGATGAAGAGCGTTTCTTCGATGTTCACCTTCTTGAGGGTTTCGGCCATGTGGGTGCCGTCGATGTTAGAAACGAAATAGACTTCCGGAGAGTATTCGCCAGCAGCCGGCTTTTCAGCGTAGGGCTTCAAAGCTTCGGTCACCATCACGGGGCCCAGGTCGGAACCACCGATACCGATGTTCACCACGTACTTGATGGACTTGCCGGTGTGGCCCTTCCACTTGCCGGTACGCACGAGCTTGGTGAATTCTTCCATGTGCTTGAGCACGGCGCGAACTTCGGGCATCACGTCCTTGCCGTCGACGCAAATCGGATCGTTGCCCTTGTAGCGGAGTGCGGTGTGGAGCACGGCGCGCTTTTCGGTGGTGTTAATCTTTTCGCCGGCAAAGTACTTACGGCGCATGTCTTCGAAACCGGCGGACTTCAGGAGGTCCTGGAGCTTGGCCATGGTTTCGTCGGTGATGATGTTCTTGGAGTAGTCCAGGAAGAGGCCGCAGGCTTCGGCGCTGAACTTTTCGGCGCGAGCCGGGTCCTTTGCGAAGAGTTCCTTCATGTGCCAGGTCTTTGCGACTTCGGCGTGGGCCTCAAGGGCCTTCCATTCCTGAGAATCAGTCAGTTTCGACATAGATTAATCCTTTCCGCTGCGCGGTTATTTGTTGCGAGGGTAAAAATAGAAAAATTTTTATATACATTTAGTGACATGGATACATCAATTCTCGACAAAGCGATTGTTTTTGCGGTCAAGGCGCACCAGGGGGCAGAACGTAAGGGGAAGGGTTTCCCGTATATAGTTCACCCGATGGAGGCTGTCTCGATTGCTGCCACCATGACTAGCGACCAGGAACTTCTGGCCGCCGCGGCATTGCACGATACGGTAGAAGATACCGCTGTGACGCTCAAGGACGTAGAACGCGAATTCGGCAAGCGCATTGCTGAGCTTGTCGAGGCCGAATCCGACATCGAGTTCGAAGGTAAGAGCCGCCAAGAAAGCTGGCGCCTTCGTAAAGAAGAAGCGATTGAACGTTTGTCTTCGGCAACTAACGAAGTCAAGATTGTAGCGCTTGCAGACAAATTAAGTAATATTCGCGCTATATACCGCGACTACCAGGCGATTGGCGACAAGGTGTGGGACCTGTTTTGCGTAAAAGACAAGTCTTCGCACGAATGGCATTTCCGCGGGCTTGCCCGTGCACTCGCTAGCCTCAAGGGAACCTTCGCTTACGACGAATTTATTGAAACCATTGACAGGGTATTCTAAAAGTAGAAAGCCCATGGAGCAGAAAAACAAAACCGATTACGGCCTCCCTCCTAAAGAGGCTCTGATTCTGGAAGAATACCGCGAACAGCGCCCTATTTTTGAAAAGCTTTTGCGCGTGGTCAAGCGCGTTCTTCGCGAAAGCATCGAAGAAAATAAAATCTATATCAATGCTATCGAAGGCCGTGTCAAGGCAGAAGATAGCCTTGCGGGCAAACTCGAACGCAAGTCGGGCAAGTACAGTTCCCTTGCAGACTTGACGGATATTTTAGGCGTTCGCGTTATTACCTTCTACAGCGACGAAGTCGATAAAGTCGCTGCCCTTGTAGGTCGCCTTTTCGAAATTGATTGGGAAAATAGTATCGATAAGCGCAAGATGCACGAAATTCACAGCTTCGGCTATAATTCGCTACATTTTATTTGTCGCTTGCCCAAAGAAAGATATTTTGATTCTGCTTACCCGCAAATGAACGAAATCCGTTTCGAAGTGCAGATGCGCACCGCCTTACAGCATGTGTGGGCTGTATTGGATCATGATACGGGTTATAAGTCGGGTTTCGAAGTTCCCAAGGAATATCTGCGCAACTTGAACCGCCTTGCAGGAATGTTAGAACTGGTTGACGAACAGTTTTGCGTGATTCGTACGGGAATCAATGACTACCGCCGTCAAGTGCAGTCGTTGGTGAGTTCGGGCAGTTTCGATGAAGTGGAGCTGAACGGCGATTCGTTTGGAAATTACCTAGAATTACACCCTTTCGATGCATTGAACAAGCGCATTGCCTCCATTAATCAGGCTGAAATTCACGAGACATCGCTTTCGCGGTTCTTGGCTGTATTCGTATCATTTGGATTTACGACTCTCGGCGACATTGACAGAATGATCAAGCGGAATATGGACGATGCGTATCAGCTGGCGGCATTCCAGTTGGCCGGTACTGATCTTGACATTATCAATTCTTCTCTCGGGGTGATTTCGCTCTGTGCAGTTCATGTGCTTAAGCAGGGCGGAGGCGTTTTGGAATTGACTCGTTTCTTGGAAAATCTTAATGGGGTGACGACGAGCAACAAGCACCGTGCCGAGGGTATTTTCCGCGTGGCACAGAACTTGTCTTTTATGAAGAAATGACACGAACGTGTCATCCTGAGCGAGTGTAACGAGTCGAAGGATCTCTAGCTGAAATAAAGAAAAGTCCTCGGCTGAATGTCGAGGACCTTTACTTTTTGAGGGAGTCGTAATTTAATTAGCCGCCGGCGGATTGCCATGCGGGCCATGGTGCGGGCCGTTCTTGAAGCGTTCCTTGAAGGCCTTCGTCCGTTCTTTATGGAAGGCGTTGAACTTTTCGAGCTGTTCGGCAGTCAAGATTCCGGCGAGGGCCTGCATCCCGTTAATGCGGTGTTCAAGTAAGGCCTTGTCCGCGTCGAGCACCTTTGCCTTGGCGGCATCGATTCCGGCGGAATCCTTGCTTTCAAGAGCTTCGCCCAAAGCTTTTTCAGCTTCGTGCTTTTGCTTGCGGAGTTCCTTGAAAATGGAATCTCCCTTGGCGCGGCTGGCTTCGAGGGTGGCCTTCTGTTCCGGCGTCACCTGCAGTAAGGAATCCATGGCGGCAAAGTCCATCTTGCCCCTGAATTTCGGTCCCTTGTCAAAGTCGCCGTGCGGACCCTTGTGACCGTGCTTGGCGCAGTTCGGGCAATGGCAAGGCTGTCCGTTCTTTTCGCAAGAGCAGGTCTCACCCTTTACGCAATCGCAGGGTGCATCCGGGGCATGCATGGCGCTGTGTTCGCAGGGCATGCCGCCGCCTTTTTTGCAACAGGACATTTCTGCCTGCTGGCAGCAACAGCCGCCGTTAATGTGGAGGTTGCCCAGGAAAAATCCCAGGGCGAGGGCAAGTATTGCAATGCTTGCCGCGAAGAGTTTGTTTCCGTTCATAGTGTTACTCCTTGATCAAATAGCTAAAGCCGACGGTTTCTTCCAGAGTTTCGAATTCGTCGCTGGTGGAATTTCCGAGGCTAGAATACCAGCTCAAAACTTCGGACGGAGCAGAGCTGTTGATAGAAACGTATTCGGTAGAATTGGCCCCAGCCTGTTTGATGTTTTGCGTCATCGAAGGCAAGAGGGCGGTAAGTGCCACAAGTGCAATGCTTGCTGCAAGCGGAATGGCGCTGTACCAGGTCTTGATTGCAATGATATTCTTTTTTGTGGGGACATTCAAGGCTTCCGCGTCCAGGCGGGCGCAGACTTTTGCCCAGGAATCTTCCTGGGGGGTAAGCCTTTCAAGCTTCGAAAAATCGATTTTGTTAGGCATGGTTCTTACGCTCCTTTAAATAGTTCTTCACAAAGTGTCTTGCGCGGCTGAGCCTTGCTTTGATGGTGCCTTCGGGCATCTTGTAAATTTCTGCCAGGTCCTTTACGTCCAGGTCTTCGGCGTCTTTGAGCCAGAGCATACTGCGGGTTTCCGCAGGGAGTTCCGCCAGGCCTTTTTCCAGAAGTTCCGCATCGAAGGTTTCGTTTTTTTCGTCTTTTCCAAGGACCTCTTCTATAATGACGTCCAGTTTTTCTTCTTCTAGTTCCCGGTGGCGTTTTTGAGCCCTGAGCTTCATGAGGCAGGCATTGACCGTAAGCCTGTAAAGCCATGTGCCCAGAGCCGATTCTCCCCGAAAACCCTGTACGGCTTTGGGGGCCTGTACAAAGACATCCATCAGGATGTCTTCGGCCTCGTCACGGTCCTTCATCATCCTGAAGGCCAGATTCAGCACATTCGCGCTATGCGCCTGCCAAAGCAGGCTTAATGCTTCGCGACTGCCGCCCTTAAGGTGTTGAAGAATCACTTTTTCGTCCATTGTACCCTTTTAGATGCACCTAAATGCCCGTTGGTTGCATCTTTTATGAAAAATAATTATAAAAATGTGCGTTTTCTGGCGTTTTTCTATATTTCCCGCAAATGTTTAAGATTTTGCAGGACAAGTTGAAGGAGGCGTTTGGCTCGGTCTTACCGGTTACGCTAATTGTGCTTGCGGTGTCGTGTACGCCGCTGGTGACATTGTCCTTTAAGCAACTTGTTGTTTTTTCGATTTGTGCGATTTTCTTGATTGTTGGCATCGGACTTTTTAACCTGGGTGCCGACCTTGCCATGACCCCCATGGGCGAGCATGTGGGTTCGGGTCTTACCAAATCCAGGCGTTTGCAGTTGCTTGTTTCGGTGTGCTTTGTGATGGGCGTGCTCATTACTGTTGCGGAGCCCGATTTGTCGGTGCTTGCCGAGCAGGTGCGAGCGGCGGTGGAGCCGACTCTCCTGATTGCGACGATTGGCGTTGGCGTAGGTTGTTTCTTGGCACTTTCGATTATCAAGATTGTGTTTAAGCGAGACCTTTCGACGATTATCATCTTCTTTTACTTGATGCTTTTCATGCTCGGGATGCTCATGCTGACCTTCGGGAAGGACATGTTCGTGCCGCTGGCTTTTGATTCGGGTGGTGTGACCACGGGCCCGATTACGGTGCCCTTTATCATGGCTCTCGGCGTGGGTGTGGCAGGAGCCATTGGCGGTAAAAGTGCGAATGAAAACAGTTTCGGACTGATTGCGCTTTGCTCGGTAGGCCCGATTATTGCGCTCATGGGACTCGTGATTTTCTCGAAGGGAGATTTGACATACCAGCTTTCGGAATCGGCTTATTCAATTGATGCCAGTCTCGGGATGAACTTCTTGCCGGTCATTTTAGGTGTTGCAAGAGAAGTGCTTGTGGCGCTCGGCTTGATTGTGGTGTTCTTCCTGTTGTTGCAGTTTACGGTACTTAGGCTGCCTTGGAGCAGGATTGTCCCTATGGCCTTCGGTATTGTGTACACGTTCGTGGGCCTGGTGGTGTTTCTCACGGCAGTGGCTGTCGGGTTCATGCCGATTGGCTTTGAACTGGGCAAGCAACTGGGTGCCATGCCGCGTGCTCTTGTGGTGGCGGGCTTTGTGCTTGGCTTGGTGGTGGTGCTTGCGGAACCGGCGGTGCACGTGCTGAACAAGCAGGTCGAAGAGGTGACCGGCGGCCTTGTGACCAAGCGCTCCATGCTGATTGCGCTTTCGGTGGGCGTGGGCATTTCGATCGGGCTTTCCATGATTCGCATTATTGTTGGTTTTCCGATTATTTATTACCTGATTCCGGGTTACTTTATTTCGCTCGGACTTTCGTTCTTTGTGCCGAAACTTTATACCGCCATTGCCTTTGACTCCGGTGGCGTGGCGAGCGGTCCGTTGACTTCTAGCTTTATTCTGCCGCTTGCCATAGGCGCTTGTGCGGGCCTCCATGATGGTGGCGATTCCATTTTGAATTATGCTTTCGGTATTGTCGCCATGGTCGCGATGACGCCCTTGATTACTATACAGGTGCTCGGTTTCAGGGCTACCGTTTCGACGGCGCTTCGTAACCGCATGATGATGCGTCGCATCCAGGATGCCGACGACGAACAGATTATCGACTTTATGTAGGGGGCGCCATGGATGTAGAAAAGAAAATAAGGAACAGGGTGTTGCGCGGGAATACGCGTGCCAAGGTTTCGATGAACCGCCTCAAGATTTTGATTACGGTGGTGAGCCGTGCCAAGGCGGATTTTTATATGGACCATATCCAGTCTTTTGGCGTGAACATGCAGATGGTGTTGTTCGGGCAGGGGACTGCCCCGCGTGAAATTGCGACGGCTATGGGTCTTGCCGATTCGGACCGCGCCGTGATTATTAGCATTATTGGCGAAAACAATCTGCGTGCAGCCCTCGACAGCCTTGCCGAGAAGTTCAATACGATTGTGGGTGGCAAGGGCATTGCCTACACCATCCCCATGGCAAGCATCATTGGCAAGTCTATCTTCAACTTTTTAAGCGACAACCGCGATGCGGTACGGAGAAACGAAAAATGAGCGGATTCAATCACGAAGTCATCTTTTGTATTGTGAATACCGGATTCTCTGAAACCGTGATGGAAGCGGCGAAGGATGCCGGTGCCCGTGGCGGTACGATTCTGAATGCTCGCGGTACGGCGAACAAGGAAGCCGAGTCTTTTTTCCATATCGCGATTCAGCCCGAAAAAGAAATCGTCATGATTCTGGTCGACGCCAAGATCAAGGATGCCGTTTTGCATGCTCTTTACCAGAAGGCGGGACTTGACACCATGGGTCAGGGAATCGCGTTTTCGCTCCCGGTCGATAACGTGGTTGGCCTTACCCCGTGGAAGGCCGAAATCAAGGCTGCCGAAGCTGCTGCCGAAAAAGCGGCCAAGACCGCGGAAGCAGCTATAGAAAAAATCGAGAACTAAAAAGAATTAGGAGGAATCAAATGAGAAAATCTATTTTGGCGGTATTTGCCGCTAGTGTTTTTTTTGTGGCCGCATGTGGTGACGACAGCTCGTCTAATGCTGGGGACACTGTTTCTGCAACGGCCACGCTGGTTGTAGACGAAGCGAATAAAATACTGGTCATGACACCGGACATGTATTACGAGGACCAGTGTGTTGTCGAAAATGAAAGTTTTGTGTGGAAGACTGTTTTGCAGGTGATGGAGCCTGATTCCTTTAGATATGAATTTCATGGTGATTCGCTGTACCTTTATGAAATTGATGAAGGCGAAGAATACAGCGGGCATATCTATGTGGGTGGCACTGCCGGTAATCTTTATGATACTTGGAAATATACCGCGTGTCGCTACAATGATGAAGACGGACTCTATTGTTCTGAGAAAAATCGACAGTACTCTGACTTGAAATACAAGTTCTCTCAGGGAAAGGTGACTGCGACAGCGGTCTATCACTATGACCGGTATTTGGATGAACTGGAATCCCAACATTACATGGACAGCTATTTCATGTATCAACTCTACAATAAGCTTTCGGGACGTAGCTACGATAATGTGTATATAGATGAAGTTATCTATAGCAATCCTGAAGTGGTTCAGGGTGCAATCGAAAGTAATGAAGTTCAGGTCATTGAAAGGACAAAGAGCGGTGGAAAGTTTAAGATAGGCGAAAAGACTTTCTCACTTACAGTAAATAAGGTTGACGGAGGATATACAATAAGTGGACCGCGGCTGTATGAGCAGCAGGAAATAGACCTTGTGGTTTCTGATGGAGCTACAAATTGCCATGCTTACTACTTCAGGTCTCGTCCCGAAAAATCTTATTGCAACATGGAAAATGCGGAGTATTTAAAGATTGAAAATGAAACGGACGGCAATGGGAATGAATATAGGTACGCTTACAGATTCAAGAAAGAAAATGAGAGTGAATTCAACGAATGCCTTAGAGGAATCGCTCTCGAACGGCAAGATTTGACTGTCTTGTATAAGAAATCGGCTAAGTCAAGGAATGATATCGAAAAAGATATTGACAGAGTCATTCGTAAGATGCTGAAATACGCAGAAAACTAATTTACGGATCAAGTTTTTAGTAAAATCCCGGCAAAAACCGGGATTTTCTTGTTATGAGGAGCAAACGGGAGTTGACAATTTGTTTGAGGCATTTCATTTGTTATAATTGAAGTATGAACTTCCTGGTCTATTTCCTGTTTGCCCTGTCCGGGTTCGCGGGCCTGATTTACGAAGGCTCGTGGGCGCGATACCTTAAACTCTTCCTTGGGCATTCTAGCTACGGCCAGGTGCTCACGCTCTGCATTTACATGGGCGGCCTTGCCATAGGCAGCTTTGTGGCAGGCAAGATGGTGGTGCATACCAAACGCCCTTTGCTGGGGTACGGTATTGTGGAACTTGCCATCGGTATCGGTGGTGTAGCGTATCACCCGCTGTATAACTGGCTGACGGGCATTTTCTATGATTCCGAATACACGGCGTCATTGACCAGCCGCGGGGCTGAAATTGCCAAGGTGATTCTGGCGACGGGATCTACGTTGCCGATTGCGATTGCGGTGGGTATGACATTTCCGTTTATTGCGGCGGGTCTCATGCGCAAGAGCGGCGCCGAAGTTTCGCTCCCGATGCTTTACTTTACGAACAGCCTCGGTTCTGCCATCGGTATTTTGGCGACCAGCTACTTGTTGATTCCTGAAATTGGTAATCACGCCACCTTGTGCGTTGCGGCATCCATCAACTTCTTGCTTGCTGCGGTGTTCAGCTTTATCGGCGTGACGACTTCGCCTGTACCGCCTAAAGATGCTGCACCCGAAAAGCCCGATGAAGATTACGTTGCAGAACATAAGCTTGCCATGCCGCCGAAGGATACCTGGTTCTGGATTGCTGCAATTACGGGTCTTACTTCGTTTGTCTATGAAATTGTCTGGATTCGCTTGCTGTCGCTGTTGCTGGGGTCTTCGAGTCATAGCTTTGACCAGATGCTCTCTGCCTTTATCTTGGGCCTTGCGCTTGGCAGTGCCGTAAGTGGCAAGCTTTTGAAGAAGGATAGCCTTGTGGTGCTTTCGATGGCGCAAATCCTGATGGCTTTCTTTGCTCTTTGTACCCTGTATTTCCACCAGCCCTTCTGGGGCATGATGAACGAGGCCAACCAGATTTTCAATCCGACTTCTGACGGTTACGTTTGCTGGAGCCTGTTCAAGTATGCGCTTTCTCTGTTGTGGATGGTTCCCACGAGTTTCTTTGCTGGCATGACGCTCCCGCTGATTACCTTGATTCTGACTCGCGCCTTCAAAAGCGAAGCTCCGATTGGCAAGGTTTACGGCTGGAACACTTTGGGTTCCATTGTCGGTTCTGCTGGCGGTGGACTTCTGCTGTTGCCCCTGCTGCAGCTGAAGGGCGCCCTGGTGACCGCGGCTGTCCTTGACTTCGCTATTGGTTTCTTGCTGCTGGTGATTTACCGCAAGCGTTTCCGCTACAGCGTGATGTTCTATATCATGGTGTGCGTCATGATCATGCCTGCTATTTTTGTGAAGTTCGACCCGTCGCTCATTACTTCGGGTGTGTTCCGTAGCTACAAGAACATGCACCCCAACGAAAAGATTCAGGTAATTGACGGAAAGACTGCGACTATTAGTTTCCACGAATCGCCTGTACATTATTATGTGAAGACGAACGGCAAGGCCGATGCGAGCATGAGCAAGAATCGCGAGGCGCCGATTTCCAGTGACGAACTCACGCAGGCGGCCACAGCCTTTATGCCGATGGCCGTGAAGACGGAACCGTACGATGCGGCCATGGTGGGCTTCGGTAGCGGCATGGGTGCGCACTACTTGCTGGCGGACCCCTTGCTCAAGGACTTTGACTGCGTCGAAATCGAACAGGCCATGATGGATTTGGCAAAGGGTTTCTATCCGTGGAACTACCGTGGCTACGATGACCCGCGCATCCATATTTTCATTGACGATGCGACGACGTTCTTCCATACGAACCGCCGCAAGTACGATATGATTATCAGCGTGCCGAGTAACCCGTGGGTGAGCGGCGTGGCTGGCTTGTTCGCTCATGAGTTCTACGCCAAGATGCGCCGTTACATGAGGCCGGGTGCCCTTTGGGTGCAGTGGATTCAGACTTATGAATTCAACGACCTGATGTTCCTGAACATTCTAAAGGCGCTGGATACGGTGTTCCCCTACGTGAGCCTGTACAAGTCTACCGACGAACCCGATATCATCATGATTGCAAGCGACGAACCGGTGATGCAGAAAGGCATCGGACGTTTCTCCACGGATACGGCGCTGGTTGCGGAATTCAACCGTATCCATCGCGATCCGGAATTCTTCGGAGAAAGGAACTTCCTGTTCACGAACAAAATGCTGAAGTCGCTGCTCGAAGGCGTGAAGCCGAACAGCCTGTTTATCCCGATGGTGGACAATAAGGCCGAAGAAGCCCGATTCGTTCACTCCGAAGCGCACATTGTGCAGGTGTTCGACAGCTGCGAAATTTGCTGGCAGCAGTATCTGGATCCCGAAGACTATGCCCTGCGTCGCCCGGCACGCGTAAAGGCCATGCTCGAAGAACCGAAGGATGAATTCAAGAAGGCTGGGCTGCTGGCTTATGCCGATGGATTGGCCGCTGCCGAAGTGAAGGGGGATAGCATCGAAGCTGACATCGGCTACCAGAAGTTCCGCGAGAACTATGCGGAATGGATTCGTAACGTTCCGATGGAAGCGCGCGACAGTGACGAAGTCTACGTGAAGGTGGGCGAAGCGGTTCAAAAGGGCGTGTTCCCCAAGAGCTTTGCGGACGAGTTCAACATTATGGAAGCGGCTCGCCAAGGCGTGTACAAGCAGGCTGCCCTCAATATTGCGGACTTCTATGATCATTACGAGATGACGGACATGAGTGATGTATTCCTCAGGAACTGCATCGTGATTGCGCTCCTGGCGGGCGAGCCGGAACTGGCTGATGTCATCTACAGGAATGCGATCCAGAAGAACGAAAGCTTCTTCGCGGTAGAAAAGCGCCTTATCGAACGAGAAATCCAACAGGCTAGAAGAAAGCTCGCAAAGTAGCCCTTCTGCAGTCGCTGCAGCTATATTTTTATATTTGACGCATTGGTTAGGAGAAGTTACACATGAGACATCCATTTTCATGTCTAGCGTTAGCGCTTGCACCTTTTTTCTTTTTCGCCTGCAGCGAATCGTCGACTGATGCACCTTCGGGCCTGCCTTCAAGCGTCAGGAACCTTTCTGTCCTGCACACCCTCGACTGCAACGAAAGCTATGTAGACTCTATCGTCAAGGTCGAGGACGGACACCTGAAATTCGTCTGCGATGGCGAAAAATGGGTGAGCCTGCAAAAGGGAAAAAACTCGGAGAGCAGCTCCTCTTCTGAAGGCGAGGACAATTCGTCTGGACGCGATTATTCGTCATCTACAGAAGACTACTATTCGTCCGCGACGACGCAATCTTCTTCGTCTAGGACCGAAGAGTATTCATCCGGCGAAACGGAGTACTACTCTTCGGACGCGCCTCATTCATCAAGCAGCGTGTCTTCCAGCTCCATCTCGGCATACACCAGGTACCCTGACTCCACCGAAAAGCCGCCATTCGAAAGCCACCTGGTCACATGGGACGAAACATTCTACGGAAGCGAATTCGACGAGGCAACCGGCATCCTGACCGACCTGCGCGACAACAACCAGTACAGGACCATGACTGTCGGCAGCTGCACCTGGACTATCGACAACCTTCGCTTTTCAGATTCAACCATGGCACCTTCCCTTATAGGCCGCACCTACTGCGACTCCACCGGCAAAGAATGCAAGTACACCTGGGCTGCCGCCATGGACTCTGTAAATACCGGTTGCGGCTACGACAATGTCTGCGATGGCAATCGACACTGGAAAGGCATCTGCCCCCATGGCTGGCACATTCCCACCGAAAAAGATCTAGACAATTTGTTCCTTGCATTGCCGGCAGGTTTAGCATACGAAACCTTGTTGAACGAATATGATTTTTGGGAATCTCTGCCCGACACGAGCAGCTATGTAATCAGCGGCATTTGGTTTGCAGAGAGCTATAACGGTTCCAAACAAGCAAAACTGCTTAGCCATAGAAGGGCTAATAGTAGTGAACATGAATCCTGTTCTTACTGGCTCAGTGATTCCTATAAATCGGCCCGCATCAATGTTCGCTGCGTAAAGGACTAGCCCATGAAAAAGATCGCAATGACACTCATCGCAGGCGGACTCCTTTTGACAGCTTGCAGCGAATCCGAAAGCGAGAACTTCACGAGCGCAAACACTCCCATCGAACTTTCGACGATCGACGAACTCAAACAATTCACCTGTGATGAATCCCTGAACGGCATCGAGGTCTTTGTCGAAGAAAAGGGCGCATCGTTCGTCTGCGACCAAGAAGGGAACGGCACCTGGGGCTGGACACGCTCGAATTCATCGACCCGCGACTCTTCCACGTCGAAATACTCCTCGTCCAACGCCCGCCACGGCGGGTCTTCTTCCAGCGGCGACGACGAAACGGACCCGTCAAGTAGTTCAGATGTCTCTAGCTCTTCGTCTATGCCAGCGTCTTCCAGCAATCCGTTTGTTGATCCAGAAACTATCCGCTACGGCCTCATGACCGACAGCCGCGACGGGCAAATCTACAAGACGGTTACCATAGGCACGCAGACCTGGATGGCCCAGAACCTGAACTATACGCCCACCGTCGTCTACAATCAAACCGACGAAATCCAGCGGAACAACTGGTGTGCCGGCAAAGGAGTGCAAAACCGCAAGCACGGCGATTGCGCCACGTTTGGAAAACTCTACACCTACGGTGTCGCGCTGGATTCCGCAGGGCAAGTTGCCATTGACGGGGAATTTTGCAACGAATACGATTGGCATCCCAAGATTACTTGCCTAAGGCAGGGAATTTGCCCTGATGGCTGGCATATCCCCGACTTGACGGAATGGAAAACGCTCGCACTGGCAGCTAGCATCGACGGCGAAGAAGAGTTTATCCCCGACAATACCGTTCAGGGATACAAAAATTCTCCACGGAACCTGCTTGGCGACTCTGCCATGTGGGTCGGCGTCTTGTATCAACATAAAAACATCACCCAAAAATCATTTGGATTCAACGCTTTGCCCTCGGGCATCAACAGAAGCGGAGTCCACGACAGTACCATTGCCGCATTTTGGTCCAGGACCAATCCGTGGAGTGATTTCTACATCATGAGAATGAACCAGGAATATGTGGGGACTTCCCGCGTCAAATTTTATGGTAGAAACTCCTATGCGGCTGCAGTTCGCTGCATCAAGGATACCATCGAAACTGATCCTGCAAACTTGTCCGAGACCGTCATCGAGCCGCCTGATTTTAACATCGACCTAGGCCCCACCATCATAGAACCCGGGGAACCCCAGGCCGCCATCACTTACCTCAACCCGGATATCGAATATGGCGAAATGACCGACAGCCGAGACGGCCAGGTCTACAAGACGTTCACCTTCAACAACCAGACATGGATGGCGCAGAACTTGAACTACGTCTACAATCCTGGAGTTCAAAGCTGGTGCGGCGGCGGATATGAATACAAGGAAGGCGACTGCGACGCCTACGGTAGGCTATACACCTGGGCCGCCGCAAAAGGCCACTCCGATTCGGAATGCGGGTACGACCATTTCTGCAGGGATACGACATACCAGGGAATCTGCCCCGACGGCTGGTATCTCCCGTCGTTAAGCCAATACGACACCTTGAACCACTACCTGTCCGACACCCGAATCCTTCCATCCGGAACCCTTCTCAAGGCAAACTCCGACTTGTGGAACGAAAACGGCAAGGGGCTAGACGCCATCGGTTTCTCGGCACTCCCGGCAGGATTCTATAGCAGCACCTTTATCAGGACTACCGAAGAGGCGTCCTTCTGGACACGCGACCAAAATGGCGAGTTTGCCGCAAAGAGTGTCTCGCTGAGGGCACAGTTCGACAGGATCGACACGAACCATTACGAACATAAGCAAGAAGCCCGCTCTGTCCGTTGTATCAAATACTAAATAAGTGGCTGTAGGATTTAGCCAGTCCGGTCTTCTTGTGAGCAACAAACGCCTGGTATTAACCAGGCGTGGTTGCGAGAGGACTGGCTCCAGAGTAAGGATTCTATATAATTTAGCCAGTCCGGTCTTATTAGAACATGAAGTTGATACCGAGAGTGGTATAGAACGTGTTCAGAGAAGAATCGTAGAAGATTTCTTCGGCCACCAGGGTCTTGTTCAGGAGGCTGGTGAAGCACTGTACCACACGAACGTCTACGCTGACCCAGCGGGTGAGCATGTAACCGATGTCGAGGGCGCCGCCCACTTCCATACCGGAGGTAGCGACCGTATTGTCGCGCTTGCCACCGCTGGTCTTGAATTCAGACGAACCGTTCAGCTTGAGGCCCATGTTGATACCCAGGCCCACGTAGAAGTCGTAATCTTCGAAGGTGTAGCGGAAGATGATCGGGATTTCGAACATGAAGAGATCGATGCTCGCTTCGTTGGTGTAGGCATCCATGTCCTGTTCGTAGGTGTAATGCCTATAGTTGAAGGTCAGTTCGGGCACGAGGCTCAAGTTCTTGACCATGAAGTTCATCTTGAGCAGAAGGCCGCCACCGCCCTGGTAGCCGATCTTCCAGCCGTCAGAGTTTTCGCCAAAGAAGGTGTTGATACCGCCCTGGGCGCGAATACCGAGCAAAACGGCACGCTGGAAACCTTCGTTACGCATGCGGTTGATTTCGGATTTCTTGGTGGTTTCTGCTTTATAACGGGCATATGCGCTGGCATATTCTTCGTCGTTTGCAAATTCGCTGTCGGTAGAACCGTCGTATGACTGGTCGTCGCCAGAAGAACTTTGGGCAGAGGGGGCTGTAGCCCAACCTTCATCATCATCATCTTGAGCCATGGCCGGCATTGAAAAAGCCAAAGCCATGGCGACTGCAACACTCAATCTCTTAAAATCCATAGTCTAATTATAATAAAAGGGCACGTAAGGTCCGCCTATAAAATAAATTCTAGGACCTAAAATAGTGCCGAAATTTTTGTTTACTTATAAGGGGGCGTAACGAAATGCCCCGATTTTAGAGCAGGAACGTTGCGCCGAAGCCCACATGCATGGTGTAGAGCTTGGAATGCATCAGGGAGGATTCTGCGATCAGGTCAAGATCCAACAGATTTGTAAAGTTTTGGATAACTCGGAGGTCCAAGACAAGCCAGCGGTTGATTGCGCAGCCTACGTCAAGAAGGGCGCCGACTTCCACGCCCACGGTCGGTATGGTGTTGGAACGGGTTTCCTTCATCCTGGTGCCGGCAAAGTTGATCGTCTGCTCGTTTTCGGAATCGCCGCTCATCTTTAGGCCGAGGTTGGCGCCTACGCCGATAAAGAATCCGTCTTCGTCGAAAACGAACTGGGCGATGACCGGGATTTCAAAAAGCATTTCATTGATAGTAGCGTCGTTCTTGCTGTAGGTCTTTTCGTCGCTGTCGGTGTCAATTTGCTTGTATTCGGATTTGCCTTCGTAGCCGTAATGGCGGAAGCTGAAGTTGAGTTCGGTAGATACGGCAAAGGAACGGCCGAGCGGAAGCTTTGCCATAATGCCTGCGCCGAGTTCAGGACCGATGTTCCAGTCGCTGGCCTTGCTGCCGAGGTTCTTGTTGATGCCGACCTGGGCGCGGACGCCGAACTGCATACCCTTAGAGAAGCCTTCTTTACGGGCGCGGTAATCGGCGGCATTTTCTTCGATGTAGTGCGAAGATTCGTCGTCTTCTTCGTCGATATTCGTGGTGGCGACTTCCGGAGCTTCGTCCTCTTCTTCTTCGTCATCGCTATCGGTAGTGGTAGTAGCGGCGGCGGTTGTGTCGGCCGGGGCTTCTTCTGTGGAGGTGGGCCAGGGCTCTTCTTCGGTCGTGGAGCCGTTGTCGCTGTAAGAATAGCTCGTACTGTCTTCGTCTTCGCTCGGGGCGGCTTGATCGGCAGATACGTACCCGCATCCGTCGCCTGTGCAGTTGGGGTCGGGTATCTCGCCGGAGCCTTCGAAATCGCCTTGCGCGAATGCGTTAGCGACTGCCAGAGAACCTGCGAGAATTGCAATAGCGAAGCGGTTAGACAGCGAAAATGTTTTCATGCTTTTAATTATACAAAAATTTTTTTTGAGAATGCGTAAAACTTTTTATTTTTGGGAACGTATGCCGATTCTTTCTGCCCAGAACCTTCTTTTACGCATTGGGGCGAATGCACCCCTGCTCGATAACGTGAGCTTTGACATCGAGGCCGGCGACCGGATTTGTCTGGTCGGCCGCAATGGTTGCGGCAAGAGCACTTTGTTGAAAGTGCTCTCGGGCGAGGCCGAGGTGCAGTCGGGCGATATCGTCAAGAAGTCGGGCCTCAAGATTTCGCGCATGATCCAGGAAATTCCCGCCCATATTGAGGGCACGGTCCGCGACGTGGTGATGCAGGGGGTACTGCAGGACGGCACCCACGATACCCACGCCGAGGCGATTCTGGGCAAAACGGGGATAGACGCCGAGGCCTTGTATGACAGCCTGAGCGGTGGTCAAAAACGCCGTGTGCTTTTTGCCCAGGCGCTGGCCCAAGACCCGGACTTGTTGTTGCTGGATGAACCGACCAACCATTTGGACATTCCGGCTATCCAGTGGCTCGAAGGAATCGTGACCCGCCTGAATTGCGCCCTGCTTTTTGTAAGCCATGACCGCACCTTCGTGCGCCGGGTGGCTACCCGTATTTTTGACTTGGACCGCGGCCGCGTTCGCAGCTGGGATTTCCCCTACGACAAGTTCGTGCAGTTCAGGGACCAGGCCCTGGCCGAAGAGGACAAGGCGAACGCGCTTTTTGACAAGCGCTTGGCCGAAGAAGAAGTCTGGATCCGCAAGGGAATCCAGGCGAGGCGGACCCGTAACGAGGGCCGCGTGCGCGCGCTCATCAAAATGCGCGAAGAACGTGCAGCGCGCCGCACCCGAACGGGCAACGTGAACATGCAGATTACCGAGGCGGACCGTTCGGGTCGCCTGGTGGCACGCCTCACTGACGTGAGCTATTCCTATGACGGTGCGCCCCTCATTAGCAGTTTTTCGACCGAAGTTTCCCGCGGAGACCGCATTGGAATCGTGGGCCCGAATGGCTCGGGCAAGACGACGCTTCTGCGCCTGATTTTGGGCGAACTCACGCCCGATGCCGGTGATATCCGTTTGGGTACGAACCTGCAAGTAGCTTACTTTGACCAAATGCGCACCCGCCTTCGCGAAGACAAGTCGCTTGTAGAAAACATTGCCGACGGCCAGCAGTACGTGATGCTGAACGGCGTCAAGCGCCATGTGTTAAGTTATCTGCAAGACTTCCTTTTCTCGGCGGATCGCGCCCGTGGCCCGATCAGTGCCCTGAGTGGCGGAGAACGTAACCGCCTGCTGCTCGCGTGCCTATTCAGTCACCCGAGTAATGTGCTCGTGCTTGACGAACCCACCAACGACTTGGATATGGAAACGCTCGACCTGCTTGCAGAACTCCTGGCCGACTACAAGGGAACCGTGCTTACCGTAAGCCACGACCGCGCCTTCTTGGATTCTGTTGCGACAAGTATCCTAGCAATCGAAGACGGCGGAAACGTGTTCGAATCGGTAGGCGGTTACAGCGACTACGAAGCCAAGAAGAAAGTCCGCGACAAGGAAGCCGCAAACGCCGCCCGCATTGCGGCTGAAAAAGAAGCCGAAAAGCAGGCGAGGGCCGCTCAGAATTCCGGTGCACCATCCCAGAGTGCAGGGGTGGCGGCCGCAAAAAAGAAAAAGCGCAGCTACAACGAAGAGCGCGAATACGCCGCCTTGCCCGAAAAAATCGAGAAACTGGAAGCCGAAATTTCCGAACGCCAGACGGAACTTTCCAAGCCCGAGGTATTCACCAACGCGGCCCGAATCGTGGAGCTCCAGAAAGAAATTTCGGACCGCGAAGCCGAGCTCGAAAAGGCTTACGAACGCTACGAAGAACTAGATTCGCTAGGTTGACGGGGGGCCGGGGGCGGACTAGCACCCCTAGTTCGTTTCAAAAAGTTTACATTTGTGGACAAAAAAGCATTACAATCGCGCTATTCCAAGTTGCATTATATGCCTACAGAATATAGATTTGGAATGATGGTAATTTGGGAAATCATAAGAGGTCAAATATGATGAAAAAAATGATTTCGTGGATGGGCGTGATGGGCGCCTTGGTAAGTTCTGCCTACGCAGCGTCGGCGACTGTTTGGTCCGCTGAAGATGGCAATGGTACAGTGCCTCCTGTAGGAGCCTGGTACAAATATCCGACTAAGACTACAAACGGGGCTACAGCCACGTTCGTGACGGATTCCATACACGGTTACAAGACGTTAAAGGCTTCTGTCAGCGCAACGAACGAAAGCAGTGCTGCCGGCATGGGCTTTGCTTGGGCCAAGAACGAGGGCGAAATTTCGCTCGCTGCTTATAAGGGTGTTTGCCTGACCTATTCTGCAACGTCTCAGTTCAGGCTCGAATTCAAGCAGTCGACTATTTCTGACTATGACTATTACGGTGTTGTCCTGAACAAGTCTACCGCCCAGAAGTCCGTCTTTATTGACTTTGCTGACTTGACACAGGAAGGTTGGGGCGATGCGGCTGATTTTGATTTGACTGCACAGCAGGCTCTCCAGTTCGCATACAAGCAGTCTCTCGCTGCAGAAACCGGTAACTCGACAACGAATACCATTGCCATTTCGGCAGTGTCCCTCGGCAACTCTTGCGGCGGTCACGCTCCTGAATTAATCGCCACGGAGACAGAAAAGGACTTGAACGAAGGCGACACCTTGAAACTTGACCTCTCCAAGGTGTTTGCTGACGAAG
>JAEEGH010005600.1_pt1 | contig 31399 bp, 31 predicted proteins | sample 9134181 | NCBI WGS metagenome assembly JAEEGH01 (sample SAMN16246544, study PRJNA631951) | gut metagenome | biome: gut microbiome; feature: rumen; material: DP-attached | host: Bos | place: Iran: Karaj | collected 2018-10
CAGAAGGGCCAGCGTAATACACCAGCATACCGAACAAGAGAACGGCAAACGACAGGTAACCTTTCTTGGTCATCGAATCCAGCCTTGATACTCGAAATCGCAGTCGCGATAGTTATCGTTGAGACGGACGTAGGTAGCTTTGATTTTACCAACCACCCAATTATGAATCTTCTCTTCACGCAGTTTGTTGAGCACCACGTTCTTCATCACTTGGAAATCCTCAGTGATGGTGGCCTTGTGGCCTTCCGTGCGGCTCTTCAGCTTGACAAAGGCGCAAACAGTTTTTCCCTTTTCGTTGATCATCTTAAAGGCCTTCGAAATCTCGCCAACCTTCATGGTATCCACCACACGGGCAACATCCTGTGGCAAGTCCTGCATACGAAACTTCGATGTACTGGTCTGCATATCAGGACGATTGGTCATCAAACCACGGTTGCTTCGGGTATCCTTATCATCTGAGAAGAAAACCACAGCATCCTCGAAAGTCCATTTATCTGTGAACTGGGCACGTATGGCTTTCGGCGGAATACCGGCACGAACATCGGCAGCAATAGAGTCGAGTCGGGCCAATGAAGCCGTGATGGAGGAATCGCTAACCACCGGTTTACGCAGGATGTGGCGCACATTGACTTTATCACCACGTTTGTCGATAAGCTGAATGATATGGAAACCAAACTCTGTCTCCACAATCTTTGACACCTTCTTCGGGTCTGTCAGGTTAAAAGCCACGTTTGCAAACTCAGGCACCCACTGGCCACGTCCCGTATAGCCCAGCTCACCGCCATTACGGGCAGAGCCATCCTCGGAATAAAGACGGGCCAGTGTCGAGAACGATGTCTCGCCCCTGTTAATGCGGTCGGTATATTCACGCAGTTCATCTTTCACGCGGTTGATCTCTTCCATCTCAATGCGTGGTGTCTGAGTGATAATCTGCACTTCCACTTCGGTAGGCACGAATGGCAGACTGTCCTGCGGAATATCCTTGAAATAGCGGCGCACCTCGGCTGGCGTCACCTTGATGTCCTCAACCAGCTTCTTCTGCATATTCTGCACCATCAGACGGTCGCGGTAGTCATCGTGAAGCTGTGCCCTCATCTGACTGATGGTCTGGCGCTTATACTCCTCGAGTTTCTCCCGGGAACCTGCCATTTGTGTCCAAGCTTCTATCTGCTGATCGATACCCATGGAGATTTCCGACTCAGTGACTTCAATACTGTCGATGGCTGCCTGGTGAAGGAACAGTTTCTGAACGGCAATCTGTTCGGGAATGGCACAATCGGGATTACCCTTGAAACGTAGACCTTCCTGAGCAGCTTGCAGCCGCATCTGCTCAATATCACTTTTCAAGATAGCCTCATCGCCGACCACCCATACCACTTCGTCAACTACGCTTTGTGCAAACGAAGAACCAACGAATAATGAACAAACTATCAACAATAAAGTCCGGTGCATGATATTCTGCATTTTCTTTGTCGTTTATGAGCGAAGCGCATCAATGGTTATTGACTGTTTTGAGCACGTCTTGATTGACAGAGAATGAGTATCGACGACGCAAATCGGCCACCCATTCACGCTCCAACAAATCCTGATAGTCAGAGACCACCAAACCACGGACATCGGTATAGTCCTCAGGACCTTTCTTCAGGATCTTGCCATAGACTGCATCAATGGGATAGTCCTTCAGCTTGGCCACTAGCGTATCCTTTTTGAACACGGCACTATCGACAAGGGCGTTATCACCACGTTTGAAGATGCCCTTTTCAACACGGATGCGGATGATAGAATCGCTGTTGAATGTCTTACGCAAAGCCTCAGCCCAATCATTGAACTTCAGGTTCTTGACGCAATTCTTCACACCGTCTACATCGGCCTGTTCTTTCACATGGTAGGCAATACCCTTAAAACGAGGCTCGTCCCAATCGTACTTTTTCTTGTTCGACTTGAAATACTGAGCCAACCCTTCTTCGTCCTTGGCAGCCTTATCCCATACGAACTTGTTACTGATTTCATAGAGTAACAGACCTTCGTAGTACTCACGGATCAGGTTCTTCAAGTCTGAATCGGTTGCAGACATCTCATCAGCCTTCTGGCGCATGACATCTTCTGATGTCAACTTACCTGCCGACTGGCTGACCAGCGTATCAACCTTAGCATGTGCCAGACGTTCACGGATGCCGCGCTGCTCCATGAATTTCAAGATGTTTTCACGATGTTCCTCGAAAGGTTCCAACATCTTATGACCTTTCCTCAGAATGATGTGATAGCCATAAGGTGTCTCGACGATACCCGACATCTCACCATCCTTCAGCGAGAAAGCCACGTCCTCGAACTCCTTGACCAACTGACCACGCTGCACAAACGGCAACAGTCCACCCTGACGGGCAGAGCCAGGATCCTGGCTGACCTTTTGAGCCATTTCTGCAAAGTCGGCTCCCTGCTTCAAAGCATTATAGATAGAATCAATGCGGACTTTGGCTGCCTTATGTTCATCCTCGGAAGCTTTCTGGTCAATGCGCAACAGGATATGGGCCGTCTGCACCAATCCGTCAGGACCAATCTGCTTGACAGTATTGTCATAGATGTTGTGAGCCTCCTGCAGCATATCGTCATCGGTCACCATGGCCGGTAATACCTGTTGGTCACGATACTGGGCAAACTCATTCTTGAACGAAGTGAGTGTATCATATTTAGCATCGAGGGCAGCAGCCACCTTCAGTTTGTAATTGATGAAGAGATCGACATACTCGTCGACGGTTTTCTTGTCAATGACACCTTCGGAATTATTCTTGTTATACGAATACTCGAACTCTGAACGGAGAACGGGTTGACCATTGACGGTCATGATGACGGGGTCGTCAGATTGAGGCTGCAACGGCGTGGCAGCACACAAAAAAGGAGTAGCGGCGAAAAGAACCGCAATCAATGATGTCTTTTTCATTTCAACTTTAATCGTTAGGACGGCTATAATTGGGTGCTTCGCTGGTGATGGTGATGTCATGGGGATGACTCTCGTTCACACCAGCATTGGTGATACGTGTAAACTTGGCTTCGTGCAAAGCCTCAATAGTGGAAGCTCCGCAGTAACCCATACCTGATCGCAGGCCACCTACCATCTGGTAGATCACTTCCTGGACAGTGCCCTTATACGGAACCCGACCGGCAATGCCTTCGGGCACTAACTTCTTCACATCCTTGGTGTCGGCCTGGAAGTAGCGATCCTTTGAACCACGCTCCATGGCTTCAAGGGAACCCATGCCACGATAGGACTTGAACTTACGGCCATTGTAGATGATGGTGTCTCCAGGACTTTCCTCGGTACCAGCAACAAGTGAACCCATCATGACGCTTGAGCCACCGGCTGCCAAGGCCTTGACAATATCACCCGAATAGCGCAGACCGCCATCAGCAATCAAGGGAATTCCCGTACCTTTCAGTACGCTATAAACGTCGTAGATGGCAGAAAGCTGGGGAACACCTACACCAGCAACAACACGAGTGGTGCAGATGGAACCCGGTCCAATACCCACCTTCACGGCATCAGCACCATTTTCAACCAGCATCTTGGCAGCTTCGCCCGTAGCAATATTACCCACGACAATATCGATACCGGGGAACGATGCCTTAGCCTCACGCAGCTTTTCAACAACACCCCTGGAGTGTCCGTGGGCAGTATCGATAACAATGGCATCAGCTCCAGCATTGACCAAAGCCTGCATACGGTCGAGCGTATCAGAAGTCACGCCAACACCTGCTGCCACACGCAGACGACCTTTGTCGTCCTTGCAGGCCATAGGCTTATCTTTAGCCTTGGTGATATCCTTATACGTGATGAGTCCGACAAGGCGGTTATCCTTGTCGACCACGGGCAGTTTCTCAATCTTGTTCTTCTGCAGAATGTCGGCAGCAGCCATCAGGTCGGTCTGCTGATGAGTCGTAACAAGGTTCTCCTTCGACATAATCTCATCAACAGGACGATCCAGACGACGTTCGAAGCGTAGGTCACGATTAGTGACGATGCCGACGAGACGCTTTTCGTCATCAACGACGGGAATCCCGCCGATGTGATATTCTGACATAATGTCAAGAGCCTGTGCCACGGTCGACCCCAGCGGAATAGTGATGGGATCATAAATCATACCGTTCTCGGCACGCTTTACAATCGCCACCTCACGTGCCTGGTTCTCTATCGACATATTCTTGTGGATAACGCCGATACCACCTTCGCGGGCAATCGCAATAGCCATTTGACTCTCGGTCACCGTGTCCATAGCAGCCGTTACAAAGGGCACGTTCAACTCAATGTTGCGTGAGAAGCGGGTTTTCAACTCTACCGTCTTAGGCAGTACTTCCGAATAAGCGGGAATGAGAAGGACGTCATCAAATGTCAGGCCGTCCATCACAATCTTGTCTGCAATAAATGAAGCCATAAATTTATACCTTTCTTTAAATATTGCGTGCAAAGGTACAAAAAATAAGGTAAAAATAGAGAGTGAAAAGTGAAAAATTTTCTGCTGCCGTCTCTTTTTTAACCACTCTTCACTATGGCGGCAGCAAATTTTTCACTTTTCACTCTTCAATTTTCACTTTCTTAGTTCGCCATTTCACTGATGAACTTGATGCGCACGAGTCGGATTTCATCTTCGTCTCCACCCAATTCCTGAATAGCGGTCTCCAGGTCGTCGGTGTCCGATTCAGCGAAGTAGTCGTAGATTTCATCTACCCGTTCCTCGTCCATAACTTCCTCCAAGAAATAGTCAATGTTAAGCTTGGTACCACTATAGACGATGGCCTCCACCTCGTCGAGCAGTTCATCAAAATCGATGTTCTGTGCCGTAGCAATGTCATCAAGTGCTATCTGACGGTCGATGTTTTGGATAATCTTCACTTTCAGCAGCGACTTCTTGGCCACAGTGCGTACACGGAGATCAGCTTGTCGGGTGATGTTGTTTTCCTCACAATAACGCTTGATAAGATCGACAAACTCCTTGGCGTACGGCTGTTTCACCTTGCCCTCACCAACACCCTGAATACTCTTCAACTCTTCGAGCGAGACTGGATATTCCGTGGCCATCTGCTCGAGCGAAACGTCCTGGAAGATGACATACGGCGGACGCTCCATGCGCTTCGACACCTTTTTGCGGAGGTCAGTCAGCATACGGCTCAGGACGGGGTCCAGTGCGCTGGTACCGCCGTCGGGAGCATCAGGAGCATCAGGGTCCTCGCTGTACTCATGGTCTTTGACTATCATGAACGACTGAGGCGACTTCAGATACTTCTTGCCAGCCGATGTCAGCTTCAGCAGTCCATAGTTCTCCACGTCCTTCTTCAAATAGCCGGCGATAAGCGCCTGGCGTATCACAGGACTCCAAAGTTTCTCATCAGTACCCTCACCCGCACCGAACAAATCATGATCCTGATGCTTATGGGCTATGATTTCCTCCGTCTCGCGACCGACAATAAAGTCTTCCACATAGTCGGAACGGAAGTTCTCCTTAATGGCCATGATAACCTGCAGCGTGAGAACCAACTGGTCTCGGGCTTCTATCTTGATCTTGGGATGCAGGCAGTTGTCGCAGTTGTGGCAGTTATCCTTGTCGTAGACTTCACCGAAATAGTGGAGCAACATCTTCCTTCGGCAAACACTGGTCTCGGCATAGGCTGCCGTCTCCTGCAACAGCTGACGGCCTATATCCTGCTCAGCTACAGGCTTGCCCTCCATAAACTTGTCGAGTTTACGCAAGTCCTTATAGGAATAAAAAGCTAAACAGATGCCCTCCCTGCCGTCACGACCGGCACGTCCCGTCTCCTGGTAATAGCCTTCCAGCGACTTAGGTATGTCGTAGTGTATAACGAAGCGCACATCGGGTTTGTCGATTCCCATGCCAAAGGCTATCGTAGCCACGATGACATCTATCTCCTGCATCAAGAAATCATCCTGAGTCTGGGCACGGGTTCCCGAGTCGAGTCCTGCATGGTATGCCAGAGCTTTAATCTCATTAGCACGCAGTATTTCAGCCAGTTCCTCTACTTTCTTTCGCGACAGACAGTAGATGATGCCACTCTTGCCGGGATGCTGCTTGATGAACTTGATAATATCCTTGTCAATATCCTTCGTCTTCGGCCGCACCTCATAATAGAGATTCGGACGATTGAACGATGACTTGAACTCTGTAGCATCAACGATGCCTAAATTCTTCTTGATGTCAGTCCGTACTTTATCGGTGGCCGTAGCCGTCAAGGCAATAATGGGCGCAACGCCTATCTCATTGACTATCGGACGGATACGGCGATATTCCGGGCGGAAGTCGTGTCCCCACTCCGAGATACAATGCGCCTCATCAATGGCATAGAATGATATCTTCACCGATTTCAGGAACTCCACATTGTCTTCCTTCGTCAACGACTCTGGCGCCACATAGAGCAACTTGGTGATGCCTGCCTTGACATCGGCCTTCACCTGATCTATGGCTGCCTTGTTCAGCGATGAGTTCAGATAGTGAGCAGTTCCTTCATGCTCACTCATCTGCGAGATGACATCTACCTGGTTTTTCATAAGCGCGATCAAGGGTGAGATGACAATGGCCACACCATCCATCAGCAGCGAGGGCAACTGATAGCAGAGCGACTTGCCGCCACCGGTAGGCATCAGCACAAATGTGTCCTTACCGTCAAGCACATTCTGCACGATGGCCTTCTGGTCTCCCTTGAACGTATCGAAGCCGAAGTATTTCTTCAGGGCTTCTGTAAGATTAGTTTTTTTGGTCATATAGGCTTCCTTCTTTCAATTTTCCTCCTTATTAGCTCACTTGCAGATGGGATTTCTCCAGTTGTTTCTCTGCATATTCACGTGTAACTTCAAATTTCTTGACACTCTTTGACGGTGCCTCAAACATGGCGTCCATCATGATATTCTCAACGATAGAACGCAGTCCACGGGCTCCGAGTTTATACTCCACCGCTTTATCCACCATCAGTTCCAGCGCATCATCGGCAAACGTAAGCGTGATACCATCCATCTCAAACAGTTTCTTGTATTGTTTGATAATAGAGTTCTTCGGCTCTGTCAGGATGCGCTCCAACGCGGCTTGGTCAAGCGGATTCAGATAGGTGAGCACCGGCAGTCGGCCAATAATCTCGGGTATCAGTCCGAATGACTTCAAGTCCTGTGGAGATACATATTTCATTAAATCCTGCTTGTCAATTTTCCGTACATTCTGAACCGAGTTATAACCTACGACATGCGTATTCAGGCGCTGTGCTATCTTACGCTCTATACCATCGAAGGCACCACCGCATATAAACAGGATGTTTCGGGTATCGACAGCAATATACTCCTGGTCAGGATGCTTACGTCCTCCCTTCGGCGGTACGTTGACAGTAGTACCCTCCAGCAATTTGAGCAGTCCCTGCTGCACACCCTCACCACTGACGTCACGGGTAATCGAGGGATTGTCGCTCTTACGGGCTATCTTGTCTATCTCGTCAATGAAGACGATGCCTCGCTGGGTTGCCTCCACGTTATAGTCGGCCACTTGCAACAGGCGCGTCAGGATGCTTTCCACATCCTCACCCACATAACCGGCTTCAGTAAACACCGTGGCATCGACAATAGTGAAAGGCACATCCAACAATCGGGCAATGGTACGGGCCAGCAGCGTCTTACCAGTACCCGTGGAGCCAACCATGATAATGTTTGACTTCTCAATCTCCACCCCACCACTGTCGTCAGGCTGCTGTAGCCGCTTATAGTGGTTATAGACAGCCACCGCCAGATAGCGTTTCGCCTCATCTTGGCCAATGACATACTGGTCAAGGTATTCCTTGATCTCGCGGGGTTTGGGAATCGACTTCAACTGGCTTTTGCCTTTCGGCGATGCAGCTTTTTTGAGCAGGCTCTCCTGCACAATCTGATAGGCCTGCTGAGCGCAGTCTTCACAGATATAGCCGCTAATACCTGATATCAGTAGTTTTACCTCACGGTCGCTTCTTCCGCAGAAGCTACATACTTTCTTCATTCCCTTACTTCTTCCTTTCCAGCACCTGGTCAATCATTCCATACTCTTTGGCCTCCTCAGCTGTCATCCAGTAGTTGCGGTCGGAGTCGGCATACACCTTCTCATAAGGTGTGTGCGAGTGATTGGATATGATAGTATACAGTTCCTTCTTGAACTTCAATATCTCCTTGGCCTCAATCTCAATATCCGAGGCCTGACCCTGCACACCACCTAAGGGCTGGTGAATCATCACCCGGCTATGGGGAAGTGCCGAGCGCTTACCTTCCTGACCAGCCACCAGCAGCACAGCGCCCATCGAGGCAGCCATGCCAGTACAGATAGTGGCGACGTCGCTGGAGATGAATTGCATCGTATCATAGATACCCAGTCCAGCCGTCACACTGCCGCCCGGCGAGTTGATATAGATGTTGATATCCTTGCCTGAGTCAACAGAGTCGAGGTAGAGCAACTGGGCCTGCAGCGTATTGGCAGTGTAATCGTCAATCTGTGTGCCAAGGAAAATGATGCGGTCCATCATCAACCGGCTGAAGACATCCATCTGCGTTACATTGAGCTGGCGTTCCTCCAGGATATAGGGGTTCAAATACTGGGACTGGACCTTCATCACGTCGTCGAGGACAAGGCCGTCCATACCTAAATGCTTGGTTGCATATTTTCTGAAATCGTTCATAGTCTTGTTTTGTCTTTGGACAGAAAAAAGGTTATCGACCCTTCTCCTACCATTGTGAGTTACAAAGATACGGAAAAAAGTCGATAACCCGATAACAAATTTGCTAAAAAAGCAAAAAAGGCTTATTTTTCTTGCATCATCTTATTGAATTCATCCAACGTGACGCTCTTTTCGTTCAGCTTGACGACAGTTTTGAGCTTCTCAACGAGCTTCTGGTCAACGGCACGGTCCACATAGTTGTCGAGGTTCTCGCGCTTCTTCAACTGCTCCTCAGCATAGTTTTCCAGCACGTCGTCGGGCACGTTGCTCATACCGTACTGGGCAAACTGCTGTCGGACGGCAGCCATGGCGATTGCCTTCAAGTCGGCATCCTCCACCTTAATCTCATTGGCAGCCACAAGCTGCTCCTTGATGAGATGCCACTTCAACTCACGGATGCTACCCTCGAAGTTCTTCTCCACAAAGTCGGCACCCTTATCCTTGTTGTTGTTGATCATCACCTTCTTCAGCAGAGCCTCGGGGAACTGCAGATCACCGACTTTCTTCTCCACATAGGCACGCAAGTCGAACAAGAACTTATAGTCACTGTTCTGGGCGAGCTGAACCTGAATGGAGTCGGCAATCTTCTGGCGGAACTCCTTCTCGCTGCTCACCGTACCTTCACCGAACACCCTGTCAAACAGGCTCTGGTTCACCTCAGCAGGCTGGAAGTGACGAATCTCGGTCACCTGATAGCTGAAGTCAGCCGTCAAGTCTTTCACCTGCTCCTTGTCAATCTTCAGCAGGGCAGCAATCTCGGCATCGTTGTCGGGATAGGCCTTCTTGGGGTTGAAGGTAATAATATCACCCGGCTTGCAGCCATCGAACAGTTTCTTCTGGTCTTCAGCCTTGATATAGGCAGGCATAATCATACCGCTGTCAGTGGTAATACCACCTTCCTTGGTATTTCCATCGGCATCCAGCTCACGCAGGTCACCGGTAAGCGTGTCATTGCCGCTAAAGGTGTCGGCCTTGACAAATTCGCCAGCCTGAGAGGCATACATCTGCACCTGGTCGTCAATCAGCTTGTTGTCCACCTTGATGACATAGTAGTCAATCTTGTCCTTGCCGCTCAGCTCAGCAGTAAACTCGGGAGCTACGGCAATGTCGAACACGAAAGTGAACGGGCCGTCCTGCTCCAAGTCCTGAGGCTCCTGCTTCTCACTGGGCAGAGGCTCTCCCAACATCTGGATATTGTTCTCGCGGATATATTCCATCAGCTTGTCACCGAGCAAACGGTTGATCTCGTCCACCTTGACAGCTGTTCCATACTGCTTCTTAACCATACCCATAGGCACCATGCCAGGACGGAAGCCGGGCACCTGTGCACGCTTACGATAATTCTTCAAGGTCTTTTCTACCTTCTCCTGATAGTCTTCTTTCTCGACAGTGATGGTCAGCAGGCCATTGATCTTGTCGGGGTTTTCAAACGTAATCTTCATTTCTTCTATACCTTATTTATATATAATGTTCTAAAATTGAGGTGCAAAGGTACACAATTATTATCAATAAACCATTATCAGTTATGAATTATTAACGTCTTCTTCGGCCTCACGGCGGCGCTTCTCCTCATCCAGCAATTGGAAGTCTTTCTTCTGGAGCACAAAGTTCGAGCCGAGATACTTTTCCTTGACAATGGGATTCTGTGCCAGTTCCTCGGGTTTGCCCTTAAACAGGATGCGCCCCTCAAACAACAGATAGGCACGGTCAGTGATGTTCAGCGTCTCATGTACGTTATGGTCGGTAATGAGAATGCCGATGTTGCGGTACTTCAGGCGCCAGACGATGTGCTGGATATCTTCCACGGCAATGGGGTCCACACCGGCAAACGGTTCGTCGAGCATGATGAACTTCGGTTCGATGGCCAGACAGCGGGCAATCTCCGTACGGCGGCGCTCACCACCCGAGAGCTGGTCACCCTTGTTCTTGCGCACCTTCTGCAGACGGAACTCCTTGATAAGCTCTTCCAACTTCTGAAGCTGATAGTCACGCGGCTTGCCCGTCATCTCCAAGACGCTGAGGATATTATCCTCTACCGACATCTTTCTGAACACGGATGCCTCCTGGGCCAAATAGCCGATACCGGCACGGGCACGCTTATAAACGGGGAAGTCGGTCACCTCCTGGTCACCCAAGAAGATGTGGCCGCCATTGGGCACAATCAGTCCCGTAGTCATGTAGAACGAGGTGGTCTTTCCGGCACCGTTAGGTCCTAACAGTCCGACAATCTCTCCCTGGCGGACGTCGAAGTTGACGTCATTCACCACCGTTCGTTTTCCATAACGCTTGACAAGCCCTTCGGCACGAAGTACAATGCTTTCTTCTTCCATCATTCTGCAATTTGCGTGCAAAGGTACAAAATAATTCATAATTCATAATTCATAATTCATAATTTTTAGTAACTTTGCACCCAAATTAGGCAAAAAGATGTTTTTACAGAAATGGTTGACCACCTTCGGTCGCTACGTCATGCTGATGGGCCGGACTTTCTCCGTTCCCGAACGCTTCCGTATGTTCTGGAAACAATACGTTAAGGAAATGGCACAACTCGGTGTCAACTCCATTGGTATCGTGCTGCTCATATCGTTCTTTATCGGTGCCGTCATCTGTATCCAGATGAAGGTGAACATTGAGTCGCCCTGGATGCCCCGCTGGGTAGCCGGTTACACAACGCGTGAAATCATGCTGTTGGAGTTCTCGTCGAGCATCATGTGTCTGATACTGGCCGGTAAGGTCGGGTCAAACATTGCCTCGGAGTTAGGCACCATGCGCGTCACCCAGCAGATTGACGCCCTCGAGATCATGGGCGTCAATTCGGCCTGTTACCTCATTCTGCCGAAGATTCTCGGACTGCTGACCATCATGCCTTTCCTTGTCATCTTCTCGTCGGCTATGGGCATTGTCGGTGCCTATTTCACGGCTTTCGGCATGCACATCATCACCCCCGACGATCTGACCTTAGGACTCCAACATTCGTTCATCCCCTGGTTCATGTGGATGTCTATCATCAAAAGCCAATTCTTTGCATTCATCATCTCAAGCGTCCCCGCCTATTGCGGCTATTCGGTTGACGGTGGTTCCGTCGAGGTGGGCAAGGCGTCAACCGATGCTGTTGTCACCTCCAGTGTGCTGATCCTGTTCAGCGATGTATTCCTAACCCAGCTGTTGTCATGATTGAAGTAAAGAACCTCTGTAAGAGCTTTGAAGGCAGGGAAGTCCTGAAGGACATTTCCACCATGTTCGAGGATGGAAAGACCAACCTCATCATCGGCCAAAGCGGAAGCGGAAAGACCGTGCTGATGAAGAACCTCGTCGGTCTGTTGGAGCCTACCAGTGGCCAAGTACTCTACGACAACCGCGACTTCGTCGCCATGTCGAAGCAGGAGAAGATTATGATGCGCCGCGAAATGGGCATGATTTTCCAGTCGGCAGCCCTCTTCGACTCGCTCAACGTGTTGGAGAATGTCATGTTTCCGCTCGACATGTTCTCAAGCATGAACCTGCGCGAACGCGAGAAACGGGCCATGGAGTGTCTGGAACGTGTGAATCTGGTGGGTGCCGAGCATAAGTTCCCGGGCGAAATATCCGGCGGTATGCAGAAACGCGTGGCCATTGCCCGAGCCATCGTGATGAACCCGAAGTATCTGTTCTGCGACGAGCCCAACTCCGGCCTCGACCCGAAGACGTCACTCGTCATCGACGACTTGCTGCACGGCATCACCCAGGAATACAAGATGACCACCATCATCAACACCCATGACATGAACTCCGTGATGGGCATTGGCGAGAACATCATCTTCATCTATGAAGGTCACAAGGAGTGGCAGGGTGTCAGCCACCAGATTATGGAGTCACCCAACAAGCGACTTACCGACTTCATCTTCGCCAGCAATCTGCAGAAGAAGATGCGCGAGGCCGTACTGGCCAACGGTATCAAGATTTAGCTATTTCATCTGCCAACGGCCGTTGCGTTCGACCATAGGCACCACAATCTCCTCGTCAACGGAATCACCGTAGCATAATATCAGGAATACATTCGTATAGCCCGCCAAGGTATCAGTCTTGGCATTCGAGACGCGCACCTCACGGATGCCATGGTGGGCTGTCTGCTGCTGAGCCATGAACTGCCGGCAACCTGCCAGCAACTGCTCACGGTAGTCATCGGGCAGGCTGTCGTTCCCTACCCTACCCTCTAAGAATTGGTCGTACTCTCCTTCCACCAAATGGGTATAATAGCCCTTGGCTGCCAGCGAAGCCTGCTCCTCAGGCGACAGCCGCGAGCATCCAATAAGACCCATGAGCCCCATAAGGCCCATGAGTCCCATAAGTTTCATTCTTCCCATTCCCCCTTTCCGCTTCATCACTTCTGTCGGATAAACACGTTGATGGGGGAACCTGTCAACGTCCAGTTCTCGCGGATTTTATTCTCAAGGAATCGCTTGTAGGTTTCCTTGACATACTGGGGCAGGTTGGCATAGAACACAAAGGTGGGAATCTGCGTGTCGGGCACCTGCGAGACGTACTTGATCTTGATGTACTTACCCTTGACCGAGGGCGGCGGCGTTGCCTCGATGAGGGGCAGCATCACCTCGTTCAGCTTGGTGGTACCGATACGTGCCTTGCGGTTCAGATAGACCTCCTTGGCCGTCTCCAGCACTTTGAAGATACGCTGCTTCGTCAGTGCCGAGGCAAAGATGATGGGAAAGTCCACAAACGGAGCCATGCGCTCACGGATAGCCGTCTCGAAGGTCTTGATGACTACCTGCGACTTGTCTTCCACCAGGTCCCACTTGTTGACCACAACCACCAGCGACTTGTTGTTCTTCTGAATGAGTTGGAAGATGTTCATGTCCTGTGCCTCGATGCCGCGGGTAGCATCAATCATCAGGATGCAGACGTCGCTGTTCTCGATGGCACGGATGCTACGCATCACAGAGTAGAACTCCAAGTCTTCCGAAACCTTGTTCTTTCGGCGGATACCGGCAGTATCGACCAGGTAGAAGTCGAAGCCGAACTTATCGTAGCGGGTATAGATGGAGTCACGGGTAGTACCGGCTATCTCGGTCACGATATGGCGGTCTTCGCCGATGAAGGCATTGATGAGACTCGACTTGCCGGCATTGGGACGTCCCACGACAGCAAAGCGGGGAATACCATCCTCCACATCGTCCTTTCCCTTCTCGGGCAGCATCTCCATCACTTTGTCGAGCAGGTCGCCCGTACCACTGCCTGTGGCGGCACTGACGCAGTAGGGGTCGCCCAGTCCTAACTTGTAGAAGTCGTACTGTCCATAGAGGTCCTTGCCATCGTCGGCCTTATTGGCCACAAGCAGCACGGGCAGCTTGGCACGGCGCAGAATCTGGGCCACATCCATGTCCCAGTCGGTGACACCGTTCTTGATGTCGCAGAGAAAGAGCACCAGGTCGGCCTCCTCGGTGGCAATGATGACCTGCTTGCGGATTTCCTCCTCAAAGATGTCGTCAGAGTTGACCACCCAACCGCCGGTATCGACCACCGAGAACTCACGGCCGCACCATTCGCACTTGCCATACTGGCGGTCACGGGTAGTACCCGCCTCGTCGCTGACAATGGCCTGCCTGGAGTTGGTCAGTCTGTTAAACAGGGTGGACTTGCCCACGTTCGGGCGTCCCACGATGGCTACTAAATTACCCATATATATGTTCCTCCTTTAATTTCCTAACTCTAATTTATAGCCCAACGACAGCATGAAACACCGGTTATAGAAGGCATCGCCCACATTCATGACCTTGATGAGCCCCCAGTTATAGCGTGCGTCAACGACGATGTTCTTGTATTCGTAGGAAATACCTACAGGGATAGAGAGGTCAAACTTGCTGACCTTGATATCCTCGTCAAGCACATAGCTTGAGACCTTGTAAAGTTCGTCCAAATCAACGGTGCGGTCGTCAATTTTTGCCTTGGCCCGCATTTTGAAGCCAGGCTGCACACCGGCCTTCACGGCCAGTCCTGGCAGCACATAGTAGCTGGCAAGGATGGGCACATGAACATAGTCCAAGTCAACCGTGTACTTATTTCTACTATCCTCACCATTGGCATTAAGCTCGTAATAGTCGTACTTGGCGCCCTGGTTCGACAGAATGGCACCAAGCCCCAGACTGAAGTTATCAGTAACCATATACTCAGCCTCGATGCCGAAATGCAGGTCAGTAATGGCCTTGTCGGCATCGCTGAGCGTAGCGATGTTCAAACCTACCTTGGGCTGCACCATAAAGTCGCCCTCCTCGTGTTGTGCCTTGGCAACGACGGCCATCGTCAGGATAGCCGTAAGAATCATAAGTCTTTTCATAAGCTCTAATGTTGTTTATTCTGGGTTATAACCGAAATTGTCTAATTCCTTCTTCGACGAGCGCCAGTCCTTGTCGACCTTGACGAACACCTCCAGGAAGATGTGCTTGTCGAAGAACTTCTCCAACGCCTTGCGGGCCTCGGTCGACACCTTCTTCAGGGCCACGCCCTGATGGCCGATGATGATGCCCTTCTGCGAGTCGCGCTCCACATAGATGACGGCATTGATGTGAATCTTATTGTCATCCTCCTTGAAACGCTCCACCACCACCTCTACCGAGTAGGGTATCTCCTTGTCGTAGTAGAGCAATATCTTCTCACGGATAATCTCCGACACGAAGAAGCGGGCGGGCTTGTCCGTCAGCTGGTCCTTGTCGAAGAACGCCGGACTCTCGGGCAGCAGCTCCTGAATGCGCTTCAGCAACATGTCCACCCCAAACTTGTTCTTTGCCGAGATAGGCAGTATCTCAGCATTGGGAAGCAGCGAGTGCCATTTCTCGACAATATCGCCGAGAGTCTCCCCAGGCTTCTTATGTGACTCAACATCCCCTCCTTCGGAGGGGCTTGGGGAGGCTTTCAGCTCATCAATCTTATTGATCAACAATATCACCGGCACCTGCATCTTCTGCACCTTCTCCAAGAACCCCATGTTCTTCTCGGGGTTCTCCACCACGTCGGTGACGTAGAGCAGCACGTCGGCATCCTGCAGCGCCGACTCCGAGAAGGCGAGCATCGACTCCTGCAGCTTGTAGTTGGGCTTCAGCACGCCGGGCGTGTCGCTGAACACAATCTGCATCTCGGGCGTGTTGACGATACCCATGATGCGATGCCGGGTGGTCTGAGCCTTGAACGTCGCAATTGAAATACGCTCACCAACCAATTGGTTCATGAGCGTACTTTTACCTACATTGGGATTTCCAACGATATTTACGAATCCTGCTTTATGCATATCTGAGCGTTAGAAATAATTCACTTTTCACCTCCATCGTATGCCCACTTATAGTAACTTGCACCATGGACGAAGCCGGCACCGAAGGCGGTGAATATCATATTGTCACCCTTCCTCAGTATGTGCTCATTGTCCCAGAGTGCCAAGGGGATAGTGGCTGCCGACGTATTACCGTAGTGCTCAATGTTCACCATCACCTGATCCATCGACAGGTCCAGACGCTTGGCGACAGCCTCGATGATGCGCAGGTTTGCCTGATGGGGGACTATCCAGCGGATATTGTCCTTGTTCAGATGGTTACGCTCGGCTATCAGCGCACAGTCATCGCTCATGTTGGTCACCGCATAGCGGAACACCGTGCGTCCCTCCTGATAGAGGTAGTGCAGGCGGTGGTCGACCGTGAAGTGACTGGGCGGACTTACCGAGCCGCCGGCCTTCAGATGCAAGAAAGGCAGGCCCTTGCCGTCACAGCGGAAGTAGGAGTCTATCACGCCGATGTTTTCCTCCTCGGTGGCTTCCACCAGAACGGCGGCAGCACCATCACCGAAGAGCGGACATGTCTGACGGTCTTTATAGTCTGTTACCGACGACATCTTGTCGGCACCGATGACAATGACCTTCTTCACCCGACCGCTCTGGATCATCATGGCCGCATGGTCAAGTGCATAGAGGAAACCGCAGCAGGCACCCCAGAAGTCGAATGCATAGGCATTCTTCAGTCCGAGTTTGCCTAACACGATACTCGCCGTCGATGGAAATTTGTAATCGGCGGTTGAGGTAGCCACGATGAGGGCATCAATGGTTTGTGGGTCAACGCCCGTCTTCTGAACGAGTTGCTTGGCAGCCTTACGCGCCATATAAGAGGTACCGAGTCCTTCCTCGGACAATATGCGGCGCTCCTTGATGCCCACACGCGTCATAATCCACTCATCGTTGGTGTCCACCATGCGCGACAGTTCCTCATTCGTGAGGACATAGTCAGGCACGTAGCCGCCAACGCCTGTGATAATCGCGCTGACTCTGCTCATTATTCGGCTACTTCGTCTTCCTTCTTGATAGCAACCTTACCACGGTAGTAACCACAGGTGGGGCACACTGTATGATAGATATAGTAAGCGCCACAGTTGGGGCATACTGCCAGTGTAGGAGCTACTGCCTTGTCGTGGGTACGACGTTTCAGGGTACGAGTCTTCGATTGTCTTCTTTTAGGATGTGCCATAATTCAATTTACAATTTACTAATTTACTATTTACAATTTTTCCTATTCACTCATCACTCTTCACTTTTTAACTTCAAGAGTGCTTCCCATCGGGGGTCTACAGGTTGGTTGGACTCCTCATCGCCGCTTCGGTCGGCTGACAGCTCTTCCAGAGCCTTCGTCATCGCAGGATTACACTTACCAGGTGCATGCACATGCTGGATGGGTATGGCCAACGCTATAAACTCATAGATGAACCACGACGTGTCGAGTATTCCTTCATGCTCGTCCACGGTCACGGCGTCATCGTCCTCTGAGTTTGTGCTACCTAACTTCACCACCAGACGGTTGTCAGTCTCTATGGGCTGCTCCATCAGGTCGAGACAGCGGTCGCACGTAATGTCTACAGTGCCGACGGTGTGGAACTGGAGTTCAAAAAAGCCGGATGCCTTGCGTATAGACAGCGACACATGCAATGCTCCGCTTTCCACTTCCGTCTCGTCTAAAGCCTCAAAGAAGCCCTTGTCCAAGTCCCACTCCAAGGTCGTTTCCCCGGCAACGAGGCCCTTCAAGTCTATCTTAAAACGCTCTAAACTACACATATATCCACTTTTGGGCTGCAAAGTTACAAACTTTTTTCGAGATACAATAATTTATTAGCAATTTTTTCGCATTTCGATGCGGAAAGTTGTCCCAACACCCACTTCTGACTGCTTCACATAGATGCGTCCCTTATGATATTCCTCTACAATGCGCTTCGCCAACGACAAGCCCAGGCCCCAGCCGCGCTTCTTGGTTGTGAAGCCCGGCGTAAAGACGTTGTTGATATCCTTCTTGCGGATGCCCTTTCCGTTGTCGGCCACCTCGATGACCACTTTTCCGGGCTCTTCCGTCAGCGTCAGCACAATGCGCCCCGAGCCTTCCATCGCATCGACGGCGTTCTTGCACAGGTTCTCGATGACCCACTCAAACAGCGAGGCGTTCATCCGCACACGGACGTCGTGGTCGGGCACCTCGCGCACCATTTCCACCTTCTTCGACGTGCGGCGGTCCATGTAGTCGGTCACATGCTCCAACACCTCGTTCATCGACGAGTCCACCGGCTCGGGCAGCGAACCGATCTTCGAGAAACGCTCGGCTATGCGCTCCAGCCGCTTCACGTCCTTGTCCATCTCGGGTATCAGGTCGTCCTGCGGGTAGTTCTCCTTCAGTATCTCCACCCACGCCATCAGGCTCGAGATGGGGGTGCCCAACTGGTGGGCCGTCTCTTTCGACAGTCCCACCCACACCTTGTTCTGCTCCGCCTTCTTCGACGACAGCAGGGCGAAGATGGCCACCACCACGAAGATCATCACGATGCCCAACTGCACGTAGGGCCACTGCGTCAGCCGCTTCAGCATGGTCGACTCGTCGTAGCACACCAACTGGTAGTCGGTCGAGTCGCCATACGTTATCTTGATGTAGTCGCCCGCCTTGTACATACGCTGGCCGTACTTCTCCACATAGTCGGCCGAGTCCCGTCCCTTGATGTCGATGTTGCGGCAGTCGGTCACCGTCCCGTCGGGGTTCAGCACGATGACGGGAATGGTGTTGTTCGACTGCATCACGTTCAGCACCAGCGTCAGGTCGGTCGTCTCGTCGGCCTTGTTCAGGGTCTGCAGGGCCTCGGCCCACGTCTCCATCTTGGCACGCTCCTCACGCTGCAGGTCGCGCACCAGATAGTGCGACACCAACAGCGACACCACAGCTATCACAATCGCCGCGATGACCAGCAAAATCTTCACTTGTCGTATTCTGTCAGTCCATTGCATACTGCAATAATAACGCGAAAACTTCACTTTTATTGCAAAAGGGGGTGCTTATCAGCCGAGGTCTTTGGTCAGGATACTTTCCAGCTCCTCGGCAGAAAGGCGGAGCCGGAACTCGCCATGTACGGCAATGCTGATGGCTCCCGTCTCTTCACTGACGACGATGGCCAGGGCGTCGCTCTCCTGCGAGATACCCATCGCCGAGCGGTGGCGCAGACCCAGTTCCTTGGGAATGTCCAGGTCGTGGCTGACGGGCAGGATGCAGCCGGCCGCCTTGAGGCGGTGCTGCGAAATGATGAGTGCCCCGTCGTGCAGGGGCGAGTTCTTGAAGAAGATGTTCTCGATCAGCCGCTGGTTGATGTTGGCATCTATGCGGTCGCCTGTCGAGACAACATCGTCGAGGGGCATCGTGCGCTCGAAGACGATGAGCGCCCCGATGCGGTTGCGCCCCATGTTCATACAGGCCATGACAACGGGCATGATGTCCTGCTTGACGCTTCGCTTCTTGCGCTCCTTCGACTTCTTCGAGGTGAAGAAGTCGGACAGACGGCGCATGCGCTGGTGGGCGCCGAGGTTATACAGCACCTTGCGGATGTCTTCCTGGAACAGCACGATGAGCGCAATGACGCCAACCGACACCAGTTTGTCGAGGATGGTGCCGAGCAGGCGCATCTCCAGCACCTGCGACACGAATATCCACACAACGACAAACACCAGTATGCCGATGAAGACGTTGAGCGACCGTGAGTCGCGCATCAGCCGGTAGACGTAGTAGAGCATCAGTGCTACCAGCAGGACGTCAATGATATCTTTCAGGCCAAATTCAAAAAACATCTTCGTAACTTACAATTGATCAACGATTCTCACGCACTCCACAGCCTGTCTGACGTCGTGGACGCGCAGGATGCTGGCACCCTTGGTCAGGGCAATGGTGTTGAGTACCGTGGTGCCGCCTAATGACTCCTCGGGAGTCAGTCCAAGCAGCCGGTAAATCATAGATTTGCGCGAGATACCTACCAGCACGGGCAGCTGCATCACCTGCAGGCGTTCCATACCGCTCATCACGGCGTAGTTCTGCTCCAGCGTCTTGCCAAAGCCGAAGCCGGGGTCGAGTATGATGTCATGCTGACCCAAGTCGCGCAGCTGCTGCACCTTCTTGGCAAACTCCAATAGCATGTCGCGGAGGGTGGGCTGGCTCGACATATATATATAAGGTACACGCAAGCGGCTGACCATGCGGAACATCGGAGGAACCTCGTCGGACTGTAAGGCAGCAGGCGAACCTACGTCGTTGATGATGTCGGCACCAAACTCCTCGACGGCCATGCGGGCCACATCGGGACGGAACGTGTCAACGGACACAATGCTGCCGGGCAGTTCGCGCCGCACGATACCCAGTCCGAAGCGCAGACGCTCCATTTCCTCAGCCTCGCTGACGGGTGCCGAACCTGGCCGGGTGGAGCAGGCGCCAATGTCGATCATCGATGCTCCCTCGTCCACAATCTGGTGGGCACGCTCGGCTATTTCCGTCTCCGTCTGCTTACGGCTTCCGGCATAGAACGAGTCGGGCGTCACGTTGATGATACCCATCACTTGCGGCTCGCTGAGGTCCATCAGCCGCCCCTTCACATTGATTGTATAGTCCATTCGGGTGCAAAGATACGAAATAATTGACAATTGACAATTGATAATTGATAATTATTTTGTAATTTTGCCGCAAAAATCATATCGTTATGACAACAAAGGAACTCTACAAGCTCTATCAGGAGCATCCGTGCATCACGACCGACAGCCGTGACTGCCCCAAGGGAAGTATATTCTTAGCACTGAAAGGTGACAAGTTCAACGGCAACGAATTCGCCCTGCAGGCCCTCCAGCAAGGCTGCGCCTACGCTATTGTGGATGAGGCCCCCCTCTCATCCCCCCTTGGGGGGAAGCCCAATAGCCAGACAAACTCTTCCTCCCCCAAGGGGGAGGACAGGAGGGGGCTTATCCGTGTCCCCAACTGCCTCCAGACCTTCAAGGACTTGGCCCGCGAGCATCGCCGCCAGTTCCAGATTCCCATCATAGGCATCACGGGCACCAACGGCAAGACCACCACAAAGGAACTGATAGCCGCCGTGCTCAGCAAGCGCTACAACGTGCTCTATACCCAGGGCAACTTCAACAACGACGTGGGGGTGCCCAAGACGCTGTTCAGACTTACCAAGGAGCACGACATCGCCGTCATCGAGATGGGAGCCAGCCATCCGGGCGACATACGCACACTGGCCGAGACGGCTGAGCCTACCTGCGGACTCATCACCAACGTGGGACGCGCCCACCTGCAGGGCTTCGGCTCGTTCAAGAACGTGGTGAAGACCAAGGGCGAACTCTACGACTACCTGAGCCGACGGGGCGACAGCCTCATCTTCCTCAATGCCGACAACGAACGGCTCATCGACATACTGCCCGACAACGTGTGGGTGGCTCCCTACAGCGCTAATCCCGAGCATGTCGAGGAGTGTACCTGCGGCGAGGTGCTGTCGTGCAACCCCTTCCTGAAGTTCCGCTGGCGCGAGTCCGACTCCAACCTGGAGGACAAGAACCAGCAGCCGCAGTGGTACGAGGTGCAGACCCAGCTCATCGGTTCGTACAACATCGACAACATGATGGCCGCCATTGCCGTGGGACTGAACTTCGGCGTGGAGATTGCCGACATCAACAGTGCCCTCGAAGCCTACAAGCCCACCAACAACCGCTCGCAACTGACCGTCACCGAGCACAACCGCTTAGTGGTGGACGCCTACAATGCCAACCCCAGCAGCATGCGCGCTGCCTTGGAAAATTTCCGACTGATGGAGGGAAAACCCAAGATGGCTATCCTCGGCATGATGGGCGAACTGGGTAACAGCAGCCAAAAAGAGCACCAGAAGTTAGTGGCCCAGTTGGCGACCCTCGACCTGGAGGAGGTGTGGCTCATAGGCAGCGAGTTTGCCGCCATCGACTGTCCCTACCGCAAGTTCAACGATGTCGACGAGGTGAAGGCCGCCATCCTGGAACACCAGCCACAGGGCCGCCTCATCCTCATCAAGGGTTCAAACAGCAACAAACTCTTCCAACTGCCTGAACTGCTGTAGGCGGGTACTCTCTCCTATTTGCGAATCAGTGTAGAACCTAAGGTTCCTACCTGTACGGCATACACACCAGCGGGACTGCCGACGGGCAGACTGACGCTGCCTCCCATGAGCGGAGCAGCGGCCACAAGTCGGCCGCCAGTGGTATAGATACGGATAGGAATGCCGTCCTCAGCGCCGTCAATGAACAGGCGCCCATCGACATGCTGGTGACACCTTCGGCGTAATAGTCGCTTCCTGACAATTTGATAAACTCTGCGCCGTCGCCCCATATATCCACGGTGTTGTCCTCCGGACAGGTCATATGGAAGGAAAGCCTGTGTTTTGCCGGCGTTGCCATAAGGGCGATTCAGGCTCATGCTGATAATATAAGGTTTTCCCGCGCGCTTGGCATAGTCGCGGATGTAGAGAATGCTTTGCATCACGCGATAAGCCAGATCGTTGACGTTATCCTCAACTCCTTGGTCCATCAGTGAAAAAGGACAAATCACCAAATCGGCATCGGGCGCCATGCCTCCCGCCCAGTCGAATGTCGAGCCTGCTGCCGTAGCGGCACAGTGGGTACCGTGGCTGGCTTTCTTGTTGTCGGTTTCTTGTGCCAGAATTTCCTCCGGTGTTGTGTACGCCTTGCCTGCCAGTTCCGTGCCGTCAAGCAATGTCACCGCCTCGTCGCCTTCACTACGCGAAAGACCTGGTATGTAGAGCGCCTTGATGCGGAGGTTACCCTCAGCGTCCTTGAACGCAGAATGCTAGAAGTCGAAGCCGTCGTCGATAACACCCACGACAACCCCTTTTCCCGTGAAGGCCTGCGGCAGACCGTCAGTACCCTGCAGCACCTTGCCAGCACCCGTTATCTCACGCGATACCAGCGTCTTCAGACTGACACTCGGCCCCTTGCTGATATAGGTCACGCCCTTGATGTCGGCAACCTTATTTACTACGCTGACGGGCGTACTGACCATGATGTAGCGGCCGATCGTTCCCTGTGGCTTGGCGCCGACAGCCTTCAACTGGGCTTCAATAGCCTTGGTATCGGCATCGGCGTCGCAGCTCACAAACAACTGAGCCTCCGGCTGTGTCGCCTTGGCCTCCATGCTGCGAGCGCGGACTTGTTTGTCACCGTTTTCAAGCAGCTGCAGATAGAGACGCGTATCAGCCGGTATCTTGACTTTATCGAATTGCACCTGTGCCATAGCAGTGGTCGCAATCATCGCTATGAGCACCAAAAACTTAAAATTCTTTTTCATTGTTGTCTTGTAAAAATTTAACGCCGTCAACTCATCCATATTTCCATCCCCAGCCCCCTCCCCGTGTCTCCGACTTTCAGTAGGGGAAACTCCCAGTTTCAGTAGGTGAAACCCAGACTTTCAGTAGGGGAAACTTCAACGTTCAATGTTCAACGTTCAATGTTCAACGTGTTACGGTTCGCCTAAATACTCCACAATCAGCCGCACGGCCTGCGGCGAGTAGTACTTGGCGAAGCGGCTCTGGTGACAGCCAGCCAACTTCTCTACCAACTCCGGGCATCCCTTGATCCAGCTGTTCAGGTGGTTCAGCGCCACGTGCGGATCGCTCTTCGGGAAGCACATCAATGCCAACTCACTCTTAGGATAACTCGTTATTTCCATATCTTCTTTCTCCTATTCTCATTTTGCATCGGACACTCACGGACTCACATTTCAGTCCGTGTCAGTCCGTACCAGTCCGCTGCACTCTATTCAAATATCAAATCCACTATGTCGATCTTTGCCGCCTTCTGCGCCTTGGTGGCCCGCTGCTCCAAGAGGCTGCTGACGGTGACGGGGTGTCCGAACACGTCGGTTGCAGCCTCGGCCACCTCGTACCAGTCGCGATAGGTGTCGCCCGTCTCGTCGGTATCGGGAAACAGTATCACCTTACGGCCTGCCAGCGGCTTCAGCTTCGCCACGCTCAGCTCCGTCTTCCCCCCAGTCGCCAGCCACACATACTCCGGCATCACCTCCGACATAATAACAGCGGTTTTCTCCGATTCTACGATGGCAATGGACCCACCCCCATCCCCTCCCTGTTTAGGGAGGGGTGCTTCAGTTTCCACTATCTCACCTCCCCTCCCGTTCGGGAGGGGTCGGGGGTGGGTCTGATGTAACCCAAACAAACAATGTTCCGGCTTCCAGTCCTCGGGCACCTGGCGGCAGCGGCGCAGCAGGTGGTTCGTCCATGTGGGCTTGCGGTCGTGGTCGCGGTGACAGTCAGGGCGGTAGTACATGATCTTGCCGTCGCGCAGCATCTCCCGCTCGTCTATCTGCCAGAAGATGACGCCGCCGTCGCGGCTCATGCCCAAGCGGTAGCGCATGGCCGCTCGCTGCATCTGCTCCTCCGTCAGGTAGCCGCAAGCCACCAACGAACGGCAGAACACCGACGCCGTACTCAGCCGCCGCTCCCACAAGGGCCGCATGTCCCGTACCCCGTCCTGTCCCAGCTCATGCCTCATAGCCTTAAACGTATTGCAAAACACCTCATTCATCGTCATAATCAGCGGTAGCAAATTCTTCACTTTTCACTCTTCACTTTTAACTTAAATCTTGGGGGTTCTTGAAGCCTCCTCCCTTATATCCATCGTCCCCCCTTAAAGGGGGACTGATATAAGGGGGTGGAGGAGGCTTTAGAAGGGGGCTGGACTGTAGAACGTCAGGTTGTCGCGTTCCGTCTTTACGATGACCTTCTGCTCTATTGCCTGCTTGAGCAGTTGGTTGTATTTGCGGAACTGCACGATGTTTGCCTGATCCATAACCCGCTTACGCAATTCAGCTCCGCCAACCTCCGCATCGCCATGCATGGCATCAAGAAACAGCTTGAGCACATCAAACTGCCACCCGCCATTCTCGTCATGCACGATATACTCCGCATTCAGTTGTGGCAACCGCTCCCGGCTCTGCTCACCCCCTCCAGTTGGAGGGGGCAGGGGGGAGGCTTTCGGCAACCCATCCTCCCCCACCTCAAAGTACAGCGCCTGTTCGATGTCGTACTTACGCGTCAGCGTCTGCTCCACCTTGAAGATGCGCTGCGGCATCAGCTTCTCGCAGGCATACACCTCGAACGCCTTGTTCATCAGCTCCGTGCCTATCCATCCGCGCAGGTTATGGTCCTCGCCGCTCTTGTTCTGGTGCAGCACGCACACGATGCAGCACTCCCGGCTGGTGGCCAGCTGCAGCAGTTCCTCCATCACCTCCTGTGCCAGCACCCCGTCGTTGATGTCGTTCACTAAGTCGCGTATACCGTCCACAATCACCAGGTCCGGCCCGTACCTGACGACCGCCTCCCTCAGCAGCGCCCGCCGCTGCCGCCAGTCCACGCAGCGCACGTTGAAGATGTCTAACCCACCTTCTCTTGCCTCGGACTCACACGGACTCTCACGGAACCCCCCAGTCCGTACCTGTCCGTGCCCGTCCGCTGCTCCCAAAAGCCCAGTCCGTACCTGTCCGTGCCCGTCCGCTGCTGCCATCTTCATAATCCTATTCCTCAGTATATCCTGCGTCGATTCATCGCTCTGCTCCGTATCGTACCACACCACCCGCAACGGTGTGTCTCCAGCCCGCATCAACACACCCCCTCCAGTTGGAGGGGGCTGGGGGGAGGCTACCCCCTCCGCCATCAACATACTCGTCACATACGTCTTGCCGCTCTTCGCCTTACCCGTTATCGCCACCAGCTCGCGCCGTGGGAAGCACGGCTTGCCGAACAGCCGGAACAGGAACTCCATCTTCGGCAGTTCCTTCTCCGGCGTTATCCTCAGCTGCTCCAGCAGCAGCATCTGCGGGCTCAGCACGGTCTGCTCACCCGCATGCTGCAGCTCAGCATCTAATTGTCCCAATAGTTCATGATCCATCATGGCCACTTCCTTTCCGTAACAGTCAGTCCAGCAGCAGCGACCTTACCAGGCTCACCCCAGCCGCCGTCCACACGATGTAGCGCCGTTCGCGCTTCTCGCCCTCCAACGTGAAGTAGTGGAAGCAGCGTTCACGTGTCACTCCCATGTCCTCGTACTCAGGTGTCGCCCGGTAGCGTCCATCCTGCCGGTACACCACGCCTGCAGCCGCTAACTGGCGGTACAGCTGCCGAGTGGTCATACCCGTTTCCCGTGCCAGTTCGCTTGTCGTCACGCAGTTGTCGCTGGCCGCGTTCTGCCGTGCTATGTCTCTGCGGCGGATGTCGTCACTGAGGCGCAGCGTCGATTCCTCCATCACCTTCGCCAATGTTCCGATACCTTTTTTCTTTGTTTCCATCATCTTTTCATTGTTAATTGGTTAATACTTCAGTTTCGCCCTTGCAAGGTACCGCAAAGTTAAGTAAAAAAGAAATCCCCAGCAAGGAAAAGCCTGCTGGGGGAAAACGTGGGGGAAAAGGGAAAACGTAGGGGAAAACGTGAGAGAAAAATGTTGCTATTTTTCGCGTTTCACAACCCATTTTCCTTCAAAATCTCTTTGAAACGACTGGCCACGGCAACCATCCGCTCGTAGGGTTTACGTGTGCCAGAAATTGCAGGGTCATAGTGCCATCGGACGAAAGGCTTGTTGAAGTCGGTCTTGTTGATGTTCCTTACTGAGTCTTTCTTGTACGGCTTATTCACCTCCCCCGGCATCACCGTGCGGATGAAGGTGTCGAAGCCGTCGAAGTCGGAGTCGCGGCAGTAGCCCTTGTCCACCAGTATGCGGTACACCGCCTGCCAGTGGCTCTGCAGACAGAACAGCGGCTCATCCCCATACCGTTCCTGCATCAGCAGCGCAATGCAATGACGCAATCGCCCTGTGGAGGAATCAGAAGTAGCATTATTGCTACAGTTGTCCCCTTCGCGCTTCAAACTCCCCACTCCTTTAGGAGGGGGACAGGGGGAGGCTTCTGGGGAGAGGCTCACATACACAAACTGATAATGGCTGCCCTGTTGGTCGAAGCCTGCCTGATGCAGCCGTTCAAGCAGGCGCGTCATGAAGTCGAGGACTTCCTCTTCGTTCTTTAAATTCATAGTTCTAAGTTTCCGTTTTCGTTATCGTTATCGTTGTTGTTACATATAATACGCCGTATGGCGCGGGAGAGAAGAAAAACGGAGGACGTGGGTGGGGATATTTGGTGTCACAACAAGCTCCCGGGTAGGCAAACCCTTCATAGATGCTGCTACTGCCAAATGCCCACGCCTCCGTTGTAGGATGCGTGAGCAGGCAGCCATCGCTTCTATGAAGTCTAATTGAATTGCCGTTCGGGAGACTAACAAAAGCTGCGGTTGCTTCGCCTTTTTATATGTCTTCGGGTGCAAAGGTACTAATTTTCCTTCACATCCCGATACTTTTTGCTGATTATCTTACGGGCTCATGGTTTTTTCTTTGTTTTTGTTACTACTTCACCACCACCTTCCGACCATCACGGATATAGACACCCTTCCGTGGTTGCTCCTTCAGCCGGTGTCCTTGCAAGTCGTAAATAGAAGGGGGTTGAAACTGGAACGCGGTAACAGGATTAACACCATTGGTGCCTTCCGAATTCATTTCAGAATAGGTCATGATACATTCGCCATCCTCATAACAAGCATCCATACTTAGCCCTGGTGTACTATCATTCCACCAGAAATAAGAATCTGTAGGTCTTCTATCGCTTCCAACACCTTCTACCCAGAATGTCTCAACATAGGGCGGCTTATCCAAGTAAAAGCCATCATCGTCAATTGCCCCAGTTCTTATCAGCATACGCCTGAAGAATTGGTTGTAGCTATTCATTACTGTGTCAACACGAAGGACTGTAATCTTATATTTTCCATATCCATCATTTATGATAGTATCTCCAAGTTCAAGACCAAAATCGAAAAGCAAATGTGCCTTATTTGCTTTATCCCAGCTGTAAATAAAATATACCTTTTTATTTTGTTCGTATACTCCACATGTATATTCATCTATGACATTCCCAGAATCATATTCGTATTTACAGTAAAGCTTTTTGCAGGGTGTTTCATTGATTATGGTGTCGCCTTTCATGGTGTATGTCAACTTACATTTACGGCCAATCGCATTCGACATAGTACATTTCCAAGTCTTACCTTCCTTGACGAATGGACGATATGAACCAGTATTGGCATATACACCCATCTCAAGGGCCAATAAAATAAATAAAACTATTGTTCTCATCATATAATTCCTATTTATATTATTTTGATATAGCATCATCATTCACAAATATTAGTAGTACCGTGAGTCATTCCATGCTGGCAAATCAAAATCTTCAGAACGGAAGATAATCTCACCGTTAATACTACAGTTTTGTGTTCCAGAATTATGACAATCATAAGACATTAATGGACCGCTGGGGCTACCTATGCCCTCAATCCATACGCTCTTTCCACTATAATGCATAGGTTCTGAATCAAACCGCAAAATAACATGTAGTCGACGGTACATCTCACCATCCTTTAATAGTGTGTCAACGTATTCCAATGTGGCGCTGTCATGGCCTTGAGTAATAGTACTTCCAATCGCCATTCCAAAATCATATGTTAACCAACGATAATCTTGCCAAAGAACGAAAACTTTCTTATCGCGCTCCAGCAAATAGCGAAAGATTTTGAACTGGCCGTCATTTTCCTTTCTCCATAACATTTTACAGGTATCACCGTTAATGACTGTGTCCCCGTTTATCAAATAAGTGGCCATGTAATATTGAGTATAACCATCCTTGCCCGTAGACTCTTGGCTCGTCCATTGTTTGCCCTCTACTACGAAAGGATGATATTCACATTCTGTCCTTTGTTTGTTTTCCATTTGTTCATTATCGTCTTTGCTGCATCCAGCTACAACTGCTGCCATCATGGTCAGGGCGATGGCTGCCCACACGTTCTTTCTTTTCATAACGTTACGTTTTTGGTTCTTCTCTACCTATTAAATCCCAAAAAGGCGAAAATACTGCATCAACACGCAAGACTTTTAACATCTATTACACAAAGAAGGTGTCATTTAACACTCTTTTGCTTTTTGTTTCAATGACACATGGGGAAATCATGGGGACTCACTTGGCGGAACCGTCCCCCGATCACCTGGACTCATGGCTTTTCTTCGTTTTTTGTTACTACTTCACCACCACCTTCCTGCCATTTTGAATATACAGTCCCTTCCGTGGCTGCTCCTTCAGTCGGCGGCCTTGAAGGTCGTAAATGAAAGAGGCTTGAGGCTGAGTAGCGGTTGCGGAATTAACACCACTGGTGCCCTCCGTAATCATTTCAGAATAGGTCATGATACATTCACCATCCTCATAGCAAGCATCCATACGCCTACCAGGTTGAGAGCCATTAAACCAAAAGTAAGAATCATCAGGCCCCCTAACACTACCGATACCTTCTACCCAGTACAACTCTAGATACTCAGGCTTTTCCATATAGTTGCCCTCATCATTCAAAGGACCCGTCCTTACAAGCATGCGTCTAAATGGCTGGTTTTGACTATTTACAATGGTGTCAATTTGTAGTACGGTTACTTTAAATGTTCCATAGCCGCCAGAATTGAATACATATTCTCCAAGAGACAGGCTAAAGTCGAAAAGAAGTCTCTCCTTATTTGGATTCGGGCCTCCCCCGATGGTAAAAACTTTACCATCATGCTCAAATATACCGTATTGAAATGCCGACCAACGAAACATCTTCTTGCAGGAAATGCCGTTTATCACCGTATCACCTTTGATAGTGTAATTTTCATTGCGTTCAACAAAATTACCCGACCAATAAGTGCATTTCCATGTCTTACCTTCCTTGACGAACGGACGATATGAACCAGTATTGGCATATACAGCCATATCAAGGGTCAATAAAATAAATAAAACTATTGTTCTCATCATATGATTCCTATTTATATTGAGATGCAAAGTTAATCTTTTTTTGATTAAGCACCAAGAAAATCGTGGGGACGGTTCTCGTGATCATTTTTCATATTCTGAATTAGTCCAATAGAGACCCCGTCAATCTTGCCAGCTGGCGAATGTCGGCACCAAAACCTTGACGGATTTTAACTTTCTTGCTTGTCGTGGCATCGTACGTTGTTTTCTTATTTCACCATCACCTTCTGCCCATCACGGATATACACACCCTTCCGGGGCTGCTGGGTCAACCGGCGGCCCTGCAGGTCGTAGAGGGAATAGGTGGGGCAAGCCTTTATTGCTTCAATATCCAGAGTTACGAAATCATCCCATTGATAGATAATAACCTCATTCTTCCGATTATCGTTATATGTCTCAAACAAATTAAGCGATGTGGTGCTGCAATTAGTAGCCATTTCCAAAGACGGATTCAGATAGAAAAAAAACATACCTGGTGAGTTCAGGCATCCGATACCCTCTAAAAGTTTATAGCCGTTGCTGAGTACGAGCAGACGGCGGGTCACGCCATCTCTCGTCGTCACTATGTCTGTCATGATGACAGAAACGTCCTCACGTCCTTCTACTGATGGGTATTTGTCACCTACTTGCATATTGAAATCATACAGCACCAACTCTCCGTCGTCTGTTTGTTCGTAGGGCAGGTATTCTTTATCGGAATAAAAACTCCAAGGCGAAACATTCTGGCTACTTTCATCGGCAAAAGAACTCCAACGCGAGTCCTTCAGACGATCTTTGTCGACATAAAAACTCCAAGTAGGGCAGTCCGCCTTCACCATGTTAAGATATTCGTCACGGTTCACAAGAACACGTCCGTTTTCCGTTCTTACACCAATTACTTGATGAAATCCATCAATCCACCAACTCTCCTGAGTGATAGGATACGGTATAGGGACGATGCACCCCCCTTTTGTGTCTCCAAAACCAAGAACCTTTTGATAGGTATGTCCATCTCTTTCATACGCCTCATCAGCAAACATATAGAAGTATATCTCGAACCCTCCATTATTGTACTCATTCGGCTCATTACACATTCTCCATGAGTAATTCCAAGACAAGCAACCATCAAAATTTCGTTCATTCTCAACAGACGAAACAGACTGAATAATGATGGTCGATAATAATAGTAATACAATTCGTTTCATTATAACTCTTTTTGCAAAATTATTGAATATCTTCTAAACGAAAGCTTTACATGGATCATGGATCATAGGGACTCGTGATCATTTCATCATACCGCTCTGTCAAGGAACGGAGACAACCTGTCATCTGCCGATAATCCTCGTCATCCTCAAAGATATCCTGACGGTTTATACCTCTGAGCATAACGTGGTAGACTCCTGTACGGCTAAGCTTTCTTGCTTGTCGTGGCATCGTACGTCGTTTTCTTGTTAGA
>JAEEGH010005604.1_pt1 | contig 31392 bp, 19 predicted proteins | sample 9134181 | NCBI WGS metagenome assembly JAEEGH01 (sample SAMN16246544, study PRJNA631951) | gut metagenome | biome: gut microbiome; feature: rumen; material: DP-attached | host: Bos | place: Iran: Karaj | collected 2018-10
CTTCTGTTGTCATCTCACACCACTGAGGCTTATCTTCCATTTCAGGAAGTTCCTGAAGTACATCGTCTCTTACTCGTCTAAGATATACAGGTGCTATGACTGTTTTAAATTCATCAGACTGATTCATGAAGGCATATTTTTTTACATCCTTAATGATCTCATCCTGTCTTAAGATGCCGATAAGATTGCACATCTCATCTACCTTATTTTCAAGAGGAGTTCCTGTCATAAGAAGTGTTTTCTTAGCTTTTTCCTTAACTTCAACAAGGTACTGGGTTCTCTTGGCTTCAGGATTCTTGATATAGTGAGCTTCATCGACCACCATCATCTCTATGACAGTATCTTTACTTATATTTTCTGCAAGTTCATCAAGCGATTCGTAGTTGGTAACAGCAACTCCGCCATCTTTCTCCCAGTCCAAAATATCTATCTTACCTCTTGAAGCGTGAAGAAGATGAGCCTTTAACTTACTGTGTTTTTCCACTTCCCTGCACCAGTTGATAAGTACGCTGGCAGGACATACTACCAGAAAGTGTGCATCCGGAACCTTTGCAGCAATTGATGCCATGGCAGCTATAGCCATGATTGTCTTACCAAGACCCATCTCATCTCCAAGAAGCGCATTCTCCTGATGAAGAGCATACTTAGCACCAAATGTCTGATACTGTCTAAGTGACACATTTAGAAGCGTTGTATCAAGCTCCTGCTCTTCAATCTCCTGCGCAAGATATGAAGGAAGGTCCTTGTAGACAGAGCTAAGCTTAACAGATGATACATTAAGACTGTCTAAAAGGGCATAAAACGGAGCACTATTATTTAAAAATTCCCTCTTTGCATCAGCAATCGATATAAGCCTTAAAGTCTCATACTGATTTATTAAAACCGTTGCGCGGTTTGGATAGTTATCATTATTAACCGCAAGAAGAGTCTCGAACCCTTCAACTGTAGATGCTTTTGTTTTATTTGTTGAAAAGAGCCATCTTAAAGAATTTCTTATTTTGATATCATTTATGGCTTTCTCGATATGCCCATGATATCTTGCATTCATGACTGCAACATCTTTGTATACAGGAGCTTTCTTCATATATTTAAAAAGCTCGAATACAAGATTCCAGTTCTCTGCATCTTTAGAATCTGCATCTATTCTTATAGACGTAGTCTCCGCCATGGTGTGCGCAAACATATCTATAGTCTGCCTGATAGCACTTGCCTGAGCCTGTCCGATACCATTTATCATAGAAAGAGCCGCTTCAGACCTGCCCTCAAGCTGAGCCAGATTCGTAAATCCGGCTTTTTCAAGAACAGCCACCCTGATACCGGCCTTGGCATTTGCAAGCTCACTTACAGGGATAGATGCAAGCCCGCCCTTAGCAAGTTTTACTTTAAGCGCAACTGCTGCCGTATTAATAGAATTCCTTGCAACAGCGTCTTCCTGTTCTATGGTGCAAAGCCTTCTGTCGATTGTAGACATCGTCCGTATATTGTTATTCAAAAGCCCAAAATCAGGCTTGTAGATATTTATATTATCCATATCTTTTATTCCTTTTGCTAATTAAGCAGCTCCAGCAGATCGTCCCTTGACAGTGTTGCACTTGAGATTCCGTCGCTTTCAAGGATGCTCTCCGCAAGCGCTCTCTTTTTTTCCTGCATCTCCACGATCTTATCTTCAATAGTTCCGTGAGCTATAAGCTTAAATACTGTCACCACCTTGCGCTGCCCGATCCTGTGTGCTCTGTCTGTTGCCTGATTCTGAACCGCGAGATTCCACCATGGATCATAATGTATGACAACATCTGCACCTGTCAGATTAAGACCTGTTCCGCCTGCCTTAAGTGATATAAGGAAAACAGGTGTAGAATCTGCGTTAAACGCATTAACAAGCTCTATCCTCTTTTCCTTGGGAGTAGCTCCTGTTATCTCGTAGAAAGGAATTCCCGCTTTTTCAAGGCGCTTTTTGAGTATCTCTAGCATAGATACAAACTGTGAAAAGACAAGTGCCTTGTGTTCACCTTCTATTACCTGCTCGATCATATCCATGAATACGTCTGTCTTGCAGCTTCCCTTGTTATAATCTTCAAAGCAAAGGGCCGGATCGCAGCATATCTGACGAAGCCTTGTAAGTTCAGCAAGAATCTCGATCTTATTTTTCTTAAACTCATCGTCAGACTGCTTTTCAAGACGCATCTTCATCTTAACAACCTGAGCATCATAGAGGTTCTTCTGGTCTTCATCCATTCTTGCATATCGGATCTCTTCAAGCTTATCAGGAAGATCCTTTAAGACGTCAGATTTTTTTCTCCTTAGGATGAAAGGAGTGACCATGGCGCGAAGCCTTTCCATAGGGGCCTCTTCTTCAAAGCGCATTACAGGTATCTCGAATTCCGACCTGAACTGATCGTAGCCGTACAAAAGTCCCGGCATGAGATAATCGAATATGCTCCAGAGTTCTGAAAGCCTGTTCTCTATCGGTGTACCCGTAAGAGCAAAGCGCCTGTCTGCATTTATGAGCTTGACGCTCTTGGCTGCCTGAGACAGATGGTTCTTGATATACTGGGCTTCATCTATTATCTCCATGGCAAAAGAATGACTTTCATACTCAGCGATATCACGCTTTAGAAGGTCATAGGATGTAACCGCAACGTCAAAGCCCTCAATATTTAAAATAATATCCTCACGCTCTTTTTTACTGCCTGTTATAAGGACATAGTTAATAGAGGGAGCAAACCTGTGTAGCTCTTCTCCCCAGTTATAAACAAGTGACGCCGGAACCACTATGAGTGATGGTTTTCCTGTATTTTCATAATAAGACTCAAGAAGCGCTATCGTCTGCAGCGTCTTACCAAGTCCCATCTCATCTGCAAGAATTCCGCCAAAGCCGTATTTAGAAAGCGTCCGTAGCCACCTGTATCCATCTCTTTGATACTTACGAAGGTGACCGTTTATACCTTCCGGAAGATCAAACTCCGCATCAGAGATAGTCTTAAATTCCTGAATGAGCTTCTTGAAATGTCTGTCCCTGTGCTCATAGATTCCGCTCTGATCTTCCAGCATCTTATCAAGGTACAAAGCCCTGTAGGCAGGAAGCTGCATCTTGCCATCTACAAATGACTTAAGATTTATATGCATGTCATCAAGAAGGCGGGCTAGATTCTCCACCTCCTCGCTCTCAGCAGATACATACTCACCGCTTTTAAGACGGTAATATTTCTTCTTCCTCCTGTAGGAATTTAGAAGCTCCATCAGTTCGTCAGGATCCATATCCTGAGCGCTTATCTCAAGGTCTAGCAGATTAGATTCAAGCGAAACTCCTACCTTGAATCCAGGATTTCTCTTAATGCTTATAGACATGAAGCTGTCCGTATGTCTGACATCACCAAATGCCTGAAGTTCATCAAGTCCGTGTGACAGAAGTTCATAAATAAGGTCTTCATGCTCATCTTCCTTGCAGGTAAATAGACCTGCATCAAAGTCAGAGGAAGGAAAGTATCTTTTTAGTATAGTCGTTACATCAACTTCTGATATCAGATCTCTAAAGCCGTCATCAGAAGTAACCGGCAATACAAGATTTCTCTCAAGACTGTCGTAACTTACTAAAGCCTTACACGTAACAAGGCCGTTCTCCCTGTCAAGGAAGAATGAAAAGCCAGCCTGCGGCAATATATACTGTTCAAGATAGTCTGCATCTTCAAATGTCACGCTTGCGTGCTCTCTTAGCCATGGCAGCGTATCATAATAAAACCTTGTAAGAGAGCGAAGACCTATCCTGAAATCAAATCTTCCCTCAGTACTTATCTCTGTGAAGGGCCTAAGAACCTGAATATCATCTGCATTTATCCTGTTGAACTTATCGTTTTTGATAAAATAGGCAAAGCGTCTTCCATGAAATATCACCGGCATCCTGCCTGATACATGTATTCCAAGACATCTACCATGCGCATCTGTCATGTTCTGAATATAGACACTGGCACCTATAGGCTCATCTGAGAAGTAGAGCCTCTTCACATCACTTCCTGTAAGACGAAAAAGACCTGCCGCCGATACTACACTTCCCTTACAAAGATCATAAAACTCATCAAGATAAGATCCAAACAAGCTTATCTCATCTTTGACGTTAACCTGGCTCTCTCCCGGTATAAATCCATATCTGTATATTTCAGGTACATAGAAGCTGCTTTCTTTTAGGAATCCTTCAATAAATTCAAACATTTTAAGCCCGTGTTCAGAAAGAGCCTGCCTTGACAGAAGAAATTCATTCCTGCCGAGCTTCATGTACGAATTCGTTGTCACAGCATTATATAATTCATTGATGCGCTGAACCTTGTACTTCTTACTTCCACCAAGTCTGAAGGACACACAGATATTGTCACCATTAAGAGATACAACCGGCTCAAGATCAAGCTTTTCATTAGCTGCATTTACAGGAGCACCTACACCCGGAACCGCCATGACCCTATATTCTCTCGACAGCTGCCTCATAAGATTTTCGCCGCTTCTATCAGTTGCATCAACAACAGAATACTCTTTTTCCAGATAATCCTTCAAAAGGTATAGTATAGCAGCCTGATGCTCGCATATAGGGCTTTCTATCTTGCGCCTTCCAAAGCGGTTTTTGATTATAGTCTTCTCACATCCAAGAACGTAACAATTCCCTTTGACAAAATAGTCAGGGCCAACCGAAACCGAAGTCTGAAAATATGAATCCTTAAGGCGGCCTGAGGCTGTGCAGATTTTATCCCCGATATTTGCAGGATGCTCTTCTTCATAATCAAACATGCCGTTGTATTCGCTAAGTTTAATATCCGAGATCTTGATCCGGGACGTCCTTGCATAGACAACGCCCTTTTGCCATATATCTTCACTTATATGCGCATTCTTTAAAATCCTTGAATAACGAAAATACCTGTATGAAGCTATATCTTTTAGAAGGTCTCCTGTTTCTTTCGTATCATCTTCATATTGAACAAAGCCTTGGGTATCAACATAAAAGCCCTCTCCGCCAAGCCTTTCTTTTTCATCAAGTTCCTCTATATCAACCTCATCTATAGAACTTTCTGTCTTAAGAGCCTGAGTTGATACCTCTTTAGAAATTTTCTCTTCTACAAGATACATAAGGGCAGCTTCATGCTTACAGTGCTTACCTTCAGCCGCATAAGGGCAGGTACAGCTAAGTCTGTCCACCCTCATAAAATCAGCAGAAAGAGCCGCAAAGGTCATATAGTGCCTTCCGCCCGATCCTGTTACTTCGGCAGAAAAAAAGCTCCCTTTTTGCATAAAGTTTTTTACTCTGCCCTGTCTATAATAATCCATTCCTCTTGACCTGATAGTCTGATTGAACTCAGGTCGCCAGTCTATAAGTATTTTCTTGGCCATTACAAAAAGCTCCCTTTCATCATGGCAAAACTAAACGAAGTTCAATTTAGTGACATAAACCACCAAACCTTATCCTTTTAGTATAGCATGATAAAGGGAGCTTTTTCTTAAAAGGGGCTGCTTAAATTTCTAATCGGGTATTTTTTATACCGCCATAGAATCTTTTTTATCAGGAAATATTTATTACGCTGCCATAGCGTCTTTTTTCTCAAGATGCTTTCTTAAAACAACGTTGCCAAGGTAAACCCCTGCAAAAGAAAGGGCAAATACGATAGCTGCGCCTACAAGTCCCATAAAGCCTGATGTAAATTTGATCATCTCATCCATAGCTTCGGGCGTCTGGCCTCTTGAGATCCATTCTGTTCTATAGCTCTCAAGGAAGAACCATGAAGGAACAATAGCGCCAAGTGCCTGACCCACGTGGAATATTCCGGAAGCAGCTGCAACCTTCCATACAGGAACATTATTACTTCCTGATGCAATAAGATCAGCAATAACAGCACCTATCATTGAAGTAATGAGCCATGGCAGATATCCTGCTCCGATGATTGCAAAGAGCAGCATACTTATTGCCTGCATGATAGTGAACTGTCCGAACTTTCCAACCTTTCTTGAAAGGAACAGAAAAACCGATCCAGTTAAGAATCCGCACACACCGGAACTTATGGAGTGACCAAATGCGCCCAATACCATTGCTACTGTACCGGCTACCATATAGATCACAAGGTATAACGCTGTAAGAAGCGCTATCATAACAACATCTTTAATCTTTAACTTTCTCATTGAACTTATCCTCCTGCATTTTTTTGAATATGTTATTTAATCTGGGCAAGGTACTCTCATCCAGCTTAAAATCCTCTGTTATAGTGCCATCTTCAAGGAATATGATCCTGTTTGCGATGTGCCTTATAAACTCGTAGTCATGGGAGATAACAAGAATCCCGGCTTTATCCTTAAGCTTTAATATCTCTTCAGACACGCTTTTCATAGAGTAAACATCTAGCCCGCTTGTGGGCTCGTCAAAGACTATGACATCCCTGTCGCAGAGCATAGCCATAGCTATCTGAAGCCTTTGCTTCTGACCGCCGCTAAGATCAAAGGGGTGCTTGTGCCTGTATGGAAGAAGTCCCAGATAATCAAGGCATTTTTTGATCTCACCAATATCATTCCTGACTATACTAAGTTCATTAATTACAGATGTTCCAAAGAGCTGATAATCTGGATCCTGCATTATGAAAAAAGGAATGTTCCTTATCTTAACTTTGCCCGAATCAGGCTTTATGCTCTCGCACATAGCCTTGGCAAGCGTGGTCTTACCCGCCCCGTTATTACCAACCAGAACCGTTATTTCACCCTTACAGAGCTTTAGATTTATGTTGTGAAGGATATTCTTATAACTCACATTTTTAAGATCTGCCACAATCTCATCTTTGGAACAGTCCTTTGCAAAAGGCATATCTATGGAAAAGATATCAAAGCTTCTTGTATCATAATTGCCTTTTTTAAACTCCTCTTCGCTCTCGCAGACCTTGAGCTTTCCGTGATCCATAAAAAGAACCTTGTCTATGATTCCATTAAGATAATAAAATCTGTGATCTGCGACAATGACAGTATAGCCTTCCTTTTTTAGCCTTTCGATTATCCTTCCAAGCTTCATGGCATTGCCATAATCAAGATTTGCAGATGGCTCATCAAAAAGGAGTACCTTCTGTTTCATAGCAGTTGCGGATGCAAGGGCTATAAGCTGTCTTTCACCACTCGATAAGGTATAGATATTGCGGTCAAGAAGTCCTTTAAGGCCAAACTCTTCCTTAAGCTCCCCTAGCCTTGTAAGCATCTCTTCCTTGCTATATCCATAGTTTTCCATTGGAAAGACAAGCTCTGCTGTTGTATTATCCGTAAAAAACTGTGACCTTGGATTCTGGAAGACAGAGCCTATCGCCTTATTAAGCTGGTACATCTTCACATCGGAATATTCTTTTCCTTCTATGGACAAAGAACCGGACATCTCTCCTTCTGTAACCGCCGGAATAAGACCGTTAAGGCACTTTAAAAGAGTAGACTTACCGCTTCCGCTATTACCTGTCAGAAGAACTACCATCCCCGAGTCTATGGAAAAGCTTATGTCAGATATCCCTTCAACGGACTCCTGGTAATTAAAATTAAGCTCTTTTGCCATGATCACATTTTCTGCCATACAAAACCTCCAACAAGTCCAAGGACAAATACAAACAGTACAAGATAGTCAGCTATAGTGATCTTCTCTTCGTAAAAAGAGCTTCTTCTGACCGGAGCGTCTATGCCCTTTACAAGGCCAGCTGATGTGACCTCCTCTGCAAGCGCCGCACATCTGAAAAGCTGTGGTGCTATGAAGTACTGAAAACTCTTTACTGGTCTTCTCCATGTAAACTTAATGCCTCTAAGCCTCATGGATTCTAAGATGTATCCAAATTCTCTTTTGAAGGTTGGAATATACTTCATGGTTATAGTCACAGCAACGACAAGTATCCTCGGTATTCTCATAGCTTCCAGCGCAGAAAGAAGCTGGGCTGAATTATATTTACTGATCAGGAGCGCTGCCAGAGAAACACAGGGAACAGACTGGGCTAAGACTATGAAAAAAAGTCCTATGAATTTGAAATCATCTGATCTTAGTGTTACGACATATATTCCTATCAGGACAAAGTACACGATAAAAAGTGCTGCAACCCTCTTATACCTTCCCATCAAGGCAAGGAGCGATGCTGCAAATATAAGCAGAAAAATCTGAAGATATTTACCACTTAGGAATATATACATACTTGGAGCAATGATATTTATTATGATCAGAACAATCGGATTTATATTTAATGATCTCATCTTTACCTCTATTGGAGCTTACAACGACAATTCCTGGAGTTTGAATACATTTTTCGAACTCATAACTCTATATCAACAGTAAACTTTGATTAACTCTCAACCTTTATGTTAGTCTATGCTAACCAACATATAAAAGTTAAAGCACCACTACTTCCTTTGTCAATAAATAATGGTGCTTTAAAACAATAACTTTTCTCAATTAGCGCGATGACACATATTATTTTCAGATGGTATCTATACTTTTTCCTAGATAGTATCTATACCTTTCATATAGAAATCAACCATCATAGTAATATACTCTTTAGCATCCTTTAAACTGTAACCTTTTATAAGCGGAAGAAAAAGATTGTCATAGAAAGCGTAGGAGATCTGCCTTACAAACAACTCTACAACATCCATTTCGTTTTTTACATTGATCCTGCCATCTGATATAACCTCTTTTACCCTGCTTGTATCAGCATCTGCCAGGTCTTTCATAAAATGCTCATACCTTGTACCTGAAGATTTGGTCAAAAGAAGAATAAACTCATCCCTGTGTTTATAGGCATATTCTATGTATCGCAGATAAAAATCCACCGGAGTCCTTCCCTGTTCACTTTTGCCACTGTAATAGTATTCCTTGTCTTCCCAGAACATAGCCTTAAACTCAAGGACTACAGGTTCTACTACTTTGCAAAAAAGGTCCTCTTTATTTTCAAATCTTGTGTAGATGGCTCTGGGACTTGTTGCAGCCTTTGCGGCTATTTCTTTGATCGAAGCTCCTTCAAAGCCCTTAGCCATAAATTCCTCTTTGGCCACATTAAGGAGCCTTTCTGAAACTCCTATTATTCGTTTTGGCGTATACTATCCTTCCGCGCACTGATCTGTAACTTTATGATATCCGTCACTATACCAGTTTCTTTCTAATATCATTCACGTCATGATATCATTTTCTTTTCTGACACCGTTTCCTTTATGATATCAGTTTCTCTCTGATACTGTTGCATTTTTTTATAGATATCACACTCTGCCATAAGGTCAGAATGCCCTCCGCAGCCAACGATTTTTCCTTCATCAAGTACCACGATCTTATCACACTTCTCAATAGTCCTGAGTCTGTGGGCTATCATGATAACTGTTTTGTTTCTTGTAAGTCTTTCAAGAGCTATCTGAATGCTGGTTTCTGTTTCAGGATCAAGGGATGCCGTACTTTCATCCAGAAGAACTATTGGAGCATCTTTAAGAAATGCTCTTGCTATTGATAATCTCTGCCTTTCTCCTCCTGAAAGCGTATGACCATTTTCTCCTATAACAGCATCAAAGCCGCCCGGGATCTTGTCTATAAAACTCATACACTGGGCATCTTCGGCAGCTTTCATTACCTGCTGCCTTGTGGCGTTTTTGTTTCCTACAAGAATATTATTATAGATCGTATCATGGAAAAGAGTAACATCCTGGAATACAATGGAAAAATATTTAAAGAGTTCCTCAGGTTCTACAGTTGATACGTCAGTACCACCAACAGTTATCCTGCCGCTGTCAATATCCCAGAATCTTGCTGCAAGCTTTGCTATAGTACTTTTTCCGGAACCTGAAGGCCCTACGAGTGCGGTATACTCGCCCTGCTTTGCAACAAAAGATACATCCTTAAGCACTTCTTCATCATCATATGAAAAACGGACATTCTTAAACTCAACATCGAAGGCTTTAATATCAGTATCTTTACTTCCGCTCATTTCGGGATATTCCATAATTTCTTTTATTCTTCCCGCTGCAACAGTTGATGCGATAAGAGCTCCTACTGTTTCCAGTGCCTGGGATAAGGGTTCATAAACTCTTACTGACATCAGGAGAAAGAGCAAAAATACAAATGGTGTTATCTCTCCTTTAGAAAGCATTTTTGCGCCGCAGATAACAACAAAACCAATCCCAAGTCTCATAACGTTATAAGACACAGAAACGCACATACCGGCAAGAAACTCAAACAAAAGAAGCCTCGGGACGATCCTGTTTATCCTGTAATCCATTTTCTTTTGATATTCGTACATGGTATCAGAAGCTCTTAAGCTCTTGATATTTTCAAGAAATTCCTGAACCGACTCTGATACGTCAAGCTTTAGTATCCTGTTTTTGGCATTGGTCTTACCTGATACAGCATTGCTTAAACTCATAGTTATAACAGCCAGTGGAAGGCAGCTCAATAGGCAAAGAGCCAGCTTAACATTTATAAAAAGAAGTGCAATTATAAGGATGATACCTGAAGCTATTCCTGCTACTGTCTCAGCTACAGAATTGGTTATAGCTCCCTCAATAGTTCCGATATCATCCATGACCGTTGATGTAAGGTCACTTAAGTCTCTTTTAGACAGATAATTCTCAGGAAGTTTTCTAAGCTTATCTGCAACGCTCATACGAAGGTGACAGTTTTCTTTGCCCGCAGCTAGATACTTCACCTTGTACATCTTCTTATATGATAAAAATGATAAAACAACAATAAGTATAGACGCTGCCAAGTATAAAATAAGTGAACTTGTCTCATTTTTTCGGCCTGTATAGACCATAAGCATCTCATATAAAGCGCAGAATATTGGCAAAACAGAAAGGGTTGTAACAAGCTCAAATATAGTCAGCCATAAGGATGCTCTGTATACTTCCTTTTGACCTTTATCAGTCAGATAATATAGTTTCTTAAGCATTTACGGCCTCCCTTCTTTCAAACTTCCAGTTTACAGCCTTTTCATATTCATCCGTCATTTTCTTATATATGCCATTCATAATCATAAGCTCTCTATGAGTTCCCGACTCAGCAATCTTTCCATTATCTATAACGCAGATCTTATCCGCATTTCTTACAGTCTGCATACGATGAGCGATCATAATGACCGTTTTGTCTGCAAGAAGCTTTTCGAGTGCTTTTCTTATAAGATATTCATTTTCTGCATCCGCAAAGGCTGTAGCTTCGTCAAGGATTACTATAGGTGCATCCTTAAGGATTGCTCTGGCAATAGCAATTCTCTGAATCTCTCCTCCGGAAAAATAAGTTCCTTTTGAGCCATACACAGTATCGATCCCATCAGGTAGTCTTCCAAGGATATCATCACACTGGGCAAGGTGAAGGGCTCTTAATATTTCATCTTTCGTAGCATCAGGCTTATATAAGGCTACGTTTTGAGCCAAAGTTGTTTTAAGGAGACTGCTTTCCTGAAATACAACGCTCATCAGACTATCAATAGACTTTTTGGAAATATCTTTAAGTTCACATCCCCCAATCCTGATAGAACCCTCTTCTATATCCCAGAATCTTGCTATAAGATTAGCTATAGTACTCTTTCCACTTCCGGACATTCCGACAAATGCAACAGTACTCTTTTCCGGAATCTCAAGGTTAACACCGTCTATTACAACAGGTGTATCTTTTGAATATCTAAAGGTAAGATCACGGATACTTATATCAAAGTTTTCAGGCTCAAGACCTCCGGCAAAGCTTTGACTCTTTTCATTAAATACCTTTTCCAAAGCTTCCATAGCTTCATCAACTATTATTGACTCGGATGAGTTACTCATAATACGCTTAAGAAGTGTAACTGCAAGCGGGATCATTGAAGCAAAAAAGATATAATCAAGGATCACACTCTTTGAATCAGTACTTGTCTTAAACATATATAAAGCCGCAGGAATAAGCGTAACAAAAATGCTGTTAATAGCAGTGTTATAAGAGCTGTCCGCATTCATCATGGATATAGCAAACTTATAGACAAAATCTGCAAAGTTTGTTACTGCATCCTTGTATCTTTTAAAAGAATCTGCGCTCTGCCCGAAGGTTTTCATGACAGGAATGCCTCTGACATATTCTACGCAGGCATCGGACATATCTGCTGATGCCTTCTGATACTTACGGACAAAGTCACTTCCCCCTCCCATCATGATAGATACCAAAAGAATAAAACCTATGACAACAGGTATAATGCATGCTATCGCCATCATTGCATTGTACTTAAACATATAAATAGCAAAAAATACCGGAAGTGCAATGGACTGGGCTGTATTGGGGATCTGATGCGCAATAAGAGTTTCTGCTGCATCAGTATTCTTCTCAACAAGTTTTCGCAGGACTCCACTTGGATGCGTATCAAAATATCCAAGCGGAAGGCTTCCTATATGCCTAAGCAGCTTCTTTTTAAGTCTTGCTGCCGTATTAAATGCCGTAATGTGTGAAAAAAGAAGTGCAAGTCCGTAAAGACCATAGGCTCCCGTTACGCAAAACAAAATATGCTTACCCATATCTATAAGATACAGAGTATCTACGCCTCCTGAATCTTCTATGTGGATTATGACTTCCTTGGCTGCATTATAAATATAGCCGTAAGCTCTGAGACTTACATATGCGCCTATTGCAGCGACAATAATACTAAGGATCATTGTGATCTTAAAGGCTCCCATCTCCTTGAACAAAAGCCCCATATGACTTTTCTTTTTCCCTTTCATTTTCGCTCCTTTATTGTTAGCTATTGCTAATTGAAACGCCGTTTCAATGACAGATTATAGGCGTCCCCAAAAGCCGCGTCAATACTACATATTGATAAAAATAATCAATAATAATCTGAGAATGAAATACTGATATTTTGAAACATGAGGATACCGCATCGTTTTTATAAAAGCCCCCATAAACAAAGACCTGTTATCATCCGATATATTCTCTGAGGTATAAATGTTTGTACGTTTATGTCCAAAGCATGACTCAGGAGGTGGAAATGGCCGTTAAAGAAAAGAAAGCGAAAACAGGAAAGATCCGCAACAAACTCTTATTATTCATTGTTCCTTCCGTTGCTATAACTGTTATCGTTCTTATAGCAGTTACAACGATCCTGTCCAGAAGCAGTATGATCTCAAGCGCCAAGAACGAGCTCAATTCTTCGATCACCAATCAGGGTGACAATATTGAAGCCTGGCTTGCCCAAAACCTGGAGTTCTTCTCAACAGCAAAAAAGACTATAGAAGCTACAAAGCCAGATGACAGTGAACTTCAGACTATGCTTGATGGATGGTATGGAGTTAACAGTAATTCTGTCGATGGTCTTTATATTGCAAGCTCTACAGGTGAAACCTTAAAAGCATCCCAGTCTGAAATGGATCTGTCAGATCCTCTATCAGAAACCTGGTACAAAGAGGGAATCACCCGTGTAAATATGGCTTATGGAAGTGCCTACAAAAATGCCGATGGAGCGCATGTGATAAGTGCTTCCGGTATTCTTGATGATGGTAGCGATACCATCAGAGTTGTATCAGCCGATGTAACTCTTGATAAGATCAGTATCATCGTTAATTCCGGTGTCAAGATGAAGAATGCAAGTTCTTTCCTGGTTGACAGGACAGATAATACTATCCTTGCCCACAGAGACTTTTCTCTTGTTTCTACTACTCTTTCATCATCAAGTTCTGACACACTTCTTTCAGGTGTTGCTGATAAGATAAATGCTCAGGATTATTCAGAGACCACGATTGGAAAATACATGGTTGACTTTACTGAAATATCCGGAACCACCTGGGTTCTTGTATCCTATATAGAGACAGATGTCATCCTTGCAAATGTTAACCGTATAGTTAATCTGTCCATACTAATCGGACTTATAAGTGTTGTTTTCATAACTGCTATAATTCTTATTACTATAAACAGGACTGTAGCACCTCTTTCAGAAATATCAAAAGACATAATCGCAATGTCAGGAGGCGATTTCACTATTGATGTAGAAGCAAAAAGTAATGATGAGATCGGTCTTATGGGCGATCAGATCAATGACTTTGTTAAGAGCATGAGAAAAATGCTCCATTCGATCAGCGATGAATCAGATAAATTAAAAACCGAGTCAGATAATTCAGATGCTGTATCCAAGACCATGTATGATGCATCACAATCTCAGTCAGAAGCCATGAAGCAGCTTAATGAAACTGTGGATCAGCTGGCTTCAGCGGTTAATGATATTGCTCAAAATGCCACTACTCTTGCAACTGTTGTTGCTGATACCAGAGACAACAGCCATAAAGCAGAAAGCAGTATGAATGATACTGTAGACATTTCCAAGAAGGGTCGAACTGATATGGAACAGCTTAGTAAAGCCATGTCAGGAATGTCAGATTCCAATGCCAAACTTATGGATTCTATAGCAAGAGTTGATACAGCTTCAAATGAGATCACCAACATCGTAAGTCTTATAGGTGAAATTGCAGAAGAAACCAACCTTCTTTCTCTTAATGCATCCATAGAAGCTGCAAGAGCAGGTGAAGCCGGTAAGGGTTTTGCCGTTGTTGCTATGGAGATTGCCAAGCTGGCGCAGACTTCTGCCGAAAGCGCTACTAACATAGGAACTCTTATCAATGAAGTTCATAACCTGATCCAGGAAGTTGTAGGTCAGGCCAATGAAAGTGCTGCAAGTATTGATCAGAACAGCGTACTTATCGAAACAGCTGTATCAACCTTTGACAGTATTTATGAGAATATTCAGACTTCCAACGATCTTATAAGAGAGATGATCACTGATGTAGAAAAGGTTGATGATGTTGCAACCAACGTAGCAGCTATCGCCGAGGAGCAGGCAGCAAGTGCAGATGAGATCCTTGCAACTTCTCAGAACATGGTTGAACAGGCAGATAATATCACCAAGAGCTCACAGGATGTTGCCAATAATGCACATGAACTTGCTGGTACATCAGATACGCTTACATCTTATGTACAGCAGTTTAAGATTTGAGGAGGTGGTATTGTGAAAAGATCAGCTATAAATTTTATTATAAAAATAGTTTCATTACTTCTTATAAGTATCTTGGTGACAGGCTCTTTAGTAAGTTGTGGCAACAAATCATCAAGCTCCGGTTCATCCTCTGGAACTGTAAAAGTCCTGTTCATAATGACAGACTTTGATACCTTCAGGCAAAAGCTCTCTGACGCAGTTATTGCTCAGGGCAAGAGCCAGGGTGTAGATATAACACTAGTAGAATCCGGATATTCAGTTGAAGATCAGGTTAACCTGGTATCATCCGCTAAATCGCAAGGGTATGATGCGATCATCTTAAGACTTGCCGATGCCAATACTGCCCTTCAGATGAATACCGCTTCCAACGGACTTCCAATAATATATCTAAACAGCGAACCTTCTGAAGAGTATCTGGATAGTAATACCAATATATTCGTAGGTTCTGCAGAGACAGTAGCCGGGCAGTATCAGGCTGAATATGTTATGAAGAAACTCAATAAAAAATCCATGAACATCATCATCTTCGAAGGTGAGCAGGGACATTCCGGAACAATAGGAAGAACCAATGGTGTAAGGAACACACTTGCAAGTAATGGCGTTGATGCCAATATAGTATTCATGGACTATGCCAACTGGAGCGCAGACGGCGCTATAAGCAAGTTTGATATATTCATGAAGACGGGTCAGAGCGTTGATGCCATCTTCTGTAACAACGATAATATGGCTCTTGGTACCATCGAAGCTATGAAAACATATGGCCTTGATTATAATGCTATCCCTGTATGCGGCGTTGATGCTCTTGAAGAAGCCTGCGCTTCAATAAAAGCCGGAGAAATGGCATTTACTGTACTTCAGGATGCTGATGCACAGGCTGCCAAAGCTGTAGAAGCAGCAAAAGTTCTTAGCGGAGGTGGTACTATCGATAGTATCGAAGGAGCTTCAGAAGATGGTAAATATATCTGGGTTCCGTTCCTGCCTGTAGATTCAAGTAATGTTAATGACTACCTGTAAAGTCGTATATCAGCTTAGGACTATTCGAATTTATTAGTAAAGTCAGATTCACGATTTTCAAATCATGTATTTATCATAAAAGGCGGACCACACAAAGTGATCCGCCTTAGTTATTGATTATATACTAATAATTTAAATACTAAAGACTCCCCATAATTCTTTCGTCTTCATTTTGTTATCATCAATCCTTCTTGCTGATACCAGCAGTCTTTATGATGTACTTAACACTTGTCTTTGTATCGTCTTTAGCACCGCCATATGATGAAGAGTCATTTGCTGCATCTGCTATAGCACTGAGTCTTTCGTTAAGTTCTTCAAGGTCTCCGTCGAATACTTCTGCGATCTTAGAGATACCTTCTTCATCGAATTTTACAAGACCATCAGCAAGTTCTTTGGCTCCATCCATAAGCTTGATAGCTCCGTCGTTAAGATCGCATGCACCGTCGCTAAGATCTGATGCTCCGTCCTTAAGAGCTACAGCTCCATCATAGAGTGTTACAGCGCCGTCGTTAAGCTTTACAGAACCATCTGAAAGAGTCTGAACACCGTTATCAAGTTCAGCTGCTCCGCTTGCAAGTTCTCCTGCACCCTGGTCAAGCTGATTAGCGCCATCTGCAAGTGTTCCTGCTCCCTGATCAAGCTTAGTAGCTCCATCTGCAAGTGTTCCTGCTCCGTTATTAAGTTCATTTGCACCATTTGCAAGTGTTCCGGCACCGTTATCAAGTGTCTGAGCTCCTGTTGCAAGGGTTGAAGCACCTGCTGCCAGCTGGCTGCTACCATTTGTAAGAGTGCTGTTATTGGAAACAAGAAGCTGTGCTCCTGCGTTGAGCTTATCTGCGCCATCAACAAGCTGGTTAATACCAGTTACAAGAGCTGTCATGCTTGAAGCTGTTGTAGTTGATGAAGCTTCTACTGCAGCCTTCATAGTACCAAGTCCTGTAGAAAGTGTCTCAAGGCCAGTCTTTAACGAAAGGAGGCTGTCTACTGTTGATGCAGCATTTGTAAGAGCCATATACTTTGTATAATATTCTACATAATGCTTATAGTTGTCACCCTGCTGAATCTGAGCAATCTTAGTTGCTGCATCTTCTCCTGAAAGAAGTCTTATCTCTGTATCAAGTGTCTTATTTGAAGCCTGGTCTGATACTGCCTGCTCATCACCTGCCGGAGCTCCTTCATCACCTGATGATGGATCTTCAGTATCATCATCCTGTGGCTCAGCTGTATCATCTGGTGTATCATCTGGTGTATCATCATTATTTTCAGGCTGATCATTATTTGTATCATCTGAAAGACCATCAAACATATCATCATCTGTTGTTGAAGTAGTTGTAGCATTTGCTTTAAGCTTCTCAGCTTCTTCCTGAGCCTGTGCCTTTCCTTCTGCTATTCCTTCTTCCTTACCATCAGAAAGACCTGCACTATAAAGTTCCTGGCAGTAAGCATTGAAGTATGACTGATATGCTGTCTGACATGCTGATGCACTAGCTGTAAGAGCTGCACCAAGTCCTGAGTAATCTCCTGTATATCCTATAGAATTTGCTATTGCAGCAAGCTTTTGATCAATAGCAGCTATAAGCTGCTTATCTACGGAATCCTTAGCTGTTCCAAGTGATGTTGCAAGTGTTGTAAGTGAAGCTGCGCTATCTCCTGATCCTGCTACTGACTGCTGAAGCTGTTTAAGTCCTGCATCAAGCTGAGCTATTCCTGTAGCAAGGTCTGAAGCACCATTTGTATATGATGTGATACCTGTATTTAAACTGCTTGCACCTTCTGATAAAGTACTAGCACCTGCTGATAACTGATCAGCTCCTGCCTTAAGGTCTCCTGCTCCTGTTGCAAGCTTTTCAGTTCCATCTTTAAGTGATCCAGCACCTGTTGCAAGCTGACTTGTTCCGTCCTTAAGAGTTCCAGCTCCTGTTGCAAGCTGGCTTGTTCCATCTTTAAGTGAATTTGCGCCATTAAGAAGAGCTGATGAACCTTCCTTAAGCTTAACAACTCCTTCTACAAGATCAGCTGTACCGCCCTGAAGTTCAAGGACACCATTTGCAAGAGCTTTTGTACCATCAAGAAGTTCAATACTTCCATCGTAAAGCTGGTTTGTTCCATCCTGAAGAGTTACTGTTCCGTCGTAAAGCTCGCCTGATCCATCAACAAGCTTTGTTGTTCCATCTGTAAGCTCGTCTACCTTTTCTTCTGCATCATCAAGATCAAGTGAATCTGTAAGGTCTCCGAAACCAAGATCTGAAAGGGCATTACCTGATGCATATGTCATTGTCATATCAAGCTTGAAGTCTGTAACATCTGCTGTGATCTCTACATAATCAGGAATATCAAGATCTTCGCCTGTCTTATCTGTAAGCTCGTCAAGATCTTCATCATCGATTCCGAGAGACTCTTTAAGTCCGGGAAGTGCTACGCCCATTACTACATAGTTATTGCCTTCTGAAATAACCTTACCGTTTGTAACCTCAACATTGGAGAATCGCTCTGTGTCAAGCATTGCGCCGGATATCATTGCATAAGGTGTATAGATTTCTGTATCCTTACCGCCAATAGTTACAGTCTTAACATCATTGTTCTTATAATCGAATCTGATAGTTACTTTACCGCTCTTACCTGCGATATCTTCAGGAGACATCTTTTGTCCGTCAAGATAATATGTGATCTTAACTTCTACAGGAACTGCCTTGTCAGATTTACCCTGATAATAAACGTCAGAACCGTCTGTATCCCATGTGATAGTTCCGTCTGCATTTTCTGTATAAGTTCCGTTTCCCTTTACATTCTTTACATCAGAAAGATCTGTTGCATCATTAAGCTCTTTAGTTCCTTCTGCATTTTTGAGCCATTCACTGACTACTACTTCATTAGGTGCGCCGGTTGCATCTGTCATTACATATACTGTCTCTTCCTTGTCAGAAGCAGTACTTGCTCCAAATGCACTTGAATTCATTGTATTTTCAAGAGTTTCCTCTTCTTCTGCTTCTCTTGCAGCATCCTGTGCAGCGCCCTTATCTGCTGCCTCTTTAGTTGTTGCTACTCCGCAAGCCATTGTTGTAAATGCAAGTATTGTTGCTACCATAAGTGCTTTTGTACGCACGAGATATTTCTTTATCATATACTTGTCCTCCTGGAAAGATTAAATCTTTACTGTTTTAATAGTTCTTTTTACTAGGTTGTTTTGTTACTATCACTGACCAGACCTTTTAAAATATCCGATCTATTGTTTACCTTTTGTATATATCAGTCTTTACGCTGTTATACTCTCACTGCCGGCCTTGATCTTACGTCTTTTCTTATCAGCTTCTCTTGCATTCTTAAATCCAAAGCTTGTACGTACGATAAGTGGATCGAAGATCATGTACATGGCAGGAAGTACCAGAATAACTACGCACATACTGATGATCGCGCCTCTTGCCATCAGCATACACAGAGCACCGATCATATCTATTGATGAGATAAGACCAACTCCGAATGTTGCTGAAAAGAAACTAAGAGCACTGACAATGATTGATTTCATACTTGTAGAAAGAGCTATATGAGTAGCTTCTCTCTTGCTATTGCCATTATTTCTTTCACGGCAGTATCTTGTTGTCATAAGGATCGCATAATCAACTGTTGATCCAAGCTGTATAGTTCCGATTACTACTGATGCGATAAACGGAAGTACTGATCCTGTGTAGTAAGGAATTCCCATGTTGATGAAAATAGCGAACTCGATAACTGCAACAAGGATAAATGGAAGTGAGAATGACTTAAGTACAAACAGGATAATGGCAAATACAGCGCCGATTGAAACCCAGTTAACTACGTTAAAGTCATGGTTTGTAATAGTAATAAGGTCCTTGGTACAAGGTGCTTCACCTACGACCATTGCATTTGGATCATATGATTTAACTATCTTGTTGACTTCTTCTATCTGAGCATTTACTTCATCAGATGCGGTGTTGTAAATACTTGTTATGATGATCAGCTTATAGTCATCACTCTGAATCTCTGATCTAAGATCATCCGGGATCATATCCTGAGGGATCATTCCGCCTACAGCTGAGTCAAGTCCTATAGCTGCATCAACGCCGTCAACCTGAGCTATCTCATCATTCATCATAGTGATGTCAGTAGATGACATATTGGCATCTACAAGAAGCATATAGGTTGTACTTGTATCAAAGTTCTCATCAAGCTCTTTGGCTGCCTGAGTACTTGGAAGTGATTCTGGAAGTGTCTTGGCAAGGTCATAATAAACTTTGGTGTTGCTATTTCCATATACTGCAAAAGGAAGAAGTACAAGGAAGATAATTGCAAACAGTCTGTAATGATCTGAGATCCAGTTAGGAATCTTCTCCATTTCAGGAAGAAGCGGTTTATGTTTGGACTTCTCGATCAGCTTGTCAAATACAAGTATCATCGAAGGAAGAACTGTTATACAGCAGATAACTCCGAAGATAACGCCCTTAGCCATTACAACGCCAAGGTCAAGACCTATAGTAAAGCTCATGAAGCAAAGCGCTATGAATCCGGCAATTGTTGTAATCGAGCTACCAATAACTGATGTGAATGTTGCTTCGATCGCGTGTGCCATCGCTGCATTCTTTTCATGTCCCTTATCAAGCTCTTCCTGGTATGAATGCCACAGGAATATTGAATAGTCCAGTGTTACGCCCAGCTGAAGTACCGCTGCAAGTGACTTGGTGATAAAAGATATCTCACCAAACATAATGTTCGAACCAAGGTTATATACGATCGCCATTCCTATTGATAATAAGAAGAAAATAGGAATGAGGTAGGAATCCATTGTAAGTGAAAGTACTATTACAGCAAGGATTACAGCTATCATTACGTATACAGGAGTTTCTTTTTCTGCAAGATCCTTAGTATCAGTAACGATTCCGCTCATACCTGCAAGGAAGCACTTTTCATTGGCTACCTTTCTGATCTGTCTGATGGCATCCATTGTTCCATCGCTTGATGTTGTCTCATCAAATATGATGAACATCATGGTCGCGTCATCAGAATTAAAAGCTTCATATAATTTATCAGGAAGCATCTCCATAGGAACTGACAGATCCATGAAGCTGTCGTACCAGATGACCTTCTTAACATGATCGATCTCTTCGACTTTGCTCTTTAAATCTGCAACATCCTTCTCTTCCATACCTTCTACTATGAAAAGAGAATAGGCTCCTGTTCCAAATTCATTTTCAAGAATGTCCTGTCCCTGCATTGTTTCAATTTCTTTTGGCAGATAGGACAAAATATCATAGTTGACCCTGGTGTTGATATAACCAAATGCTGACGGGATCAACAGAAACACAGCTACTGCAAGTATTACAAAACGCAGTTTTACGATTCCTTTTGATATCGTTTTCATAATTCCTCCATCCTTTTCAGTCATCATTAACCTCATGTCGCGAGTGAAAAATCTTAAACTTTCGCGCTAATGACCGCTGGTCATTTTCTTCATAATATGGTATACTCCTAAAATGACCGTTGGTCAATTAGTTTTTTGCAAATTTATTTTTTGTTTATAAATATTGGGTTTTTCCTCAGATTTATAGACATCAAAATCAAAATGCATCTTTTTTATGATGAAAAACAAGTACCATCCTGGACCATTATTGCTTTAAGGTTTATGACTCAGACACATAAAAATAATCGACTTCAGTATTAATATGCTATTATTAAATTGCTATTGAAATCTTTTTTCGTTAATATATAATGAGTCATTTTCCCTGACTGCTTAAATTGGAATTTCAGAAGTACCTGTTTTATAAGACATTTAGAAAACAATCCATCAGAACAGATTAGATTTTCAGAGGATATTATGAGTAAAATTGAAAGTAACAAACAAAAGAAAAGAGATTCTCTTCTCAATGCATCATTTGATTTCTTTATGACCAAGGGCCTTGAGAAGACCTCCATATCTGACATCATCGAAAAGGCCGGCGTTGCAAAGGGTACTTTCTACCTTTACTTCAAGGACAAATATGATATAAGAAACAAGCTTGTAATCCATAAGTCAGCACAGCTTTTCAGTTCTGCTTATGAAGCACTTCAGGAAGCAGGCCTTGATAATATTCAGGACAAGATCATATTCGTCGTTGATCATATCATCGAGGAGTTATCAGATAATAAGGCGCTTCTTACTTTCCTTCACAAAGATCTGACCTGGGGTATATTCAGACGAGTACTTGATCCTCACTCACCTTTTGCTGAAGAGATCGACGTCGGAGGCATTTACAAAAAGCTTCTTGAGCAGTCCGGCGTTGTATTTGTTGAACCAGACATTATGCTGTTCATGATCATAGAACTGGCAGGTGCAACTTCTTATAGCGCCATTGTAGATGGTATTCCATGTTCAATAGAAGATCTTAAGCCGTACCTCTACCGTTCGATCAAAGATATAGTTAATGCTCATATTCAGGATTAATTTCCAGCCATCAGGCATCTGCCTGGTGGCTTTTTAGTTTATTTTTATTGAAGGGTCTTATGATGTATTCAGAAAGTATTAAACACAGCTCATACAGAAAGAAGGACCCATGTCAAACACTAATTATACCGAACCTATAGATATCGAATATGTAGAAACCTCTACTCCACTACAATCTTCAAAAATCAACACTGATCATTATAATGATACAGCCTTTTCAAATAACAGCTCATATAGTATCAATAAAATCCAAAAGCAGATAGACTGCCTTGATATGGAACTATATTCCTTCGGCTTTACATTTGAAGATATCTCTCAAACTTCACCGCATAAGAAAAAAGACAAATATGCCTGTGCCGATATGATAAGAACCATCATAGATGATAGAGCGATGATGAGGACTATGCTTCAAAAAGGTTATCTTCCTATAAGACTTCTTTCAAAAAAAACGAATAGATCGCCAAAACTCATTGCCTCTTTTGAAGGATATGTTGTGATGGCATCGCTTATATTGACCGGTAATTACCCTGACCTGAAGCCATATTTCGATTATGTTCTTTATGATGAGTTATAAGGAGGATATTATAAAATGAGAGGACTGGTTCTTTTCTCAAAAAATAACAAAACAATAGTTCTTACAGACGAAGGTACTGTAATAAAGATAAATGGCAATTATGAAGTTGGTAAAAGGATAAATATAAAGAATCATGGAAATGATAATACTCTATTAAAAAAAATCTCAATTGCACTTGGGACGATTACTATCCTTATGCTATTAGTAATTTGCGGTCTATACGTAATAGGAAAAAATAACAGCTCTGGTGAAGTATCTGCAGCCGATTCATCCTATGCATATTTGTCAGAAAGCAGCGAAGAATCAAATGAGTCTGAAAGCTCTTCTGAAGCAAATACTGATTCAGAATCTGCCGATAGTGCATCTGAAGGATCTTCATCCGATAATATGCAACCTGATTCAGAAAATGAACAGATTCCTGACGAGCAAGAGCAAAACGGCCAGGAGCCAAATGATCAGACTCCTGGCGAAGCGCCTCCAAACGGACAATCACCCGACGGTCAAGGCCCAAATGGACAAGCTCCGGATGGACAAGCACCCGATGGCCAGGCTCCAAATGGACAGGCTCCTGAAGGTGAAACACCAAGCGACCAGTAATGAAAATCCATATCCATAAACTCCGGAATAGTAAATCCGGTTAAAATATAAAAATCCGTGTATCTAACAATTTAATCAGATACACGGATTTATTATTATGGTTATTTAGTTTTTCAGTCTTTCTTCTCTATTTTTTTAGTAGAGTCTTTCTTGCTTGTGATCTTCTTTGTTTCTTTTTTGGCTGTAGTCAGCTTTTTGGATTCCTTCTTAGCTGTTGTAAGCTTTTCTGTATCCTTTTTAGCTGTTGTCAGCTTCTTGGTCTCTTTCTTGGTTGTAGTAAGCTTTGCTGTATCCTTCTTGGTTGTAGCAAGCTTATGATTTGAAAGAATATTTTCTAGTGAAGCTGCCTTTGATACATCTCCTTCGATCCTGATATCATTAAGAACACTCTTAAGTGAACTTCCACCATCAAGGAGCTTTAAGATGGAATCTGCATTTCCGCGTACACGGAAATCGTTATCATAGTATTCATAAGGCTCAACCTGAACTTTACCATCTGAAAGTTCTACATAAAATGCGCCTTCACCATCGCCTTCAACATCAAATTCTATGGCAAGGTGATCATGAATCTTTGATGCATCAAGTACTGAGACTTTTTTCTTAGCTGTCTTTACCACTTCAGAATATTTCATAATACGTCCTCCCTTTCTTCGTCAGGTCCCCGGGCATCAGCCGCTGTCGCAGATGTGTCCTTAGTACTCTGAACTTAATTCAATTTTTGAAACAATGATTTTAAAGACAGTATATCACGTTTTTGCGTATATGTAGAGTTTTTCAATAATTTTATTTCAAATAATAATAGATCTATGAATTCAGAATCCTGTAATTCTGCCATTTCCGCTAAAGTTTTCTTCAGGAAATATTATCTTTTTTGCATTTCATGTGCCGATTTTTGCCACTTACCTCTAGTAACGAGACAAACTCTGTAGCATGTTATATCATCATATCATCAAGAGGATGCATCCATTGAAAACGAAAGGAGAACGGCGCAAATGAAAGTAACCGTTGACATCTCAAATGAATATAAGGAGCCTTACGCTGTGATCCATACAGACAAGATTACTGAGGAGATACAAAGAATAATCGATAACTTCCAGGTTAATGAAGCTCCCATAACAGCTCTGCAGAACGAAGAGGACATGATAGTCCTGCAACCTAATGAAATATATATGGTAAGAGTCGAAAGCGGTGACACCATGATCTACGGAGCCAAAAATAAATACCGTTCAAGAAAAAGGCTCTATGAGCTTGGTGCACAGCTCGGGTCACAGTTCATGCAAATATCCAAATCCACTCTTATAAACCTGTCTTATATGGACAGCATCGAACCAGGATTTAGCGGAACTCTTCTATTAAAACTCAAAAACGGAAGTAGCGACTACGTATCAAGAACATATCTACCTGCATTTAAAAAATATCTCGGATTATAACAGGAGGAGAAGCAATGAATAACACATTAAAAGATGTTTTAAAAAGTATAGTTATCAGTATCGGAATGGCACTTACAATCTTTAGTCTCGTATGCATTATATTTGATATCGCATACGGCGGAAATTTCAGCCTTGAAGGCTATCGTATGACAAAGATGATCATAGGCGCCATGATCGTAGGTCTTGGATTTGGCGTCCCCACTATCGTCTATAAAAATGATTCTCTACCTATGCCTATCAGAGTCATTATCCATATGGGAATCGGATGCATAATCTATACTATCGTAGCCTTCTCAGTTGGCTGGATCGGTAGATCTTCAAGTCTAGCACTAGGCCTTGTGATTGCTGCGTCACAACTTGCAGTCTCATTCATCATATGGCTTTTCTTCATGCGCTACTACAAATCTGAAGCCCAAAAGATGAATGACCGAATCCAGCAGATGAAATAATTCATATACTCAAACTTCGTACATATAAAACATCTCCAAAACCTTGAAGATTCCTGGGGATGGTAGCCTATAAATGATTTTGTGGTCTTTGAAAATTATATTAAATTCAAGAGCTTGATAGATGGAGATTTATATTCCCGCTTAGGGTCCGCATGTTTGAGCATAGCGAGTTTCGGACCCTGGGAATAGAAATCTCCAGATATCATGCCTTGAATTTAATATTATTTTCATGACCTCAAAATCATTTATTAACTGCCAGCATCAGGAATACGCGACAACCTTATCTGATTCGAATATCTGTCAGGGCGCAGCGATCACCTGTGAGGGCCACGTATACTTTACTGGGATTGTCTTTGATATTAGTGGTGCATTCGATGTAGATTCCCATATTTTCAGTCTTGGTTATGATTCGGTTACCCTTTTTCTGGAAGCTGACTGTGCTTTCAACGCCTTGTCTGTTCTTCTCTTTCCATGTATCCCACCCAGGGAACGTGTCTTTCTTTTTCATTATAAAGTTATTATCAGAATAGTCAGATGTGCACTCAATTTCTCCATTTAGCTTGATAAGAGCATACTCATGGTAATCTTCACCCTTAATACGCCCATCACCTGAGCTGTAGATAACAACATACGGGCAGTGCCAGATAAAGCTTGCTACAGGAAGACTTACGCTGTGGAATATCAGTTTCATCTCTCTGTCAAGTTCTATACCTTCTGTATATGCAGAGCAGGTCTGGTTGATCTGAATATTCTTGATGTCAGATTCATAGTGATCTATATAGCTAACTTCATCAGCAATTCTCGGAATATATGAAGCGTCAACGATCTGATCTGTCTGTTCTATGGCAATGTCACTTATCTTGCAGTGTTCGCCGGTTATGCCAATATACAGAGCTGTTGCACCGTCTCTAAAAGCTATAACGATTTCTCTTGTTCCGCCAGGGCTCTTCATATTGAGTTTTATGTGATCTTCATATCTCGCGGCAGATATCTCATATCTTGCAGCATTTTTCTCGTAACTTATAGCAGATGTATCATGTCTTGAAGCTATTTTCTTGTATACTGCAGCAGATGTATCATGTATTCCTTTTTCTTGTACTTCTTTGACCAGGTTTCCATCTGATGATCCGTCAATAACACTCACAGACACCTTCCGTGCAGCAGTATTTACAACATGGCCGTCAAACCATACTTCACAAAATTCCTGATACTTATATGCTTCTATAGCTTTTGCATCTTTATGTATACGTCTGTCAAAAGAGTCAAATATGATAATTGAAGGAGCGGTAAACTGTCCTTCTGTGACGATATCCTCACTACTGTCAAAAGATATATTTGTTATTGCGCTTCCCACAGGTATGCCAAGCGATACCTTGTCCCTGTATTCACCGCAGATAAGCTCTTTTTCTACAAGTGATATATCATCATGACTCTTCCTACTGGTCTCTTCATCAATGATGCCTACCATAAGTCCTGCATAAAGAGGGTCAAACTCAGCTCCTGCTCCTTTTACAAAGGCTTCTCTTGCAACGAAGTCAGGTCTTGCATCGCGGTATCTCTTCTTACTGGTCATGGTGACATAGGCATCTGCAACAGCTACCACTCTGGCGATCTCCGGGATATCTGCTCCCTTTCGGCCCTCAGGATAGCCTGTTCCGTTATATCGTTCATGGCTGTAACCGGCGCCAAGGCTAAGGTATGGGTACTCTGTGATGTTTGACAGGATTTCTTTGCCAAGGACAGGCTTTTGTCTGATCGCGTCAAAGTCAAGCTGCGTGGGATCTGCCCCGTTCTTTATGACAGAATCGGGAATACCAATAAGGCCGACATCATGAAGAAGGCCTGCATAGTAGGCTTTCTTGCAATCCTCTTCACTCTTGCCGGCAAGCTTCGCAAGCTTTTGTGAATATTCCGCAACTCTTACAGCATGACCTTTAGTGAAGTCATCTTTTTGCTCAACTGCAGATACAAAGGCCTTAGCCGTCTGGTCAAAGAGGCGTTCCATTCGTCTCTTTTCCCCCTGCATATCCTGAATCTCGATCTGATGAGCGTGCTCAACTGTGTTATTAATATCAAGATAAGTGAATATATAAAGACTTATTGATACCAGTACCATTGCCATATTCACGATAGAGATACCGTAAGCGAAAAACTGTATCAAAGCGAAGGTAATGGGAACAAATATATATATGACCATGGACACGTAGATAAGCCTGCTAAATTGCTTTTTGTACTTTCTTATGACCGTATACTGAATAATCGGGCCTATTAAGGGAATTATATAGGAAATAAAGAACCAGTCTCCTCTTTTATATAAATTGTTGTGGTCAAAAGTATAATAGAGACCGGTAAATGCTGAGATTATCGCCATAAGCATCGCCATGACAGACATGATATTGACGATAATAAGCCTTCGTGGAAGTGGAGAAAGCTTTCCTTCAGCCGACAGATAGTCGCATATAAACAGGTTGAAGCCAATGACTATGGTAGGAGTCAGAATGAAGACCATCAGATTAGAAAAGCGCACCATATAATATGCCTTATGGCTTATATCACCTGCATAAATATAGGCAAGTCTGTCAAACCATAAAAGGAACATGGCTGTAAGCTCCATCAGGATAAGTATCCATTTTCTCCTTTTGGAAAGAAATCTCGTGATCAAAAGCAAAAGAGCCAGTATTCCGCAACTTCCACAGAGAAGAAGCATTATATTAAGTTGGTTTTCTCTGATAAATTCAAACATAGAACACCTTTTTATGAATGCAGGATAAAGAACTCTTCAAGCTTATCCAAAAGTTCATCCTTTTGTATCGTCTTCAGAAAATACCCTTCGGGCTTAAGGGCTACAACTTTCATAACGCTTTCCTTATCGCCTTTACCTGTCAGGAACATGACAGGGATGACCTTGGTCTCTTCGTCACTTCTTAGCATTTCAAGGACCTGAGGTCCGCTTGTAACAGGCATTTCATGATCCAGGAGGATTAAGTCAACTTTGTTTTTGCCAAGCCATTTGATCGCCTGAAGGCCTGAATTAGCCATAAACACTTTGTACTTGTCTTTGAGCCACTCTCTGACTATTCCAAGATAGTTGGGGTCATCGTCAACTACAAGGATGCTCTTTTTGAACTCACCCAGTCTTACTTTGGTAAAATAGTCCTTTATAGTATTAAAATAGGTGGCATTATCAACAGGTCTGGAAAAAACGCTGTAGATAAGATCACCAGGAATCAGCTTTGATACCTGCTGCAGGTCGTTTTGCTCTCCAATAAGGATCATCTGCATGCTTTTTTCACTAAGCTTGTCCACAAGAAAATGCAGGATATCATCTCCTGGAATATCGCCTTCATCCATATAGAGTGTGACCATGGACGAGTCATCAAGCTTTTTGAATATCTCGTTTATGATACATGGCACATATTCGCACGAAATCCCCGCGTCCCTGGTCTTACCCACAAGCACGCGCACTATAAAAGATTCTTTTAATGCAATTACGATCGTCTGATTCTCCGCCATCTTAAGCCTCACATGAGTTAATCTCCGATTAACTCCTTTCTCCTATTATTGTCTCCATACCATCCCAGTCAAATGCTTTGAGCATCTTTCCGAGTTTGCCAATTATCTCTGAATCTTTTTCAGGAAGTTTGTATTCCTTGAGATTATTAAGTATCAGTTCTACGCTGTCATAGTCCATCTGCGGTATAACATCCTTAAGAGCGCTGTATGCATCTTCAAGTTCAGAAGGATCGATTTCTTTTTTGTCCTTGTCCTGTGCTGCATTCTGGCTAGATTCAAGTTTTGATAGCTTGTCTTTAAAAGACAGGTATTCTGTGAGCATATCTGCATTTATAAGATCTATGAACTGCTTATCCTGCTTATTGCCCGCTTCCTCAAGATCGGCACATATCTTGGAGAACCCCAGTGCGCCTATGATCCTTGCAGAGCTCTTAAGAGCATGGACTTTGATCGTATATAGTCTTAGATCTCCTGCATCATAAGCATCGCCTATGACTTTGGCATTTCCATCGATGGTCTCAAGGAAAAGCTTTAATGAGAAAATATATGATGAAATGCCGCCTGAATTCTTGATTCCTTCTTCTACCGTGATCTCAGGAATATCATATAGCCAGCTAAACTCTTCAGGCATAGAAGTAAGTTCTTCTACTTCATCTTCCGCTTCTGGAGTTAACATGATTTCCTTAGGCAGATGCTCCATAATAGCTGATTCAAGAGCTTTACTGTCAACAGGCTTAGCCAGATATCCTGTAAATCCCTTGGACTTATAGAACTCTTCTCCTACGGATGCGTTAGCTGTAAGCGCATAAACAGGGATATCGGGATCGTTTTGACGGATTCTTCCTATTGTTTCTATTCCGTCCATTCCGGGCATCATGTGATCAAGGAATACTATGTTGAACTTTGTAGTCTTCATCTTCTCAAGACATTCTTCGCCGCTGCCTGCAGTAGTTACAAATATCTTGGTTGCCTTAAGAAGTCCCTTCATAACACTTAAGTTCATTGGATTATCATCAACTACAAGGACGTCTGCATCAGGTGCTATGAATTTAGGTACATAAGGCCCTTTTGCTGTGTCTTCACTATGTTCTACAAAAAGACCTATAGGGGTATCATCAACTATTTTTTGCCTTATATTAAGAGTAAACTCAGAGCCTTCACCATAAACGCTTTCGCAGGTCAGGCTTCCGCCCATGATCTGGGCGAATTTTCTTGAGATATCAAGTCCAAGGCCGGTTCCCTGAATGCTGCTGTTCTTCTGCTCTTCAAGCCTTTCGTATGCTGTAAAGAGCTTATCCATGTCTTCCTGTTTAATGCCCATTCCGGTATCTTTTACCACAAAAGATATATCGGCATTATCATCTTCTCTTTCATTAAGGGATACTATAAGTATGAACCCTCCATGTTTTGTATATTTAACAGCATTGGTAAGAAGGTTAAGGACTATCTGTTTGATCTTTCCGGAGTCTCCGTACAAACGGTTCGGTATAGACTCGTCTATATCAACATCAAATGTCAGGTCCTTCTCGGCACTCCTGACCCTTATCATCTTGACGATCGCCCTGAGAACATCCGCAACGTCATACCCCTGCTCCACCAGATGCATCTTTCCGGACTCGATCTTACTTATATCAAGAAGGTCGTTTATCAATCCGAGAAGTGACTCCGAAGCACTCCTGATATCAAGGGCATAGTTTATCACGGACATGAAGTATCCCTTCGGAACATCTTTTGCATCTTCCCTTAAGATCATCTCGTCCATTCCCATTATCGTATTGATGGGGGTTCGTATCTCATGGGACATGTTCGCGAGGAATCTTGACTTGGCGGAGTTGGCTCGCTCCGCTTCCTCCTTGGCCTTTTTGATCTGGTCGTACTGCTTGCTGATGACAGTTCCGGACAGGAAACGCCACACGATGAATCCTGCAAAAAGTGCTACAAATACGGCTCCCAGTATTCTTACAATAAGAAGCTCCGAAAGCATCGGTTTCTTTACTATCCTGAACGTCTCATCCTGATAAGCGCTGTTTGTACTCTTATCAAGCACCTGTATGTGAAGCGTATAATCTCCGTATTTAAGATCCGTAAATTCAAGAGACGACAGCTTGTCCTGCTCGGTCGTTATACCCGCATTCTCGTAACCTTCCAGGTAAATGTTGATGAGAGGATTGGTCATCGAATAATTGAGTATGGCCGGTGTGATCTGGATACGTCCTTTTACGGCCGGAATAGTATAACTTCCGCCCTCTCCCGGCATTATCTCTTCGTTGTTACACGTTATCGATTTGATATCCAGTTTTATCCTTTCATAGTGTTCATAGAATTCATCGAGATTAACGGCACATACACCGGTCCTTTCGGCAATATAGAGATTTCCTTCATCATCCGTGTCCGAAAAAGAATTCGCGGTGGGAGCGCCCGGAAGACC
>JAEEGH010005605.1_pt1 | contig 31391 bp, 18 predicted proteins | sample 9134181 | NCBI WGS metagenome assembly JAEEGH01 (sample SAMN16246544, study PRJNA631951) | gut metagenome | biome: gut microbiome; feature: rumen; material: DP-attached | host: Bos | place: Iran: Karaj | collected 2018-10
GAAGCCGCCACCGCCGCCGAAGCCGCCACGACCGCCGCCACCGCCGCCGAAGCCGCCACGGCCACCACGACCGCCGCCTTCACCGCCGCCGAAGCCACCACGGCCACCTCCGCGACCTCCGAAGAAGTTCATGCGATAGCTGACGTGTAGCATGGCATAGCTGGTAATGGCATTGACCTCCTGGTCGCGCCAGCCGTTGGCATTGACGGTACGCGAGAAGTTGGTCTGCTGGTGCAGAATGTCATACCACTGCAGCATGACGGTGAGCGACTTGCCTCGCAAGAAGCTGTAGCTCAGCTGGGCGTTCCAGATCAGTTCGTCGGTGTTCAGCGTTTCGTCGCTATAGCCGCGCTTGCTGTAGCAGTGGAAGTCGGTAGACAGGACGGGCCACGACGCCGCATTAGCAGCCTGTCGCCCGTTCAGCTGGTTCAGGTCGATGCGCGTATTTCCACCGTAGTTGAAGTTCCAGGTGGTCAGGTTGCGGCTGGCCTGCAGCCGGTTCTCAGTACGGGCATAGGTGGTTCGCACGTTCAGCGAGAAGTTCAGCCAGCGGTTGCGGTAGCTGAGCGACATGTCGGGCGAGAAGTTATAGGTATGCGTGACGTTACGGTCGGGCTCCGCCGTACGGTTCAGGTTCACGTAGCCAATCTGGTGGTTATAGCTGCCATTGATACCGCCGCTGATGTCCCAACGGTTCAGCGTGTCGAGTCCGATGTTGAAGGAGCCGCCGCCGTTGACGCTCCAGTTGCCGTTGATGTTCTCAGGACGTGAGATGCGTCCGCCGGTTGACTCATTATAGGTCACCACATTGCCGATAGAGTTGCTGGTGCGACGGTAACTGCCGTTAAAGCTGTAGCTCCAGTGGCTCTGTGCCTTGGGAACCTGGAAGCCCAGACTGTCTTCTACCAGCTTCGGTGCGCGCTGCTTCTGGAAGTTGGCGGTCAGGTTGTAGGTGAACGAGGGTTTCAGTCCCGGGTTACCCATCGAGATGCTGAGCGGGTTGGTGTCGTCGTAGATATCGAGCATTTGGGTTATACTGGGCTGCGAGGTGTTTCCGCGCAACTGTACCTGCAGGTTGGTCTGCTGGTTGAAGCGGTAGCGCATGTTCAGCGTCGGCGAGAAATTGGTCACCGTGCGAACGGTGTCGATGGGGATGCCGAGGTACTGCTGAATGTAGTGCGAGCGCTGGGGCTGTGCGGTGACGCCAAGGTTCATGTTCAGCTTGTCACGCACCACGCGTACCTGAAGGTCGATGTTGTGCCCGTCCTCAGAGCGCTCTGAATAGCGGCTCAGACGGTCGCTGAGATACATCTCGTAGGGATTGTCCAAATAGCCGAAGAGCCGCGCCCACTCCTGATAGTCGTTCAGCACGTCCTGGAAAGCCACTTCGCCCAGATCGGGGAAGTCGAAGGTGGCGGGGTCGCTCTTCTGGAAACTATGGTTGAAACGGTAGTTTACCTGCAGGAAGATGCCCTGGGCACCAAAGCTGCGCACACGGTTTCGGTTGCCGAACGGGCCACGTGCCTGGGGCATGGTATCCTCGGGTTCGGGCTTCGGCTTGAAGGTGTAGAGTGGCTCGGTATAGGTGGCACCGAGTGAATAGCTGAAATTGTTGTTCGCTGAGAGGGTGTAGCGGTTGGTCTGGTAGGTGGAGTCGTTGCCGAAGCGGTCGAACTGCTGGTAAAGATGAACGGCCGAGAGGTTGGCATTGCGGTTGTCGCCGTCGCTGTAGTTGATGTTGCCGCTAACGGCAATATTGCGACCACGGTTGCCGAAACGGCGATACAGCTGAGCCTGGGTGCTGAGGTTCTTGTTGGAGCCGTGTCCCAGCGATTTGCCCTGGCGCCTGTTCACAACGAGGTTTTGATCGTCCAGCTTCTGGATGCTTTCATCGCTGAGGGCATCGGTGACGTAGTCGAAGGGATTGGCGTTGAACGAGGCGTTGTTCGAGAACGAGCGGCTGTCGTTGCTTGAGAAGCTCACGTTGGGGCGGAACGATACGTTGGTCAGCGTGTCGATTTGCCACTGGATGTTCATGTTTCCCGTCCAGTTGTTGTTGCGCGAGTAGCTCTGGCTGGTGCTGTTCGAGAAGGCACCGCCGCGCGTGTTGACGAAGTTCTCCGAGCCGGTACGGTTCCAGTTGTCGGCATCGTTGCGGGTCCACGTCACGCGACCGCTCATTCTGAGGTTGGCGCCGTTGGGCTTGCGCTGACTCTCATAGCTGGCGTCGAGGGCACCGGTCTTGGTCTCGCGCTGACCGTTTCCGTTGCCGCGTCCGCGTCCGCCGCGTCCCGAGAAGTTACGGTCGTTCACGTTGTTGGCATTGCCCATGAACGTGTAGCGCACGTCGCCGAAGGGCTTCATGGCCGTCAGGCGGAAACCGTAGCGGCCGTCGGTACCGATACCCAGGTCGGGGTTGGCCTGGATGCCGTTGCGGGCACTACGCTTCGTGGTGAACTCCAGCACGAAGTCATCGTTGCCGTCGTCGACTCCCGTCATGCGGCTCAGGTCGCTCTTCTCGTCGTAGGCTTTCACCTTATCTATAACGTACGAGGGCAGGTTCTTCATCACGGCGTCGTTGTTGCCGGTCATGAAGTCGCGCCCGTCGAGCTTGAATCGCCTCACGTCCTTGCCGTTAATGCTTATCTTTCCGTCATCATCGATTTTTGCGCCCGGCAGCATCTCGACCAGTGCCTCAATCACCGAGCCCTCAGGCACGCGGAAGGCATCGGCGTTGTAGACCACGGTGTCGTCCTTGATGACCATCTTCGGAATGTTGGCCGTCACCACGGCCTCGTTCAGCTGCACGGCGTCAGGCTCCATGATCACCGTTCCAAGGTTCAACGCCTGACGGCCCTTTGTGACCGATCTCGACAGCGTCTTATAGCCTAAGAAACTGAACTTCAGCAGATAATTGCCCGTCGAGACACCGCTGAGCGTGAAGTTACCGCGCGCATCGGCGAAGGCACCGGTGACGAAGGTTGTGTCCTTTCCACCTATTCTATATAATTGGAGGGTGGTCTTCTGCAGAGCTTCCTTCGTCTCGGAGTCGACAACACGACCCGACACAGTATTCTGTTGGGCGGCTATGGGCAGGCCTCTCAACAGCAGCATCAGAAGTAGGATTGAGATGTAATTCAAATTCTGCTTCATTCAGTTTTCGTATTTGGCAAATTTGTCATAATGCTTATTTGACGTAAATACTGAAAATTGTTTAAACGACACCCAATTTATTAACTTTTATAAGGTTATTTGTTAAATAATCCCAAACGCCATGAAAGATGCTTTCACGTACGCGCGTGTAAGTGAATAGGCAATGGGAGAAATGAAGCTACACTTCCAACACTTCGGCTCATTATCAGTAGCTTACGGACGGTTAACCTACACCTGAACCCGCACCTGAACCTACACCTGACAATGTTGTATTTATATACCGGCGCCTTTTGCCCAAAACCCGGTGCCTTTTACCAAAAAAACCGTCGGGTTTTGCTCACAAACCGCCGCCTTTTGCCAGAAATCTGTCGGCGTGCCGTCATTTCCTGACTGATTTGCATAAATACGCATTCCAGTGAATGAATATACAGTCACACCTCAGGTGTAGGGAGTGTAGGAAGTGTGGGTTCTTTTCTGTTATTCGCTATCAGTACTCAGTAACCATTCGGAAATTTATAAGCATGCTGAGTTTGGAGGTATTAGGCAATAAAGTAAAATTCTTCTGAAGACAAAAATGACAAAGATGACGCCGATCAAGGCTTGAATAATGTTTATCTTGCGCAAAACGGCGAATACTGCGCAAAAACATTTGTAAAATTGCAGTTGACAACATGAGTATTTGCGATAAAATATGTACTTTTGCGCGACAAATCGAAAGAGAAACCATGACAGGAACCCAATTGCTGATTGTCGCCATTATCATTGCACTCGTGATAGCTTTCATTATCACGATGCTCGTTGTAAATTCCAACGCGAAAAAAATAATAGACACGAATACACGCTTGGTGGAGAACCAGAATCTGCTGGTTGAACTGAACAAGCAGCAAGGCAGTGAAATAGAAAGGCGGATGAACGAGCTTGAAGAGCAGAGCAGCATCCTTGAACAGCAGAAGAGCGAATTGGACGTGCAGAAAGAAATGATTGAAGCTCTGCAGCGCCAACACGAGGAGCTGGCCGAACAATTAAAGCACGCCATTCCCGATGAGGTCATGCAGTTGCAACAGCAGGTTCAGGAGCACCGCGAACAGCTTGAACTGACCGCTGACATGACTGATGATGAGCTGCTACTTTGGATAGACGGTCAAATGGACGAGACGCACCTGTTCACCGACCCGTCGCTGACCTTGAAAAAGATGGCGAAGTCATTAGGGTTGACACAAAAACGTCTTGGGGAGTTATTCAAAAAACATCCGAAATACAAAAGCCTGGGCGAATACCTCAACGAGAAGCGCTTCCTCTATGCCTGCCAATTACTGCGTGAGGAGCCGAACTGGACGATTGAGGCCGTGGGTGCCGAGGCGGGCTTTGGCGGGCGTCGTACATTCCAATTGGAGGTCAAGCGCCGTCTGGGCATCACGCCCGTGCAATACCGTCAGTCACAAGGACTCGACGCTGTACCCAAGCATAAATGACGATAACGGCAATAGTAGGAATCTCCAACGACAGACTGCCAATCCATGAGTCAGCCGGGAACAACAAGTAAGTCAACACAGGGACTATACTTGAGATGAGGATGTAAAGCGCCATCCAGATGCCTACTTGCCGCAAACGCCCCCGGTAACAGTAGGCAATGGCACAACCCAGCGGCAGATAGACCACCATCAGCGACACGGCAATGGGCAGACCTATGGAATACATCAATGCCGGAATCAGCACAGAAACGAAGCCGGCAATATTCAGCACGATGACAATCCACCACGCAACGGTCATTGGCCTATAGAGCGGCTTCATGCCTCGCAGCAGCCCAATGTACATCACCAGCGCGCCGAAGGTTTGGATGACGGCCAAAGCCCACGAAGCATGACTCTCCAACCAATGTAGTAGCGGCGACCAGTTGCAGACAGCCTGTATGAGATAACAGACGAAAGCGACCTCTATGAGCCATCTTGGTAGCCTGCTATCAACATAGTTCACCCTATACTTGCTTTCTATGCTTTGCGCCATCGCGATGGTGCCGCTGTACTTTTCCTGATTATCCATACCTTGTTATATTAATGCGAGTGCAAAGGTATATTATTTTAGTGAGAAAAGTGCCATGCTTCATAGCAAAAGTGTAAAAACAGAAACAGAAACAGTATTTTCTGCGCAGAACGCATAATTCTGCGCAACAAGCCTCATGGCTTTTCCTTTTGCGCTACCATGTTATTCGCGCGAAATCTGTATCTTTGCAGGATAATAGTACAAAAAAAACAGTTAAACAACTAACAATTTACGACATGAGAACAAGAAGAATCCTTCAACAACTGCTTTTAGTTACCTTGACAGTTGGCATGGCAGCATTCGCCAGTTGCAAGAATGACGACGACACAGAAGAAAAAGTAACACTGAACATCGACAGTAACCTGCTGAAAAACGGTGTGGAAGCCAAGGCAGAAAGCAACATCGCAACGGTGACTGTGGCTTGTACAGGAGTATGGTCGGCTGCCCTCGACGAGGAGTGTGACTGGTGTCGTCTTGACGACCGTGAACTGACCTATAATGGCAATCGCACACTACGGCTGGTGTTTGACGAGAACGAGACAGGCAGTGACCGCACGACAACGCTTTACATCGAAGCCAACGGCGAGATAAAAGAGATGCCCATTCGCCAGAAGAGCATCGACCTGAATGGCTCGGGCGAGACGTTCGCTGCCAAAGGGTTGGGATGTGGCATCGATTATAACTACGTGCTCAACACCAAAGGCATCGGACAAACCCGAATTAAAGAGGACAAGCAGATTGAGGACGGCACGCTGAAGCCCGAGAACCGGACCAAGTTCGAGTCGACGAAGGTGAAGAAAAACAACCAGATATTCAACATGGCCCGCATCGAAGAGCTTCAAAACAACGGCAAACTGACCAAGGCTGCTTACACTGAAGCCAATATCGAGCAGGCTGACCTGGTGGCTAATCTTGTTGACTCTTGCCTGATACAGAGCAAGACCTTTGATGCACATCTCACAATGGGCGTCACCTTCGGTTTCATAGAATTTACGGCTGCACTGAACTATAATTCCAGAAAGACGGAAAGCCGTGCTCATGTAGATTATGTCATCTCGCGCAGCGCTCCGATGTACAATGCTATCGTGTCGGAGGGCGAACTATCGACGTATGCCAACGACAAAATGCTGGACTACGTCGGCGACGTGAAGAACATCAACGAACAGATTGAGGCTAAGAAGCAGTATTTCTATGCCTTGAACGGAAAGCAGGAGCTCAACAAGTCGCAGCAGAAGCAGATAGAACGACTGAAGAAGAAAATGTCACGCCCGAAACTCGACGTGTTCAACCTGAACTTCGAGCAGAAGTACTTCGAGCTGTACGAGGCCGTCATGGCCGAGGAGACAGACAAGGCTGACAATGTGCTGAACACCATCGACAATCTCTATGGCCCATTCTATATCGGCGGTGGCGACTTCGGCGGCGCATTCAGCATTCTGTGCAAGGTTGACACGATGTTCCTGAAGGGTGAGGCCAGCATCGACGCCAAAGTGCAATTAGACGCAAACTCTGCCTTCAAGCTCGAAGGCGACGTAACCTATTCGGAAGAAGGCGCAAACCTGTTCCGCAACAGCAACATCACCGTGAACGTCTGGGGCGGTTCAGCCAACGAGACCAGCGACGCCATTCTCGGACACCTCCTGAGCGACGAAGTCACCAACTACAAGAAATTGCAGACCATCATGAAGGACTGGGTGAACTCGATGAAGTCGGGAGGCGAGTTCCAGATCAGCCGCGCCACGCCCATCTCGTTCGTCGTTGTGCCAATCTGGAATCTCTTTGACGATGAGGACGTTCAGGCTTACGCTCAAAAGTATTTCTTGAAGAAATACGCTGACCGTGGCATCTATGACTATCTCGGCATCATGCGTGGCAATGATGATGCCAAGAGCGTCGAGGATATCGTGAACGGTGAAGAGTGAAAAGTGAAGAGTGAAGAGTGAAAAGTGAAGAGGAAATCGTGAAGGGCAACAGGTCTATGACATCTCTCAGCATGCTACGCCATCTCGGCTGCGCTGTCGCCATCGCGGCGACGGCTTGGTCGGCCGTGGCATGCAGCAACGATGATTTCACAGACGTGCCGTCAGAAGCGCCAACGGCTTTCCAATGGACGCGGGCCGAGGATATGGAGACGCGCAACGACTTCCTCCGAAATTTCGGTGTAGGATACAGCTACAACGCCGTACGCGGCGAATTCTGCAACTGGGAGGACATACGCTGTCAGGTGGTCAACCGCTACAAAGTGCTCGAACTGGAAAGACGCCTTAACACGACCTTCTTCAGCATAGACCAGAGTGAGAGCGTCAGCACCAGCAGCCTGTTCAACTACTCTCAGCGCGACTATGTAGCCAACATCGACATCAGTTCCAAAGAGGCTGTAAGCTTCGGTCTGTATAACGGCGAGAAGCGCCGTCGGCAACATGTCATGGAGGACGGTCTGCAAGAGAAATTCTACTATTCACTCGATGAGCGTGTGCAGAAGCTCAACATGACGCTGCAGGATGCCAGCCTGCTTGAAGCCTACGAGAGCGGTAACTACGAAGTGCTAACCCGCAGTTTCCAGCAGGCCGTATGGCATCTGGCCGGACAACCTGCGGGGAATATCGCATCGGTAGACTCCTTCATTAACATCTATGGCACTCACGTGATTGTCGAGGCCTGGCTTGGCGGACGACTGCGTATCGACCTGATGAACGACATGTGGCGCTACAACGACCAGACGAAAGAAGAAGCCTGGACGGCAGAGGAGTTCCTGGGTGCCTCGTTAGGGCGCGACGAGCACCGGCACGGCAATGCTGCCTTCACATGGCTGGAAAGCGGCCGGTTGAACATTGAGGCCTTGGGCGGCGACCAGTCCACGCTGACCAGCCTGCTCGGCGAGCACCAGTATGACGGCACGCGCACCTTCTCTACCGAGGGCGTCAGCAATTGGCGTCGCTCGCTGAAGTATGTCCCTTCCGAGGAACTGGAGTCCACGGTGGAGCTGATTGATATGCGCCTGCGCTCCATCTGGGATTTCGTGGCCGCCATCGACCCTGATGTTGCCATCCGCGTGAAGGCAGCCGTGCTGCGCGATGCCGCCCTGCAGCAAGCACTTCTGGGCGAGCGCAATTTCTTCGACACACGTTTCCCTGTACGCTACACTACGGCAGAAGCGCTGATACACACCGATGGCGACCAGTGGCAGACGGTCAGACGGACTGATGAAGCCACGCTGCCCCAGACGGTCCTCATCGAAAGCGGCGGACGGTATGTCGCCATGGTATGCAGGGAAGCGATTGCCGGACAGATGATGTGGGTAGCCTACCCCATCTACGAAGGAAGGCTGAAACTGGCCTGCGGTCTTGGCGTGAGCGACGACGGACGTGCCTGGCACGTGAGGTGGCTGGGCTCCAGATGCTACACGGAGGCGTATGGCGATGTTCAGCAGACTGACTGGTTTTATGTCAATGGCGGCAGTCTGGACTTTTTCCCCCAGGAAGGCATCAAATACGACACGCCCGAAAACCAATACCACGCCCTGCCCGCAGTGGAGCTTTCGGGTGGTATCCGCAGCGACGGCAGCTATGTTGCTGTCTCCTATCCTGTGGAAAAGCAAGGCACGGCGTTCGTCTGCCGCGCTCCCCACGACATCGAACGGCCGTTTGTCGGCTGGACCTGGGACAATGCCCTCGGGCTCTGGCTTCGCGACAGCGACTACTTCTATTCCTACAATCCGAACGAGTTGCGCTTTGCGAGCGAAAAGTGACTAATATGAAGAGACTGACAATCCTGTTGCTGAGCCTTTTGGCTCTTGCCGCCTGTCACGAAGACGACAGCGGTGGCTCGCCTGTGGCCCCGACGGGAATGACGGTCTCTGTACTCGGCGACACGCTGCTTTCGCGCAACGCCGCCTATGAGAGCATCACTCTGACCGTCGGCGGCCTCAGTGATGCCGACAGTATCCTCCGCGTCACCACGGATGCTGACTGGCTTGTGCTGCGCACCGACACGCTGCCATCCGACGGGATTGTGGCCATACAGACTACGACAAACAATGGGGCGAGCCGCCGCCAGGCCACGCTCACTGTGGCCTCGGCCGCCGAGCCGACACACCGTGCATCACTCACGCTAACCCAGCTTAGCGAAGCCGACAACGACCAAAACGGCAGCGACGCCCGCCACGTGCTCTACATCGGCTACGGCTACAACATCTACCAGAGTCTTGACGACACACTGGCCGTGCGCACCACGGAACCCATCCTGAAATACGCCGACCTCATCAACAGCGGCGGCACCGACACATACGAGGTGCTGCACGACGCCCACTTGGCCCGCACGGAAATCAAATACGTCGCCTCGAAGACCATTCACGGCTTCGCCGAGAACCTGACGCAGCAACAGACGGCCAACACGCTGAACATCCCTGGCTGCCGCGCCAACTGTCTGACCGTCGAGCGGAACATCCGGACAGGCAACCTCTTCGAGCAGAACTTCGGTCACGGCTCGATGGTGAAGACCGTAGCCTCGCGTGTCATCGACCGCGGTGCACTGGCCGACTTGCGGTTGCGAGACAAGATGCCGTTTACAAGGGCTTTCGAAGAGGCTTTGCGCAAGGTGCTCTACGGCGATGCGTCGCAGCGACAGCAACTCATCAGCCAGATGCTGACGCGCTTCGGCACGCACCTCATCGTGCAGGTGGACCTCGGCGGCCGCATCGACTACTCGTTCACGCTACAGAAAAGTACGACACTCGACTTCACCGACGAGCTGCGTCAGGAGGTGGACTACACGCTCGGTCGGTTAAGTCCGTCCGAGCTTACCACATCCCGGCGCGACGGCACCTCGTCAAGCAAGTCGGCGACCGGAGCCATCACCGTTCGCGGGGGCAGCGCTGACACCCGCCGGCAATTAGAGGCCGACATCCGCGGTCTTTCTCCTTCAGGACAAATCTCGCCCGACCACCTCACCAACTGGCTCTCTACCATCAACTACAGTGAGGCGCTCGATGCCGACCCTGCGCTGGATGTCATCCATTTCGAACTGTTGCCCGTGTGGGACATTGTTCCCGACCAAGTTCGGCAGGACTTCATCGATGCCACGCTGCGTCAGGCCGAGCGCAGCGATTGCCGCCTGCCCGACCGCTTCACTGGCACCGACATCTATACCATCGACGCAACGCGGAGCGACCTCTTCGACTTTGGCGAGGCAGAACCTCGCCGCGCTCTGGAGAGCCTTTGTCGGGTGCTGTATTTAGGGGGTGAACCCGTGATGCAGGTCTGTTCGGAATATATACCGAAAATCCGTACCGACCGCCGCGTCACCGTGGCCTATCCCATTTACGGCCACACCGTCCGCCTGAATCAGGGCCTCTTCCTCGGCGACGGCATCCACCAACCCGCCTATGTAGGCTTCTCCGGTGCCGACAGCTATGTCAATCCCATCACGACAATGGCACCTTCGGAGCGCATCAGCCACATCCAGTATGTCAACGGTAACCTGCAGCCGCAAGACGACTCGGGCAACGCCATCAGCGAGGACAAGCGCCAGCGCCACGTCCTCGACGACTGCTTCATCTATTATTACGACAGCCAGTACCATCGCACGCCCATCGTCAAGATTGGCGCGAACTTCTGGACACGTTGCGACATCGGCCACGGCATGGGCTTCACCGATGAGCCTGAGAGCGACGAGGCTGTGAGCGACTACCTCACCGACGGCGCACTCTTCACCCGCTACTATCTGACACCCTACGATGACATCTCCAACGAGAACGCCCTGCTCTTCGGCTTCAAGCCTGACAGCGGACTCACGAACGACAAGAACACGCGCTGGTTCCTGCCCCAGGCCGACCACGTGCGCTGGCTATACCAATATCTGGGGCGAAACCCGAAAGCCCTGTTCCCCGACCAGGTCAGCGGCTTCAACGCCCGCTTCCGGGGTTACTTCGGTAATGTCGACGTGCTGACAGGCCAGAGACTTGACGACCAGGAACAGCTCTACAGCGGACAACTCAACGTGCTGGCGACCCGGAACGACGGCACACAGGAGGGGGCCTGCCTGCTCCTGCTTGACGGCGACTACCATCTAAGGCTCGTCGATGACACTACGTTTGACAATGATTACTGGCGTGAGAACTACTACCCTGTCCGCCCCTGTCGCGGCGCAGCGTTTGAGTATCCCACGTTTGACAGCATAGAAGAAATGAAATAAAGTATGAAGAAGATATATCGGCACCTCGTCCTGTATGTTGCGGTTCTATCGCAACTCCTCACCTTCGCCGCCTGCCACGACGACGAGGGGGATGAGCGTCCGACCGTCTATACCGCTGCTGATTCGCTGCGCGTACTCCACGATTCCGAGGCACTGCAGTCGGTACTGACCTTCCTGACGGGACGGACTGACGTGGACATCAATGCCGTGACATCGTTGACAGCCACCTTCGGCACCGTGCGCAACGAGGCCAAGCCCTACACCCGCGCCTATCCCGCCGACAATGCCGACGAGGCAGAGGGGCTGTTCCGCTGCATTGCAGGTTCGGCTGACGACTATATCAGCCCGGCAGCGGAAGGACTGACGCTGAGTCTCAATGGCCTGACCCTTGCACTGGGAGCCGAGCCGAAGAACCTGGGGAGCCTCACGTTCCACCGTGGCGGCGACGGCACCGTGGCCTATGCCGACGTCAATATCCCCATCATCACGAACCTCCGCCGCATCGAGTTTCTTGACTCGGCTGCCTGGGGAGATAATGCCGTGGCGGGCGGTTACAAGAAGGGCGACATCCTGAAGTACATCGGTTCCGACAGCCGCATCACCAAGGGTTCGCTCTGGATTTGCTCGCGTCAGGTGAACGGCGGTCTCGAAGGCTGTCTCTCGCTGTTGGAGTTCCGCCCAGGCTCGGCCGTGTCGCTCGAAGGCAAGAAGGACGACCCGAACTACGCCCCCTGTCCCGTGACCCAGTTCAGCGGCGATGTGACGAAGAAGTACGCCGCTGACGACCCCCACCGTGAAGTGGCGCTGCGCGAACTGTTGAACCTGCTGGGCACCATGGACAAGAAAAAGAAGGAAAAGATACTGAAGCAGTTCCCCGAGGCACTGCCCGTGGGTGAAAACAGCCAGCTCTGCTTCCGCGTCGGCCAGGGCAGCATCTATAGCGGCTACAATGACAATACGGCCATCATCTACGATGCCCGCTACGTGTCGAAGTTCTGGGTCTACGACAATCGCGAAATCAGCTATCTCAGCCTGCCGCAGAACTGCACAAAGGTCAGTCAGGCCAAGACGCAGACCTTCATCTACATCGAGAAGAGCACGTGGACCAAAGATTTCTGGAGTCCGTACTGGCACTCGCTCTTCATCTACAACGCCATGTATTTCACCGACCGTCTCGACAGCGAGTTCACCGTGGTACTTTCGCCATAAAATGATAACAGATAAAAATATGAATATGAAGAAAAACGTGTTATACCTTACGCTGGCACTCATGGCAGCAACGCTCATCACCGCCTGCAACGATGATGATGACACTGGTAACAGCCCGGAAACAAGCAGTAGCGCCGCGCTACAGGTAGCTGTTGTGTTCGAGCCTGGAGAACTCGGCGACCGCAGCACCAACGACTGGCTGCAGGGTGAGCTGGCCGACTTTGCAAAGGCTCACAACGAGCAGGTCGCCACACAGTTCATCAGTATGCCCACCGACGCAGCCACCACCCAGGCCCTCCGCACCTGGGTCACTAATGCGCTCGGCGGTTCTGCCGCCGAGTCTGCTGCCGAGTCCCACCGCCTGCTCGTCCTGACGTCGCCTGCCCAGGCCTCGCTGCTCAGCGGTCTGCAGCTGCGCCAGACCGACCGTGTGCTGATGCTCTGCACCCCGCTGGCCGACGCCAAGAAGGTGGGGCCTGCCGGTCGTACCCATGTGCTGAACGTGTCACTGGCCGATGGCGTGAACCGCTTCATCGACCGTTGGTATTTCTGGTTCAACCAGTACCGTGACCTGTTCGAACCGCAGGACATCCACGACGGTCCCTTCCGCATCTTCCACAAGACCGCCGTCAACTATGCCGACAGCATCGTTGAGGCTGTGCAGAAGCGTTTCCCCGCACTGCCGATGGGTGACGAAGAGGGCATTTGGACATCCAGCCTCAGCGTCGTCGACAACGACGCGCAGCAGTTCTCCTACGCCTTGGCCGGTCTGATTGATACGGCGGGTGAGAGCGAAGGCTTCACCGACGACGCCCTCATCCAGTCCCTCACCATTGTCTCGCTCGGCATTGCCAACCAGTCGTTCGACTACTATTTCTTCACCCATACCAGTGGGCGCAACCTGTTAGTGGGCGAACGTGCCAATGCCGACTCCAACTGTGACTACGTAGCTCCGCGCTATCCGCTGAAGGCCTGGCTCGACGCCTGGGCCGTCAACCCCGACGGACAGCCTGAGGAGGAATGGCACGGAGCTTGGGACGGTTGTGCGCTCTTCCTGCCGGCAAAAGGATATTGAAGAAGTGAAAAGTGAGAAGTGAAAAGTGATAAGCGAAGAATAATATGAAGAAGATATATCAGCACCTATTCCTGTATGTTGCGATTCTATCGCAACTCCCCGTCCTCACCGCCTGCAAGAGCGACGATGCGGACAGCTCCACTACGGAGCCAGTGGCTACAGAGACCATCAACGTCGACATCATCCTGCCTAACGATGTCAAGGCGGTCTGGCAACCCGCCATCAATATGGCCGTCGAGAACATCGGTATAGCCCAGAAGGGCCTGTCAAAGCAGGTAAAGCTCAACCTGCGCTACCACGATGAGCAATCCTCGAGTCTGGAACAGACGCTCTATTCCCTCTGCTATCCGGAGGAGGGTGCCGACAGCTGTCACCTCATCATCGGGCCCACCGACATCGACCGCGCCCGCAAGACCCTCAGCACCGCCGACACGCGTCGCGTGCCAGTGGTTATGCCCACGGTGGCTGGCGACGAGCTGCAGCGTATTTATGCTGACGCGCCGTACGCTTTCTTCCTCACTGAGAGCGATGCCACCCAGTGCGAGGTGCTGCTCAGTTTCCTCGGCACCACCCAATACATCAAGAAGGGTGCCCTTGTCTACAGCGACGACACCTACGGCCAGTCGTTCCGCAACTGGTTCGGCTTTATGGCCACCGAGTTCAAGTTCGGCGTTGCGCCCGAGCATATCCGTGCCTACACGTCGGGCACCGACCTCACCGCCTGGCTCACGGCCATCGAGCGTGAGACCAAGGCCGCCTATTCCCACTTTGCCGTGGTGTTTGCCGTCAATAGTCTGGCTGACATCAAGTCGATTATCAGTCAGATCAAGATAGTGCGCACTGCCTTGAACCTGCAGCCCGACGACAACTATGTGACCTATTACTTCACCGACCATAGCGATACCCCCGATGTCTATAGCGCCGGCCTCAGTCTTTACGGCCTCGCCCCCACGTCGGCGCCCGCCAGCGGCTTCGATGTGGCCTACGAGAAAAGCTACGGCAGCCATCCGGCCAACGGCGCGGCCCAAATCTACGACGCGCTGACCACGGCTGCCCTTGCTGCCGCCAGGCGTCTGAACAACCCCACCGGTCCTGACAAACTTGTCATCGACGGCTCTCCCGTCGAGTATCGGTCGGCTCCCTACGGCCCTAACCTCGGCGACTGGATGCGCGCCTTAGTGGCCGACAAACGCGGTCCCGTCACCACTTGGACTCAGGACGGCTTGCGCCAGGCCTTCCAGCTGATTGCACAAGGCACCGCCCCCGCCGTTTCAGGTGCTACGGGCAGTCTCGTCTTCGACGCGAAGATGCACAACACCATCCTGCAGACCACCTACCAGCTGTGGCGCACCGACGGGCAGGGACAGCGCTATCCGCTCATTACGTTTTCCACGTCGGGCGACAATGCCGCAGCGGGCACGATGCCCATCTGGGAATGGGAGAAAGCCATCAGCGACTTCGACCACGACATCGTCTGGGACAGCAAGCTGCCTGCCACTACCGACCACTGGGCCCTGCTCGTGAGCACCTCGACAAAGTGGAGCGACTACCGCCATCAGGCCGACGTGCTGGCCATGTACCAGCTGCTTCGCCGTCATGGCTACGACGATGACCACATCGTGCTCGTCTGCGAAGACAATCTGAAGGATGCCCCGGACAACAAATACCCCGGCAAGATTTATGTTGAGATTCCTAATGGAACAAGCGGCGACGATGTCCGTGCAGGCGCCCAGATAGACTACCGCTTCAGCGACTTGGATATCGACGACATCGGTCGCATCATCCTAGGCGACAACGACGGCGGGCGCCTTCATCAGGTGATGAAAACCAGCTCAACGAGCGACGTGCTCATCTTCTGGAGCGGTCACGGCTCCGACGGCCGTGGCATGGTGTGGGAGAACAGCCGTCAGAGCACGTCCTTCACCGGTCAGCGTATGCGCGACATCCTGACGCAGCTCAACGACCGCGACGGCTATCGCCGCTGTATGCTCGCCATTGAGACCTGCTTCAGCGGACTGATAGGCAAGGCCGTAGCTGGCCTGCCCGATGTCGTGGCCATCACCGCCGCCAACGACCTGGAACCCTCGAAAGCCGACGTTCACGACCGCACCCTCGGTGTGTTCCTTTCCAACGCCTTTGCCCGCTCGTTCCGGCAGGCCGTCGACGACAACCCCGACATCAGCCTGCGCGACCTCTACTACTCGCTGGCCCGCACCACCACGGGCAGCCACGTCACCCTCTACAACGACGTGAACTACGGCTCGGTCTACACGCTCACCGCTCGCGACTACTTCCCACGGTAACTCTTGCGCGCGTACATATTAATAATATATAGAAAACCTATAAATAAAAAAGTTATGAATACAAAACATTTAAGCTGGATGCTGGCAACTCTGCTTATCGCAGTACTTAGCATCAACATCACTGCCTGTAAGGAAGACGACAAGGAACTCTCCCCCGAGGAGCAGGACAAGCAGGCAACCGTGCAGAACCTCATCGACATGACCTTCTGGGGCGTGGCCGGACAACTCGCCAACGGCTGCGAACAGGTTGACGACTGGCAGTCGGCACGCTTGGAGGCCAACATCGGACAGCCCTCACAGCAGAGCGATGCCACGCGCCTCGTCCTTGTCAACGATGCCGTCGCAGCCCTCGAGCGCTTCTCGGCACTCATCGGCACCCAACTGCCCGACTACACCGTCAGTTATGAATGGACGCTCGACGGCGCCGGTTCGCTGACCTACCGCAAGCAGACCGACGGCACCGCCTGGGCCACCGTCGATGTCGACCTCAAGCAGTTCCCCGGCCTCAAGCGCATCGTCTATTGTGCCCCTGAGCAGCAGGGGCTGAACGGTGACTTCAAAGGCACCGCCTACTACCGTTTCGGCGACGTTATCCGCAAGAAGAACGATGACGGCAACTGGGACTACTGGATATGCGTGCGACCCATGTTCGGCAAGGAAGGCAAGCAGGACATGCACTGGGTGACGCTGAGCGACTTCCCCGAGAAGAATATAGCCAAATACACAGCCTCGACCAACGATACCTATTATATGCCCACTAAGCTCAGTGGAGCCTACAGCAAGATTCACTGGCAGAATGCCGCTGAAATGCTGTTTGCCATCCTGCACCCGGTGGACTGGAGCGACAACTTAACCAATAATGCGAAGCTGGCCTTCTTCAACGACTTCTCGAGAAATAGTAAGGCATATCACAATCAGTACTTCTGGCAGCGTGTGCAGAAAGCCTGGGAGAAATACGACCTCTTCAATCAGTTGCTCCACTTCGACTACAACACCCTCAGCAACGATATGCAGAGCATCCGCTTCATCTATTACGGCTACAAGTGGAAATGGACTTTCTCATGGGACATGACCCTGTGGGCTCAGGAGTACTCGGGCATGGACAACAACTTCCACACCTTCAAGGCCCTCGAAAAGACGGAGAATGTCAAGAACAAACCCTTCAACGTCCATGAATATGGCAAGTATGGCGAACACCCCGAAGGCTACCAGCCCTTCCCGCGCTTTACCTACCCCTGCCGCTATGCCACCGGCAAGGAGCTTGCCGGCTTCACGCCCAACGAGTACAATACGATAGCCAGTACAAAGAACGGAATCGAGGAAGTATATGTATATAACAAGGAATATGAAGTCGAATTTGGCCCCCTGAACGAACCCGAGGTTGCTACCAAGAATATGGTCGATGGTGGAGATGTCGGTAATCTGGAATATGGCTTCTTCACGCCCGGCACTATCATCAGCGATTCCCAGGGCGCCCGATGGCTGTGCTACCTCTCATGGGCAAACTTAGGGGAGGGAGCCATAGGGGGTGGCCACAAGGCCCACTTCATCAGTTTCGACAACATCATTTCTAAAGGTGAAGACGTAGATAACAAAGCCTATGACGCCAGCGCAAACTATGGTTTCTTTGCCCAAAAGCTCGTCCCCGAAAAGGAAGTCCCCAAACTTGCCTATCAGCTGTGGTCCTTTGCCTTCGTAGGTTCTTCTGATTCCCCGGAGAACGAGGTGCGTACAAAAGTGAAAGAGAAATTGGGCGTGAACCTGCGAGACTTCTTCACACGTCGCGACACGCTCTTCGATAGTGGTAAGTCTGTGGGGAAGGCAAATATCGATGCCACCAACTTCCTCTATGAACCCACGGGCGGTCGCGTAGCTGGCACGCAGCCATATATGCGCTACGTTATGGACGGTACACATGTGGGCAATAACCGAGTAGATTTGCCCTCAAAAGATCAATACTGGATGCACCGATTCTTCAAGAAGGCCAGCAATATGAATGACCAGCGACCACTCAACCTCGTTGACCTCTTCAAAGTGTATAAACGCTTGGTGAACGACACCATCAAGGCAGACCAGTGGAGCCATTGCAAACGCAACGGAATAGACTACCGTGACCCAGACTTTATGAACGGAGACTGCTACGATGGCCTCGTTTATAGTAGTGAATACTTCGGCTATAACACCATAACTGGCTCATGGGGCAATACGATCACCGGCCACGGTTTTATGCGTCCAAAATATGTTTCCGCCTATTGGGAACCCGTCATCATCGTCAGATACATGGAAATCGAAGACACGAAGCAGACGTTCCAGGATACCTACAACGGAGAGAAGTTCACCCTCGTTTACGATCCTGCCGAGCCCTTCAAGTTGGTCTTCCGCACGACGGTCTGGGGAAATCTCAATTCCTCCATCGGCAATACGTGGATGGACTATGTTCCATATAATATGATTACCGAATAAACAGATAGCACAATGAAACAGAAACTTATTTTTCCCCTTTTCACGTTTGTCGTGTTTGCCCTCTTTAGCGTCACCACCTCCTGTAAGGACGATGAACTCACCGAGGAGGAGAAGCAGCAGAAGCAGGAGCAGGAGAACAACGAACAGTTCCTGCTCACCTCCGACTTCTGGAAAGTAGTAGGCCAGCTGAGCAACGCCGAGGTGCTGCCCGACGACTGGCAGACGCAGACCTTCGAGCCAGGCATAGGCGAAGCCTCCGACAAGAGCGCCACCACGCGCATCGTGCTCACCAACGGGGCCAAGGCTGCCGACGAGAGCTTTGAGAACCTCACGGGCACTGATGTCTCGGACGTCGACATCTACGAGTGGAAGCGCAACTTTGGCACGCTCACCTACAAGAGGACTACCGACGGCACGTCGTGGGCCACCGTCGATGTGGACATCAAGCAGATGCCCGGCCTGAAGCGCATCGTCTATTGTACCCCCGGGCAGCAGGGGCTCAATGCCAGTGTGCCGGGTGTGCCCTACTACCGCTTCGGCGACGTCGTCAAGAAGCGTAACGCCGACAATGAGTGGGAGTACTGGGTGTGTGTGCGTCCCAGCTTCGGCCCCGAGAACAAGGGCGACACCCACTGGATGTGCCTCGGCAGCCTGCCCAAGAGCAATTACGAGACCTACACATACAAGAACCGGCAGTGGTGGCCATCAAATAACCTCATTAGTAAAAAGTGAACAGCAAAGTAAAGACAATCAAACAACAAAGTGAAAAGTAACATGACAACAAAAAGAAACATTGTACTGTTTGTCCTGGGAATGGCGATGGCAGCCCCAGCCAGCGCGCAGTGGACCAACTATGATACCCAGAGCGCCATCAGAGGGGTGTTTGGACTGGCCAACGCCGCTCTTGAGTCAGCAGAGCGAAAGAAGGAGATGGAAATCCTGGCCCGCCAGAAAGTAGAGTTTGAACAGAGCTTCCAGGATGCCATGACCGAGGCCAAGGCTCTCGAGTCTGCTGAAAACTGGGAAGAGGCTCTGGAGAAATATGAGGAGGCGGCCAAGCTGAACTGCAAGTACAGCTACACCGACCAGCGCGCCATCTCGCAGAAGATTACCAGTCTCTATGTGAAAGGCGGACGCGAGGACGACGGCCCCAGCATCCTTCACAACGCCGAGGTGACGCTCGCCGATTACTCCGCTTATCGTTACATGCGCGAGAATCCGGTCTTCGTGAACAAGAAGAATGCCAGCGGTGTGAAAATCCTGCGCGTGGCTTGCTCAGACAGCGAGACGCGAGTGGAGATGGAGATAGAGGCCTACTCAGCAAACCTTCAGGTCTACATCAAGGGATCCGCCTACATCAAGGGCAACAAGGGCGGCAAGCTGGGACTGGCCAGCGTGCAGAACGTGACGATGGCCCCCGCAAAGACCTTCATCCCCTGGCCCTACCAGAAGCTGCGCTTCGCCCTTATCTTCCCCGCCCTGCCCGTCGATGCCAAAGAGTTCGACCTCATCGAGCCTTCCACCACCTGGCAGTTCAAGGACATCAAATGCAAATAGCCCCAGTGTAGAGAAAGTAACAATCAAATAGAAGCAGGAATGAAAAAGACAATGAACTATATGCTGCTGGCCGTGCTGATGCTCGGCATGGGCAGCACCCTCATCTCTTGTACGGACGACGAACTCACCGAAGATGAGAAAGAAACACAGTTTCAAAAAGAAGTGGACCCCAATGAGAAGATGGGCGAGGCGGCATCTGCCCTCTACCCGCTGCTAAGCCAGCTCTGTGGTGTCAGTGAAATGCCCGACAACTGGCAGACACAGATCTTCGAGGCCGTGGTGGGCTATGTCGAGAACGAGGCGCAGCCCAGCGTGCGCACCATTACCGTACAGGACTTCGATGAGGCACGCGAGCACTTTGCCAGCCTGGTGAACCGCGACCTGAAGACGTTCGACATCGGCGCCTTCACCTGGAAATACGACGGCGTGGGCACGCTCGACTTCGAGCAGGGCGGCGACGGGGTGGCACATGTAGATGTAAACATACGTCAGATACCCGGTCTGAAGCGGCTTGTCTATAAGACCATTGAGCAGAGCAACAACAACGGCTCGTTCTCTGGCACGGCCTACTATTCGCTGGGCGACGTGATAGAAAGCAATGCCGACGGCTCAGTGTGGGTGTGCGTACGCCCTGCCAACAATACCTACGGCAAGACCGACTCCCACTGGATCAGCCTGTCGTACAGCGACAAGTGCATCTATAGCTACACGAAAAAGGGTTATGACTACCACCTGCCTACGGGCTTGGGCTGCTCGAAGGAGCATCTGCAGAACTTTGCCACCCTGCTCTGGTGTCTTGACGTCTATCGCAAGGCCGAAATCCTGAAGGACGAAAAAAGCCAGAAAGAGGCAAATAGCATGCAACATACCATCAACATACTGATGCCAAAGGGCATTGGCAAGTTAGGCAGCTTCTACGATGCCAAGTATCTGGAGACCGTGGCTTTGGCATGGGGCGACGATAAAGCATACGACGACGATCCCTACGACAGTGACGAAGAGGTAGTAACCAAACCCAACATCTGGCGAAAGATCTTTTCCTCGCTGCCCGAGTTCATGAAAAATTTTGGCCTTGCTTTCTATTATGAAGGCAAGTGGGAGTACAGCAAGTATTTCCAGCTGCACCACGTAGCCTATAGCGGGGACTTGGCCATGACGGCTAACGACACTTATCCGAAATTCATGTTCGACGCTAATAACAACAAGAATTATGACATACGCACCTTCTGGGAAGATAAAAATTATTGGAGAGAATTGGAGCTCTTTAATGTAACTATACCTCAAAATCCGGGGCTGGTGGCTCGCTACAAGACGGGAAAGGAACTCGACAAAAGCTATTCGCCCACTAAGGCACTCAACGGCTTCACCGAAATCTACCGTTACACCAAAGAACATCCTGCCGTGGAAACCAAACGCTATTATCCTGGTGACATCATCAGGACGAAGGACGGCCACAGCTACGTCTGCATTTCCGAACATGAGTTCAACACCGATGCCACCTTCATCACGCTGGGCGTGAATCCTGGTACGGGCACAAACGGCTGGGCAACAGTAGGTGACGACAAGGTGGTGAACGGCCAGATGTCGGAACCTCAAGACGTGTACGCCTACGTCAAGACAGTTTACAACGACCGTGGTCCGCGCCAGTACATTATGAGTTCTCTGAATGCCATGGAACGCGTTGGACACATCTCAGAGAATGAGAAAAAAGACATACTTCACGATACGGGCTATGGCACGGAGTCTACCAGGTTCTATGCTGCAAACGGACAGAACGCGTCATTCGGAAGTTACTTATTGACTGAGGCCAATGAAAACCCACAGTATATAGTAGGCAGCAGAAATTATGAGTGGGAGAACATCTGGGATTATAAGGACAACGGCTCTATACGCACGGCATGGCCAAGTTACAGCCTGATGCTCACCAAGACTCACCGCTGGAGCAGTGGCATCTTCAACTTCGACTACTGGGTGCCATATATATCTTTCCTCCTTGCAGACCATGCCTATGCCACTAACACAATCGCGGAAATGCTCAATGAAAGAGAATATCAGAACTGCAGTCATTTCCAATGGGAGTATCTTGGAAAAATGGATGTTAGTTTAATTAGCAAAGACGACGAAGATGACGAAGGCAAAGAAGGCTTCGACAATCTCTCCTTCTTAGTCTATTTGCTGGCCATTCACTGGCAGCATAATATGTGGAACAATAAATACCACGTCTATGACCTGACGAAAAACGTGCTCACACCCACCACGCTGACATTGAAGGACGCAGGCCTGCGCCCCAAGGACGTAACCGACATTGTACTTAGAAAGTACAGGAAATACCAGTAAAAGAAACGAACGAGGAAATAGATCCATCTACCTAATAAGCAGCTACTATGAATCAAGAATTTTCATGTAAACGTTGGATGCTGCTGGCCATGCTGACACTTGGCATGGCCACCGGCACCACACTCACCTCCTGTAAGGACGACGACCTCACGGAGGAAGAGAAGCAGCAGAAGCAGGAGCAGGAGGCCGACGAGCAATACCTGCTCACCTCCGACTTCTGGCATGTAGTAGGCCAGCTCAGCACCGCCGAGATGCTGCCCGACGACTGGCAGAACACCACCTTCGAGCCAGGCATTGGCCAGGCATCGGAGAAGAGCACCACCACGCGCATCGTGCTGACCAACGCGGCCGAGGCCGCTGCCGAGAGCTTCGAGAACCTCACGGGCGCCGACGTCACGAACCTCGATGTCTATGAGTGGAAGCGCGACTTCGGCACGCTCACCTACCAGCGCCTTACCGACGGCACCGGCTGGGCTGCCGTCGATGTAGATATCAAGCAGATGCCCGGCCTCAAGCGCATCGTCTATTGCACCCCCGAGCAGCAGGGCCTCAATGCCAACGTGCCCGGAGTGCCCTACTACCGCTTCGGCGACGTCATCAAGAAGAAGAACGCCAACGGTGTCTGGGAGTACTGGGTATGCGTGCGTCCCTGCTTCGGTTACGAGAAGAAGGGCGACATGCACTGGATGTGCCTCGGCAGCCTGCCCGACAACTACATCGAGGCCTACACCTACAAGGACCGCACCTGGTACAGGCACAAGAGTCTGACCACCAACGACGAGCACATCAAGAACCTGTCCGAGATGACCTTCGCCATCTTGAACCCGACAGAATGGGCAGATTACTACGATAACAACCCTGACGAGAATCTCTTCCACGACTTCAGCACCAGCAACATCAAATACCACAACCGGTACTTCTGGCAGATGGTGCAGAATGCATGGAACCAGAAGATAGAAAGCGAGGGCGGCCGGACGGTGTGGGAGCTCCTCTTCCACCGCACCATGAATGAGGTGAAGGCCGACGGACAGCTTAACTACTTCTACGGCTCCGCCAGCGGCCCGAACTGGCACTCGTGGTACATGACGATGCAGACGGCCTCCGTCAACCTTCGTGCAACCGACCCCGACAAACTGTTCTTCCGCGAGCTTGTCAAGAAGACCCATAATAAGAGCTGCGAGAATCTCGAGTTCAACATCAAGGAGTATAGCGATTGGGGACATCCCGACGCCTCCACCTACTTCGACAAGAATCTCTACATCTATCCCCTGCGCTACGCCACGGGCAAGACGCTCTTCGGTTCGCAACCCAACTACTACCAGTCGATGGGTGGTGCCAACGACATCCAGGATGTCTATGTGTTCAACGAACGCTATTACCAGAATAGGGGTTCCGATGCGAAAATGAAGGTGTTCAAACAGGCGGACGTCGATAATGCCAAAGCCACCACGTGGGGCTTCTTCCACCCCGGCACCGTCATCAAGGACGAGGACGACAATCTGTGGATGTGCTACCTCAACTGGTGCGACCAGGAGATGGGCGATGAATACACCTTCCACACCGACCATAAGGTGCGTTTCATCAGCTTTGATGCTGTCAAGGGCAAGAAAGAGGACATCGAATACGCAGAGAACTACGCAGAGTCGCATCCTGACTGGACATCAGGTGTCTTCGCCGTCAATCTCGTGCCCGAAGACCAGGCTTACATCGTGGCATGGTGCCTCGAGGAGATGGCAGCCCCCTGTTCTTCGCATGGCCAGTATATGCGAAACTCTATGAAGGACGTGCTCGGCGTCAATCCCGACGATCTGGTCCTGCTGCGCGACTCCGTGTTGGACGATAATGGCAATAAGGTAAAGTCAAAGATCTACGCCACCAACGTGGCATACATTCCCGCTGAGGGCCGTAGGCAAGGCTTCCAGCCCATGCTGCGCTACGTCAACGACGGCACCCGCACAGCCGCCAATCGCGACGATAGCAACGATCCGTATTGGTACAACTGGTACTACACCAAGTACACCGACGAAAACGTGCCTTACAAGATGCTCAACCGCACCATCGATGTCACCGATACCTACAAGTGGGGAAACTCGTTGGAAGACGACGATGTGCTCGCCGACAGGTGGAGTGCCTGCCCATGGAACGCCAATAACATACCCATGAAGTTCTATGACCACACCTATCTGCATACCAAGCCCTACGACTTCAGGGACTATACCTACGACACCGAAGCCCACAAGTGGTCGCGCAACCTGTTGGGCAACGACATGCCTACCGCGTACACACCCTCCGTCTATTGGGAGCCTATCGTCATGGTAGCCTATTTGGAGATCGACGATGATGACCGTATGGCGTTCAAGGGCACCTACGGCGGCAAGAAGTACACGCTGGTCAGCGATCCACTGCCCGACGCCATCAAGCAGACCACCTTCTCCTACTGGTTTCACTTGAGGGACGTAGTCGACAAATACACCTTCGTCAACGAAGAACGAAAGAACGGTTTAATATACAAATGGTAATACCTATATTATTAATTAATATTTTAACAAAAATGAAAAGAAAGAATCTTTTATGGATGATGGCCGCCATCCTTTTCTGCGGCGTTGTGACAATTTCCTGTAGTAAGGACGACGACGAACCTGGTGGCAACACCCCGGAGCCGACACCCACGGCCAAGAAGGCTGCGAGGGTTGAGGTCAAGAACTATGTCGTACTGGCTGACGACATGCTCGAACTCTTCGACGTGGTCGTAACCGACAAAGGCCCATACTCCGGGACCACAACGAAGAAGTTGACGAAGACGACATGGATTGCCGGTGAAGTCGATGAGAACATTGGCTCTCCGTCCACATTTGCCTTCTACGTCACTGTGACGCCCAAGGAGGGTGTTACCGTCGACGCCACCAAGGACTACCAGCTCGGTCTCGCCAAGGCCCTCACATATATCATTCAGGACGCCAGCAAGACCACCATCGCTTCGTCCCCAGGCTCAAAGCCTGACGTGGCTGCGACGGGAGTTTCGGGCGCCCAACTGACAGAGGCCAAAATCAAGCAGTTGGCCGACACCTACACCTTACTTGGCGAGGAGACCAAGCTGGAGGTTTACGAAGACTATTATGTCTTGGACGGCTATAAATCCTCATATTAATAGACTATGACACGATTCATCAAGCATTCCGCCTCGATGCTGGCAGCAGGCCTGTGCCTGCTGCTGGCATCATGTGCCGACGGGAGCGTGAACGACAATCCCGTCGTGCCGCCCGTCGTCCCTGAGACCGACTACACCGTGATGTTCTACACCGTCGGAGGCGGCAATCTTGACATCAGCATCGAGGGAGACCTCCTGGCTGCCGCCAAGACCTTGCAAGCCGACAGCAAGCAGGTGCGCTTCATCGTCCAGTACAAGTATTCCAAACCCGAAGGCATGGCAGCAAGCGGAGGAACCTACTCGGGAAGGCCCAGCCACGTCTACCGTTACGAGCTGACGCCCGACATGGCCGACGGCACAGCAGGTCACACACTGCTGAAGCTCACCGACGACCAGCTCTACGGCAGCCAGCACGCCACGGCTCAGTTCCACCAACCCGACTCACTCGCTAACTTCATCCGCTACTGCCAGAAGGTAGCACCCGCCAAGAACTACATCCTCATGATGAGCAACCACGGCGGCGGCTACAACATCATGCAGGACTACGACAAGATGCTCGTCAATGCCGCACGCGAGGGGGCTACTACCCGCTCCATCCTCGCCGACGACAACACCAGCCTGGCCATGTCGGTCAAGGAGGTCCGTGAGGGCATCGAGAAGGGTGGCGCTCCCCTGAAGCTCATGTACTTCGACTGCTGCCTGATGAACACGATGGAGGGAATCTCCGAGCTTATCGGACTCACCGACTATGTCCTCGCCTCCGGCCATACCGTCATGAGGTGCGACTACGCCACGCTCACAAAGCTGCTCTACGAGACCGGCGCCGACGGCGACTTCGCACAAGCCATGGGCCGCTATGCCGACGCCTGTGCCCAAGCCAATGCCAACTTCTATAACGAGTTCTTCAATCCCACGGCCAAGTACGTTGACTGGGCCGTCACCGACATGAAGAAGTTCCCCGCCGTGCTCACCGCACTCAAGGACTACGTCGACTTCATCTGCGAGAAAGTGCCCGACTTCGAGAGCGACGTCGACTTCGACGAGCCGGCATCGAAGTGCTACCAGTACTATCCCCGACTCCCGCTCTACGACCTGCTCGACTACTGCCAGCTCCTCGGAGCCTATCCCTTTAAGCTCTATCCCGAGCGGCAGCAGCTCTTCGACCGTCTCTACGACGCTGTCAAGGACGCACAGGTGGCCCACGCCTACGTCGCCAACACCACCCAGACCGGCCAGCACGACCTGAGCTACAGCGTCACACTCGGCGGCAAGGGCTTCATACCCTATACCGGCGTGGAGGGCAACCCCTACCTGGTCAACGGCATCTGCGATGACGGCTCGATGGCACGCTGCGACATCTTCACCAACGCCATCACCACCGTCCGCGAGCCAACACCCGCACTCGCATGGGCCAACTCCTACAACCTGCTGGCCTTCGACCAGCTTACGGGCTGGAGCCGCTGGCTGAAGCAGAACCCGGCCATACCCTTCAACAACCCGCCGTATGACAATGCCGACGACGCCCTCGAAGGCGAAGAGGCGCCCAAGAAGATGCTGCTCGCCTCCGTACGCTGTGAGCTGAAGACCAATCAGCCGTCCATCGACGCCTTCGACTGCTCCGGCTTGATGAAGGCCGGCAAACTGAAAAGCCCCATTTTCCTCCTGATGCCCGACATCGGCATCGGCTCGATGATACAGAACATCAAGCTGCCCGGCAAGGTCGAGCTCACCCTGGACTACGAGAAGAACAACATCACCGGACCCTGGCAGCTCCACCGTGAGGGAAGACTGCTCATCACGGTCAACGACACCAACGACAATCTCATCCAGGAAAAGGAGATTTCGCTGAACTTTGACCTGAAGGGCAACGATGCTGCTACCGAGCTCGACGATGCCGTCAAGAAGGGGCAGTTGAACTTGACGATAGAGATCGACGAGAAGGGAAACATCAAAGAAGCTGCACTTCCTGCACTTGGCTCTTAACAATCTGACAAACAGACGGTTGGAAGTCAGTTTCCGTTTATTACCTGCACTGGATCCTGCACTTGAACCTGCACTTGAGCTGGAACAGGGCAGCTAACCCAGCGGCTTGGCGGCGCCAAAAGAGCGTTCCCGCGGCCTTGGAAAAACGTTCCAAAGCCGTTGGAACGTCCGAAAGGCGCCGCCTTTTGCTCGTAAAGCGCCGCTCTCTATTCAGTGCAGATTCCAGTGCAGGTCTGGTTCATGTTCATGGTGTCCTAACCTACTGATAATGAGCCTCAGTGCAGGAAGTGCAGGTTCATTTTTGCCATTCGCTATCAATATGCGACACCCATACGTTGCAGTGCGCACAAACCGAGGATACGATAAAGACCCATTTTATTTCAAGAGAATTAAAAGGTTAGAAACAATAGCGACATGGAGTGGTATGGCAATAGTTTTTGCTCTTCTATATTTTTCCGTTGAGTATATGGGGCTAAGAATCAACCTGAAGCCTGAATGGTTAGGTTTTGTATGCTATATGATTGTATGGTTCATTTTGTGTGGATTATTTAGTGTATTGGTCAAACGGGTGTTGTTTCAATCGACAATCAAAGATTATGAGAGCACGATGCAACGCATATTTACCGACATCGGGAATCCTGCTGCCATTGAACGCTGGAGAGCTAAAGTGGAGAAACTACTATAATAACGAAACAAAAATGATTATTATGAAGAAAACTAATTGGTTGCTTGCACTCATTGCTGTTGTTCTGATGTGCTCATGCAGGCAAATTGCACAATCAAGCATTGAAAGCAGCGTTGAAGATCTAAATGAAAGATGCCCTATAAAACTGGGGAAGGTAGATGTCCTTAAAAAAGTGGAATATAGGAATAACGCCATTTGTTTCTATGTAACAGAGAACGAAGAAAGAGACACGGACTTTAGTTCTTTAACTTCTGAGCAGATAGAGAAAGCGGAAAATAGTTTGGATTTTAAACGGGAGATGGTTGGAATGTGTCTGGCCAATAAAGTTGTTTTAGAAGAATTAGATAACATCACAGAAACAATGGCCGATGAAGTCGGTTTGACTTTTAGGGTGTTTATCAAAGGAGGAACTTCCAAGAGGGTTCTAAAGACAGAATTGTCATGGAAGGAAATACAAGATTTAAGGTCTGAAGCATCAGAATGGTAAAACGGAAAGGGTTAAATTGGAAAAGCATATGAAATACATTTTAATAGTTTTAATGTTCATCATGCCTGTTATGACAAATGCAGGCACCATTGAAATTAATGGTATCTATTACAATATAGATAAAGAAAACGGGACTGCTTCGGTTGCCAGTTCACCAATGGATTCAAAGTATTCGGGCGATATAATTATACCAGAGACTGTATTCTATGAGAACGTGGAATATGTTGTGATAGGAATTTCTGATAATGCTTTCTATTTTTGTCCGGAGCTATTGAGTGTAATAATTGGTGATAATGTGAAGGAGATTGGAACGACAGCTTTTTCTGCATGCGATAAATTGTCAAATGTGCAATTTGGGAGAAAGGTAGATAATATTGGCAAGATGGCATTTGCAAACTGTACATCACTGATAAAAGTTGTCCTCCCTGATGGAGTTAGAACAATAGGAGATTCGGCATTCTCAGGCTGCACAAAATTGGGGTCAATCGTCCTGCCTGGAAGTCTGGCACAAATTGGCAATATGGCGTTTTACTGTTGTGTGGCATTAGAGAGCATTAGCATTCCTGAAGGTATCATTGAGATTAATGAACAAACCTTTTACGGTTGCTCGGGGATGAAATCTGTCAATTTCCCATCCAGTTTGCAACGTATCGGTGGCGCTGCATTTTACGGATGCAGTAGTCTGCTGGCACTTAATCTGCCACCGTGTATTGCTTCCATTGGCGAGGGCGCTTTTGCTCTCTGCGAATCCCTGACCGAGCTTGTAATTCCAAATGGTCTTACAAAAATAGAAAAGATGGCCTTTTATGGCGGCTTCGGCCTGAAGAAAATCATGCTACCAGCAACTATTACATCAATTGGCGAGATGGCGTTTTACTCCATGGGCATCATCTATGGTGGCGATGTTTACTGTTATGCCACAGAAGTACCTGTAGTAGACAAGAATGGTTTCTATGTTGACATAATAAGTCATAAGGGTACACTGCATGTACCTGCTGCATCAGTGGATAATTACCGCAGTGCGCCACAATGGAAATTGTTTGCTAAGATTGTGCCTATTGCGGACGAAGAAACATATCCATCTGCAATCAATTCTATTGATGTGAATAATAGTTCGTCAAAACCTGCTACAATCTATAGCATCGACGGAAAGCGACTATCACAGCCAAAGAAAGGAATCAATATTATCAATGGCAAAAAGGTCGTTTTTAGAAAAGAGAACTTTTAAAGTTGCTAAGCAAATACACAAATTGTTAGGACTGTTTTTCTTTACTATTAAGTAAACATCGCTAATGTTTCAATAGCGGTACAATCTAATCTGGTTGTACCGCCTTTTATATTTGGTAGATTCACTTGTTCTTATCCTTTCAATACTTCTGTCTTTATTATGATAGGTTTGCCGCAGTGGGGGCAAACATCTGTCGAGGGGAGGGTATTAACTTCATCACGAAAGAAATCTCCAACATTGCATCCAATGACCGATGCAATACGCTGTAGGGTATTGACTGTGGGGTTACGACTAAGATTTTGCGATAGGGTAACACGTGTTATCCCCATCTCCGTAGCAACTCTTTCTATAGTCCAACCTTTCTCCTTTATAATAGCTTTGACATCCATCTCTGTATGATTTCGATAATACAACTGCAAAAATACTCAAAATATTCTAATTGTCATGCTAAACACATACATTATTAAAATATTTTAATATTATCATCATACATTGATGGCATTTGTTAAGTATGATTAAAATCTATCATTTTCTTGTTTGTTAATTTGTTAGTATGACTAAAATCAACTATCTTTGCATATGAAATACTAACAATAAATATCCAAAGATTATGAATATCAACATTACACAAGAGAAAACGGCACAGAGATTAAAGAAGGTGCCAAGCCGCATCAAAATGCGAACAGAATCTGAGGTGCGAGCCTACAGTTATTTGCCAGATTCTGTCAAGGGTGATTTCTTAAGGAATCGAAAAGTTAGGTTTGCAAGATGTCATGTGTACTATCCTGACCTTCTTCTGCCAGATGCTAAGATCGTCATCGAGATAGATGGGAGTTCCCATTTATCCGCCAAAGCCCAAAAGCATGACCAAAAGAAGGATAAAGAGTTTATGGAGAATGGGTATGTTATGATTAGGATTAAGAACGAGACTACAGAGTGTAAGACGACATTCCTCTACAAATTATATCATGAACTCATCAAGGTCTCAGATATCAAAGAGAGAAAAGGCGGTCAAAGATTTGTTGAATCCATCGAGGACTATCTCTATGCGGCTGACGAGGAAGAATATCTCGTTGACGAATCAGAACTTCAGTTTACAGATATGTTCCACGAATACACAATTAACGGTTAGAGGTGACGATGAGCCCTATAGGCTTATAGTGAGAGATAAAGATGGTAGTACTAAAACGTATGTTATCGACTCGTTTATGTACCATGAATTATGGAAAGTCATGGATGATGACTACCAATGGCCAGTAAACTATCATTTATCGTTCGTAAAAATGTAAATTGAAGTCAAAAAACAGGTTATTCAATTCCTATAAACAACAGGGATTCTATGTGGTCACGGGAAATTTACGGGAAAAACAGATGGCGTAAAATGGTGGAAAACAAAGGAAGCGGCTGATTATCAGTCACTTCCTTACAATACGACCCTTTTTGTCTGTCGGGATGAGGCGACTCGAACGCCCGACCCCTACGTCCCGAACGTAGTGCGCTACCAACTGCGCTACATCCCGATTTTGGGAAA
>JAEEGH010005612.1_pt1 | contig 31373 bp, 13 predicted proteins | sample 9134181 | NCBI WGS metagenome assembly JAEEGH01 (sample SAMN16246544, study PRJNA631951) | gut metagenome | biome: gut microbiome; feature: rumen; material: DP-attached | host: Bos | place: Iran: Karaj | collected 2018-10
GACGCCAAAACAGAAGGCAATGATAAGAGCCTTGTGGAAGCCAAAGGCGGGGCAGGCAGCAATGAGGCTGCAAAATTGAAAAACCTGAAAATCAGCGCAGGTGGCAACAATACGGCCAAAGGCTTTGCGGACGGTGACTCGGGCGGTATTACGGCCTGGGGCGCGGCAGCTACGATTACGATGAATACCAAAACCACCAACACGGCTTCGTTGTCCGGCGCGTGGGATGTGGCGGAAAACGCGGACATTGGCTCCTTGCAGCAGGTTACGTCCAAAGGTACTTCCAAGACCGGCGCAGGCGGTGTATTGAGTGTAACCTGGGCCAACTCCGATAACAATGTGGAGATGGATACCCGGACGCAGCTTATGGAAGGCACCCGGCTGAACGCCGGGCAGAGCTATATGCTGGCAGCCAACAAGGTGGTTACCGGGGCCTATGACGGCGAAAGCTGGAACAACCACATGAATGTCGGCGGCGTCATTCAGATAGCGCCGGATATTAAATCCAGGCAGGAAATTAAAACGAATGCCAACGTGGAAATCGGTAAGGCCGCCGGCGGGAACAGCGGTTCCGGTGATCCCGCAACCAAAGTGACCACAAGTAAAGGCCAGGTTTACGACGCCTATTCCGATATGGACGTCTGCAACAAGGTAGAAGGCAAGGGCGGCGGCGTAGCGGAAAACATATATACATACAGCGATAATTTTGTCACTTCTACAAATAAGATTACCGTAAATGACAAAGCGGAGCTGGAACAGAAAGGCGAATACGAAAACGGCAACGACATAACCCTCAGCAGCAGCGACAGGATCAAGATGAATCTGGCGGCGGAAGCCTATGCCGGAGGTCTGGAAGGCACTGTGAAAGGCCAGGTGGAAACTGAGGTAACCCGCAACAACAGCGTGGAAGTGAACGGTAAGCTGTCCAGTACACACGATACCAATATTTACGCAGGCGTTAACGCGGACGGAACGAAATCATCGCTGAACGTCACCGCTCTGGCGGAAGCCCATAACAATTCCGTGCTTCCTCCCTATACCAGCCCGGAAATACTGCTGGGCCTGAAGAACAACCAGCAGGTAAAGATCGGATCCACCGGCAGTGCCACTTCCGTACGCAATATCAACGTGTCGGCAGAAAACGGAAGCGAAACCATTAAGAAAGATACTGTAGCAGTCTACTGGCTGTTCGTCGGCCAGAGCAAGGACAGCAAAACCGCTACCAATACGCAGGGCGTTTCGACAGTTAGCGAGAACAACAATAACTTTGTTAATGTAGACGGTGTGCTGAAGACCGGTATTCAGAACAATGTGAAGATTGATATTAAAGGGGCGCTGCTCCCGAAGGCCAAAGACAGTACCGGCGCTGAGTATACGCCGATGCCTAAAGATTCCTCTGTCCAGGCATATACTGACGCCGATGTTTATGTAAATGGTGTTAAAATTGCAAGAGGAACCGCTACAGACACCATTATCAGGCCTGAGGACATCATAACAGGCGAAATGGACTATGCCACCCAGCTGGGCAGCCAGCTTGCCACGCTGGAAAAACTGATCAGCGACTACGGTACGGATCAGGACCGGGATGACAAGAAGACCGCTGCCTATTTGGGATATGTGCAGCAGCGGCAGCGTATTCTTGAGGAGATGGAGAAACGGGGCCTGTTTAAGGATGAAAAGGTACCTAAGTATCAAAAAAATGCAGACGGCAGTTATAAAACAGATAGTGCCGGCAATTTAATTCCCGTAACAGATGCAGGCGGCAACATTGTATATGAAATGGATGCCCAGGGAAAAGAGATAGTACGCCGGGTTTACACAACCAAGGGCCTTGTCATAAGCTATGTGGAAATTCCGGATATTACCGTCAGCGGCGGTAATATTGTGGTACAGTCTGATACGTTGTACGGAAACGGCAGCCTGGAGGCTAACGGTGCGCCGCGGATTGAGATTAACAATCTGTCAAACGCTTATCTGAAACTGAACAATATAACAGTTGGCGAAGAGGGTGGGGATATCCGTTTCCGGGGTGAAAGCCTCAGCACCGGTGAAACAGGGAGACAGCAAATCAGGAACCTGAACAAGGACACCGGCAAGACAGTGGGCCTGACTCTGTACAGCGATGCCGGTAATGAGAGTGTAATTACAGTATTGAACGACAACAGCAGTACAGGCACAACGATAACCGTTACGGGCAATAATCAGGAATGGGCGTATACGTCAATTCCCGATGTGGCGGTACTTGGTAATATCAATAACAGTTATGGTCTTGTTAAAATCGAAAACAAACAGGGCAACATTACACTCGGATCCGGCGACGCTGAAAAAAACAAGGCCAATGTCAATGGGCGTTCGGTACAGCTGATTGCTACCCACGGCAGCATCTCGCAGGATTATATTGACGGTATCGTGAACATCGGCGGACGGCCGCAGGATCTGAACAGAAGCATTGCGGATAGCGAGAGAGCGCGCGCGGGACTGAACAAGGAACAGGATAATCATAAGTATAATGTTATTAATGCAACGCCCGTGCAATCGGACAGTTCGGCGGGCCGTATTGCCGGGGACAACGTGTATCTGGCTGCGGCTGATATCAACGTAAACGGCCTGATTCAGAGTGGTTATGGCAAGTATGTAGCGGAAATTGCAGAAGACGCCTTAAGTGACGCGAACATTGAAAAGTTGAAAAACAACGGCAGTGAAGTCACGATTCAGGGCCGCACCATGTACAAGCTGAATGATGGGAACAAGGCTGTGTATGATTCGGGAACCGGCGCGTATAAGTATATTATACAGGTTTACTATGACCCCGGGACAAAAGGGCTGGTGGTAGAGGATATCGATACCAGGGGCGGTAAGATTTACCTGACGGGCCGCATTTCCAGTACTGGTAACGGCAGGATCCTGGCTGTGGACGGCGGCGCGGAGATTTCCATCACCAATAACACCAAGGCTGATCTTTCTGCCGGCAAGATTCTGAATAACGACATCGAAGGCAAGATTTCCATTACCGACCTGGCCAAGAGTACTTGGACAGAGTATGACCGTAATGGGACAAATTCCATGTCGATTGCCGCTTACGAAAAGTATCTTACACTGACTGATGCATACAAGGCGGATTTTGCCAAGTTGAACGATACGCAGAAAGTGTCGTATCTCAATCTTTCTGACATACAAAGAGCTGAGTATGCGAATCCGCAGACGACGGACGCGCGAAGGGCAGAAATACTGGGAACCCCGACGGAGGCCCAGATTAATGAAGCTAAAATAGTGTCCGGCGGCTCTATCGGACACAATAACGGCGCGACACCTTCTGCTTCGTATGCCGTGAAGGATGACCTTCGTTACAATTGGACAGAGGGAGAGGATACAAGTATTACGCGATATTACAGACTGGAAACGAGTTCGTTGTTCTGGGGCGGGTTAAAATACGGTGACAACACGAGTGAGCTGGCGAAGCTGGAAAGTTCTTTGCCTTCCACTACGAGACCCGGGACAGAGAGCGAACTGGGGAAGGGCGATTTTATTGGCGCTATTGATAACAAGTATGGGCTGAACAACAATGAATTTGGCGCAATTTTTGAAAATAATCTGACTGATAATTCCCGGACAGTTACCGGAAGCGGGAAAGAAAGCGGGGACTGGTGGGCGCTGTGGTCAAATCCGACATACTGGGTTACCTGGACGACAAAGACCGGGTCTACACAATCCTATACCTACTCTCTGAAAGCGAATAAACAGATCGGTGTCGGCTTTATCGGCCAGAAAGACGGAAGCATCAGCGTAACTAACACCAATACAGTATCCGGCAACGTCAACCTGGACGGAAACATTCAGAACAACACTAAGGATGCTACGCTTACTGTTCAGTCCGCAGGCGGCAGCATCATCCAGAAGAGTGGTACAAGCCTGACCACAGGTCACGCGGACTTACGGGCTAAAAATGATATTGAAAACATCCATATCACGTCTTTGGGCGAACGGATTGCTGCAACTACCCAAAATGAAGGGGGAGACGTTGCTGCCACCTATATCCCCCATGACGGGGTTAAGCTTAGCGCTGTCTCTTACAACGGCGGGGACATTGACGTGGATGTTGTGGGAGGTACGGCAGACGGGCAGAAACTGCCCGGCAATGTTGTGATTACCAGGCTGGCCAGCAAAGGCCGGCAACATGCGACCGAAAAACCCGGTGACGTTTCTCTGAAAGCGGAAGGCAACATTACCCAGTTTATTTCGCTGGGGCAGAAGTTTACCGACGAAAACGGCGCTGCGTATATAAGCGCGGAAGCATACCTGCAAAATGACGCAGCGTACCAGGCGTTGCCGGATAACCGGAAGCAGGCTTATGCAGACAAGGTGACGCAGGAATTTGAGCAGTTAGTCCGTCTGCGGCAGAAGTTCACCAAAACGGGTTCTGCCGGAACGTATGACAGCGCGGCTGAGTACCTGGCACAGGACAATACCTATCAGGCGAAGCTGCAAGCCAATTCTGCCTATGCGAACCAGATTAAAAATGAATACGCGAACAAAGACGGCCACACTGATTTAGAGCAAAAATACAGAGGATACAACAGCGCTGAAGAGTATCTGGATCAGGATAAAGCATATCAGGATTTGCTTTTCGCATCCGCAGCCTACAGGGATAACGTGGAAGATGAGTTTGCCCGGTTTACGAAGGAAGAGACCGCATCGGTACAGGGGCGCAGCATTCGCCTTACCAGCGTAAAAGGCAGCATTGGTACGGTTGAGGAAATAAAGAACAGCGAGGGTACGGTCCAGCGTGTGGTGCCTAAGCGGGCCGTTGTCATTGACTCCTTCGCGGAAGCATACGGCCTCAGCGAGGATACTGCCAACGTAAGTGCGGAAGCGAAGAAGCATATCTACCTGGCGGAAAAAGAAGGGGATATGCGCGTAGGCTCCATCATCTCCCATGAGGGTGATGTGCGCGTGGAAGCAACCGATGGCCGTCTTGTTGATGCATTGCCCCAGCAGGATAATGCCAACAATGTGGATGAGGACGACCTGATCCATCACTGGATCGATGCGGGCCTGATCGCAGGTACGGAAGATTATGAAGGTGCTTACATTAAAGGCCTGAAGCAGGATGCTGCCAATTATAAGGCAAGAGTGGAAGAACAGTACCGGGAATTCAAAAACGGCGGTCAGGAGCAGTCGCTTCGGCAGAAGTTCACTAAACCGGGTTCTGCAGAAACCTATTCCAGTGCGGCGGAGTATCTGGAACAGGACAAGGCCTATATGGTAATGGAGAACTCCAATGCTGACTATAAAGCTCATATACAGTATGAATATGAGCACCGAGCAGATAATCCTGACTGGCAAGCCAAGTATGCAAATTATGACAGCGCCGGGGACTATCTGGATCAGGATACGGCATATAAGAACATGCTGGCGTCTTCCAAGAATTATAAAGATACCATCGAGAAGGAATTCAAACAGTTTACGGTGGAAGACGGTATCAAGTCGAAATTTACCAAAGAGGACGGGACTTTCTATACTTCTGCCAGTGAATACTTGAATTATGATACGGGAGAAGAGGCGGCCAATTACCGGCAACTGGTAAAGGATACCCAGAATGAAACCAATGAATATGTAAGACTGATTAATCAGGAATTTACAGCTTACAAAAATGGTACGGCCAGTGCTGAAATTGAGCAAAAGTATGCCGGTTATGACAGTGTATCGCAATATTTGCTGGCTGATAACTCTCCGGGTGGCTATCTGGAAATGATAGCGGAACAGAACGAGACTGAAGTCAGAATCTGTGAAGAATTTGCCCATTTCAGCAACAATAAGAGCAAGGGTCATCTGACGGATATGTTCACGATGCCCGGCGGCAAGACATACGACAGTGCCGCCGCTTATCTGCGGGATGACGCAACCTATAACGCGATGGTACAAAAATACGAGCATCCGGAGTACGCCTGGACGAAGGAACAGCTGCTCTATGCAATCCGTAATGCTATTGTGAACAAGGAAAGCGGTGTAAACGCTGAATCCCAAAGCAAGGCAGCTAACATACAGGGCAAAAACGTGACACTGGTATCCCGGGGCGTAGGCGTGAACACGAATCAAACTACGGAAATCAGTGTCAGCGAACTCGGTGGCGGCAGTGAGGCCTCTATTGCCAAAATGAAGCTGTTGTCTAACGCGGATGCGGCCGATGTGACCATGAAAAACAAGAATGGCGACATTCTGCGTCTTGTGACAGAAACGAAAAACGGTGTATTAGTTAACACGTGGAAAGCTTATAAGGCCGACAATCCTTCTCAGGAGATTCAGTACGGAGATGCGTCCGATTATGCGATTGATAAGTTCGTGATCGGTAACATGAGCCCGCTGGGGGTATATGCGGACGGAAAGCTGGACGTTACGGCTATTGATAACAATGCGTTCGTAGCCGGGCGCAGCAATGATCAGGCAGGCTTCGCTCCTCTGAATGTAGGCCAGATCACGGCTGTTGGCAACGATGTGCGCCTGTATACCCGGGAAGGTATTTACAATGCGGCGGATACGGCAACCGGAGCGAACCAGGGCAATATCCATGCGAAAGATGTGATTGCGTATGGCGGAACAAAAGATATCGGCACAAAAGATAAGCAACTGACGCTAAGCCTGTCAGGTGATTTGCTGGAAGCTTACGCCGACGGCAGCGTATATATTAAGAACACAAAGGCCGAAGACAGGCTGCGCGTGGGTTCTGTATATGCAAAAGACACGGTTTCGCTGGAATCTGCCAAAGGCTTTGATATGACGGCCAATCCTGACTACACGATTGCGTATCTGAACGCAGGCAAGGTTTTGGAATTGAAGACCAGTGAAACAGAAGGCGAGATTGGAACCGAAACGAACCCGATCCGTATCCTGAATAATGCCGGGACTCCGGAAAATTTTGCCGGATCGGCGGCCAACAACGGTATGCTTATTAACCTGGAAGGCAGGGACGCTTATGTGAAGGGCGTGAACGGTACGCGCGGCGAAAATACCACCATGCGGCTGGGGCTGAGTGAAATGGCCGGTAATTTCGCTGCAACCAGCGAAAGTTACATGGAAGCAGGCGCAGTCCGGTTAGCGGAGGGTGAAGAGGGTGCAGAAAGTTATAAACCTGGTATAAACGGCAGGATTACTGCAGCAGGCAACGTGAAACTGGATGCAGCGAAGGATGTAACCGTTAACGGGCCGGTTAATACTGCTGCCGGTACTATTAAGGTGAAGTCCGGGGAAAACGTAACGGTAAACAAAGCTGAAAATGATGAAGACACGTTAAACGCTGACGGTGCCGACAACATGAACGGTGGCCAGATTGAGATTGAGGCAGCTGATACGGCAACGATTAACGGCTCTGTTGCGGCGATGAATGCGATTTTGGTTTCCGGCGGGCAGGGTGTTACGCTGAACGACAAAGTGTCGGCCGGTTCGTTAAACTTTGATGCCGGGACCGGGGAATATACCGGCAACGGTCTTATCAATCTTGTTTCCGCCGAAGGCCTGATTACCCAGAATGAAGGCGGCATTCTTACGGCGCGCCGTGTAACCGCCACCAGCGGCAAAGCAATCACGCTTACCAGTGAAGGCAATACGTTCCGCGAATTTATGGCGGAAGGCGTGGAAAAAGAAATTACAGACCAGGGCCAGACAACAAAAGAAAAGGCTATTGACGGCAGCGTGGACGTTCGCGCCCATGCAGGAAAAACCCTGTCTGCAGGGATTGATTCCACGAATGTTTACGGCAACGTGACGCTGCAGAACCTGGACGGCTTTCTGGGCAAGGATCCGGACGACAACGATTTAGGTTACGGGGGCTTGACCGTTACCACGGATATTGTGGCGAAACACGGAAATAACGGTGAAGCCGGTTCGATTACCTTCCAACAGCAGGGCGATATTCTGGTGAAAGGCGCCTTGCAGGCTGACGGTTATGTAACAGAGGAAGGGTATTTGGAAACTGAGCAGGGAATTGTCGGTTCCGGTTCGATAATAAATGAAAAAAGTATCCAGGCCGGGCAGGATGTTACGCTGAGAACGACATCCGGGGATATCCATACCATGGAAACAGTTACGGCAGCAGGCGACGTAACTGCGGCATCGACAGCATCAGCGGACGGCAAGATCCAGATCTCGGGAGATGTATTTGCAGAGAATATTAACATTGCATCGCTGGGGGCAACGGTTATTACTGAAAAATACATGGATGCAGGCCAGAATATAACAGTGGAAACCCATAGCGGGGATATTAACCTGAATGGAGTGGCGCATGCCGGGAAGGACTTTGAAATCTCCAGCGGGAAGAACCACAGCGAGAGTGGTAATATATCAGTTAAAGGCAGCCTGAGCGCCATGGGTAACCTGAACGTGCAAACTGACTATACAGGGGACGATCCTGGCCAGGGAAATATCATTCTGGGTACGTTGTCTGAAAATGTGGATCAGTTGATATATGCCGGGGATAATGTAAATCTCAAAACCACAAACGGAAACATTACGGTCAATACCATTTTAAGCGCCGGAAACGACTTGCAGGCAGCAACGGACAGCGGCGACATTATAATGCAAAATAATGTGACTGCGCAAAACGATATTATTGCCACCAGCGCCAGCGGTAATATTCGTGTAGAAAACGGAGATATCGAAGCAAAACGAAACATTACCGCGCAGACAGGAGGAGAAGGTAATATTCATCTAAACATTATGTCTGGAATGACCAATCGTCATGTTACGGCAGGGAATGGCATTAGTCTGACATCGGATGAAGGATCCATCTGGGTGGGCGGAGACGTTACTGCCGAAAATGGCGACGTGATTGCCGTGCAGAATAATGGCAAGAAGGCTACAGGCGAAAACGGGGAGGAAATTTTAAACGAAGGCATCCTGTTCTCGGGAGATGTGAGCGCTCTTAACGGTAACGTGAAAGCAAATGTCGTGAAAAATGGGATGATTCTTTATTTAGGAAAAGTAGAAGCCCCAAAAGGTAATATTGAAGCGATAATTGCTCCAACTGGAAGTGGTTTTATTCAGTACGGCGATGACTATGGTAACGGTATGGTAAACGCCGGCGGAAATGTTACGGCAGAAGCCGGATCCGGCGATATCATCTATGCAAGCCATGTGAAAGCTGGCGAGAACATAACTGCACTTGCACATAACGGGGACATAAAAGGGTCCGGCAACATGAACGCCGGTATGGATGTGGCTTTGGGAAGCACCGAAGGTGACGTGGATCTGAGCGCTGATGTGACTGCAACACATGACGTAACTTTATGGGCGCTACAGGGTAACGTTGAAGTTAAAGGCAACATAGAGTCAACGAACGGCGATACTCTTTTGAAGGCGACCAACAACGACCCGCACAAATCAGACGGTAACATTAAGGTTTTGGGAACCGTTACATCCGGCGATGAAATCATACTGAATGCGGAAAATGGGGATATTTCGGTCACCGGTGATGTTATCTCAGGCAATGATGTTTATGCTGAAATTTTGAATGATGCTGACGGTAATATTTCACTGGGCGGCAATATTACTGCTGCCAACGAGATAGTTGCCAGAACAGCTGGCGGAGATATTACGCTGGGAAGCGTTTCGGAGTATGGCAGTATAACGGACAAAGTAATAGATGCGGGACTGAATATTTCCGTAGAGAGCGAAAGTGGCAATATCCAACTGCTGGGAAATGTAGAAGCCGGAAGGCAGATCTCGGCTGTGACAGGCGGGGATGGGACATTAAGTATAGGCTCTGTTGATACGGCAGGGGACGTTGCGGAAGCGGATGTCCTGGCTGGCGAATCTGTGTATCTTAAAACAGAGAATGGAGACATGAAGGTTTTAGGCAAGCTGGAAGCAAAAAGAAACAATGTAAACCTCTTGTCTGAGAGCGGCAATATTTATGCAATGGGGGATATCGACGCAGGCGTTGACATAATTGCAACCAATACCGACGGTAAAATTGAAATGGACGGCGACATTGATGCAAATCATGATGTCAAAGTTACCAATACCAGCGGTAAAATTGAAATGGACGGCGATATTTACGCGGGCAATGACCTTACGGTAAGCAATCAGTCCGGCGCTATTGAGATTACAGGCGACAACGCGGAAAGCGACATAATCTTTGCAAACAACAATATCAACGTCACCAACACGAGCGGTGATATTAAAATGAGCGGGATTATTTATGCAGGCCAGAATATCAATGCTGCCAATACGGGCGGTGTTATTGAAATGACCGGAGCCATTGTTGCGGGTAATGATGTAAACGCTGCCAACGGGAGCGGAAATGTTGTATTCAACGGAGATGTTGATGCGAGCCAGAACATTATCGTAAATACCGAAACCGGTAATATTACTGCCAATGGCGATGTTACCGCTGTGCATAACGATATTCGCGCAACAAGCGCTTCAGGGAATATTGAACTGATCGGTGATATTGACGCCGGACACGACGTTGTGGCCAACACGGGAGGAAACGGGTTAATCCATCTGAACGGGTATTTGGACGATAATGAGAAACCTGTCTGGAGCGGCGATCAGGAAAAATACAATGTTCATGCCGGAAATAACGTGAGCCTGACGACGGAAAATACGGGTATCCTGGTAACCGGGCAGGTTAGGACAGACAAAGGCGATGTTCTTGCTGCAACCGATACAGGGGCCATCGTGTTTAGCGGCGATGTAAATGCTGGCCGCGATGTTCAGGCAAATGTAACGCAGGGCGGAATTATCATGTATGGCGGTACCACGGTAGCAGGCAGGGATATTACCGCTGCTACTCCCAGGGGCGGCATCTTATATTCGGAAAGCGTTGTGGCTTTAGGCAGTGTAACCGCGCGGACTGATGAGGGGCCGGTTCTTTATAATGCCAGCGTTTTGGCAGGCGACAGCGTGCTGGCCGCCGTACAGAAAGGCGATATTTCCGTTAAGGATGCCATTTATGCGCAGGCAGGCAGCGTAACCCTGACCACAGAGAACGGTTCTGTCACAGTTGGCAATGACGAGGGCAGTGGCCAGATCAGCGCCCACGGAGACGTGACGATTAATGCAAAACAGACTGCTCCAGCCAACACTGACTTAGTTGATATCAAAACCTCGGTTGAATCAAGGAACGCCAACGTAAACGTGAAGACTGTAAACGGGAATATCCATATTGGCAGCAGCGATGCCGATACGGAAACCGTGACAGCAAAGAATAACGTGAACCTGGAAGCCGTGGACGGCAAGATCATCATAGACGGCAAGACCTCTACCCTAGAAGGCGATATCACACTGCAGGCGTCCAATACCGGTTACGTGGCCGGTGATAATGGCAAGAACATTATCATCAATCACAACGGCGTGGTGGAATCCGCCCGGAATGCGAACCTGATTGCCGTTAACGGTGACCTGCACGTAACGGATAACGTGACGGCTAAAGGCACGCTGAACGCGGAAACCCGGGGACAGGGCGATATTTCGCTGGATCAGAACGTAAACGTTGTCAAAGATATGACAATGCAGGCGGAAAAAGGTGATATCACGGTCGGAAGGGATATTACGGCAAAAAACGGAAATGTAACAGTAAATGCCCTGTCCGGTTCTGTTGCGGTTGGCGCAAGTGACGGTAACGGTAATAAGAGCGGTAAAATTGAGGCCGGCGGCGACGTGACAATCAATGCGGCCCAGCCGGCTGCGGGCAGCAATAACCTGGTAGACATAGTAACTTCTGTGGAATCAAAAGGTGCGGATGTAAACATAAAGACTGAAAACGGTAATATTCATATCGGAAACAACGATGCCGATACGAAGACCGTGACAGCAAAGAATAACGTGAACCTGGAAGCCGTGGAAGGCAAGATCATCATTGACGGCAAGACTTCTACCAGGGACGGGGATGTAACCCTGAAGGCCGCAAATAAAGAGTATGTGGCCGGCGAAGACGGTCAGAACATTATTATTAACCAGTCCGGTGTAATTGAATCCGGCGGGGATGCGAACCTGATTACCATCAACGGCGATTTGCTGGTGACCGATAATGTGAAAGCCCGGGGATCTTTGAACTCGGAAACCCAGGGTCAGGGCAACATTTCTCTTGCCCAGAACGTAAATGTAGAAAATGATATGTCGATACGGACGGAAAATGGCGATATCACAATCGGTAAGCAGGTGAATGCAGGCCAGGGAAGCGTAACGCTGACCACCGAAACAGGCAATGTCACAATAGGTGAAGATATTACTGCCGGAAACAGCGTATCCGTGACCACCGGGACCGGCGATGTAACGGTGGGCAGCAACGGCAGTGGCAGCGTGACTGCCGACAAAGATGTGGCGGTCAATGTGGGCAAAGGCAGCGTTGACATTGTGAAGTCCGTAGCTTCCAACAACGGCAGCGTAGCTGTGCAGTCGGGTGAAGGCAATATCCATATCGGCAATAACGGTCCGGACGTTGATACCGTAAAGGCAAGGAAGAATGTGACGCTGGAAACTGCGGACGGAAAGATTACGGTTGATGGCAAGACTTCTACCAGGGACGGGGATGTAACCCTGAAGGCCGCAAATAAAGAGTATGTGGCCGGCAAAGACGGGCAGAATATTATTATCAACCACACCGGTAAAGTGGAATCCGGCCATGACGCGAACCTGATCGCCGGGAACGGCGACCTGCACGTGACGGACAGGGTAACGGCACAGGGAGTGTTAAATGCGGAAACACATAAACAGGGTGATATTTCCCTGGACGATGATGTAAATATTGTAAAAGACATTTCCATGAAGACCGAAAACGGCAATATTACCATAGGCAGGCAGATTACGGCGGATAACGGCAGCATAGCCATGACGACCGGAACAGGCAACGTTTCGGTAGGCGAAGATGTAACCGCAGGTAAAAATGTAAATATACTTGTTGGAAAAGGTAACATTTCGGTGGAGGAAACCGTTACTGCAAAAACCGGGAGCGTAGGAATAACAACCCAAAAAGGTAACATCCATATCGGTGATAACGGGCCGGATGTGAAGACAGTGACAGCAAAACATAATGTAAACCTGGAAACTGAAAACGGTAAGGTGGAAATTTACGGCAAGACTTCTACAGCGGCCGGAGACATTACTATCAAGGCGGCAAACAGTAGATATGCAGCGGGCGAAGGCGGTCAGAATATCATTATCGATCATAACGGGCAGATTGCGTCCGGGCGTGATGTAACGCTGGTTGCGAATAACGGCGACCTGCATGTGACGGATGCGGTCAAGGCGCAGCGGGACGTAAATGCCATCACGCAGCAACAGGGCGATGTTTTCCTGGACGATGACCTTACTGTGAATGGCAATGTGACTATGAAGACAGATACCGGTAATATTGACGCTGACCGGAACGTTACAGCAGGCAACCGCATTGAGGCGATGACCGGAAACGGTGATATTACTGTCGGAACGGCGGATGCCAGGTATGTGGCACTGACCAGCGGCAGTGAGAACGGTCATCTGAAAGCAAAAATGATTCGCACGGAAGCCAATGGCAACAGCAACGGCACCGGCCTGGAGGATATCAAATTGGGCGGCAGCTATGTGAATGTGAACACTGTGGTAAATAAAAACAATGGTTCAACACCACTGACCATCTCGACCCTTGGCTCTGCTGCAAACAAGCCTGTGAAGGATTTCAGTATCGGCGCGCGTAATGCAGGCGGAAGTTATACAGGCGGCATTCAATCCGCTTCCGGGGCCGTGATGCAGCAACTGTGGGCAGAAAAGGGCATGATCTACATGAAGGGTGATACCAACCTCCATGTCAGCAAGGTTGTGGTCAATGAAAAGTTTCATGTAGCCAACGACAACATTTCGGTCGCTGTATTCGGAGTTCCGCCGACCCGCGACGGGGAACGGGTGGTTTATTGGAACGATGCAGAGAAGAAGGCGCCCACAGGCCGGCTGAACCGCTGGTTCGACCGGTCCTACTCCGATCCTGCCTGGATGTATCTGGATCTGTTCGGTAACGGAGAACTTGGTTCCCGCTACGGAGTACTGATAGACACCAACGGATACCGGAAGATATATGGTGACTCGGTCAGCGTGGTGGATACCATGCGGCTGCGGTTAGAACCTGTACCGGAGGCTGCTAATATAGCCTACTTTAATCGTAGCAACCTGATTGAGATCAGCGATGACAATTGGGGCTCCAATGCGGGCGAAGATGAAATTACCGCCGAATAGCAGTACAGAAAAAGCCTTGCAGTGTAAAAAGCTGCAAGGCTTTTTAATGCTCCTCATTGTATTTAGGCACTGTTTGTGATAACATATTATCGAGGTCACGGCCTTGCCATGACCTCTTTTTGTAGTTTATTCAGGAAACCGATTTTCATGAAAGAACGCATATTGGAACGTCTGGCAGCGGTAAAGGAGCTGAAAACTGCGGCGGCGTTGTATAAAAAGAGAAAAGGCTGTGTGCTTTCAGGGCTGGACGGAACTGTCAAAGCCTTGTATTTGTGCGCCCTGATGCAGGCTGTTAAAGCCAAGACGCTGGTGCTTCTGGTGTCCGGACGGGACGCAGTGCGGGAATACCGGCAGACACTGGCTTACCTCTGTCCGGAACTGCCGATGCAGGAGTTTTACCCCACGAACCTGCCCCGGGTACAGGCGGACAGCCGGAACCTGGAGATTCAGGCGGGGAGGGCGGCAGCCTTGCGCCTGATTGCCGGCGAAGAACCGGGCATAGTGTTCGTTACGGCGGAAGCGCTGCAACAGAAACAGGCCCGTCCTTCCGGGGTATCCAAAAACAGTCTGGTAATTGCCGTGGGCGCTATGCTGGAACAGGAGCAGTGTATTGAAACCCTGGCTGCCATAGGCTATGAACGGACTGATGAAGTAGATACCATCGGGCAGTTTTCCGTACGGGGCGGCATCATTGATGTTTTCCCCCTTAACAGTCAGAATCCGGCCCGTATCGAATGGTATGATGCGGACATTGACGGTATTCGCTTTTATGATATGGAAACAAAGCGTTCGCTGGAAAACACGGAAACACTGCGGATTGTCCCCTTGCAGATGCAGACTGCGGAAGAGGCTTTTGACGCATACCTGCGGGACTACGGGGCTTCGGATACGCTTTTTGTGATGGATGAGCCGGCACAGGTGAAGGAGACCCTGGCACGTCTGTACAAAGAGGGAGAGTCATATAAGGAAGAACTCTGGACGCCGGATGAGATCTGGGCTATGGAAGAACAGCAGTATGTTGTAACGGTTTCCGCATTGGATACGAACTGTTTTGCTGAGTTCACACATATGCAGGTGCCGGTACGCAGGGTTACGTCCTATAACCGCAGCATTGACCGGCTGATCGAGGATTTACAGAACCTGCTGGCGGAAGGCATCCAGCCCTACATTATGATGAGTACTGCGCTGAAGGCCCGGGGAATTACGGAAAGCCTGCTGCAACGGGGAATACGCTCCGTCTGTCTGGCAGACGGAACGGAAGACTCTGAAAAGGTGAACGTAGGCTTTGGAGAACTGTTCAACGGCTTCCGGTTCTGGAATGAAAACTGGCTGCTGCTGACAGAAAACGATATTTACGGACTGCAGCGACGCCGCCGTTTCAAGTCAAAGCATAAAGGGGCGAAGCTGCAATATTTTACCGATATTAAAGGCGGGGATTATGTGGTGCACGATGTGCACGGCATCGGCCGCTATATCGGCGTGGAAACCATGCTGGTGGACGGCATGCACCGGGACTATCTGCTGTTGCAGTATGCAGGAAGCGACCGACTGTTTGTACCGGTAGACCAGGTGGGGATGCTGCACAAATATGTGGGCAGCGAGGGTATCACGCCTAAACTATCTAAAATGGGGGGCGCCGACTGGAAGCGCATGAAAACCAAGGCTTCCACGGCGATCACCCAGCTGGCGGAGGACCTGATTCGTCTCTATGCCCTGCGGAAGATTACCAATGGTTATGCCTACGGGCCTGACACTGATCTGCAGCATGAGTTTGAGGAACGGTTCCCCTTTGAGGAAACGCCGGACCAACTAAAGGCTATTGCCGAAATCAAGGCAGACATGGAAAAACCTGTCCCCATGGACCGACTGCTGTGCGGGGATGTGGGCTACGGCAAGACGGAAGTGGCTCTGCGGGCCGCCTTTAAAGCGGTAATGGATGGAAAACAAACGGCTTTGCTTGTTCCTACGACGGTACTGGCGCAGCAGCATCTGCTCACCTGCCGGGAACGGCTGGAACCTTTCGGGGTGCGGATCGCCATGGTCAGCCGGTTTGTTTCCAGTAAGGAGATTAAGCAAACGCTGAAAAAACTGGAACAGGGCGATATTGATATTGTGATCGGAACCCACCGGCTGCTACAGGCGGATGTGATGTTCCATGATTTGGGACTTCTGATTATTGACGAAGAACAGCGCTTCGGTGTGGCCCAGAAAGAAAAAATCAAACAGTGGAAACAGGGAATCGACGTGCTGGCGTTATCTGCCACACCTATTCCCCGCACGCTGCATATGGCCCTGGTCAGCAGCCGGGATATGAGCCTCATTGAGTCCCCGCCGGAAGACCGCCTGCCGGTGGAAACGTACGTGGCGGAATATGACGAGGGTATGATTAAGGAAGCGCTGGAGCGGGAGCTGCGCCGGGGCGGACGGATCTATTATATCCATAACCGTGTCAGCGGTCTGCCGCTGATTGCGGAACGGTTGCAACGGCTGGTGCCGGGTATCAATGTACGCATCGGTCACGGACAGATGAGCGAAGACCGGCTGGAAGACGCCATGATGTCCTTCTATGAAGGCAGCTGCGATGTGCTGCTGTGTACTACGATTGTAGAAAACGGGCTGGACGTACCCCTGGCCAATACAATCATCGTGGACGGGGCGGAGAATTTTGGTCTATCCCAGCTGTACCAGATGCGGGGGCGGGTAGGCCGTTCCTCCCGTCTGGCCTATGCGTATTTTATGTATCGGAAGAATAAGTCCCTCAGCGAGGTGGCGGCCAAACGGCTACAGGCCATCCGCGATTTTACGGAACTGGGGGCAGGCTTTAAGATAGCTATGCGGGATCTGGAAATACGGGGCGCCGGCAATCTGCTGGGGCCCCAGCAGCATGGTTATATTGCCGGAATCGGATTTGCCGCCTACTGCGATCTGCTGGAGCAGACTATCAAACGACTCCGGAACGGTTCCCTGAATATGGAACGGGAACCGGATCCGATTCTGGAAATTCCGTTGAATGCCTATATTCCGGATTCCTATATTGCCAATCCCCGGTACAAGCTGGAATTGTACCGCCGTTTTGTAGATCTGGCCTGGGGGGAAGAAGAGGACCTGATGGATGAAATCATCGACCGTTTCGGTACTCCGCCGGAAGAGGTGGAACTGTTGTGGCGTCTGGCCAAAGTCCGTGCGGTATGCCGTAAGCTGAGAATCCGCCGTATCAATGTGCGGGCCGGAATGATCCGCATCACCTTTGCCGAGCATTCGGAGGTAAATGGGGAAGCGCTGGTAAAAATGGCGGAAAAGAACAGCCGGTATATGAAGCTGGAACCCGGCAGGGAAATGGCGCTTTTGTTCCGGACGTCTTTGCTGGAAATCGAACCGCTGGACTGGCTTGAAAAGAATCTGGCGAAACTGATAAAATAAAACTGTGATGGGAGTCATAAAAATGGGAAAGGACAGATTTCTGAAAGGGGCCCTGATCTTAACCGTAGCAGGATTAATGGTTAAGGTCATCGGCTCGGTGAACCGTATCCTGCTGTCCCGCTTATTGGGGGGCGAAGGTATCGGTTTATATCAGATGGCTTATCCCATTTACCTGCTCATGCTTTCTGTCTGCTCGGCCGGTGTGCCGGTGGCAGTCTCCATTATTGTGGCGGAAAAAGTTGCCAAAAACGATTATGCCCAGGCTCACAGGATCTTTAGGGTTACGCTGGGACTGATGGCAGCATTTGGCCTGCTTTTTGCCCTGACATTGTACGGATTGGCCGGTTTTCTCGTGAGCAGCGGATGGATCCGGGACAGCCGGGCTTATTATGCGCTGGTGGTATTGACGCCGGCTGTATTCTTTTCCAGTATCCTGGCCAGCTTCCGGGGCTATTTCCAGGGTTACCAGATGATGACTCCTCCGGCAGTGTCCCAGATTTTGGAACAGCTGGTACGAGTGCTGGTCATGATCGGTCTGGCTTATTTCCTGCTTCCCCGGGGACTGGAATACGCTGCGGCCGGCGCAGCTTTCGGAGCGGTACCCGGCGGGTTGATGGGACTGCTTGTGCTCACCTGGTTTTACCGGAAAGCGCGTAAGGACTGGAAACAGAAAATTAAAGAGCAGACGGCAACGGTTGAGGAAAGCGTGGGCTCTATAACCCGACGTCTGATATTGCTGGCTATTCCCGTTTCCTGTGCCAACCTGCTGATACCGGTGACCAGCAGCATAGACATGCTTCTGGTGCCGAATGGGCTGGGGCGGGCCGGTTTTGGGGTAGAAGCGGCTACTACACTGTTCGGTTATCTAACCGGTATGGCCCAGCCTCTGATGATGATGGCCACCATTCCCACCATGTCGCTGGCGGCCAGTCTGGTGCCAGCGGTTTCGGAAGCCTGTACACTGCGGCATCCGGATGAGGTATTACGCAAGACTACCTCTGCTTTTAAAATCTGCATGCTTGTAGTTGTTCCGGCTTCTGTGGGGATGTGGGCGCTGGCAGGACCTATATCCGGCACGCTGTACGGCACGATGAAGGCTGCGCCGGTCATCGCTCATCTGGCGCCGTCCATTGCTTTTCTGGGAATATTCCAGGTTACTACCGGAGCCTTACAGGGAATCGGCAAAACGCTGATACCCATGTGGAATATGTTGTTTGGAGCGGTAGTGAAAGCGATTGCTGTCTGGCAGCTTACTTCGTTGGCTGCGTTTCATATTTTAGGTGCTGCCTGGGCATCCAATCTTAATTTTGCCTTAGTGGCGGCGATTAATATTTTTTTCCTGCACCTGAGCGGTATTACGTTCCCGTTTTGGGACAGCCTGAAAATTCTGCTGGCCTCCCTGTGTATGGGCATGGCCGGAAGAACGGTGGCAATGTTTCTTATTGATAAGAGCGGAGTAGTGGCTGCGTTGGTCAGCGGCATGGCTGTATCCGGCCTGATTTATGTGGCTGCGGTGGTGCTGTCCGGCTGCCTGACCAGGGAAGAATCGTCTCAGTTGCCGGTAATTGGAAAATATCTACGGAAGTTTTGGCATTAACCAATGTTTCTTCAACAGAATGGAGGGCATACGTATGGAATTGGAAAACAAGACAGGCCTTGAGAATTGCAAAATGACAGGAACGTTGACCATTGTCGGTCTGGGGCCGGGGGCAGCTGGTCATCTTTCTCTGGAAACGTTGAAACTTCTGGAGGAACGGTTTGTGATTTTAAGGACAGAGGTTCACCCTACTGTTGCGGAATTGAAACGCAGGGGCATCTCTTTCGTTTCCTGTGATGCCTGGTATGAAAAGGAAGCAACCTTTGAAGAAGTGTATGATAAAATCTCCTCTTTCGTTATAGAACAGGCCGAAAATAAAGAAGTGGTCTATGCGGTTCCCGGCAGCCCTCTGGTAGCGGAGCGGACGGTGACATTGTTGAGGGAAAAGGCAAAAAGGAACAATATGCCACTCACCATTAAACCGGCTATGAGTTTTTTGGATCTGGCTTATGTTGATTTGGGAATCGATCCTATTGACGGGTTGCGGATCATTGACGCGCAGGACTTTTCTGCTCTGGCGGATGCAGGTCAGTACCCTTTGATGGTAACCCAGGTTTATAATCAGATGGTCGCTTCGGATATGAAGCTGGCCCTGATGGATATCCTGCCGGACGAGACAGAAGTGTATTTTCTCCGCAATCTGGGGCTGGAAGATGAAGAGTGCCGTAAGATACCGCTCTTTGAAATGGACAGGCAGCCTGTCATCGACCATTTGACCAGCGTGTTTATTCCCCGCCAGCCTGAGGAGGCTCTGCAGACGATGCTGCAAAGCGCAGAAGATGACAGTGACACAGGCGGGTATTGGGAACGTTTCCCGTTGCTGCAACACAAAACACAGTTTGATGTGCGTCCTCTGACAGATGTAATGCAGGTGCTGCGTGAACCTGGCGGATGTCCCTGGGACCGGGAGCAGGATTTTGATACGATTCGTGCCAACCTGATAGAAGAGTGTTATGAATTCCTGGAAGCGGTGGACGATAAAGATACCCACGGCATGGTGGAAGAACTGGGCGATATCCTGATGCAGGTGGTGTTCCATGCCCGTATGGCAGAGGAAAAAGGAATGTTTACCCTGCAGGATGTCATTGATGGCGTGACGGATAAACTGATTGAACGGCATCCCCATGTGTTTGGGAAAGTCAAGGTAGCCAACAGCGACGAAGTGCTTGCCAACTGGGAGACCATCAAGCTGCAGGAAAAACCGGAACGGGAGAGAGTGCTGGACGGGATTTATAAAGGGATGCCTTCTTTACTGCGTGCTCATAAGATACAGAAACGGGTTGCCAAGGTAGGGTTTGATTGGACAGAAATCGAAGACGTAAAGAAAAAAGTACTGGAAGAATGGAAAGAGTTTAACGAAGCTGCGGCCTTGCATGATCTGATAGCGATGGAGTGGGAACTGGGGGACCTGTACTTTTCCCTGGTTAATTTTGCCCGCCACCTGGGACTGGAAAGTGAAACTGCATTGAACCGCTGCAACAACCGTTTCGCCGCGCGTTTTGAGCATGTGGAGAACCGCGTGACGGAATCGGGGAAGCCATGGAGCGGTTACTCCCTGGAGGAACTTGACAGGTTCTGGGATGAAGCAAAAGAAAACGAGGTACCGGCCGATTAAGTTTGCAGTACATATAGAAAGCAGACGTTGCCTGTCTTCTGGTTTTTTGTTATACTAAATTACAATGGTTTTTCAATGAAGGGAGTGAACGTCATGGCAACCCGCGACAAAGAAAAGAAAAGCCGCATAGCCAGGGATTTCCGCCGGGTCCTGATTGTTCTCGTCATCATATTTGTAGCAATCTTAGGCCGGCAGGAATATAGGATTTATCAGATACAGAAAGAAACGGAAGCGACCCAGAAACGGGTGGAAGAACTGCAGAAGCTGCAGGCAGATCTGGAAGCGGAACGGAAGCGGTTATATGATCCCAAATATATAGAAAAGCTGGCACGCGAAGATCATAATTATGTAAAAAAGGATGAAGTGCCAATCTTTATAGTTAAAGATAAGCAGGAAGGCAAAAAGGACGCGGATGCCGGTAAAGGCAAAAATGAAAAGCAGGGAAAAGAAGAAAGTGTCGAAAAAAAGGATAATAACTAGCATTTTTATTGACACTGCTTCTTTTATGGTGGTAAAATTATACTGCCTTATTTTTAAAGCAGGAGGATTTTTAGTTTTATGGCGATTGAAGTAGGGGCTGTCGTAGAAGGTGAAGTTACAGGCATTACAAATTTTGGCGCGTTTCTTCAGCTTCCCGAGGGAAAAGTCGGACTGATTCATATTTCCGAGGTATCCAATGTTTATGTAAAGGATATTCATGACTTTTTAAAAGAGCATCAGAAGGTTAAAGCAAAGGTGTTGTCAATCGATGCCCGCGGTAAGATTGCGCTTTCTTTGAAACAGCTTGAAGAAAAACCGGAAACTCCTGCAAAACCTGTCAGACCGAAAGAGGCGCCTGTTGTGGAAAAGCGGGCTCCCCGCCAGACAGGCCCGTTGTCTTTTGAAGATAAACTGTCCAAGTTTATGAAAGACAGCGACGACCGTCTGCTGGATCTGCGCAGAAACACGGAATCCAAGCGCGGAGGCCGCGGTGCGAGCCGTGATCGTTAAAATTCAGGCACTCAGTAAGGGTGCCTGTTTTATTTTACGGACATAGTGGTTCACAGATGTTTTATGACACAGGCCGGCAGATGACGGATACGGGATGGACATGAAGGAAACGGTGCTGGATAAAGTGCCCCGTATTTTACGGGAAAAACTGGATATTACAAAGCAATATGTGGCCGCAGTCAGCGGCGGTGCGGATTCTCTGGCCCTGGCAGACGCGTTGCGGCGTTGCGGGTTCCGCTTTACCGTGTGTCATGTAGAACATGGCATTCGGGCAGGGGAAAGCCTGGAAGACGCTGCTTATGTAGAAGACTTCTGCAGGCAGAGAGATATCGCGTTTTGCTGTAAGCACGTCGACGCGCAGGAACTGCAGAGAAGGGAAAAACTTTCGCTGGAAGACGCCGCCCGCCGGCTTCGTTATCAGGCGTTGTTTCAATGTATTGAGGAAACAGGGGCTGATTTTATCCTTACGGCCCATCAGAAGGATGATCAGGCAGAAACGTTTCTGTTGCGATTGTTACGCGGTTCGGGCACCCGGGGGTTGGGAGCCATACGGTTCCGGCAGGACATTGTTCTGCGCCCGTTGCTTTCCCTTTCGGCGGCGGAATTACGGCAGTACTGTACAGGCAGGGGAATTTCCTGGCGGGAAGACGCGACAAACGTTGATCTGTATTATACCCGCAACCGGATCCGTAAAGTTTTGATCCCCCTGTTGGAGAAGGATTTTTCTCCCCCGGTTACGGATATTTTGTGCAAGACGGCGGAACATCTTCAGACTGACGAAATGTTTTTGGAAGAACTGGCTGAAACGGAGTTTTGGAAACGTTGGAAAACTCCGGCTGAAAACCAGAACGGTGTCCTGCGGACCGGGAAGTGGAAGGAAATTCCTCCGGCATTACGGTTCAGGATATTACGGCTGTTCTGGCATCATTCAGGTGCCCGGGAAGAACTGTCGGGAATTAATCTGGATGACTTAGGGAGTTTAATAGAGAACCAGGGCAGTGGTAAAAAAATTTTACTGCCGGGCAGTTGGCAAGCATTGTATTCTTATGATAAACTAATATTATTCTCTGAAGAGAATTTAAAGTGTTTGCAGCAGAATGACAATTGGAAACATGAAGTTAATCTGGCGCATCTTCCCGGAGTTCTGTCTGATGATGAAACGTGGCTGTCAGAGGTTCCTTTTCCGGATCACCGTATTGCGCAGTTGTCTATTACAAAAGACCTGCCGCCCTACAGGTACCGGGAACAGATGATTTATCCGATCAGTCAGTTAAAAAGGATGGGAAACGTTTTGGAATTCCGGTACAGACAGCCGGGCGACAGGATATATCCGTTAAAAGGACCAGGGCATAAAACCCTGAAAAAGTTTCTGATAGATCGAAAGGTGCCTGTGGAAAACAGGGACAGGCTGGTGGTTGTGGCAGTGGGAAACGAAATCGTGTGGATTCCAGGTATCGCCAATGCCAGGTGGGAAACAGGGCAGACCGGTTCAGAAGATCCGGCCCGGGAGCAGGGCTGGCTGTTTATAAATATTAAATAAGGATGGTGTTTATTATGCGTGAAGATATAAAATCGGTTCTGATTACGGAAGAGCAGATTAAAAAGAGAGTGCAGGAGATGGGAGAACAGCTTTCCAAAGAGTATGAGGGAAAAAGAGTAATCATAATCTGCCTGCTGAAAGGCGCTGCATTCTTTGCCTGTGATCTGAGCAGGGCTATGTCCATACCGGTACGGATGGAATTCATGGTGGCTTCTTCCTATGGAGACGGTACTACAACTTCCGGCAGTGTGGCCGTGCGGCTGGACGTAAAGGACGATATTGCGGGCATGCATGTTTTGCTGGTTGACGATATCATTGATACGGGGCTGACGTTTGCCCGGGTCAAGACGTTACTGGAGACCAAAAAGCCGGCTTCCATTAAAACCGTCGCCATGTGCGACAAGGAAGACAGACGGCAAAATGGTCTGGAGGCAGACTATGTGGGCTTTACCATTCCGGATGAATTTGTGGTGGGCTATGGCCTGGATTATGCGGGAGACTACCGCAACCTGCCATTTATTGGTGTGCTGAAGCCTTCAGTTTATGCCCGGGCGTAACCGGTTTTCCGTTTGCCTGTTCGTGTAATTCGATTAAATTGGAAAGGAGGAAACGTTTTTGTTCAAGTTCTTTAAAAACGTTGCCTTTTATTTATTGATAGTGATTGCGGCAATCTGGGTAATGGATCATTATTCATCCGGCAATACATCTAAAACAGACATTTCTTATACAGCTTTTATGAAGCATGTGCAGCAGGATGAGGTCCGCTCCGTCACAATCAGTGAAAATTCAATTACGGGATTGTTGAAAGACGGAAAGACATTTACGACGGTTGCGCCTAATGATTCCACGCTTATTTCAACGCTGCGTTCCCGGGATGTGGAAATCAAGGCGGAACTGCCGCCCCAGACACCCTGGTGGGCAACGCTGCTGAGCACTCTTCTTCCCATGGTACTGATTGTTGGACTGTGGTTTGTGCTGATGAACCAGAGCAGCGGCGGAAGCCGGATGATGAATTTCGGTAAGAGTAATGCCCGCCGTTATGACGAAAGCAAAAACAAGATTACATTTAAAGATGTGGCCGGAGCAGATGAGGCCAAGCAGGAACTGCAGGAAGTCGTGGAGTTTTTAAAGCATCCCCAGCGGTATAATGCGCTGGGAGCTAAAATTCCCAAAGGAGTATTGCTTTACGGACCTCCGGGTACCGGCAAGACGTTGCTTGCCCGGGCTGTGGCAGGCGAAGCCGGCGTGCCGTTTTTTACGATTTCCGGTTCGGACTTTGTGGAGATGTTTGTGGGCGTCGGCGCATCCCGTGTGCGTGATCTGTTCGACCAGGCCAAAAAGAATGCTCCCTGTATCGTTTTCATTGATGAAATTGATGCGGTAGGGCGGCAGCGTGGCGCCGGTGTGGGCGGCGGCCACGATGAAAGAGAACAGACGTTGAATCAGTTGCTTGTTGAGATGGACGGCTTCGGTATCAACGAAGGCATTATCATGATTGCGGCCACGAACCGTCCGGATATTCTGGATCATGCGTTGTTGCGTCCTGGCCGTTTTGACCGTCAGATCGTAGTAGACCGCCCGGATATGCGGGGACGGGAAGCGATTCTGAACGTGCATGCTAAAGGCAAACCTATGGCTCCTGATGTTGACATGACTACTATTGCCAAGCAGACGACAGGTTTTACGGGGGCGGATCTTGCGAATCTGGTGAATGAGGCTGCGCTGCTGACTGCCCGCCGCAATGTGCCCATGATCGATATGAAGGCCATGAATGAAGCGGCAGAGAGGGTCGTGATGGGGCCGGAACGTCGCAGCCACCTGGTGAGTGAGCCGGAGAAAAAGCTGACAGCCTATCACGAAACCGGACATACCCTGATCGGACTGCTTCACAACGATGTGAGCGTGGTACATAAGGTTACGATCATACCCCGGGGCCGGGCAGGCGGCTATACCATGAGCCTTCCCAAAGAAGACAGGAATTACCAGACAAAATCGGAAATGCTGGATGAACTACAGATGCTGTTGGGCGGCCGGGTTGCGGAAGCCATTGTGCTGAAAGATATTTCAAGCGGGGCTAGCAGTGATTTGCAGAGGGCTACCGAACTGGCCCGGAAAATGGTTTGCCAGTACGGGATGAGCGACCGGCTGGGTTCCATGACGTTCGGACATCCGGAAGAAGAAGTCTTTCTGGGAAGGGATATTGCAAGAGAAAAGTACAGTAATGAAGTGGCGGCTGTTATTGACGAAGAAGTCCGCCGTCTGATGGATGAGGCCTACAAAGGCGCTGAAAAGCTTTTGCGGGAAAATATGGATAAACTGGTGCTGATTGCGGAAACTCTTATGCAGAAAGAAACGCTGGATGGGAAACAGCTGCAGGAACTCATGAGCCAGGGATATCTGACAGAAGACAAACCGGTGCTGCAGGCTACAGAACAGCCTGTCGGTGAGATGAGCTGACGGTCGGTTACAAAAGCATAGACCGGCTGTATATAAATTAACCAATATTTGCCTAATTATTGTAAAATGCGGAGGCTTTGTCATGCGTGCCAAAATTCTGGGTTTGTTGCGTGAAAGGATGCCGGAACCGGTTTCGGGAGAGGAAATTTCCGCAAAGCTGGGAGTTTCCCGCACGGCTGTCTGGAAACATATCCAGTCGTTAAAAAATACAGGCTATGATATTGAATCTGTGCCAAAGAAGGGTTATATTTTGCACAAGGCGCCGGATCTGTTGAGCCCGGAGGAAATCGTTGCGCATCTGAAAACAAAATGGGTAGGACACCATATCCATTATTTAAAAGAAGCCAGTTCCAGCAATGAAGTAGGAAAACGCCTGGCGGATCAGGGGTGCGCAGACGGTTTGGTCGTGGTTGCGGAAGAGCAGACCCGCGGTAAGGGGCGTCTTTCCCGTGGTTGGTTTTCCCCTATGGGTTATGGGGTGTGGTGCAGCGTTGTTCTGCGTCCTCCGTTCATGCCTTCGGAAGCGTCCAAATGCACCCTGCTGGCAGCGGTAGCTGTCATCAAAGCCATCAACAAGTATAAAGGCGTCAATGCGAAAATCAAATGGCCGAATGATGTACTGCTGGAAGGGAAAAAGATGGTAGGCATCCTGACGGAGATGAGCGCTGAATTCGGCAAGATTAACTACATTGTCATCGGCACGGGCATCAACACCAATGTACCCAAATCCATTATTCCCGATGAGCTGAAAGAACTGGCTATTTCCGTAGCGGATGTGGCGCAGGAACAGATTGAGCGGGTTCAGATACTGGCTGATTACCTGAAAAATATAGAAGACTTGTATGAGACTGTCTTACGGGATGGTTTTGGGCCTGTGCTAGATGAATGGCGGAAGTATTCCGATACAATCGGGCAGGCGGTTAAAGTCATTGCCCCGGATAAGACCTATTTTGGGACGGCTGTGGATATTGACGAAGAAGGCCTGCTGGTAGTCAGAAAAGAAGATGGAACGATGGAAAAGGTTATAGCAGGCGATGTTTCCATCCGCCCGGCGAAGGCCAAAGGAAAACGGTATTCCTGATTTGTAATGTGATTGAGGTTCCCTTGATTTACAGTGTCGGCTGTAGGCATGTTATATACAATTTTATAGCTGGTAAGGAGGCAACATATGTTACTGGTAATTGATGTAGGAAACACAAATACGGTGGCTGGTATTTATGATGGGAAAAGGCTGGTAGATAACTGGCGTTTTTCTTCAGATCGTTCCAAAACGGCTGATGAATTCGGCATGTTTATGAACAGCATGCTGAACTTTTCCGGATTGAAGAAGGAACAGGTAACGGACATTATTATTTCCAGCGTGGTTCCTCCGGTATTGGTTCCCCTGTGCCATATGTGTGAACGGTTTTTTAAACTCAAACCGCTGGTAGTCGGGCAGGGGCTTAAGATCGGTCTGCAGTTGCGTTATGAGAATCCCAAGGAAATCGGTGCGGACCGTATTGTGAATGCAGTGGCCGCTTATGATCGATATGCACATTTGAAAAAGCCGATGATCATTATTGATTTCGGAACAGCTACGACATTTTGCGCTCTGCTGCCTACAGGCGAATATCTGGGTGGTGCCATCTGCCCCGGTATCGGTATTTCATCGGAAGCGCTTTTCCAACGGACCGCAAAGCTGCCGCGTATTGAACTGATTCCGCCGAAGAAAGCAATTTGTGGCAATACGGTAGATGCCATGCGTTCTGGCATCATGTTTGGTTACTATGGACTGATTAAGGAAATTGTGGCCCGGATGAAAGAAGAACTGGGCGGTGACGCTTTGGTAATTGCTACCGGCGGCTTTGGCAATACCATGGCCCAGGGTACGGACTGCATTGACGAAGTGGATCAGATGCTCACTCTGGAAGGCCTGCGTCTTATTTTTGAAAAGAACAAAAAATAATCGGCAGAACTTAGTACGGACGGGGAGAGCGTCTTTCCGTCCGTATTTCTATCTTACTAAAGGGTTTTGTAACTGCTATGAAAATTGGAAACATAGAATTAGATACGCCGGTGGCCCTGGCGCCAATGGCAGGCATCAGCGACCTACCGTACCGGGTCATCTGCCGGGAATTTGGTTGCGGGCTTACAGTATCGGAAATGGTCAGCGCCAAAGGACTGTTATATAAAAATGAAAAAACATTTGCCATGCTGCAAATCGATGAAGCGGAACGCCCCACAGCCATTCAGCTTTTCGGCTCGGTTCCTGAAGAACTGGCGGAAGCGGCCAGAATTGTGGAAGCGCAGGGGGCAGATATCATCGACTTTAACATGGGATGCCCTGTGCCCAAGGTGGTCAATAACGGAGAAGGGTCCGCTTTAATGAAAGTTCCGGAACTGGCAGGTAAGATTCTGGAAGCCATGGTCAAAGCGGTCCGGGTTCCTGTGACGGTCAAGTTTCGCGCCGGCTGGGACGAGGAACACAGGAATGCGGTGGAAATCGCAAAGATTGCTGAAGCATCGGGTGTTGCAGCAGTGGCTGTCCATGGCAGGACCAGGAATCAATTTTATATGGGGAAAGCTGACTGGGAAATCATTCGCCGGGTGAAAGAGGCGGTACGGATTCCCGTGTTTGGTAACGGGGATGTCTTTACTGCGGGGGACGGGCTGCGCATGTTTAAAGAAACAAACTGTGACGGCTTAATGCTGGCCAGAGGCGCCTACGGAAATCCCTGGCTGTTTACCCAGTTGCGTGCGGCTTTGGCGGGGAAAGATATCCCGGCGGTAACTGCCGGGGAAAAACTGCAGCAGATCATACTGCACGCAACCGCTCTTGTGGATTTTAAAGGGGAGAAGGTTGCCATACGGGAGATGCGCAGCCACGCATCGGCCTATATAAAAGGGCTGCCCCGGGCCTCCGAATACAGGGAAAAGTTTCATAGGCTTGAGACATTGCGGGAAATGGTTGATCTCGTGAACTCGTATGGGAATTTTTTACAGAACGGCAGGTAAGGGGGATTCGGACAGTAAATCTGTTGGAACAACAGCAGGCGGTCATGAGTGTTTCTTAAAAATTATTGTAGTTTGATTGTTTTATTTAGCGCAATGTGATACAATACACTTTCGGAAAAATATCTTTGCAGGTATGTTTGTTTATGGATTCAGAAGAACTACGGAAATCTGGACAAAAGAAAAGCGTAATCAGTATCAGTATCGGATCTTCCAAACGTGACGCCAAAGGCAGTCTTTTTTTGGGGAACACGGAAGTCGCATTGGAACGAAAGGGTACTGATGGCGATATCAAAGAGGCCGCCCGGCTGTTGAAGGTTTATGACGGAAAAGTTGACGCAATGGGGTTAGGCGGAACGGACTTGTATCTGGTAGCCGGTAATCGCCGGTATGTTTTCGCAGAATCTGAGAAGCTGGTGAAACAGGTAAGATATACGCCGGTTCTGGATGGCAGTGGTTTGAAAAATACCCTGGAACGTATGGCGATCCGGTATCTGGCAGATACCCGTGTGGTTGATTTTACCAATAAAAATGTACTCCTGGTATGTGCGGTAGACCGCTTCGGGATGGCCGAAGCGCTGACAGAACAGAAATGCAGGGTGTTGTTTGGCGACATCATTTACGGTTTGGGCTGTAATATCCAAATCCGGAGCCTTGCGGCTTTGCGGCGCTGGGCGGCGGTGCTTGTTCCCATTATTACTAGATTGCCGGTTAAATGGATGTACCCTACGGGGAAAAAACAGGATTCCCATATAAACAGACATCCCGAGTATTTTTTAAACAGTGATATCATTGCAGGGGATTTTCTCTTTATCAAACGGTTTATGCCGTCCCGGCTTGAAGGGAAAATGATAATTACTAACACAGTAACTGAGGCAGACCGGCTGATGTTAAAAGATGCCGGTGTTAAAACGCTGGTAACAACCACGCCCTGTCTGCAGGGGCGGAGTTTTGGCACGAATGTGCTGGAAGCAGCGATCGTAGCTGTTTCCGGAAGTAAAAAGGCATTAACGCCGGAAGAATACGAAGCATTCATTAAAAAGTATAAGATTTTGCCGTCAATAGAGTATTTTCAGTAAGGAGCAGGAAAGAATGGAGAAATTTGCATTTGTGCTGCATCCCCTTTCGTTAGAGGATATGCAGATGGTTTCGCCTTTTGTCAGGTACGTGCCTGATTTCCTGCTGGAATATATATTACAAAAGAAAAAACCGTTTGAAGTATCGCATATTACCGGTGTCAGAAGCTCGTACGCAGAAGCGGAGGGCTGGTTTGTAGGCTGTCCGCTGACGGCGAAGCAGATGATGGAGCTTCCGGAAGAGTTTGTTATTGACCGGATTGTGGAAACGGGCAAAGTCGCGGAAGAACTGGGGGCAAAAATCCTCGGTCTGGGGGCATTTACATCTATTGTAGGTGATGCCGGGATAACAATAGCGGAACGTTTAAATATTGCGGTAACGTCCGGTAACAGTTATACGGTTGCGACAGCATTGGAAGGCACTCGGGAAGCAGCCCGTCTTATGGGAAAAGACCTGCGTGATGCAGAAGTAGCTATTATCGGGGCCAGCGGATCTATCGGTTCGGCCTGCACCCGTATCCTGTCCCGCGAGGTACGCCATATCAATCTTGTCGCCAGACGTATCGGTCCTTTGGAAGATTTGGCGCAGGAACTAAACGGGCACGGCCAGGCAACGTTTTCGGTAAGTTCGGATGTTAAAAGAAGCTTGCATAAAGCAGATGTGGTTATTGCGGTGACAAGCGCGGTTGATTTTATTATTGACCCCGCTGATTTGAAGTCCGGCGCGGTGGTGTGTGATGTGGCCCGTCCACGCAATGTATCCCGGAATGTATCTGCGCTTCGGAATGATGTTCTGGTGATTGAAGGCGGTGTGATTCATGTCCCCGGAAATGTGGATTTCCGATTTAACTTCGGCTTTCCGCCCCATACATGTTTTGCCTGTATGGCGGAGACCATGATACTTGCCCTGGAAGGCCGGTATGAGAATTTTACGTTGGGGAGAAAACTGAATCCGTCGCAGATTGATACAATATCTGTACTGGCCCAGAAGCACGGCTTTACATTGGCAGGGTTCCGCAATTTCGAACATGCTGTAACTCCGGAAATGATAGAAAAGATAAAAGGAAATGTGAAACTGTAAGGAACATCGGGCTGATGTACTTGTGCAGCTGCAGATGAAGGGATAACGAACTGGTCCACGGTTTCTTTCTATTTGACAAGGGTAATATAAAAATTTATAATATTAACTAACCGTTTTTACGGTATCGGTGTGAAGACCGATACTTTTAATATGGTGTAACATTGGAGGAATGATCATGACATCAAAAGAAACAATATTGACTGCCGAAGGTCTTGCGAAACTGGAAGCTGAACTGGAAGAACTTCGTACTGTCAAACGCCTGGAGAATGAAGAGCGTCTGCACGAAGCCATTGCTCACGGTGATCTCAGCGAAAACTCCGAATATGTTTCTGCAAAAGATGAACAGGCCCGCATTGAAGGCCGCATTCTGGAGCTGGAACAAATGGTCAATACGGCTAAGGTAA
>JAEEGH010005615.1_pt1 | contig 31356 bp, 25 predicted proteins | sample 9134181 | NCBI WGS metagenome assembly JAEEGH01 (sample SAMN16246544, study PRJNA631951) | gut metagenome | biome: gut microbiome; feature: rumen; material: DP-attached | host: Bos | place: Iran: Karaj | collected 2018-10
CAACCAGTTGTTACACGGACACCCGCACTGGGGTGCTTGGAGGGAAAATTGAAAAGAAAAAGTTTATTTTTTTGTATATTTCTTTTTATTAATTTTATTGCATTTACAGAATCTTCTGATATTTATATTCCTAAAGAACAAAAAAATACAAATGAATATTTTATCTTTGGAAATGAAGGCGATATTATTTACAGCATAGGTGATGGAATTGTTACAGTAGGATTTGATAATATAAAAGGTAATTATATAATTGCAGACTACAAATCTCTTGGAATAAAAGTGACATATTGTAATCTTAAGAGCATGTGTGTAAAAAAAGACCAGAAAATAAAAAAGGGCGATAAGCTCGGTACAATTGGAATAACTGGATATACAGATAAAACAGGATGTTCCATAATAATTGAAATCAATAAAGATAATTTTCTTTTTCAAAACGAGAATTAATATATAAACATAAAAAATAAATATACTTGACACCATATATAACACCACTTATAATTTTACTATGGCACAGTGGGACAAACTGTTAAGCAAAATTAAATCTCTCGATAAAGATATGCGCTTTGCAGAACTTAAAAAAGTTCTGCAAAGTTATGGGTATACAGTATCACAGCCCAAACGGGGAAGCAGTCATTATACTTTCCGAAAGGCTGGATGCAATCCTATTACCATTCCAAATCATGAACCTATAAAAGTCGTCTATGTACGAATGGTAAAAGAAATAGTAGAAGCTGAAGAGGCAAACAAGAAAAAGGAGGACTGATATGAGAACATTTGAAGAATACATGAAATTACCTTATAAATTGGAAATAATTCCAGATACAGAAGAATCAGGATTTGTCGCTTCATATCCGGAACTTCCAGGTTGTATTACTTGCGGAGAAACAATTGCCAATGCAGTTGCAAATGCAGAAGATGCAAAAAAAGAATGGCTTTATGCAGCAATTGAAGATGGAATCGAAATAGCTGAACCAGAAACCGCAGATTCCTATTCTGGTCAATTCAAGCTTCGTCTTCCAAAGACTTTGCACAAAACTCTCGCTGAAGATTCAAAAAAAGAAGGCGTAAGTATGAATCAATATTGCGTATATCTTCTTGCTAAAAATTCTGAGAAAGAACATGTTGCCTTAGCAAAAAAACAAATGGAAACATACTATGACAACATTTGACCGACTTATGCAAGATCCAAAATTCAGGGATGATTTTGAAAAAGGATATACAGAGTTTTTAATCTCCGAATTCATGATTGAAAAAATGGAAGAAGAAAATATCTCCGTAAGGGAATTGGCAAAAGAAGCAAATGTTTCTCCAACTACTATCCAGAACTTACGCAGCGGGAATGCAGAAAGTGTCAAATATAAAACACTTTCAAATATAATGCAAAAACTAGGATATGCATTACAGCCTGTAAAAATGGCAACATTGTAAAAAATATCGCCTAACAAAGCTTACGACCTTCAGTCGTTTGCATGAGTGGAAATTATTTAAATCGTCGCTCACGCGACTTGCGCATCGTAGCCGCCAGGCAGTCAAGCTGCCTGCTGTACAACCAGTTGTTATGTGGACGCCCGCACTGGGGCGCGGAGGTGTAAAAATGAAAAGATTTATTTTAATTTGTTTATTGGTCTTAGCTACTTGTTCTGTGTTTGCAAAACCAAAAAAAAATAAACTCCAAGTTTCATATAATGAAAGTGGAACTCCAATATCAAAAGATAATCTATTTATTGTTAATTATGCTGCTATTGGAGGAGATGTATTTGTAAAAAATGCATCTGATGCAGCTATTAAAGTTTATTCTTCAAAAGATAATAATTGGAATGATTTAGGTAATGTAAAAATTGGAAATAGTTTTTATATTCCACAAAGTAAAAATCCTGATATCAAGTATATATGTCTTGAATATCTTGGCACAAATTCCACTCCTTTTACTATAACATTTGATAAAAGTTTTTTGTCAACTTATGTTATTCTTGGTTGTCCTGCACCTGCATGGTCTGGTGATTCGTATGAAAAAATATCAAAAACCATAATAAATGAAAGTTTAACTAATCCAGATGCCAATTTTATAATACAATCACTCGAAACTGGGACTCCTAACTCAGCAGGTGGTGTCGATATAAACATCAAATTCTGGAATTTATCAGAAAAAATAATAAAATATGTTTATTTTACAGTTGAAGCATATAATAGGGTTGATGATATTGCTGTCTCTACAATCAATGGAGAATCTATCGCAATCGTTAAAGTGATAGATTTTATTGAAAAAAATCATTCTTACAATGCTAGTTGGGAAAATGTTTGGTATAATAATTCAATCTCTTACTTTAAAATAAAAAATATAAAAATTATCTATAAAGATAACACTGAAAGTATTATTCCCGAAAAAAGTATTCCTAGTATTACAGGTATTAATCCTATTAGCTGTAAATTATTCGAAAACGATTCTTTCTCAATTATTAGTTCTTATGATGAAGGAAGAGTTTATTTTTATGTAATTTCTGATTCAACTTTTGAAATGTTCAATATACATTTTGAAACAACTCCTAAAACTCTTTATTCTAAACTTGAAAAAAATATAGACATAGAATTTAAGGATTTGACAAAAAAAGACTCCATTTTGAACGGTAAGGCAATCCAAGCAATTCATCCAAACTATAAGAATGGATTATTATATGAACTATTATCATTTACAATTTCATATAAGAAAATTGGTGAAAATGAAACTGTAATTAATATTTCTGATGAAAAAATACTAAATAAAATCAAAAATTATTCTTTTGTTATAGAATCTTTAGGACTTAGATAAAAATTCACATAGCAAAGGTCCGTAACCGACAAACCAGTCGGGCCCGCTGCGGCAAACCAGTTGTTATGGAAACAGGCACACTGGCCTGCTTTCGCAAGGAGTAAAAATATGGAATCAAAAAGAATCGGTGATAGATTGGCAAAAACTGATGTAGTTCTAAAATTATAGTATTGAACTTTAGAGTTTACGTGAAGAAGCGGTAGTACGCGGCTTAACGCCGCTTAGAAACTATCTGTTTGACATATACACGTCATCCAGATATAATTTATTTATGATAAAGAGTTTTGCGGATAAAGAAACAGAACTTATCTACAATCAGAAGTTTTCAAAGAAACTTCCGAATACAATTCAGAAAGTTGCTTTACGCAAACTGATGATGATAGATAATGCCAAGTGTCTGGAAGATTTACGAGTTCCACCAAGCAATCATCTTGAGCAGCTTGTCGGGGACAAAAAAGGTCAGCACTCTATCCGTATAAATGACCAGTGGCGTGTCTGCTTTACAGAAAAGGACGGACATTATTACGATGTAGAGATTGTGGATTACCACTAGGAATGTAAAAGAAATCACATCCATGTAATTTCTTTTACTGCAGTTTTACAACTTGTAAAACTGCTATTTCGCACATCCATGTGCGACCACTAACGTGGAGTTTAATAGGAGAAAACTATGTCTGATTTTATCGAAACACCAACAATTGGAGAAATCCTCAGCGAAGAATTCCTTATTCCTCTCGGAATTTCTGCATATAAACTTGCGCAGGAAATAAATGTTCCGACTTCCCGCATTCAGGATATTCTTCATAACCGCAGAAAAATAACTGTAGATACGTCATTGAGACTTGCAAAATTTTTTGGATTATCTGACGGTTATTTTATGTCTTTACAGGATGATATCGATATCAGAAATGCGAAGATTGAACTTGCACCACAGTTAGAAGAAATTAAAACTTATACATATGCATAAAAAATTGTCATAACAAAGGTCCGTGATCGACAGCGGGTCGAGCCCGCTGCGGTACAACCAGTTGTTATGTGGACGCCCGCACTGGGGCGCTTGATGGAGAAGATATGAAAAAAGTATTTTTAATCTTAATTTATGTTCTTTTAGTATTTAATGTTTATAGTAATGAAACCCCAAGAAGTGGTGGAAAGCTATATATTACGACAGCAACAAATGATTTACCACTTTCGATTCTTAATTCAGATGACTTTTCCCAAAGACATAATATAGATTTTAAAATTAATGATTTTTATCAAAATTATAATGTAAAAGGACATGTTCATATTGAATTATATGCAATTTCTGAAAATGAAAAAAAACTCCTTGAAACTCATAGAGGATATTTAAACCAAACTTATTATACTACAAGTGAAAATCTAATTTTTGATCCGGTGGCAATTTCCTATAGCCATCCAGATTATGGAAAAGTTCGAGTATTAACTTTTTCAGCAGTTGCAAAGAATATTCCAGATACAGGAGAAGAGGCTTCTTATGATGAAATATTCTTTAAAGTAGATTCTGCTTTTTCAAGAAAATGTGGTATTGATTTCTCAACATTTTTAGAAGGAAAAACTGTTAGAGCATCTTTTGATTGTACGGCATATACATCCAAATATTTACAAGAAGAAGACAAAATCCAAATTAAGCAAAATGATGAGTTTGTTGTAAAAAAGGATTCAGTTTATATTTTTAATAATAATTCACATAAAGAACCATTTCATTTATTAGTGGATAAAAATAATAATGAAATTTATATTCAAAGTGTTTGTGTAGAAGAAATTCTTACTGAAAATGATTTTGCTCGAATTAGCAATACAGAAGTTATTACAGAAACAAAAACACTTTCAGAAAATAGTAATGATGAAATTCAAAATTCATTATTAATTATTAGAGATAAATATATTGATGAAAATTCAAAAGTTATTCCTCTTTTTTCAAATATGGGACAATACTGGGGTAATATAGTAATAAATGAATTAGCAATAAGTAATAATCAATGTAAAATTAAATTTACAAGATCAACAGGTTTACTTTATGTTACAATGGAACCATATGTAGAAGAAAAAGAATTTGTCTTTGATATTGAATCACATATAGATTTATTTAATAAACTTTTAAATTACTTATATGGAGCATAATCAATAATCACATAACACATATAAGGCCCCAGCTTGTCAATAAGAATCCTCAAAAAAAATAATCACTTAAGGCTGTCTTTTAAGGCAGTCTTCTTTTTTTGAGAAAACCAGAGTTTCCGTTCAAAATAAAAAAGCAAAGCCTGAATCGCAATTCAGAAAAAGATTCCAGGAAAAGCGTCCTGAATCAAACACATATAGTCGGTCACGGCAAATCTGAAAAAACAGATTTCCGGCACGAAGAATTTCACCGGTACCCGTGCCAGGCCTGAAGCAAAAATAAGATGGTCATCATACGATGCCGATAGTTATATGGGCAGGTCAAGGCAGGGACAGTCCGCTTATTTATTTTCAACAAAAACAAAAATATAAAAAGGCGCAGTGGCAGCGTCTATTCAAAGCTCAAGAAGTCACGGCATCCGGAACAGAAAGAATGACGGGCGGTCTAAGCCACATATAATATTCATTTTTCAAAAGTCCCGCCGTATACGCTTCAGTTATGCGAGATGCTCGCCGCCACTGTCCTTATTTTCAATTTTCTTATCCCCGTAAAACTTATCGGGATTAAAAGCTTCTTTCCGCTTGAGCATGTAATAAACAGTGCGTCCAAGTTTCTGTGCAATGATGCTCATGGCTTTTGCTTTGCCATACCGCTGCACAAGCTTATCATGCCATCTCTGGCCGCGCTCATTATTGCGGAGAAAGAGAACCGCTCCTTCTGAAAACGCCCATTTCAGATGTACGTTTCCGATTTTATTATGACCGCCTTTCTCTTTCTTGCCGGCAGATTCATGGGAACACTTTACAAGCCGGCAGTAAGAGATAAACTTCCCTACATCAGAAAAACGATGGATGTCATCTATCTCGTAAAGAATCGTGAGAGAAAGAATAAAGCCGAGACCCGGAACTGAATTGATAATGCTGTACGAAACAGGATCCTGCACTTCCATGCTGTCCTCAATCTGAAACTCAAGTTTTGTGATTATGTCGTGGTAAGCCTGGAACATGGCAAGATCCGCATTCACCATTTTTAAGGTTGCAGGATCAGTGAACTTCTGAGGAATCGTATTTCTGTAAACTTCACTTCTCATTCTGGAAGATGTCAGAGGTTCGTTTATATTGTACTGATGATTTGTATTTTGAAGATGAACGGAAAGTTCGGCACGCTGCCGTACAAAAAAAAGTCTGCGACGCAATAAATCACGAACAGCCCGTTTCTCTTTTGGATAAGCATAGGCAATCGGGAACATACCTCCGCGAAGCAGGTTTGAAATTTTTTCTGAATCGATTTTATCGCTTTTTGTTTTTCCGCCGTGGATTGACTTCATGTAATAGGCATGCCCAAGTGCAAAATCAATTCCGTTTTCTGCACAAAAGTCTGCAACCCAGTACCAGGTGAAGATGCATTCAACGCCAACAACAATGTCCTTTCCAAAAGTGTTTGTCACAAGCTCAAGATTATCTCTGGAACATTCCATATTTTTGTGAAATACAGTTTCTCCGATGTTGTTGATGACACAGATGTACATCGTTCTTGCGTGAAGGTCGATACCAATGTAAAATTGATGTTGGTTCTTATAGAATCTCATTAAGGTTCCCTCTTTAGATCAATTAGGATATCGTGCCCTGATGGGCTTATCTATCTTAGCATGATAAACCTGGGGCCTTAATGATTTTCAAAGGTTCGTAGCCGACAAACCGGTCCACCCCGCTGCGGTACAACCAGTTGTTATGCTCACAGCCCACTGGGCTGGTGAAAAAGGAAGTAAAAATGAAATCAATAAGAAAAAAAGCATTAATTGCAAGCATTATAGAGTTTTTCGTCTTTTCGTTTGTCGGCTTTTCACTGGTGCTCATGCTTTTTCATGCTGGAATTTTTGCATTTCCTGTAATTGCATTCATGTGGACTTTCTGGGGATTCAATGTACTGACATTTTTTATCGGAATCAAAATAAAATTGCGGTACAGGCTTTCTTTTGCGGTCCTGAACTTTCTTGTGATATCGCTACTCCTTGCTTATTTGATAAATTCTACTGAGTCAATCAAAAACAACACGGTTCAAATCGTTTCCATAGCAGTTTCCATTGTTGTCGCGCTTTTGTATTTGCTTGTATCAATACTTTTTGTAAAGCACTATTGGAATCCGGCGAAAAATGAAGTTTTACGTCTTTTTGGAAAAAATCCCCCTGAGCCGACACTTGATGACTGCAAAACAAAATATCCCTTATTGCTTGTTCACGGAACGGGATTTCGTGACAGAAAACTTTTCAATTATTGGGGGCTTATCCCCGACTTTCTTGAAGAGCATGGTGCCGCCATATTCTACAGTAAGCATGACGCCTGGGCGAATATTGAAGATGCGGCAAACCAAATTGTGATTGCTCTGAAAGAGGCTCTTGAAAAAACAGGCTCTGAAAAAGTTAATGTAATAGCCCATTCTAAAGGCGGAATAGATGTACGGTATGCAATAGCAAAACTTGGAGTTTCAGATAAAATAGCTTCTCTTACGATGATAAGCTCTCCAAATCATGGTTTAAAAACGATGGACTCGCTCTACTCAATTTTTGGGAAAAGATTTTTTAAATTCTGTGCTTTTTTCGTAAATATCTGGTTTAGGATTCTTGGAGACAAAAAGCCAGATTTCTTTGAGACAAGCCAGCAGTTCAGGGCTTCTTTTATGGAAAATTTCAATAAGGAAATTATTGACTTCCCTGCCATTATGTATCAGTCATTTGCTGGAAAAATGAAAAACCCGTTCAGTGATATTTTTATGTGGTTCTTGAATCTTATAATCAACTTTTCTGACGGAGCGAACGATGGGCTTGTATCGGTGGACTCTGCGAAATGGGGAAAATTCCGTGGTACAATTGAAGGACGGAGGTTTTTCGGGATTTCTCATCCGCATGAAGTTGACGGTTATCGCACAAATCCTAGATTAAAAGAAATTGAAAGTCTTCCAAGTGGTTCAAAAACTATTAGAGATTTTTATATAAATTTAGTTCGTGAATTAAAAGACACGGGATTTTAATAAACAAGGCATAGCAAAGGTTCAAATCCGACAAACCGGTCAAGCCGGTTTGCGGTACAACCAGTTGTTATGTGGACGCCCGCACTGGAGCGCTTTGTAAGGAAGGAAAAATGAACGCATTAATAATTAATTGTAGTCCTGTAAAAAATGGTGCAACTGCAGAAATTGTAAAAATCGCTGAAGAGTGTATTAAAGAAAAATATGACACAACAGCAGTCTGCATTGATGATTACAAGTTTAATTTCTGCAAAGGCTGCAGAACCTGCCACACGACTGCAAAATGCGTTCAGCATGATGATTTTGATTTATTAATCAATGAATTTGAAAAGGCAGATATAATAATCAGTGTATCGCCATCATACTGGGCAGATGTTCCCGGTCAATTCAAGGCTTTCATCGACCGCTGTACTCCATGGTGCAATACTCATGAACCACATGCAAGTCTTTCAAAAGGGAAAAAAGGTTATTCCATAGTTTTACGAACAGGTCCAAATATGAAAGAGTGCGAAAGATTGATATCAACAATCGAACATTTTTATGGTCATATGGAAATTGAGTGCGCCGGAAGAATCGGTTTCTGTTCAATTGAATATAAAGAAGCAGTTAATGGCATAAAGAACGAAATTGTTGAATTCTGTAAGGGAATATAATAGAAATATTTTGTACTTGCTTAAGAAGCACTAGAACGCGAGTTTGAGCCTCTTAGGAATTCAATTAAGAAATCAAATACAACAGAAAAACCTATGAATCTTAATAATGTACTAAAATATTTATCAGAAGAAAAACTTGAATACATAAAAAATTGGTATATTCTTTAGATAAGGAATATAATTCTTCATAAGAACTATATATGTCATAGCATAGGTTACGACCTTCGCTCGTTTGCATGAGTATTTATAATGTTAAAATAATTTGAATAATTCTAACTTCATGTTATAATTTGAATAACGAATAGGAGATTGGATATGAAAAAAATTTTAAAAATGTTATTTATCTCATTTTTCACTTTGGGATTATTAGCATGTTCAAATGATGCAGGTGGCGGAAATAATCAGGATTCTCCTGATAATCCGGGAGATGTTGAAAATCCTGTTGAGCCAGAAACTCCAGAACATAAATATATATCAATAAGATTAGGAAAAACCTGTGAAACAAAGGAAGAAATTTCATCATACGAAAGTTTCGATTATATTTGTGATGATGAATTTGAAGACAAGAATGCCGGAATTGCGAAGGGTTCTTATTACGGATTGCAATTAGTGAGCATAAATTATTCTTCTGATTATTTTACACTTTCGGTAGAAGGAAATTTAAGTTCACAAACTGTTATATCAAAAGAATGGGTTAATGCTCCCTCTTATGGTTCATTTTATCCATTATATATTGCAGATGACGAAACTGCTGAATCGATAAAAATAACTGCGACAGATATTTACGATGAAACCATAAAGGGCTCAATAACTTTTGAAATATGTGAAAAGTTCAATCATGAGGATATTTCAACGACTCTAACCTTTGATAAGAAGACATTTCTAACGACCGATGATGTTCTTTTTATAAGAGACACGATAAGTAACAATAAAGAATCTGATTATAATCTTGATTTTAGTAATTGTAGATTTGAATTTGACAAAGTCCCTGGTTCCGCTTTTTGTACAATAAGTTCTTCGAGATCTTACAACTGGGATTCTATTATAGAACGCGATGGAAGTGCAGATAAAGTATTAGAAGAAGATGGCGCTCTTGTAAATATAAAAAGTATTACTCTTCCTGACACTATAAAAGAAATTGGAAGTCATGCTTTTGCATATTGTTATAACATGAAGCTGAAAAAATTACCGGTTTCTTTACAGACAATTAACTGGGATGCTTTTTTATATTGTAAAGCAATTACTGTAAATAAAGTCCCTGATTCTGTTACTAGATTAGGTCAATCTGCATTCGCACGTTGTGATGGTATTACTGCAGTTGAACTGCCAAAGGAACTTACAATATTTGATATTTCTACATTTGATGATTGTAAAAATATCAGCGAAATTGAAATTCCTGCAACAGTGACAACAGTTCGTTCCAGCAATGGAGCTACATATTTTGACTTTAATGTAAATGCGGGAAATGAAAACTATAAATCGGCCGGTGGTATACTTTATTCAAAAGATGGAAAAACATTATATAAAATCCCTGTTTCTAAAGTTGGATACTCTTATTCAATTCCAGCGACGGTAACTGCGATTTCCAGTAATGCTCTTGCCAACCTTGATAAACTAAACACACTCTATATTCCTTCCTCTGTAATAACAATGGAACGTTATGCCATAGTTAATTGCAGCAACTTAAAAACAATAAATATTGATTTTTCAGAAAAGCCGGCCGGTTGGGATGACAACTGGCTATGGTGGTCAACTGGAAAAACAATTAATTTTACCGGAACAACAAATGAAAATTCCGGCAGTTTTGAAAACAGCGGCTCATTGAATGGAACTTACACAATAAAGAATAATACTTCAGGGCAATTAAAATTCTCAAATGGCACAATGGAATTTATTTATACAGGAATGACAAGAAATACATACTCGTATGAAGTAAGTGGTTCAATTTTGTCTGTAACATGGGAAACAGCACAAGGTACTTTTGTAGGACAGTTTGATATAGAAGAAACAGAAACGGGCTATAAATTCTTAAAAAAAGATGATATTGCACTCTCTTGGATTGGTACATGGACACATGCTGCTTCAACAGATGAAATTGAAATATATAAATAAATAGCCTGACATCTGCCGTATGGCGGATATCGGGTCAAGCCCGCCACCGTTTAAGCAGTTGTTCTGTGCAGGTCCGCTACTTGCGGTGCAAGTGGTAAAAAATTGATTGGAAAAATAATTTCAATTGTCGCTTCACTAATCGTTACAGCTATAGTGATTCATAATGCACATGGGAGGATTAGCAGAAACCGATACTGGAAAATAGAAATCAGTATGCTTGCAAGTTTACAATGAATTTTTCTCAAAAACATGATATAATCCTCTCGGAGGTGTATTATGTCATACGAAATGGTAATTGAACAGGTAAAAACTCTGCCAGAGCAATTGTTGACATCGGTTTCCGCATTTATAAAGCTGCTGGAAGCTGAGCAATCTGAAACATACGTGATAAAAACTGCCTCAAAGACAAAAAAGGATTTCCTTGATCTTGCAGGAAAGATTCATCTTGACAGCGATTCTGTAACTGAACTCCGTGAGGCAAGTTTATTATGATTCTTGCAGATACAAATATAATCATTAATTTCTGGGATAAACCGACAGAAAACGCAAAGAAAGTCTTTGAGGAAAATGAAATTGCAACATGTGGAGTTATAAAGACAGAACTGCTTCGTGGCAGCAATTCTGACAACCAGTTTTTACAAATGGAAAAAGCCTTAAATGATTTAACATACCTTTCGTTTTCTGAAAAAGACTGGATTTCACTTTCAAAACAATTCATAACCTTAAAGAAAAATGGGCTCGCAGTGCCCTTTCAAGATGCGATAATTGCATATCTTGCCATAAAATATAATTGTGAAGTTTGGACAAATGACAAACACTTCAAATTAATGCAGGTTGTTTTGCCAGAATTAAAATTATTCTCAGTTTAAGTGTAAAAGATATCACATAACAAAGTTTACGATGGTGGAAGAATCTTCTTCAATACCGAGTTCCTAAAATTTGTTGTATATTTCATTTTGCCAACTCACTAGGCGACAACTATATTGGCACAGAGGGAAACCCGCCAGTTTTACAAAACCAGGAGATTTGTATGAATTATTTATATACTAGGACGACTGGCATTGCTGACTGATTCCTGGCTTGCCTACAGGCATACTATACTTGCAAATTCGGTTTTATCAGTTATATCCCCTTCCATCCGCTGCAAAAAAAGCCCCGGAAAACGCACTTTCTACTGCACTTTCCGGGGCTCGTTTTTTAATCTTTCAGCTGGTCATAATAGCCGGGACGGCCGAAGAGTATGCATTCTACCTTTCCGTCGGGACACCATATGCCTATCTGTTTTGACTCACTGGCCCAGGCATCTCCGTCTTCCTCTTCAACAAAATCGTCAGCGAGAGTCAGCAGCGTCTGAAGATTAAAACCAGAGCAGTCTTTGCCGTCGACGGTAAGTTTTACATCTTCATCTGCATAGATTTCTATGCATTCGAATTTGCCGTTTTTGTCATAATCCACCCGGCAAAAATCATAGTAATCGTTATTTTCGTCAGGCGGCACAGGATCATAATCGTCACTCTCGATATATTTTGTAAAATCTGACAGAGGGCGGCCTGACATTTCGGAGAATCTTCGGCATACATCCATAAGAAAATCCTTGTTGGACTGAGATAACTCCTTGTTTTCACTGCTTTTTTCAGGTTTTCCTAAAGTTCTATGTACTCTGGCTGAATCAGCCCCGAAATGAATATCATTTACCCCTCTTAAAGGAATTACATTAAGCTCTACCATTTATTATCCCCCTTCGTTCAAGTTCAGCTTCATAAACTATTTTTTCATCAATCGCTTTTTGATACCTGTCACCAAACTTACGGGTAATATTTTTAATATCCATAAGTTCAGCGTCAAAAAATCTGCCTTCAGCAATAAGCTTGGCCTGCCAGCGCCTGTAGCGCTGAGCCCGTACTGAACGGCCATAACTGCCGGTAAATTTATGATCTTCCTTACCCATAATTATACACGGCCCTTTCCACCTTGTTAATGGGAAAACACTGTCCGCCGGCATGTGATGAATTTCATACCGTTTCTCGCCGCTCCTCACGCTGTGATTTAAAAACACATATTTAAAGAAAAAAAAATTGCGCAATTTTTTCTGAGGTATATAATGGAAATAATTGATAAAATGGAGATTTGCTAAAATGGCCAAAAAGCAGTTATTTCAAAAGGTCGGCAATACAAAAATCATTCCCATCTCGTTTAAAATCGTTGCGATTTTTACGGTCCTTTTACTCTTATCCAACTTTGCAACAAACTTTGTAAACCTCGTACTCAGCCAGCGCCAGATTATCTGGTTGAATAACGAAATCATGGTTGCCCAGCTCAAAGATTTATACACAACCGCATCCAACCAGTATCAGATTTATCAGTTCAACTCGGACAGAAATGCCTGCATCAAGGCAATTGAACACACAGGAAGCCGAAGTTTTGAACTTAAGAACAGCCTCGCTCTCGCAGTTACCCGCGAAGGTGAATATCTGTTTTCTGTGTGCGCCGACGGAACTGAGTTTGACGAAGAATATATAAACCAGGCAAAAATCTCCGAAATGGAAGCGTGGGAAAAAACTCAGGAAGACTCGGGCGAACAGGCTCACGATTCTGATAAAGAGCATTTTTCTGACTACAGTTTTCCGGACAAAGCAGCCCTTGCCAAAATGAACGCAGATTATGAACTTGGTCTGACAGATGGTTCAATTTCTTTTTCAAATGACCATGGAACTTACTTTGGCGTTTACAAATACCAGGAAGACTGGGGCTGTTATTTAATTCGGGCTGAGCTTCGCGCAGAAACTACAAAGTCGGCCTTCATCGTTTTCGGATTTATTTCCATTATCATCCTGCTTTTGACCGGCGGCTTTCTGTGGGTCGGCGTCGTGTTGTTCGGCAAGATTCTTGCAAGCGTAAAAAAGATTACAGGCAGTCTCTACGAAATGCAGCAGAACCAGAAACTTACCACAATAGATTTGTCTTCTTCTCCCAACGATGATATTACCTATCTTGCGGCAAGTTTTAATGAATTGTCATCGACCATCGGCACACTCCTCGGAATCTTTCAGAAATTCGTTTCCAAGGACGTTGTTGCAAAAGCCTATAATGAACACGAAATCCGCCTTGAAGGAAAGCAGCGTGAACTTACAATGCTCTTTTCCGACATCAAGAGTTTTACCTACCGCACAGAAACTCTCGGAAACGACATTATCGATTTATTGAATGTCCACTACGACCGTGTAATTCATGCGGTGCACGAAAATAACGGTGTAATCGGTTCGATTATTGGTGACGCAATTCTTGCAATTTACGGTACCGACAATAAAAAAGAAAAATCACTCTGTTCCCTCGATGCTGCCTGGCAGATTACCCGCCTTACAGCCGATCTCCGAAAAAAGATGATTGTCCGCCGCGACGAAATCTTAAAAAAGCGTCCGCTTACCGAAGACGAAGACCGCGTATTCAAGGCGGTGCTGATTGACGTCGGTGTCGGAATCGACGGCGGAAATGTATTCTACGGAAATATCGGTTCAAACGAGCATATGACAAACACCGTAATCGGCGACAACGTAAACTCCGCAAGCCGTCTCGAAGGTTTGACACGTATTTACCACCTGCCGGTTATCGTTTCTCAATACATCCGGGATGAAGTTCTTAAACTTACCGGCAAATATAAATTCTATGAAATTGATACAGTTCAGGTAAAAGGAAAAACTGAAGGCAAAAAGATTTACTATCCTCTGGACACAACTGAAATGGAAGAGGGCATTGAAGAAAAACTCGACCTGTTTGAAGAAGGACTTGCTGCCTACTACGAAGGCGACTGGAGCAGCGCGCGAAAGAGTTTTACTAAATGCGGCCTCGAAATGACAGAAGTCTTTAAAGAAAGAATGGGACGCTCAAGTGCCCCTGCTGACTGGAGTGGAATATGGACAATGAGCACAAAATAGCCGAAAGACAAAGTTTAACCCATAAAGAAGTTCAATACTTTCTGAAAGATGAATTAAAACCTCTCGAATATTCAAAACAGTCTTCCTACAATCTGACTGAAGAATACGAGAAGACCGGAAAAAATAAAAACAAGGGTGTAATCTATCTTTTGACAGCAACCTTTATCGGCGTTCTTTTGCTGACAGGCGCCCTCGCATTCTTTATCGTGTCAGGCAACAGAAAGATAAAAATCAACATCAACACCTTCGGTGACTTGAATTTACAGTCTCTTTTAAATACAGCCGGACGGGTTCAAAGTAAGTACCAGGCTGCAATCAATGAAAAAGAAGAACTGATGGCTATGCGCGACAACGAACTTGCTGAAGCAAGGCAAAAACGCGAAAACGAACTTTTTACACTTTCTTCGCTTTCCAAAGTTGCAAGCGAAGCTTCCCTCAAGGCGCGCCGTGACAAAATACAGAAAGATTATGAAACAAGCGTTTCTGATATTCAAAAAAAATATAAAGAAAAAATCGATCGTGCAAACGAAGAAATCAATACTTTAAGTGATCAGGTGTCTTCTTACGACGGAGAGCAGTTGACACAGGCCCGCGAGCAGGAAGCAATTCTGGACAGTCAGAAGCAGTTGAATGATTTGCAGTTAAAATCGGTCGAAAAGCGCTACCAGACTCAGATTACTGACTTAAAGGCAAAAATGGCCAGCCAGCAGAAGCGTGCAGTCGAACAGCAGCGTGCGGCAGTTGAAGAAGTCAGAAAAACCTATCAGGCAAAAATAGATTTGCTGGACCCGGATGCCCGTTCCCAGTCGAGTGCACAGGATAAAATCATTCTTGATACAGGTATTCCAAAATGGGCAAAATCAACGGCCGCCATTGAATTTAAGGAGCGCTTTGACGGAAGCAGGTATACAGACGGGTTTAAATCTCCTTCTGAGAACTTTAAAAATTCAATTGCAAATGCAGAAAAGACCTTTGACGACTTGAATACAGTTGCCAACCGCTTTTATACAATTCCGCTAGAAAACACAATCCGCCACTACGTGCCTGCTATCCAGCGCCTTGCCTACCAGCTTGCCGAAGAAATGGCAGACGGTCAGAAGGCCATGCAGGGCGAACTCGATACACTCAACAAAAATCTTGAAGAAAAAAACAGGGAGCTTTCGGATTACGCTGTTTTCTTTGAAGCAATCTGTAACGAAGATAAATCAAATCCTTCTCATGGAGCCGTAATTTCTGCAGCAAACCGCCAGAAGATTCCTTTGTACATGACACAGGCCGGAAAAGCAGCCTTTGCCGAACAGACAAGTCTTCCGGGGCAGATACGCGCCGGCCGCAAGGTAATCTGCGACGTTAATCTTGTAAAGGAAGGCTCATTGTTTTATGCCGTTCCTCTGGACAGTAAAAAAGCTAATTCAATCGAAAACGGACAAAAAGTGTATATAGTTATACCTAAGGACAATAAATAATAAAGAGGTGTCCAATGTGGTACTATGACTTTATAATTCCAGATTTTCTGGTTCTCTTCGTCTTTGCGGGATTCTATTTATCCAAACGTAGAATTTCAATCAGACTGACCAGATCTTTTCTGGCACTTTTGTCCATCGAAATTGTAGTCCTGACTCTTGATTTACTGGGCAGCCTTTCTACAGAGGACTTTGTTCATTGTCCTCAGATTCTGACTGTAACAGCCAATGTCTTGTACTTCTGTTTTTATACACTGCGTACACTGCTCTTTTTTATATGTACCTGTTATATTGTAAAAATCCGGTTCAGGCGTATCGTTCCCCTGGTTGTCGTTTCCGGTCTGGTCTTTGTTTTTTCGGAGCTTGTCAGCCTTTCAAACTTCTTTTATCCGGTTTTATTTTCAATTACAGACGGAAAGTATGTTAACGGCAGTTATTATGATCTGATTTACATAAGCTCCTGTTACTTTTTGCTGGCTTCCTTTCTTGTTACAGTTATTTACAGAAAAAATCTGACCCGGAAAGGTTTTTATTCAGTTTTGATTTTTAATTTGATTCTCCTTACAGGTTATACTTTCAGAATCCTTTTCAAAAACCTCCTTATTATGGATCTTTTCTGTACTACGACCCTTCTGATTATTTATCTTTCCTTTGAAAATCCTGACCTTTTTATTGAAGAAAAAACGGGGCTTTTTAACCGCCGTGCATTCTCTGTTTATGTAGAAGAGATAAGTTCAGTAAAATCATCAGTACTCATGGGATTTACCATTCATAATTACGGCGAGCTGAGGGAAACTTACGGCCGTGTCCAGATGGATAAAGGTCTTTATATAATCGGTCAGTACATGATGAAGGAATTCAATGCTCTTTCTTCCTTTTATCTTGGCGACGGAAAATTTGCCTTTGCCGGAAAATCGGTTTCTCTGGATCCCGTTTATCTTCATGAAAAGCTTAACAGACGTTTTGCCCGGGTCTGGCGCGACGGAGATGACACGGAACTCTATCTTGAAATCGGATTTGCGGCTGTTAACGTAAAACTTGATTCTGTAAGCCCGTTAAAATTAATAAACAGTCTTGCTTCTTCCCTCAATGCAATAGAAAAAACTGCCGGTTCCTTTACCCTGATTGATGAAAAGAAAATTGCAGAAGGAGAGCACACTCAGGTAGTAAAGCGTGCGGTAGAAAAAGCCGTAGAAAACAATACGGTCGAACTTTTCCTTCAGCCGCTCATCGATGCCCGAAGCGAAAAACTGATTGGGGCGGAAGCCCTGGCCCGTATCCGTGACGACGACGGAAAAATTGTTCCTCCGGGTGAATTTATTAAAATTGCAGAAAAGAACGGCCGGATCAATATGCTTGGCGAGCAGATTTTTGAGAAGACCTGTAAATTCATAAAAGACAATAATATTCAGGAAAAAGGACTTTCCTGGATAAACGTAAACCTTTCGCCGATTCAGTTACTGCGCAGGGATTTAAATGAGCGTTTCTCTTCAATTATCAGAAAATACGATGTTGACGCGAGCTTAATTCACCTCGAAGTGACCGAGGAAGCGATGATTGACCCGAGTCTCCTTGAAAATCAGATGAGTGTTATGGGTGCATCGGGATTTCAGTTTTCGCTCGACGATTTCGGCTCGGGCTTTTCTAACTTTACGCGGTTAAAAAGCTGTCCGTTCAAGAATGTAAAATTCGATATGTCTATTGTCTGGGATTACATTAAAAACCAGGATAAAATTCTTCCTGCCCTTGTAAAAACCTTTAAGGAAATGAATTTTACCGTAACTGCTGAAGGCGTGGAGACAAGAGAAACAGTAGATTCCCTTAAGGCTGTCGGCTGCGATTATCTTCAGGGGTATTATTTTTCAAAACCGGTTCCATGTGAAGAATTTCTGGAATTCATGAAGCAGAAAACAACCGCCCCCCTCTGATAATGCGGTACTTGTAATAATTTTTTATATTGCAAAAGAGTGTTGAATTATAAAAATATAAAGGGTAAAATGGAAATATTCTGTTCCTTATTGGGACATATGAGGTATTGCTATGGAAATTTCCGATATTCACTTTACTCCTGCGGTAACTCCTGTACGCATTGGTATCGATGTTGGTTCAACCACTGTAAAAGTTGTTTGTCTCGACGAAAATGATAAAATGCTGTACGGCGATTACCAGAGACACCGAGCTGATATCCGAAATACAATTATAACTGTTGTAACTAAAGCCCTTAACGAAATTGAAAAACAGCTTCCGGAAGGAAGTTCCCGCACCGTATCTGTAAAGGTTACCGGTTCCGGCGGTTTGTCTGTTTCACAGTGGCTTAACATTCCTTTTATTCAGGAAGTTGTTGCGGCAACTACTGCCGTTAAAAAAATCATCCCGCAGACTGATGTTGTAATCGAACTTGGCGGTGAAGACGCCAAAATTACATATTTTACAGGCGGTGTTGAACAGCGCATGAACGGAACCTGTGCCGGCGGTACAGGTGCATTCATTGACCAGATGGCTGCTCTTCTCGAAACTGATGCTCCGGGTCTTAACAAACTCGCCGCAGGCTGCCAGCAGATTTATCCGATTGCCGCACGCTGCGGTGTATTTGCAAAAACTGACGTTCAGCCGCTTATTAACGAAGGCGCACGCCGCGAAGATATTGCCGCTTCTATTTTCCAGGCCGTTGTTAACCAGACTATTTCCGGCCTTGCCTGCGGTAAACCGATCCGCGGTCACGTTGCATTCCTCGGCGGTCCGCTGCACTTTCTGGACCAGCTGCGCGTCCGCTTTATCGAAACTCTTAATCTTAAGGACGACGAAATCATCGTTCCGGAAAACTCCCAGCTTTTCGTAGCCGCAGGTTCTGCTTATTCTGCAGAAAAAACATACAGCTGTGTTGCAGGCGAAGCACCAAAAGTTTTCCCTACAATCGCACAGTTCAGGGACAGCCTTAAAAACCTCGAAGGTGCAGAACTTTCAGAAGTTCAGCGCCTTGAACCTTTGTTCGTTGACCAGGCTGACCTTGATGCATTCCGCGAACGCCACAATCAGGACAAGGCTAAACGCGGAGACCTGTCAAAAGCAAGCGGACCTCTCTTCCTCGGTCTCGATGCGGGTTCAACAACTACAAAGGCTGTTCTCGTAAACAAACAGGGAGAAATTCTCTGGGACTTCTACGACGTTAACGCCGGTAACCCGGTTGACCTGGCCGTACGGGTTCTCAAAGATCTGTATAAAATTCTTCCGGAAAACTGCTATATCGCACGTTCCGTTTCTACAGGATACGGCGAAGCCCTCTTCCAGGCGGCTCTCGGTGTAGACGCCGGCGAAGTAGAAACAATCACTCACTACCGCGCCGCAGAATTCTTTGTTCCGGGTGTTGAGTTCCTTCTCGACATCGGCGGTCAGGATATGAAGTGTCTGCGCATGAAAGACGGTGCGATTACTTCCATCCAGTTGAACGAAGCCTGCTCTGCAGGTTGTGGTTCATTCCTTGCAAACTTTGCAAATTCAATGAACCTCGATATTGTTGAATTCTCTAAAAAAGCCCTTCTCGCCAAAAAACCGGTAGACCTCGGTTCACGCTGTACTGTATTTATGAACAGCCGTGTAAAGCAGGCTCAGAAAGAAGGTGCTACAATCGATGATATTTCTGCCGGACTTTCATATTCGGTAATTAAAAACGCGCTCTTCAAGGTAATCAAACTCCGCCGCGCTTCTGAAATCGGAACAAAGGTTGTTGTTCAGGGCGGTACCTTCTACAACGACGCTGTTCTCCGTGCATTTGAAAAAATCGCCGGTGTAAACGTATTCCGTCCGGATGTTGCCGGTTTGATGGGTGCTTACGGTTCTGCCCTTATCGCTTATGACCAGTGGTGCGACCTGACCGCTCCAAAACCCGGTCAGGAAAAGGGATGGATTCCTCCAAAAATCGTATCAAATATCGCAACCCTCGATGAACTCGAAAAATTTAAAGTTCAGCTCGAACTCACACGCTGCGGTGGCTGTCAGAACAACTGTCTTCTTACAATCAACACTTTTGAAACAGGCGGACAGAAACGTCAGTTCATCACAGGTAACCGCTGCGAAAAGGGTCTTGAACGCCACCAGTTAAAAGATACAAAACAGGTAGACGGAAGCAACAAGGCAAATACAGGAGTTGAAGAAACCCAGATTGAACTTCCAAACCTCTTTGACTGGAAGTACAAACGCCTGTTCAATCATTACGTTCCGCTCAAGCCGGAAGATGCTCTAATGGGCTCTGTCGGAATTCCGCGCGTATTGAATATGTACGAAAACTACCCGTTGTGGTTTACAATTTTTACAAAACTCGGATTCCAGGTAAAAACTTCTCCACGTTCAAGCCGCATGGTTTACGAACGCGGTATCGATTCAATTCCATCTGAATCAGTATGTTACCCGGCTAAAATCAGCCACGGTCATCTTGAATCCTTACTCAAGATGGGATGCAATTTTATCTTCTATCCTTGTATTCCGTACGAAAAAATCGAAGATGCAGGTGCCGGAAACCATTACAACTGTCCGGTTGTAACAAGTTATCCTGAAGTTCTCAAGCACAACCTCGACAGCGTAAACGAAGCAAAAGACCTTCTGTTTATGAATCCGTTCCTTCCGATTTATGACAAACCGCGCTTAAAGGAACGCCTTTACGAAGAACTGCACAAAAACTTCCTCTCAATTACCCAGGAACAGGTAAATGCTGCCGTAGAAGCCGGATGGAAAGAGCAGGAACAGTTTAAACTCGATACACAGGCAGCAGCAGAAGAAGCACTTGAACAGCTCGTTGTTTCAGGTGGAAGCGGTATCGTTCTTGCAGGCCGTCCATATCACCTTGACCCGGAAATCAACCACGGTATTCCGGAAATGATTCACGGGCTCGGTCTTGCAGTATTTACGGAAGACTCGGTTGCACACCTCGGTGCCGTTGAACGCCCGCTGCGTATCATTGACCAGTGGACTTACCATAACCGTTTGTACCGTGCCGCAAGTTTTGTTGCCGGTATGCCAAATCTTGAACTCGTACAGCTCACTTCATTTGGTTGTGGTCTTGATGCGGTTACTGCCGATCAGGTTGACGAAATCATGAAGGCAAAGAGCCGCATGTACACTCTTATTAAAATCGACGAAGGTTCCAACCTTGGTGCCGTTCGTATCCGTATCCGCTCTCTTATCGCAGCCGTTAAGGCACGCCAGCGCAACCACAAGAAGGTTATCGTAAAGAGTTCGGCTTACCAGAGAGTTGTATTTACAGAAGAAATGAAGGACAAGTACACAATCCTTTGTCCTCAGATGAGTCCTATTCACTTCAGATTGATTCAGCAGGCCTTCCAGAGCTCAGGTTACAACTTTGTTGTTCTTGACGCCGTTGACCCGAAGGCTGTTGATGCAGGCCTCAAGTTTGTAAACAACGATGCCTGCTATCCTTCAATCCTTGTTGTAGGACAGATGGTTGCCGCCCTCGAAAGCGGAAAATACGACATCAACAAGACAGCCCTCCTGATTTCACAGACCGGCGGCGGCTGCCGTGCGACAAACTACATCGGCTTTATCCGCCGCGCCATGAACGACGCAGGCTGGGGCCATATTCCAGTAATTTCCCTGAGTGCACAGGGCTTTGAAAAGAACCCTGGATTCAAGCTGACATTGCCGCTCATAAACCGTGCAATGATGGCAGCCTTCCTCGGCGACCTTTTGATGCGCGTGCTTTACAGAGTGCGTCCGTATGAGGCAGTTCCGGGAAGTGCAAATTCACTTTACGAAAAATGGAACGAAAAGGCATGTAAACTTATCCGTCATCCGTCAATTTTCGGCTACAGAAGACTCATCCGCGGCATCATCCGTGAATTCGACAAACTGCCGATTCTGCCGGTTAAAAAGCCTAGGGTTGGTGTTGTCGGTGAAATCCTCGTTAAATTCCACCCGACTGCAAACAACGACATGGTAAATGTAATCGAACGTGAAGGTGCAGAATGTGTAATGCCGGATCTGATGGACTTCCTGTTCTACTCACTTTCTGACGGTGTATTCCGTGCCAACGAACTTGCATTTGACAAAAAGTATGCTAAGGACGCAAAACTTTATGTCTGGGCACTTGAACTTTACCGCAACTATATTAAAAAACGGCTCAGAAAGAGCCGCCGCTTTGATCCGCCGACTTCAATCTGGGATATGATGAAGAGCGTTGAAGGTATTATTCAGACCGGAAATATTTCGGGAGAAGGATGGTTCCTTACTGCCGAAATGGTTGAACTTATCCATTCAGGCGCACCAAGCATCGCCTGTGTACAGCCGTTTGCCTGTCTGCCGAACCATATTACAGGTAAGGGTATGATTAAGGAACTTCGCCGAAGATTCCCTCAGGCAAACATCAGTGCAATCGATTACGACCCGGGTGCTTCGGAAGTTAACCAGCTCAACCGCTTAAAGCTTCTGCTGAGTAACGCTCCGGTCGGAAAAAACCCGGACGAAATGGATAACGGTAAAATCTGGACTAAAAAAGGCCCTGTAGAGCCGGTTATTCAATATGCCAGCGGAGGCAGCCAGTTTATTGATCCGGAACCTGTTAACCCGACAAACGTTCCGGCACAGACTGCAGTCTGACAGCGCGTACAGTGAACCCGACGCATCTGCGTAAAGTTCACTGTCGTGTCGCGGGCAGGGAGTAATAATGAAAAAAGTTTTATTGTTGAGTACAGTTTTTATTTTTGCAATCAGCAGTCTGACGGCTGATTTTAACAGAATGGGAATCCCTGATTCTGCCGAAATCCGCCGTTCCTGCGCCGAAAGCTGGTTTTACGACGATGTAAAGGATCTTCGCGAAAAGCGTTCAGAATTGCGCAAAAATGCACTCGGACAGGAGTTTCAGATTCGGCTTGAAGAAGCAGGTTCTTCTTTTGCTGTCGTTATCGCTCCCCAGATGAAACTTGACGTGGACTTTTATACAGAAAACGGAATCGAAAGGCGCACCGTTGATGATTATCCGGGAGACGCGGCAGGCGCCTGGCTTCTGGTAAGAAACGCCTTAACAGGCCGGCCTGAACAGATTAAAGTTTACTTTACTGCTGATTCAAGCGTATATATTCAATTAACACCACAAAATAATAAAACTCTGGCGGACTTTATAATCGAAGGCCTCTATGCGGCCCGTGGAGTTCCGGTTGGAGTTCCGTTCGAAAACCTTTACACCGCCTCATTTCAGGATATAATCTCGCTGACAGAAAAATCCCTTCCGTGGCAGTACGCCAATACCCAGAAAGGGCAGTACCAGTCAAAGCTCCAGATGATCGGCGTAATCAGAAAAAATCTCGGACGCATCGCTTACATGGATGACACCTGCTACGACGAAAACGGACAGCTTGTTTATATCAGCGACGGTTCCAGACGTAAAATTGAATCGAATATCGATTTTTCAAAAATGGTCCTTGTAGACCAGTGCGGTTTTTTAAAGTGGGTTGTAGACGGTCTTGTTGAACCTTTGACAGGCAGCAAACTTTATTTAAAACCTCTCCGCGTAAAAACAGTTGAATACGACCCGCTCGGCCTGAACGGCGTACTTGACCAGAAAGAAAACCTTTCCTTTACACTCGACTGGTGCCGTAACCTTGCCGCAGCCCACGTTTCTATCCGCACAAAGCGAAACTACATGTGGAATGAATCGGGCACTGATGTTTCGATTGAACCGTTCGGTTCGGAAGTTTCTTCAGAAGGCTTGTCTCAGGCCGCCGGTTATATTAAAAATACAGGATATAAAATTTCTGCACTGCGCCCTGTACTCTACGTACTTGCCGCAACAGAACCTGCATTTGGATATCTTGCAGCAATTAAACGACCTTTGCGTAACAATTCGAGGGATCCGGAGTTTTTTAAATTTGATGAATGCGCAGTAATTTTTCCTTTCTTTGATGAAAACGGAAGATTTTCCTGCGTAATTTTTGAAAACGGGCAGGAACTGTCACTCAGCGCCTTTGTTTCAAAATACCCCGGATGCTTTGTTCACCTTTCAAGGATTTTGACGGAAACCAGATTTTTCCCGGACTAAGCCTTGCACAGGTGAGACTGGAGTTCAATAAAAATGAAAAAACAATTAATTTTGATAAGTTTTCTCTGTGCAGCAGTCAATGTCTTTGCAAACTCAGATGCGGCACAGTTGAATTCAGAAATGATTTCTGCCTATAACGGCGGTTTTTATCCGGGCGTTGTAAGATGCGCGGATAAAATTTTACAGGAAAACGCTTCTTCTCCCTTTGCAGGGGCCGCCTTTATTTACAAGGGCGAAAGCCTCTTCAGAATGGGACGGGTTGAGGAAGCTGTTTTGGTGCTGGATAAGGCCCGCAAGGCCACAGGTGATGACGAAGAACTGTCAGCACAGAGACTTTACTGGCTCGGACGCTGTTTTGAAAAACTCGGTAATGATAAAGAAGCCCTGATTTACCTCCACGAAGCGGCAAAACTTTCCGGAAAAGAAAGTGCAAAAAAAGGCTCAGTTTACCCCCAGGCACTTTATTATTCAGGACTTACCCTCAACAAACTGGGTGAGCATGAAAAGGCAGCGGATGTATTCAATTATGTGCTGAATAACGGACGACTTTACAGCCAAAGTCAGTACGAACTGGCATCGGTTTTATTTGTTGAATCCTGCAATTCTTCCGGACAGTTTGACCGTGGAATTAAAATCACTGATTCATTAAAGGATGCTCAGTTTTCGGACTACACAAAATTCAATCTGATGCTTGGTCAGGGCGATGCCTTGTCAGGAAAGGGCCTGTACAGGGATGCGTATAAAAAATACTGCACGGTTCTCGAAACTGCCCCTGCTGAACTTGCCGTTGTGGCAATGCAAAAAGCCTACACTGTCAGCGCAGAACACAGAAAAGAGGTTAATGAAGAACCGGGCAGCGTAATTGAAAAGGCAGGCCCCCGTCTTGCCTCATATCCGGAACTTGTAAGCAGTTTCTGGACCCGTCTTGCAATCGACGCCTTTAACCAGAAAGACTACAAAAAATCAGTTGAATATTTTAACAACGTAAACTCAGGCGACACCAAACTTGAACAGATTGCAGTTTTGTACCGCACGGAAATCGGCTTTATCAATAATTCAAAAAATGAAGAAGAGGCCGCAAAATCTGCCGCTGATTCTTTGATTCAACAGAAAGAAAAGTTTGCTCAGGACAACGCTTCCTTCGAATTGTCCCTGGCCCGTTATTACGGGCTTTCTCAGAACTTTGAGGAATGCGCAAAACTTTCCGCAAAGCATCTGGATCACAGCGATGACTCTCTCAGAAAGACCGCAATTTACTGGAACGCCTATTCCCTTTACAAACAGAAAAAATACGCCGACGGCGTAAAACTTCTTGAAGGCGTAAATTACGGCGACGACAGGGGGTTTGCCCACCTGCACGCACGCCTGCTTGCACAGACAGGAAACCTGAACCGCGCAGACAAAATCTTCTACGCTCTGGGTGAGCGGGAGCAGCTTGGCAATCAGGGACACCTTGATTACGCCCGCACACTTTTGACCGGCGGTTATCTTATTTCCACAGTTGAACAGGCGTCCATGGCCGGGGGAGCGGAAGGCCATTATTTAAAAGGTCTTGCCCTTTTTAACCGCCGCAACTGGACAGAAGCAGGAACTGCCTTTTACCAGGCACAAAATGATAAATCACTTGAAAGCCCGTACAGGGAGAACGCCTTATTCTATCTTGGTTACAGCCGTTACCAGATGAATAAATACGAGGTTGCCCTGGAAAGCCTTACTGCCTTTACACGCGCTCTTCCCGCATCTTCCCTGATGTGGAATGCCTGCGTGACAGCAAGCCGTTCGGCAGCCCAGCTGGGAAAATATCAGGTTGCAGCCGACTTTGCGCAAAAAGCGGTTGCTGATTCCAGAAATGACGCTCAGAAGCAGGAAAGTATTCTCCTGTGCGCAGGCGTTTACAGCGACAGTGCTTCTTACGACAAAGCAATTGCAACACTCAGGCCGTACTCAGGCCAGAAAAATTCTTTCGGCTATCAGTGCAAATACCTCACAGCCCAGATTCTGGTTCAAAAGGGTGATTATGACGGGGCTGATAAAACTTATGCAGAACTTGCCTCTGAAAAGGCGGCGCTCGCTCTTGCAGAAGAAGCCCTTTACCGCCGCGGTGAACTTTTTTACACGACAGACAAATACGACAGGGCAGTTCCTTTATTTGCCGAATATATAAAGAAATACAATCACGGTGAATTCTATTTTGCTTCGATGTATTTTACAGCAGACTGCCTTGCAAAAACAAAGCAGACGGACAAGGCAATCCTGTATTATAAGCAGATTGCCCAGAGTCCGGAAAAATCAACTTACAGGTACGGCTCTCACAGACAGCTTATAAATCTTTACAGGCAGACCGGGGAATACGGACTTGCAATCCAGTCCTGTCAGTACCTTATGGAAGAATACGGCGAGCAGGCTTCGGCCGACGGTGTGGCCGACGCAATGCGGGAATTAAAGGCATTGAATTCCGGCGCAGATACCGAACTCGTAAAAATGCAGAAGGCTTACGAAGAAAAAGGCGGACTCAGGACAGCTGAAGGCCGCGCTCTAGGCACCGCCCTGGCAGAATATTATCTTAACAGCCAGAATGACAGCAAAAAGGCAGAGTCCCTTGCTCTGAGCCTTCTGGATAAACAAAAAACAAATGACGGGGAAAGTGCCGGCGCAGGAAAGAACGCCCTTCTTCTGGCAGGAATTTACAGAAACCGCCTCGACAATCAGAAGTCTGCTTCCATGTATCTCGTGGCAGCCGAACAGTTAAGAAAGGCAGGGGATGATGAGGGAGCTGCACGCAGCCTGTACGGTGCTGCAGAGTCATTTGACGCAAGCATGATGTACGCAGATTCAAAATCAACAGCACAGTATTTACAAAAACTTTATCCGGACAGCCCTTACAGCAAGCGCGCTGCTTCGTTTATCAAATAGTTAAGGTGACAAAATGAAAAAGATAATTTTTGCTATTACGACATTTCTGATGCTTGGAGCCGTTTTTGCCCAGAAAGCAGATGAACAGGAAATTGAACTTCCGGATGTAACAACAGTAATTTCCGGAGGCGCATTGACAGCAGGAAAGGATGCGATTCCGGACTACAAGGATATTCTGCCGGATTCTTCAACTTCTGCTGTTGAACTTCCGGACCTTGGAACCGTAGACGATTCTGAAGTTAAGGCAAATGCCCGTATGCAGACTCAGTCTGACAAGGACGTTTTTGCAGAAGGCAGAATCGGCGGCGGCTTTCCCCTCACATTTACCGGGAACTTTTCAATTTACCGTACCACAGGAAACTCTCCCTTCGAAATCAATTTTAACCACGAAAGCTATGAAGGGCTTGGCGGCAACAAGGCTCAGGACGGATACTTTTTAAGGACAACAGGTGTAAGCGCCCTGAAGGAATTTAACAGTGCCACAGCCCGCAACAAACTTTCTGCTTCGTATGTTACGAGCAACAACGGCCTCCAGCTCAACAGCCCGTCTTTCACGGACGAAGTTCAGCATTCAATTGTGCTGGACTACGACGGAAACAAAAGCTTTAAGAACGGCATGTTCATTGCAGGCGGGGCCGGCGGCTCAGTTTACAACCGCTATGGAACGACCTACAAAGGCGCCGCCGATACCGCATACGCATTTGAAACTTCTGCAAAAACACTGTGGTTAAACCCGAATTTTGGATTTGGCTGGATGAACAATAAATTTCTGATTGGCTTTGACGCCGCCTATTCAACCGAGTTGAATCTGAAGGCAAGTGACAGCCTTGAAAAAGCTCCCCACGCCTCAAGTGCCGAAAGTGTTCACCGCGGTCAGTTTACAATCAATACAAGTTACACTGCCGACCACGCAGACCTCTGGGCAAAGGCAGCGGCCGTAATCGGAAATTCAATCGGAGACAATAAGGTAATCGTTCCCTTCGCTTTGGGAACCCATCTTGCATTCTTTGAAGGCAGGGATTCCCTTCCGGTAACGCTTGCCCTGGAAGGCGGATGTGATTCAATTCAAAACCGTATCGATCTTCTTGAATCAAAATACCGCTGGTCGGTTGCAGCCTGCCTTCCTGTAGAAACTACAGACTGGTACGGAAAGGCAAAACTGACCCTGCCGGTTCAGACGTCGTTTAATATCGCAGCCGCTGCCGAATACAGAAAAACTGCCTTTGACAACGGTATCTGGTACGCAGGTTACGATGAGGCAGGAGCTGAATTGAGTTCAGGCTATTATGCGCTTGTATGCGGCAAACGTACTGACTTTAACACCAGTGTTGAATTTACAGCCGTTGTAAAGGACTTTAAATTTACAGGCCGCTGGAATGCATTCTGGATAGATGTTCCTGTGCTGGAAGTGCCGCACTCTCTGGAAGCCGGTATATTCTACCAGGAAAGCAGTGCCCGCTGGAGCGCAGGTGCTTCAATCAAACAGGCAATCGGAGAAGATGCCGACGCAATGCCGGACCTGAGTGCCGATGTTGCAGTCAAGGCATCCCAGTCAATCCGCCTTGCCCTTGAACTGAACGATGTTATAAAATTAGTTACAAACAAAACAAGAGACTATGCAGCTTCGTCGTATAAAGCCCGGGGCGGAAACGCAATGCTTCTTGTAAAATTCCAGTTTTAAAAAGTAGATATAAGGGAGAATTATTATGTTAGACATGTTGAAATCAGGTGGAATTCTTATTATTCCTATTCTGGTTTGTGGAATTGCCGCAACCTACATCATTATTGAACGCCTGGTATATTTTTCATCGGTAAGAAAAAGAGATGTCCAGCTCAAGAAAAACCTGAAGGAAGCTCTTTTGCGCCAGGATTATTCTGCCGCTGACGCATTCTGCTCAGCAAGCGGAACTCCTTTCAGCCAGGTTGTAAGAAAGGCTCTGGCTATGAGAAGCCTCGATGAACAGTCTTTGAAAGAAATCGTCGAAACAGAAATGGAAGCTGTAATTCCTCAGCTTGAACACTCACTTACCCTCCTGGGAACAATTGCAAACATCAGTACCCTGCTGGGACTTTTTGGTACTGTAACCGGTAACATCAAGGCTTTCGGTGTTCTGGGACAGGGTGCAAGCATGGGTAACCCGGCCGTTCTCGCGGGAGCAATCGCAGAAGCCCTCGTAACAACTGCCGCCGGACTTTTTGTTGCAATTCCGTCGATGATTTTTTCAAACTACTTTACACGCCGTGTAAACAAGGAAATTGTTGAACTGGAATCTTCTGTTACAGAAGTTCTTCTCAGATTAACAGGTAAATTACGATAGGAAGTTCAGATGAGAATTAAACGAAGAAGAAACTTCAACAGCGGAGCTGATTTGACTCCAATGATTGACGTTGTATTTCAGTTGATTTTGTTCTTTCTGGTAAGTACAACCTTTGCGGTATTGCCTGCAATCAATGTAAACCTTCCGGAAAGCGAAACTTCTCAGTCAGAAGCCATTGCTGGAATTACAATCACCGCTTCCGCTTCAGGAAAGTTATGGTTTAATGATGATGCCGTGACATTAGCTACCCTGGATTCAAAACTCAAAAACTTTGATACTGAGGGCAAAAAACGCTCGGAATATCCTGTAACCCTGGAAGCCGATTCAAAAGTTACAAACGGAATGATTGTAAAAATCTTTGACGTTCTGAGAAAGAATGAATTTGTTGCAATTAACCTGAGGACTGCCGACTGATGCAAGCGATAGAAAAAAAACCGAATCAGATTGCCTTTTTTGGTACAATCGGAGTCTGGGTTTTTATATTCATATTTTTTAGTTTTTACTCTCTTCTGCCGCACAATAAGCCCTTCAAGACAGTGCAGATTCATCTTGAATCCCCGTCTCAGGCAAAGGCAAGCACTGTAAGCGAAGCCCCGCCGCCGGCATCCCAGGCAATGGAACAGGCAGCCTCACCGGCCGCAGCGCCTCAAAGCGCCCCTGCTCAGAAAGCAGTTGAGAAGCCGGCCCCTAAAAAGACCGAAGCTCCTGCAAAAAAAAGCCCTCAGAAAGCCGCAACAAAACCTGCAGCTAAGCCGTCTTCAAAGCCTGCTCCGCGCCCTGAGCCAAAACTGCAAAAGTCTGTGGATGAACTTATGGCCGAGCAGCGGGCAACTAAAACCAAACCAAAAAAAGAGTTTGACTGGAGCCAGTTTGATGATGCTGAAGAAACAGTAAGTTCAAACACGGGCAGCGCGGCAAACGCTGTTGTTAACCAGGTAAACGCACTTGAGGGAACTGCCGCCTCTGCAAGTTCTTCAAAGGGAACAGCCCAGAGTCAGAGTTCTTCGCCAAACAAGACTTATACGGGAACCACAAGTTCTTCAACTTCCAGCGCGCTCAATAAGATTGCTACAGCAACATACAGTGGAACCGCAGGAAACGGAGTTTCTGTAAGTGCCACAATGAAAACGGCAGGTTCTCCGGACGGAAAGACAAGCCTCGCCATGAACGACGGAACAGCCCGCATTCTGCTTGAGCCAAAATCGCCTGTAATTTCGCTCACCCCCCAGGCAGCCGCTACAATCGATGCCACCCGTGAATTCAAGATTACGTTTACCGTAAATGCGGACGGACGTGTTCCTGTAAACGAAATTATAATTCCCAAGAGTCTGGTCAGTCCGATTGTTCAGCAGGAAATTGCAAACCAGATAAGCCGTTGGAGATTCCAGTCGGCATCCAGTGCCGGAACTGCAACGTTTATCTACACCATAAAAAAACAGTAGCCGGTACTTACTTCTGCCGGCTATCTGTCCACGCAGCCCGTAATCTGCTATAATCGAAGAATGTATCAAAATATTTCCGCCATTGCCTTTGACATTGACGGAACCTTGTATTCATCAGTTAGATTCTCACTGCGCATTGTGCCGTATTTTCTGTCCAATCTGCCTTTTTATCTTAAATACAATAAGGTCAGGAAAATTCTGCACAAAACGGCTCCGCTGCCGGATTTTTATGAGTATCAGGCGCGCCTTCTTTCAGAAGAGTTGAGTTCAACCCCGGAAGAAGCAAAGGCATTGATCAAATCAATCGTATACGACGGTTTAAAAACATATTTTAAAAAAACTCCTTCATTTAAGGGAGTGGAAGAAGCCTTCAAAAGGTTTAAGGATGCAGGCTTAAAAATTGCGCTCATGTCCGACTTTCCGCCGGACCAGAAAGGTGAACTCTGGGGATTAAAACCTTACTGCGACGTAATTCTCGGCTCGGAAGACATCGGCGCCTTAAAGCCTTC
>JAEEGH010005617.1_pt1 | contig 31350 bp, 29 predicted proteins | sample 9134181 | NCBI WGS metagenome assembly JAEEGH01 (sample SAMN16246544, study PRJNA631951) | gut metagenome | biome: gut microbiome; feature: rumen; material: DP-attached | host: Bos | place: Iran: Karaj | collected 2018-10
GCTCGGCCTCAGGGTAGTACTGTCCGTAGGTCTTCGAGGCGGTGTTCTTGTTCTTGCGCAAGTTCACCAGGAAAGTAATCACATTACGTGCCATAGTTGTAAATGTTTTTTGTGGTATTAAATTATCTTGTGGACCATCTTCACCGGGTGGCCCTTCCCGCTTTATCACTCCTCTGAATGATGGTACAAAGTTACAAAAAATTCCCGAAACCGCCAAACATTTCCGCAAATATTTTTAAAGAAAAAGTACACAAAAGGAACTGTCCCTTCTGTGTACTTTCATATAGTCCTTGATAAGTTTTTGCCTTAGAGCCTCAACAAGTCCTTGACAGAATAAATATGGCTCAATGCCTCGAATGAGAAGTACTGATCGTCCATAATCATCCAGTCCTCACGCTGCTTGCGGCTGAGGCGCTTGATTTCGGGAAACATCGAGACGGGAACGATGACCTCGCGCCCGTCAGTCAGGTAGGCCGCCATAGCGCCGCGCTTCACGTTGAAGTCCAGTTTCTTGATTCCTAAGTTCGTGTCCTTGAATTTACACATATCCTTGCCCCTCCTGTTATTATTTAATTCTTTTTATCTTTATCTTTTTGCCGGCAAACACGTCGTCTATAAGCCGATTCAGTTCTTCCCAATGCTCGTCGATGGCCTTTAAGATTTCAGCCTCCTCGTTGCCCGTCAGTTCCGACCATGCTATCTCAATCTTCTTCTGGCCGTTCTCCTCAATCCATATTTTAGCCACAGTGTCGCCCCGATGAGACTTCTTGCTGCCACGACGCACCACGTGGATGTGCCGCCGGTTCTCTGTCGCATCAGCGGGAAACACGGTGAGGATGAAGTAGAGAAGAAACATCAGTTTGCCCATAGTCCCTTATAGCCTGCTCATTAATTATTCCGACGCTGCAAAGATAGGTATTTCCCGCCAAACCGCCAAATAATTCCGTCAGTTTTTCGTAAAAATCTCGCACGGAGCAAACGTACTAGTGTAACCTATTCCCCTCCTGAGTTCTTGCTGTGGCAAGCGACCTGTGGTCGAGCGAGGAGGGGCCAGGGGAGGTCTGAAGAAGCGCAAAATCAATACGCATGTTCAGACCCCTCCTAACCTCCCCTAACTCAGGGGAGGAATTCTCTGCCGGGGTTTCCCTCCTAAGTTAGGAGGGGTTAGGGGTGGTCTGAAGAAGCGCATAATCAATACGCAAGTTCAGACCCCCTCTGGCTCCCCCTGACTCAGGGGGAGAATCCTCGGAGCAAACGCGGTGTCGGCTCGGAATAGAGCGCAAGTCTGGTCGGAGCAAAGTGGTTATGATTTCGTTTGCAGATAGTAGTCGCTGAAGTCCTTGCAGCCAGGGGGGAGCTGATGGTGGACGAGGGCGGGCAGGACCTTCTGGAGCTGAAGGAAGAGACGCTCGCCGGGTAAGTCGCGGTCCGGGAACATGGCGAAGGAGACCCCTCCCGGCCTCCCCTGTTTAGGGGAGGAGTTGAGCGATGTCAGCAGCTCCACGTCCCGACGTCGGAGCAGCGTGGCGGAGGGGATGGCGATGGCCTTGTGGCCGGCGGAGAGCATGGCCCAGCAGTCGGAGCAGCCCTCGGTGATGTAGAGCTCGTCGCCGGGCTCGAGGAGGTTCAGGACGGGGAGGTTGTAGATGCCACATTGCGAGCCGGCGGGGAAGCGGAAGCGGGGCGAGGCACCACGGACGAGGTTACGGTTCTGCACGCCCACGAGACGGCCCTCTCTGTCAAAGTAAGGCGTCTGCAGCCACGGCGTGCCCTCGCGGTCAGTCCACGATGTCAGGCGGCACCAGCGCACCACTCGCTCGTCGAGCCTGCGCTCATCGAAGAGGAACCGCCGCGCCTCCTCGTTCAGCCAAGGACGCTCGAAGAACCGCTCATAGCGACTGGCATCAAACGGCTTTTGCCCGATGACGGCAGGCTTATACTCGTCAAGGATGATGCAATGCTCGTCGGCCAGCCAGCGGCAGGCCTCGGGGAAGGGCTTGTTCAGGAAGCGCATCACGAGGTCGATGGTGTCGCCATGAGCCCCGCAGACGAAGCATCGAAAGGTGTTCTTACTCACCTTAAACGAGAGGCTTGGGTGCGTGTCAGCATGGAACGGGCACAGGCACTTATGCCGCGAAACCCGAAGCCCGAGCCGCTCCGCGACCCCCTCGATGGGAAGGTCGCGAAGCTTTTGGATGTCATACTTTTCCATAAGAAGACTCTCCCCCAGCCCCTCCCTGCGAGGGAGGGGAGTAGAATGCTTGTTGGGGGGTATTCTACTATTGATTGTCAATGGTTTTGTTGTTGCTGCTTGAGGTAATCACCCCCTCCCTCACAGGGAGGGCGGGGGGAGGGTCTACTGTTTCAGGTATTCTTCGGTCTTGGTGTACAGTCCCGTCTGGGCGGAATAGGTGATGAACTTGCGGAACAGCCATTGCCTCAACTGGGCATTAGCACCCTCTTCGCTCTTCCCAAGCTGCATGCGGAGCGCCTTCAGCTGTGCCTCGTTGAACGTGTCGGGCAGCGAGTCGAGCATGTTCTTCGGGCCGCGGCGCTGAGCCTCGCTTACGAGGTCGGCATCCTTCCCGTTGAGCAAATCCGAGAAAATCTGCGTCTTGCTCCAGATGTCGTGATAGACCAGCCACTCCACCAGCTCGCCCATCGACTTCGTCCAAGTCTGATTGTTGAGCATCCAGAGTATGCAGCCAGCCTTCCAGGCAGAGTGCAGGGCGCGCTTGCTGAAATCCCACAGGACGTCGTCATCCACCAGGTCGGCCATCGCCGCCATGTCCTGAGCCAACTTGTCCACCAGCTTGTTCAGCGGACGGATGATGTAGCGCCCCTTATAGTTGTCCAGGCGCGCCAGATACTCGTCGAGCTTGCGGTAGAACTCGTCGTCGTACTTGCCCTGACGAGGTATGCGGCCGTCGCGGCTGGTGCGTGGCTTGTACGAGAATACCATGCGGCCGAAGGTGCCGTTGAAGAGCTCGCGCTTGTAGAAACCGCGGGCAGAGTAAGGGTTGGCCGAGAGCGTCATACAGGCTCTCAGAACCGGATTACCCGTGACACCATCCTTGGTGGCTCTGAGTGCACCGGCGCGAGCCATGTCGTAGATGTTCCTGATCATGTGCGACACCTTCTTATGACCGCCGCAAAGGCCGTCGGCCATCTCCACCTCAGGCAGGTTGAAGTATTGTGTGCGGCCGTCAGGCTCCAGAGCCATGCTGTTGAGCAGGAAGCCTGCTGCCGTGGTGTCAACCGGCGGGAAAAAGAGGGCAAGGTTAGGACGTGCCGTGCTGTCCTTGCCTCCATTGGTGTTCGACTGTCGTTGCCATTCCACGAGTTTGTCCGTCACCCCCTTGTCGTGCTGACGGAAGTCGCGACAGATGGCCTCCACGAGTAGTGACAATTGGCCCTTGTTACCCCCCGAATCGGCTACGATGTTGGCCATCAGGCCGCATACCTCCTTCCAGGAATAGTCAGGGTACATAAATTGCGCGCCGCTCACATGTGCGCCAAGTGGGGGGAAAAGCATCGGAACCAAGGGTTCACGCATGTCTTTTGACGCCTGCGAGATGAGCAGTTTGATGCATTCTGTGCCTTTACCGAGGTTAGGCATCTTAGGTGCTGTCTGTTTTGTAATGTCGTATTTCATTGATATTCAGCTTTTTAAATGAATTAATACCAGCCTGCCCGTTACAGTTACAGTTGTTACAGTATGCTTTCTTTCGCCCTCCCTGGCTCTAATACTATATATAACTATCTATATATCAGTAACTTATATATTATTAGCGGGATTGAGAGAACCACAGAAATTAATTGTCACAACTGTAACTGTCACACGGGCTCACTTTTTTACCTTTTTACTTTTTTACCTTCTTACCTATTCCTCTACCAGGCCCTCCAGCCCCCAGAGCAGTTCGTTGGCCACGCCCACGGCATACTCGGCCGCGCTGAAGCCCGGGCTCATATTTACGGGCAGGAAGTTCAGTCGGAGCGAGCCGTCGGGGCGGCGGGTAATCGAGATGAACTTGCCGCGGAAGAGCGTCGGGTTGCGCTTGTAGGCCTTCAGGGGCAGCGTCTCGGTGAACGTGAAGTGCTCGTCGTAGCGGAACTCGTCAGCGTCCTCGTCGCGGCGCAGCACGCCGGTGTACTCGCGGCCGGGCTTCATCACGCCGTCGGTGCGCATCAGGGTCTTCACGTCCACGCAGAGGTGGGTGTTGCGGCTCCAGCCGCAGTGGTTCAGATTTTTCTTGTCAGTCATAATAATATAAGGTGTTAGAATGCCCCTCTCGCACTTGCACGATGATATAGACAGGCGTACTTCGTCTCGTGCCCGGAGCCGTGCTCAGCTCTTGTCCGGCGTTGTAATTACGGTGCAAAGATACGCCATCCGGAAGATGTGCACAAACTATCAGGGCGATGATACTATCATTACGTATCACGCTGACAATCAGGAGAATAAAAAAGCGTGACAGCTGGAAACGCCAACTATCACGCAACTATCACGCAACTATCCTGCGCTGTCCTACGCGGCCTCGGCCGACAGCTCGTTTTCCACATGCTCAGCAATGCGCTGCTTCAGCTGATGGTCGAGCTCAGCCAGCCCGTTGTTCACGTATTTGCGCAATCCGTTGTTAGTGCCCTCGAGCAGGCGGGTATACTCCACGTTGGTCACCTCGCCGCTGTAGACGCCCTTAGCCTTCAGGTGGCCCACGATGCAGTAGACCGTCTTCTTGCTGAAGTCCTTGAACTTCTCGTGCGGGCCGGCCTTGGCTATCTCGCTGCGGAAGGCACGCAGCAGCCCCCGCCACAACTGCGGCAGACGCTCGCGCCACTCCTCCGTGGCGAGATGCCTCACCCTGTCAACGAGCGCCATCACCTTCTTCTCAAGCTCGTCCTCGGCCTCGGCCGGCTTCTCGGCGCGCTTGCGGGCAGGCTGCTGGTCGGCCTGCATCAGCCGCCACAGCTCAACGAAGTTGAACAGCCCCTGCAGCTCCTTGCTGAACACCGGGCGGGCGTCGATATAAGACACGCCGAAACGGTCGGCATGGGTAAAGAGAAAGCGCGACAGACCGTCGAAATCAATGCGGCGCTGCTCGACGTCGTACACCAGCTCAAACTCGTCGTCGCTCAGGAACATCTTCCTAAGCTCATCCAGCTCAGCCTTCTGGCGCTCCTGGAGGTGCTTCCTCAGCGTGCGCGGCGAGTACTGAATCTTCCAGCGGTTGTAGCGGCGCCGGCACGCCTCGCTATAGTGACGGCGCCAGCAGGCCAGCCACTGCTCAAACGACGCGGCAATCTGCTCCTCGGTAGGCGAGCTCAGAAACTCCGAAATCTTCATCAGCACCTCGCTCAGCTCGCGCAGCGCACACACCGTCACCACCGGCACGTCGGCATCGTGAAGCTCGGCAAAAGGCTCCATCGACGACTCGTAGGCACCATAGGCCGACTGGCGCTCCTTGAACCGCAGGAAGCTCTGCGACTCGAATTCATACTGGTTCACGTCGACCTTGTTCAGACTGTAGGCATAGCGCACGCGCTTGATCATAGCCCACGTCTTATCGCCCCACAACGGAAAGTTCACGTCCATCGCGTCGCCCAGCGGCAGGCACTCCTCCCACGTGGCCAGCATCCCTGCGAAGCACTTGGCCAGACGGATGGCGTCGACGGTGATGCTCAGGCTCAGCGCGTTGAGCGACAGCAGGCACGAGCAGCAAGCCAGCAAGTCAGCCTTCTGCTCAAGATTGGTCAGTAATTGATATTCTTTGGTTGGTGAGTCTTTCATCTTATTTCCTCCTTTTCTAAAAACGGAATAGCCTGCAAAGTTAAGAAGAAATTCCCGACAAACCAAATATTTTCCCAGAAATAATTTGGCCGTCTCACCTTTTTTTCGTACCTTTGTAGAGTCAACAAAAGGAAAAATACGCTGGAAAACACGCGCTTCAAAATCTCACAGTATGCCTGTGCCGTGCTGCTCATCGTGAGCAGCATAGCCCTCGTCGCCTACCAGGTCGTCCACATCGACGACGTGGCCGGCGGACTCCTGGTCTACGTGGCCCAGGCCTTCCTGCTGGCCGCCAGCATCTTCGGACTCGACTACTATGTGAAACTAATAACAAGGAAAATCAATGAAAAACACTCAACTCAGTAAGCACTTCTCGCTGGGCGAGTTCTGTAACCCGAACAAGTACCCCGACAACGTCCCCACCATGCAGGCCGTGGCCAACCTGACCTACGGCTGCCTCATGCTCCTGGAGCCCGCCCGCCTCGAGGTAGGCCCCATCCTCATCAACTCAGGCTACCGCAACAGCCGGGTCAACAGCCTCGTCGGCGGCGTCAGCAACTCGCAGCACCTCATCGGCCAGGCCGCCGACATCCGCCCCCAGGACCCTGCCCAGCTGCAGCGCCTCGTCGAGTTCCTCAAGTCGTGCGAGCACACCGACCAGCTCCTCACCGCCTCCACCTGGCTTCACGTCTCCTGGAACCCCTTCGCCCCACCCCGCCGCTTCGTCCGCATCGGGTACTACAAGTAACAGCAATCCCCGGGACTCGCCAAGAATCCCGGGGGTTGTTTTTACACAAAAGGAGTCCCTTCTGTGTTACTCTAAAACTACAGAGCAACTTTTATGGTCTTGTCGCCCACTTTCACTATATACATCTGACTTCCTGGTAGACCAATAAAATGGTTTACTGTAGTCAGTTTGACTAACTTCAACAGCTTTCCGTCAGTTGAGAACACTTGACAGAGAGTGCCCTCAGGAGCGTTGTTAATCCTGATGCCGCTTTCCTCTACATCCACACAGACTTTTTCCGAATTAGCATTTGCCAAATGTATGATGTTAAGTATATCATCGTCATCAGACATTTCCACGATATTCTGGAAATTACGCCAGCCGTCTAAACTCGTGTACAAAGACATAGTGCCCTTCGGGATATATAGTGTTCCCTGCTGATAGGTCTCGTAACTGAACACCCTATCTTCTATCTCGTAAGGAGATTCTATAAGAGATTTTACTTCCATAAGAGAACTGCAATACTCGAACGCAAACGCCCCGATACTTGTCACGGAATTGGGGATGGTGACACTCGTCAAGCTGGAAAATCCAACGAAAGCACTTGCAGCTATGCCTAAAGTGCCATCTTCTAAAACGATTTTTGTGTTTGAAAACATAGTGCCTTTATATTTGTATGCAATTTTTCCTGCATATACGATTCCGTCGGGTTGGTTGTTTTCCCATGCTGTATCAGAGAATGCATTTTGCCCAATGTTGGTCACTGAGTTGGGAATGTCTATGCTCGTCAGGCCAGTGCAGCCACGGAACGCGTATTCCCCAATGCTTGTTACGGAATTGGGGATGTCGATGCATGCCAAGTTGGAGCAGCCATCGAATGCATATGCAGCTATGCCTAAAGTGCCTTCTTCTAAAACGATTTTTGTGTTTGAAGGCATAGTACCTTTATATTTATATGCCACTTTTCCTGCATATACGAGTCCGTCAGGTTGGTTATTATACCAAGCTGTATAATTAAACGCACCTCCACCAATGCTCGTCACGCTGTTATAAATTTTGACACTAGTCAGACTTTGGCAAAATGAGAACGCACTAAACCCTATACTTGTCACAGAATTACCTCCGGTGATACTAGTAAGATTGTTGCAGTACTGGAACGCTCCATTCCCGATGCTCGTCACAGAATTGCCGATGTTCACGCTCGTCAAGCCTCTACAATCGGAGAACGCAAAATCACCGATGCTCGTCACAGAATTGCCGATGGTCACGCTCGTCAGGCTACCACAGTCACGGAACGCAGAATCACCGATGCTCGTCACGGAATGGGGGATAGTCAAGCTTGTCAGACCAGTGCAACCCCAAAACGCACGCCACTGGATGCTGGTAACAGAGTTAGGGATGGTGATGGTTGTCAAGCCTGAACATTTGTAAAACGCAGATTCACCAATACTGGTCACGGTGTTGGGAATTTCGACGTTTATTAGACCTGTGCAGTTATCGTATTTGTAACTCATTGTGTGTCAGCGATTTTTGATTATAATGGTAGAAAAGTGATGGCGTAGATTCTGTATATGGAGAAAAAGATGAAATTTTAACATATTTAACTTTTTATAACTTGGTGCGAATTCAACAAGCAAGTGCAAATTTACAACAAGTAATTGAAAAACTCCTCAATTGGAGTTGAAAAATTGAGTTTCTTTCTTGGCCTTGTATTGATTTTGGCAGTGATTTCATCAATGTCTTTGTCCTTGAGATGTTTTATAGGTGATGATTTCGGTATATATTGCCTTATGAGCCCATTTGCGTTCTCTATGGCTCCTTTCTGCCATGAGGAATAGGGATCGGTGAAGTAGACCGTAGTGTCCAGTGCCCTTGCTATTGCCTTGTGGTTACAGAACTCCGTTCCATTGTCGGTGGTTATAGTCTTTACCAGTCCTTTGTATGGAGCGAGCAATATTATGGCCGTTTGTGCCAGTTCATCGGCATCCTTTCCATGCTTCAACTTCTTCATGAACAGCATGTTTGTGCTTCGCTCCACGATGGTCAATATCGCTCCCTGGTTATTGTTTCCCACGATGGTGTCCATCTCGAAGTCACTGAATCGTTTCCCGTCAGCTTCCGGTGAACGCCGGTGTATGCTCACCCTGTCAGGTATTATCATTCTCTTTCCGACAGGCCTATGACGGTGTTTCAGACGGTGCCTGCAATGTTTGTAGAGGCAGCCCCTGTTCTCGTACTTGTCCTTTCTGATGATGGCATAGATGGTTTCATACGAAATCTTATATCCCATTTTGGCAAGATAACCGGATATCTGCTCTGGCGACCATTGCCTTTGCTTCAGCAAGCCTATTGCCATGTCGCGGACAAACGGCTTTATGGAACGATTGCCCGGCATCTGATGTTTGCGCTTTTCCGCCTGCCTTTGCGCCTTGTCCCATTTGTAAACACCACGCGAGCTGGAATTGCGTCTCAGTTCACGGGTAATTGTCGAATTACTCACTCCGATAGCGTGCGCTATCTCTTTTTTCGTACACTTCCTTTGCAGTAACACGGAAATTGTGTACCTTTGCTCCGAGGTTAGTTGTTTGTACATAAGCAATGCAAAGTTAACTAATCTGGAGGAGATTTCGGTCTCCTCTTTTCTTTTTTTTACATTGCTTGTCGGATTCTCTTCCTCAGATCCGCTCTTAGGAGGCTTTGCGCCTCCTGCCGCTCAGGCAAACCTCCGCAGTGTTTTTCATGATTTTAAGGCTGCACCACACTACGGATTTTGCACTTCTATCTTGAACTTAGGTGGCGGACTGTAAGGGCTTTACAAAAAAAAGGAATCAACTATTATTTCTTGATGTTAACGTTACGCGAGATGAAGAAGATTCTTTTTTGTGTACATTTTTTAGCAGAGAAAGCAGATCAAGAAGGGCCAGCTTACCGTTATGTAATTCCGAAAAATGTTTTTATATCGGCACCATGTTCTTCTATTACATCATGTAGGAAATCTACGCAATTATCAGTAATATCCTCACCAACTTTTCCGAAAGCCCCTTTAGCAACTGTTGTTGCAACTCCCTTAAATAGATGTGGTAAAATAGCCTTTAATGACGTATCTTCAGCTACTCCTAATTCTACCATTCTCCTCTTCAATTCGGTTTTATTCGCCTCTTCCATGCAATTGTAATACAAATCAGAAAAAGCGCTAGTACTCATTTTTACCATTTCAGAATTAAAAGATCCATCAGTAATATGACCTAACTTCTTCAGTTCATTGCGGATAAAATCCATCAAATATGGATTATCAATCTCTAAACAAACATTATCTGATTTTCTAGATAGTAGAGGGCATTTCAAGACTTCTCGTAGTTCTGCTAACAGCTGATTGTCATTTTCCACTGATCTCAGTTGATGTTCATAAATGAGATTACGAGCTTTGCTCCTTGTTACTTTGAGTTCTCGCATCACATCATAAATGGATGGGGAGGAATCAAAAATACCGAGAGAAATCATCACATCAAACATCAGTAAATCAATATCATGCTTTGTCATACTGCCAAATGATGGCGTACAATAAACTAAGAGAATATTTTTGAGGGCATCTCTTAATTCATCAAAACCCTTGCCTCGGAGTTTGTTAATTAATTTTGTATTATCCATATTGCGATTTATTAATAGTCTGTCTTTTCGTTTGATATATCAAACTGTGGATCAGTTCTAAGTTGCGCACATTTTGCAATTACCTTCCAAGGTTCAACTCCTGCCATAATCGGTAAATCGTGAATATATAATCTATTCTTAAATTCAGCCTTAATAGGATTCTCCTTTAAGAAGTCTTCGAAATTATTGCAGTATTGAGACTCAGTATAATAGAATCGCTTTGCTCCAAGAACAGGATCTCCATCCAATCCAAGTTGTCGCATTGTCATGTAGCCGCCTTTCAAATAAGCAAGAAGACTATGTGAATCTATCACAAATACTCCATTATGCGAAAAACCAGTAAAAGTAGGATAGTTTGTTACAACAAACGTAATAAATTTCTTTTGAGTATAATCACCTAGCTCTGGGAAATATTGGGGATGCATCTTCACAAATTCTGCTTTACGAACAGCTTGTTCACATCCCTCCTTCAGACGATTCCATGCGTCTGCATAATTCATAGGTTCCATGGAATAATGGATACACTTAGCATCAGCAACAAGAATGGTGTCTTTCGTTCCAATCAATACATCAATTTCTTCAGAATCCCCTTGTACTCCATATACACGTGTAGGCATACACGTTATAGGGAAAGATGTTTTATTGGTGGTTAGGTTTTTATACAAATATTGTTCAAAAACAATTCCTCTATCATCAAGGCTAATACCACCTTTCTGGAGTAAACTATCAATAATATTAAAAGGAGAGGAAAAAATCAAAGGATAAAACGGTAGCAGATAATAATCGCCAACTATATATAACATAGCTGACCAAATATCATTGTATTTGCCCCAATCAGCTTGTAACGCTTCAAGAACAAGCTTCACCTTATTAACACGAATGTCTGTTAGCTTTACTACATAATCCACTAAATCAGCTTTAAGCACCTTAGTTGGTATTGTTTCAAAGTCTTCACGCTTAAATAATGAGACATCGAAGTTTACATTATTTGTTATGTGATAGGCTATATATTGTAAAGCGCCCCATACAGAGATTGCCTCATCTATTGTAGCATTATGGAAATTAGGCAATGCAAGATTACCATCCAAAAATTCGTAATAAGAATCAACTGCAGCTTGCAAATCGTCAGCAATCTCCTTATGATCCTTAGGTTCTCCTTGACCAAAATCCAATTTTACGCAACTATCATTAACATGCACCTTTTTGATTCTTCTATTAGTAACGTATTGTCGCAAACGAAGCTCCACTTTCCCCTCTCTCTGCTGCCCTAGCATAAAGAGACGTCTTTCTGGAAACATCATATCGCCAGCAAACAATAATAGAAGGTCATTGCGACTTTCATAATCGAAAGTTACCTGATGATTATTTTCATCAATCAGCACAAAGCCGTTATTATACAATATATCATCATATGAATGTTTGAGAACCACTGTTGCATGAGCACAGCTCATCATATCTTGTAATCTACCAGCAAACCCGTTAGGTTTAACATCGTCTGCGCTAAACTGTTTATCTAAATAATACCGCAAATTATTCAACAACAATCCTGCAGAATCCGTCAGACTTTCCAATGCTGCACGAGCATCAATCATTCCAATATTAGGATTTGGTGATTGTATCTTGAAGTTAGACAGATCAGATGCGTAATAAGAACCTTTTGCTGCTTTATGCATAGCTTCCTTGTGCTTATCTGAAATAACCTTATATTCTCTATTTAGAGCAGCCACTATAAATTCAGCTACATCTATTCCCTTCAGACTTAAATGATTTAGGTCATCATCTAATCGTTGATATAAGTTTTCATATAAATCATGAAGATACTGTGACATGCAGGTAAAATTGTATATAGCAGAAACATCAGCATCAGTCATCGGATGTGATGATTTCACATCTTTATAAGCATCATAAAGCGCTACTTTATCAAATTTGTCAGTTGTTGGTTTAAATTCTGACTTGCGTTTATGCTTTACAATGTATTCCTTGTATGCCCTAAAAAATTCCCTCATTGGCATTTATCTAGATTTGACTGATTAGAAGTGAAGTAAAGGAAACGTCTTCTTTGGCCGTATAGTCTTATATTATCCTTAATAATTTTTATAATCCAAAGCCCATCATTATCCTTGCCTTCATGCTTCAGAATACCTTTCTTCTGTAAGGCAGAGAGGTCACGCTCAATGGCGCGCTGGCTCACCGACAAAGTCTCCGACATTTGTTTGCCGGTAATTGTCGGAGATTCTTTGATGACATTGAGGACTTTTTGCTGACGCTCAGTGAGTTTCGTCTCCGACATGTCTCCGTCATGGTCTCCGACATTCGGGGTGTCGGAAGGGGAAAAGATGATGGTTCGAAATTGGGTCGGAGTAGATTTGAACACAGGCTTCAGTTCGTCTTTATAACCTTCCAAAGCTTTGGTCTCATTACAAATGCGTGTGAGTCCACTACCTCGTTTCTCCATATAGTCAAGTTGAGCCATCACGTTTGCAAGTATGGGATTGCGCCTTTCAGAAAACACATCTTTGATGTCCAAATCCTGTGTCCTTTATTGTTTCATTACTGCATCATGCCTCGCGCCCCTTCATAAGAGCAACTCTCAGCACCTACTTTCTGTGCTTCATTCAGAGCTGTTTCCAAATCTGATTCTAAGAGATCGCATATTCCAAACATTACTTTGTCTTTGAACAAATTATTAATCAAAGCAGCCGCTGTCCAATCGCCCGCACCAGCGGTATCCACCACTTTTTCATTTGCAACAGGTTCCAAGTGCTTCCAATCGCCACTTAAGCGGTAGCTCAAGCCCTTTGCTCCTTGCGTCTGGATAAACAGCTTATCCTTATAGTCTTTAAACTGGTTAATGTCTTTTATCCTCTGTTCCGAGAACTTGACTATATCAGACACCTCAACACATTTGTTGAACAGGCTGACATTACCTCCTCTGCTGGAAGGCTCAAAGAATATCACCGACCCCTTTTCCTTAAATATAGTGGCTAGCTTCAAGATAGCGGGTGAAACCCTGTCAAAGAAGAATACCTTTGGCACAAAGTCTATCCTCTCAATTACCTCATTCGCCTGTTTCAGCGTCAGCGACTTGAAGTCCAGATACAATCGCCCGATATTGTTACGCGATTCAAACTTGTGTGTGGGAACACCATCCTTGTTAATGAAGTTACGCTGCACGATCACCGGTGTCTTACCGTCTTGGGTAGAGACAAAATCAGTGTGTACACGGTGCTTTTTCATGTCATCCAACACTCTCACCCCGTCTTTCGTGCCATCCAGACGGGCTATGGGATAGGCATCCCAACCCATGTGGGAGAGAATCATCATCACATTACCGCATGTGCCACCCACATAAAATGATACAGGGATGCGGTTTCCTTCCCAAATCAACACATCCAGACTGATCAGGCCTGCACCAACTATGATATTATTTGTTTCAAGTTCCATGTTTCAAGTATCAATATTCATACTTCAGTATTAAGCCTCTCCACCAACTCCGCTTTCACCTTTTCCCACGCCACCTGTGGGTCATACTCCACCTGTGGCCCAAGAATCATTTCCGTGTCCGTCAAGAATTCCTCATCCTGTAGTTTCCCATCCATATTCAGCAAAAATTCCTTGTATGTAGGCAGGTGCGATGCTGTGAAGCCCAGATACCGCTCATAGCTTTCCATCACTTTCACTTTATCCAACTCGGGGTGCATTGACAGTATCTTCCACAGGTCAAACAAATCACGTCCTTTTCTCCGCTGATAAACAGCCCTCAGTTTTGTCCCTGTCAGCTCTGCTAACTCATAGGTCAGCACCTCGCAAGCACCTTTGAACCACGAACTATCCATCGCAAAAGGTACCCTAACCATCGGATATACCGAGAAATGCTCCTTGCAGTTAATCTCCACCTTCAAGTGAATCTCGCCCGCATCCATATCCGTCGGTTGCACCTTAAACACCAGTGTATTGTTGTGCTTTTTCTGCTTCACCACCGGCTCGCCCAGCCAAGCCAGCGCATCCCTTAGATGGTCTATCGTCTCTTTGATGGGTTCTGCCTTCACTTGCACCAAGTCGATGTCCTCCGAGTATCTGGGCTGCGGCTTCAGATACAACTTACCCAATGCCGTGCCGCCACGGAACGCCAGATGCTCCGCAAGAAATGCATCGCTATAAATTGACACTAACGCACGGCAAACTATCAAATCCTGTTCGATGAATTTATTCACTACCCACGGAGCCTGCTCGCTCCATTCCGTAATATATCGCTCTGGTATCATAACTCGTCAATCTCGATGGTTTCGTTCACAATAACTCTCCACTTAGCGTTCCTTTCGCATCCCTCGCTGCTCTTTCCTGCCTTTAAGGGCACATACTGGAGCACGAAACCGGAACTTTTCAGCAGACTGTACAACGACTCTACCGCTTCACCTTCCTCTAGCACCTCGTCCAAAATATAGCCCAGACGCTGCAAACTGGTTACCGGCACCTCCTTCACGAAGTCAGCCCCTAAGCGCCCAAAATCCAGTTTCTCCACCAGTTCAGCCAAAACAGTAGCTGCCCGCGAAACGCTCCCTGTCTTAGCCTGATACGTCAGCAAATCCACTGCCGTCAGTTCAGGACACGACACGTTAATGTAGCCCGTCCGCGTCTGCCGTCTCTCCACGTATACCTCAGGAATATGGCTCTTGCAGAAATAATGCGTAAGGTACTTCTCTCCCTTCTTGTCACGCATGGCGGGAGGCTCTATCATGACACTGAACCGTAGCGGGACTTGATGCGAAGCTCCGTGATAGCTTGCCGCACTCAACAGAGCCACATAGTATTTGCGTCCCAGGTGGAGCATCATGTCATCCAAGTAAAACGACTGCGGCACAGCCCCGCGCAGCACATACTCATCCGGCACTATGACATAGAAGCCGCGCAGGGGCGACATAATCCGTCCCTTGCTCACCTCCCTGGTCAGCGCCCGTGCAATGCTGCCAGCACTCATGTCAGGGAATGCCTGCGCCACCTCATCGTGTGTGAAGGTGTAATTGCCTCTAAGCGGCTTATCATATATCCAGCTTGCTATGCTCGCCATTATCCCGTATTTAGTATTTCGTTTGCAAAGATAGACATTTTTTGTCTAACTGCGCAAATTAATAATGTTTTTCTTTTCCAATTATTGCGTATTGACTAATTTTATTGACCAGCATCAATTCTCATTGTACGCTTCCCCTGTAATCCAAAGAAGAAAAGGCTCACTTGACCTGTTGAGTTCCTTTAAGGCATTCGCATCCTCTATGGTGTAATCACGAGAACTGACATTATAGATAGCCACACAGTCGTTGAACTCCAAGCCAATCAACAGACCACCCAGGGACAGGAGTTTGCTGGTCAGCAAAGCAATGCCAAAACAGACATTCTCGCTAATGGGCTTCAAGGTCTTCTTATGCTCACGTATCATCTGAGACACGATGCGATAGAGTTCAAAGGGGTTCTGCTCGTCAGCGTATGTGATGCTCAACGGGTCGTGGAACAACTTCTCTTCAAAGAACTGGTGATACTCCTGCATCAAATCGTCAGCCCTGCGTGGACTTTCCTTGGATGGGAAAGGCAACACGGGGAACATGTCTGAGGGCTTGAAAGTATCATAAATGCCTCTCAACAACTTTACATGCCGCTCACCTATCAACGCTATCAAGATGCAAATGCGGTCAAGAATGGATTCTACACTCAGCATTGACTTGAAGCCAGGCAGAGCCTCAACATTGTCGGTTGCCACATTGGTCTCGATGCCTTTGTCGATAGCCACATTCTCGGACACGGCAAAGAACAGATTGCGGGTATTGTCATCCTTCATCTTGGAGAACAAAGCCTTGGCAATGTTGAAGTAAAATGCTCTGGGCAATGAACTCACATCCAGAATCACATCGCGATATTGGCTCAAATCGCGTTCTGCCACCTGTCGGCTCATCATGGCTATGCGCTTCTCCCAACTTTGGGTGGTGTCAATCGGTATCTCGGTGAGGGTGAATCCATATTTATTCTGGAGGGATTCCAACTCCTTCACGTTGTCCCTATAGAGTTTCCTGTTCTGAACATGATTGCCACTATCGGGGAAGTCAAAGGTGAGGCAATCCAACTGCAAGCCTTTCACGTTCTCCAGCAACAGGGTCAGCGTGTTGTTCATACGGGGGTCGAAGCCCTTGCCCAACAGGAACAGAACTTTCACCTCAGGATTATCGCCATAAAACTCCTTGCAGAATTTGGCCAGCTCATCCTTACCGTGGTATTTAACGTATGATTCCCATCTATACTTCATCTCGGTCTCTTATTTTACAGAATGCGCCCATTGATTCAGGCGATACAACGACAGTTTGCGCCATCCGCCACGACGCAGGGGCAGATGGGCGTAAGCACACAACCATTCATTCAAGTAGAATACAGCCCAATTCTGGTCTTTCTTGCCTTGCGTACGTGGTACTTTATATAACAAGTTGTTGGCAAGGCAGTCTTTCAGCAGGATGGCAAGCTCTTCGTTGGCTGGGTCTTGGAACCAGAAACCGTCCAGCCCATATTGGCCGGTATTCTCCTCTTTCACGGCAAAACCACTTACCGTGCGATAGGAATAGGTTGGGCTGAAAGTCTGCTCGCGACAGAAATCAATCAAATGCATCAGGAACGCATAAATTTTGTTACCACGCTGCAACTGCTTGACATCCTCCAAATGGCTCTTGCAATAATCGCTTACTATCTTGTCCTGATCTTCAGGCGTGAGGTCATAGCGGGCTGTGTCCATTATCTTCTTGGAGAGCAACAATTCGTACATCTTGGATGCCATGCTCAGGAACTGCTCAATATTGCCAGATGCCAGGTCTATCAAAGTCTGCTGGCCATAATACTGCGGAATCTTACTAATCTCTCCGGGCAGCAACTCTTCTGCATAGTCGTTATAATCCTTACTGAGAATACCCATCATCTCCAGATAGTCGTATTCAAACAAGCGGGGCGCACTGTCTTCGCGTGAAGCATAAATCAGCATGGCACGGCTGTGTTTGGCACGGTCGTACGGGTCTTCCTGACCGATGGCCTTGATGCATGACAGATAATTAGGATAGCTTGCCAGCGTTTCCATCTGGGTAAAGTATTTTCTGCAGGCATCATTGTACGCCGCATTATAGTTCTCTGTGGTAATCTCAGACAGATAGGTAAAGAGATCTATGCCATCGTAAGAGACCTTGGAACGCATGGATGCCACCCCCTTGGCCATCTTATTAAACAGGCTCTGAGAAAGCATTTCAAGCTTGATAACCTGATAGTCGCGCCCCTGAATATTGTTGTCGCTCAGGATGTCCTCAGTGCTCAGAGTTTCCAAACGCTCTGCAATCCATAAAGTAGCATGAATGCGACGCTCGGCCACCTCGCTACGGATAATACGCTTCTGACGTTCCGTAAGCTTGTGGCCATCATCTATCTGGAAAATGAATTCGTGGCACAAGGGTTTACCATCGTATTGGAACCACTCGGCTTTCATGGCATTCAAGGCAAACAGTTCATCGTTGCCATCAATGCCGTCAGCTGGTACCACAAAGCAATCCAAGAACTCACAGACCTTGCGTTCCTGTTTGGTAGCCCAGTCAAGCAAATCCTTGCCAGTATAGATTTCCTTCAATTCCCCGAACTGGTTTACAGGCTCTTCGGGTGTGTAGGTTATATCTTGCAGGGATGTATATTTGATGCCCGCCAATGTCATACAGGTCTTGAGAGTAGCCAGTACAATACGTGCATTGAGCAGGGCAAGGAAGATGCGACGCTGTTCGCGCTGGCCAAAAAGATCATCATCTTCAAGGAACTCATAGTCGCGTCCCATCTGAAGGTAAACACCGCATTTCTGAATCTGTTCGTAATTATCCTTTACGCCAATCTTCATCAACTTACGGAAGATGAGATTGGTGCTCTTGGCCGTTACGCGTTGAAGCACAGAGGGCGAGAAGAGACGAAGTAGCGTAGTCTTTCCTGCACCTGGTGAACTCAGAATATAGGTTAGGGTTCCCCACAGCGAATCATTCGCATGGTTATCCTCCAAATAAGACAGAGGCTCTACCGAGAACAACTCTAGGAATCGTTCATCGGTCTCAATCCTTTCGGAAGCACGGATGGCAAATGGGTTCTTGTAATTCATAATGTCAATTAATGACGACTGATACGGGGAAACAGTCCTTTAAATTCTTGATCATCGTCGGTATCCTGCCACAGGATGGGCAGGGAATTGTTAGGCGTGTTGTGGGAGAGCACCACAGGCAGGGCACACTCGTCGAAGCCCAGAAAAGGCTTGACCGTGCTTCCCACATTGTAAGCTTTGTCCTTTTTCAAATCCTGATGCAGGTACTGTGGTTTCTCCAACACCTTCATCAATACGGGGTCGTCAGTAATCCCGGTGCTCAGGTTATCTTCAAGTACCTGCACGATGTGGATATGGTACTTGACGTGGTTGTAGCCGCGCTTATCCAGAAAATCATCGAGACTCTTGCGAATGTTTTCTTCTGCCTTATGCGTAGCCATACAGAAGAGTATGTCAATATGCAGTTCTGGCTGATGGACATCCAACAGATAACTCAGGTGTAGTTCTTCCTTTCTGCCTTCTGCCTTTTCTTCCTCTGTAGGTTCAATGTTCTCAGCACACAGCTCATCGATTATCTTTCCGAGTTTGCCGTGAAACTTCTGGTCTTTGTCCCCAAAGCGAATGAAACTCTTTCCACTGGCGGTGAAGTCGTCGATGAGGAAGATATTGCGGAAGCAAGGTTTGTCCATGCCCTTCAGTTTATCATCGTCGCGCAATTCCTTCAGCATTTCCTTCAGTTTCTTTCCGTCAGGGTAATAATTGGTGAGCACCTGCTCGTTGCTGAATCCTGCACTGCGGCGCAGAATGTCGGTATGGGCACCGTCGCTGAGGCCCACGACTAATGACGAACGCTTCTCTATGGCAAAATGATCCTGCACTTTCTTATTGCAAAGCATGTAGGTTGGCATGTGCGCATTCTCGGTGGCTTTACGCAACAGAATAGGTCGGATTTTTGAGTCGTAAAGCAAATCCACCAGATAGTTCATCTGAGTGGAAGAGATGAACACCAACTTCCTCTTCACGAAATTGAGGACGGTAGCGCGGTCTTCTTCATCAAACTGATTCAGCCATTGTACCAAGCTGCTCATGAAGCGAGTTCCGGGCATAAAGCGGTCATAGGCATCATATTTCATGCTGCCCATAAACTCAAGCTCAGGACGTTCGGAGTTTAATCCTACATAGTCCCAACCCATGACGCTTGATAATAGCTGGCTTGCTAAATTACTGTTCATACACTGAATTTACATTTAATGATACCGTTGATGACGGTGAGACGGCTTAAATAATATAAGGTGGCATCAATGCCTTTCATTCCAGAGGGTGCTATGTTCCAACAGCTGTCTGCATTCTTTGACACACGGTCAACGCTGAGCGAATAACGGCTGGAGAGCATTTCGTAGTCGTTGCCCTCAATTGTTCCGTAATCACCTATACAGAGTGTGTGGGCTGCGTCCTCAATTACTTTCAGTTTGCTAACCTCGTGATAGACCACAATATCCATGCTGTGGCTGCTGCGCCATACACGGATGCCTTTCAACTGCTTGTCCCAGATGATTTCGCGGCAGGTGGCGTAAAGCACTTCTGCATCGGAAGCGGTTTTCACTTTTTCAATAGAAAGTTGCTGATTTCGAGGAGATAACTCATATTTGATGAAATCTTCAGGCAAACGGTGGCGTAACTCATTGCTCAACTTTTGCAGTTCGCTGTCGAAAGGCTGGTTCTTCCATTCCTCCAACTTTGCCTCATCGCCTAATGCCAAGAGACAAGCACCATTGTAGTAGCCGACCTTGATTTGTGGCCAATACTTGCAGTCGATGGTGTTCATGAATGATTCGCCCACTGACTTGCCACGGCCTGTGGCCACTACAATCTGTGCTCCGTTCTCCAAGATCGGTAGCAAAGCATTCGTGATTTCAGGACACAAACCTTTTGTGTAACGGCTGGTATGGTCTGAGGCTGAGAGAGTACCATCGTAGTCGAAGGCTACGGTGGTAAACTTGCCCCTATTCATCTGGCGCACAAAACGCTTGCAAGCATCACTGTAATGCTCCCACAACGGGATGTTATCTTTTCCGGCAAGACCCAGTTTACGAAGGACAGCTGCTTCGAGTGTCTTTTCTGAGGGAAGGATGCGGTTGGTCAACTTGAAATAGTCCAGATTGTACAACACGCGGCCATACCCTGGCACTCCGGGTTTGCCGGGGTCAATGCCACGGGCTTCGCCCAAGTTATTGACAAAGCGGAATGCCTTCAACAGCATATCGATGGATGCTGCTGGCGTTTCCTGTTCTGTTTCTATATAGATGACTGGCACACTTTGGGGCAGGCAAGCGATGGTTTTTTGTGCCAAATCTTTTTCAATGGGCGTGACCAAAGCAATGATGCAAGAGTTCTCGCCACGCTTGTCGAACCAGTGATGACGGCCATGGCCAAAGTTGCGGTAGTCGCTCAACAGGGCTGAGCCTAAAGCTGCCTCTGTGAGTTTTGATTCAATATCCCATGCCACTGGCTCACCTGCTGCACCATAGAGAACAATGAAGTTCTGGATGGAGGACAGTTCAAGGTTCAATGGCCTTGTGGCCAGTTCAAAGTTCAAAGTGTCATGCAGATTCAAAATTGAATCTTGAACCATGTAACCTGCTACTTTGCAGAGCAGCGTGAACGTGGCAACCAACGAATTTGTTGCTAAGAAGCCATCTTTCTCGCTGGGGATGTCCTCGCACCAACGCAGCACCTTGGGGTATTGCTCTAACAATTCCTCAGTGGGGTTGTTCTTACGGAGGGTCAGGCTCATCATGCCTGTCTCGTTATATTTCAGGCCATACTTGATAGCATTGAGGATATCCTTGTTCTTGCCGCTGGCACTCAGAAACAATAGTTTGCTATTACGGATAATATCCTTTCCTGCATACATCAACTGCAAAGGGGTCATAGCCTCTCCCAGCACGCCATTGCGCCGCTGGTAAAGCTGGGCTGCATAATGGCAAGCACTGGAAGAGCCGCCAGAGCCAATGCACACCAGAGGGATCTGCTTGTTCTCTGCAAACAGAAAGCGCGCAAGACGCGTCACATCCTGCTGCCCAGCCCATCGTATGGTCTCCGAAAGCTTTTTCAGTTCTTCCTTAAATGGCTTTCCCATAATAAAATGTTGAGTCCACTTAAAAAGTGGTATTAATTTCATTCGCAAAGGTACTACTTTTTCTCGAAACGGAAGCATAAAATCATCGTTTCGCGCGTAATTTAAGTAATTTTTGTCTAAAACAAGGCTGTGGTATAACAAAAAGATACGATTTGTGATGAAAAAAGACTAACTTTGTACCCACGAATCAGGAAATTGGCGAATATGACACCAAACAAGCAATTCAACACCTACAAGGAGGTGCAGGCTCTGGAGTTCTTCGATTAGCGAAGCGACTACGTCGATTACCTGCGGGAATACTGCATGAAGCACGGGGAGAGGTACGTGATAGAGCGAACCGACCTACTTCACGGCTATTTCACTTATCTCCTTGTACCCATTCCATCTTCTTTACCCACCGCCAGACAGTGACGTGGGGAATGTCGGTTAAGTTTTCTATTTGCGTATTGGTAAGGCCGATGCTCAGCAGGTAGCAGACTTGTTGCTGTTGCTCTGTGAATTTGCCAAGATGCTGGGCTAATCGTTCCATCAGGTCGGGCTGCAACTCATCTACGGCATGGTAGAAACGCTGCCAGTCGCTTTTCGACATACGGTATCTGCCATACGAGGCTTGACGGATAGCCTCAATAACATCCTCGGCTCGTTCTTCCAATTCGGACTTATGCAACAAGGCAATAAATCGTTTGTTCTCCTCCAGTTTCACCTCCAGCAATTGTTCCTTGTATTTGATTTCATTACGATAGCCGTCTATCTCCGCATTTATGTCTTGTAGTTTGCCTTTCATCTTGTCGCGCTCAGCCTTCGTATTGGTCAGTTCGTTCGACAAGTTCAATATTTCCTCCAGGTGCTTGTTTCTTCGCCGCTGAAAATAGACCGTCCCGCCAAGCACTGCACATATAGCGAGTACGATAGCCGCCCACATCATATTGCGGCTCCGTTGTGCTACCTCCATGATGCGACGTTCTTCCTCCACGTCTCGCTGATACTTATACTGGTTGTTCGCTGTCGCAGCTAGTTCCTGCCGTTTACCCAGGTCTATGGAGTCGCTTATTTGAATGTACAAATCAGCAAATTTGTCTGCTTCAGTCAAATTACCGTTCTCATGATAGATGTGAAAGAGTGCTTTTGCAGCGTCATACATCCGAAAGAGGTCAGTACCGTTTTCCAATATCCGCTTATGGGCACGAATTGCATCATCTGTTTTTCCCATCAATTCGTAATACTCCGCGTAGGCAGCCAATTTGCCGTCATCATCATCCGGCACTTTTTGTTGCTCCACTATCGACAGGCACTTCGTGGCATTTACGCTGTCCTTCAGGTATGCGAAATTGAAAAACAGCGAACAAAGTATCTCGGTGTTCTCCCTTAGTTTTGGATTCGCAACAATTGTATCGAGTGTCTCCACGAAGACCCTATGTGCCTGCTCCAGACTGTCAAGAACCTCCAATGTCATACCCAGATGCGTCAGGCAAGTCAGTTCCGTTTTTCCTATCTTCCTTGATTGCTGATACTCTTTCAGCGCATATTTGTGGGCGTTCTGATAGTCTTGTACATTATAGAACAGATAATACAAATTAGAATAAGTGTTCCTTAACATCATCTCATCGTGGTCACGGCTGTTTGTTGCTATCTCTTCAGCTTTAAGAAAATGACTTAAGCTACTGGGCGTATCTTGCAGGTCACGATACACGCTTCCCGCATAGTAATGGGCCTCCTGCATATCATTTCCCTTTCCGTGCTTGTCGAAATAACGGGTTAAGACCTTCGCCACACTGTCGGATGTTGCCACAATGTCTGCCTTATCTTTCAATCGAATATCGAGCAGGGCAAATCTCATCTGCACGTATTCCGACTCATGCTTCATGTTGCCCCGGATGGAGTCAAGCATCAACATAGCCTGTTCAGGGTCATCGTTACCAATGCCCTTAATGCGTTCAATCGACTTCAGTGCATCACTATCCCCACAGGAGACAAATGCAGCTACCATCAAAATCATTAGAATCTTATTCATGTCTTTTGGCTTGTTTCAATTGAAATCGTGTACAAAGATACGCAAATATCGATAAATAAAGGGGAAACGTGCCGACTTTTTTGCGAAGTGAAACGAAGTGGAATGGAAATTTCAAGCCTAACTGCATTTTTATGACGAACTTTGTACCCAGAAATTCGTAATATAAGCAAAGTAATGAACAGAAGACAACTCATCACCATCGTCCTTGGCCTTACCGCTATGACGGCATGGGCACAAACAGATTATTATTGGTTGAGTGGCCGCGTACATGATAATTTCACAGATGCTGGAATCAAGGGGGCAAAAGTGTATCTATTGAACAAGGACAGCGTTATGTTGGATAGCACCCAAATCAAGGGACGTGATATGTTCTCATTCCGGGTAAATCGAGACAAGTCGTTTCGTTCATGTATCATCAAGGTGATGCATCTTGACTACCAAACGCTGTATAGTATGCATTCGTTGAAGTTTGTAGGGAAAAATGCTTATTTTGACCTTCCTACTTTATTTGTGAAAAAGAAGAACTCTTTTACTGAGCAGACACTTGGCGAAGTTGTGGTGACGGCGACGAAAGTGAAAATGTTCTATCGTGGCGATACACTGGTGTATATCGAAAATTAATTTTTCCTGAGTCGTCGTATTCGACAATATAGTTAACATTATTAATTTAAAATTTGTTCAAAATGAAACAAATCAAAAAAATTGCCTTAAAAAAGGCAAAGATCCTCAGCGAGGAGGAAATGAAGCATCTTTTTGGATGCGCCAATAGCAATACTTTGATGATATTACCTCGTTTATATTCAACAATGCTGCTATTCTTATTTTTTGTCGACTCTGCCTTTGCCATGCAGAATGACAGCGTTCTTGTGTCTGGCAAGATTGTTGATGCGATAAGTCAAGTTCCCCTTGTGGATGTTAATGTTGTGTTCATGCTTGAAGACAGTACGATTGTAAATCAAGGGAAGACCATTGATTGGTGTAAGAAATATGGTATCAATGATGGTACTGTGCTCATAGCATATAACATACCTGTGCCAAGGGCGGGAAAGTATATCATATTTGTCAGTTCACCGGAACATCAAGACACATACGTAAACATCGAAATACCCGAAGGAGAATACGGCAAAAGAACTACGGACTGGGAGGCGGAGGACATAGAATTGGAACGAAGCTATTTATTGAAGGAGGTTGAAATAAAAGCCTCAAAGATCTTGATGGTTAGCAAAGGCGACACGGTGGTGTATAACGCATCGGCCTTCCAGTTGGCTGAGGGTTCTATGCTTGACGCTTTGATTTCACAGCTCCCTGGCGTCCGGTTAACGGACGGTGGACAAATATTTGTGAATGAAGAGTACGTAAGCGCTCTTCTTGTCAATGGTCAGGACTTCTTCCAGGGGAATCCAACAGTAGCTCTGAGAAATCTGCCTGCTTACACGGTCAACAAAGTTAAAGCTTACCATCGAGGCGATAAAGCAGATTACTTGATAAAGCGCGACTCCATTGAACATCTATCTGACGAGTTGGTGCTTGATATTGCATTAAAAAAAGATTACCACAACACTTGGTTAGCAAATGTAGAAGCTAGCTATGGCAGTAACGAGCGCTACCTGGGACGGCTGTTTAGTATGTTTCTTTCTGACAAACAACGCCTTACCGCCTTTGCGAACTTGAATAATGTCGGGGATACAAATAAGCCAGATAGGGATATGGAATCTTCAGCTGAATTACTCTCCCAACAGCCCATTACTGAAATATCTGGTGGTTTTGAATATTTCATCGACATGGGACAAAAACGCACTTTCAGTACGGTACTAACTGTCAACAGACGCAAAAAGGAAACTTTGACAGAAACAGCTTCAAATATCGTGTCAGGTGATTATCAATCTTTCGCGCGTGCTCGCTCTTCATCAAGATTGCGACGCACCGAAATTAATTGGCGCAACTTTGTCAGTATCCCATTCAAAAAAGTGTATTCAGAGTTTACCTTTGGTGGTGAATATGGAAAATCACGCCAGAAGACTCACGCCAGTAGTATTGAGCTAAACCGTCTGCCACATGAGGAACGTCGCTTGTCGGCACTCGATAGTGTGCTCCTGCAAACTGCTTCCGATTCCTTGCTGCACACATTGGTAAATACCTACGTAGAGCAATCTGACGAGAACATTGGCCGTAAAAGTCTTGTCGCTTCAAGTCTGTTGAAGTGGAAAGAGCCTTTGCGGGGCAACCCCATGTCACTTTATGCTGAAATAAACTATGAAAATCAACATAATGAACGTGATGGGCACTTTGTATTGAAATCATTCTCTCCAACGCAAATAACGTCTCGTCAACAAGATGAGCATGGCTATCTGCACGATTTGAATGCAAAAATCCATTTTAACTATGAGTGTCGACTTTTATCTAACATTAAGTTGAAGGTCGACTATAATTTAAGTTTGGAACATAGTAAAAGTAGTCGGACTTTGGACACACTAATTATTGCCCCCGATGCAGATGCGCTGCAACTGTTCGTAACAGACAGAGAGAATAGTTATGACCGGAATTTGCGCAGTACCAACCATACGCCTGAATTTCAGTTCCATTATCTTTCACCAAGATGGATGTTATCCTTGCATCTCCCTGTGAGATTTGCTGATATAAAGTACAGCGAGCAGCGCTATGATGTAGTGCACATTCGTAGGAGATATACAGCATTTGAACCATCACTGAAAATAAACAGCAATAAAGGTCTTGCATTTACTTATACTCTTAGCCAAGCGAACCCTCCGATGATATATCTCACTGGTTTCTATGATACCAGTAATCCGCTCAAAATTATGCAATCAGCAACAAGTCTGATCAACAAAAACTCTCATTCCTTTATGCTGAATTATGCTCATACACAAGCAGAAAAAATAAGAAACATCGGCGTTCAGAGTCATTTCATTGTGGTTCAAAATGAAGTGACGTTGCAACGACTTTATGATGCCTCTACTGGTGTGACGACTTTCTTGCCCAGAAATATCAATGGGACTTATGATTTTCTATTACGTGGCAGTTTGTCTCAAGCAATCGACAGACAAAAACACTTCGTTCCGGAAATCATCACACAAATGAACCTGACGCGAACCGTAGGATTTTCTGGGCTTCTGGCCGATGAGGCCGTTATGCGTACATCCATGAAAACACTGAACATCTTGGGACAGCTCGGAATAAGATATGCAGCAAGGGATATGGTTTTCCGTTTTCATGTAAAAGGCGAGTGGTTACACGGCATTCCGTCATCATCGTCTTTAGTGGACATAAACACCTATCGCTTTTGTTATTCAGCCAATGCATTAACACCACTTTTGTGGGGAGTACAGTTCAATGTCAATTGCTCGTTCTACACCGTTCGAGGATATCACGAAGAGGCGATGAACACGAACAGCGTCGTGCTGAACCTATCGCTTTCGAAATCGTTTCTGCGCAGAAAAAAACTGACCATAAAATTTACGGGGTTCGATGTTCTGAACAACATTCGAAACATACGGTGTAGTGTGAATACAAATGGACGAATAGAAACATGGAGCAATAGCCTGAGCCGCTACTTTATGTTGCACTTCGTATATAAGTTTAGCACAAAAGAAAAATCGAATAAAATATGATTGAAATGAAAGATTTCAACACACCGCCGCCAATAGTCTTGATAATTCTACTAGTATACAATGCAGGTAAGTATCTCAAGGAATGTGTAATCAGCATACTTGAGCAGACTTTTGATTCATATGAATTGTTGATATTAGATGACGGAAGCACGGATGGTTGTACAGATTTTTTACTCAACTATTCTGATTGCCGTATTCGATTAATAAAACGTAAACACAATTACATCTCAATACTTAATTATGGTCTTTCTATTGCTAGAGGTAAATATATCGCACGTATGGTTGCCGATGATAGAATGATGCCTACTCGATTATGAACTTCAAAGGTTATTGGATAAACTCAAATAACAATTCGTGACCCATTCACTTTATGTCTAACTTTCAAAAAACAGTAAGGATTATGGAGAGCCCAACGTTACCTACCAACTGGTTGGCACCGCTGAGCAACGCCAACTACGACGGCACGACACAGCAGATTGACGATGCCGTCGGAAATTAGTTCAAAGACCTATAGACACCAAGCCCCGCCGCGTCGTGATGACGTGACGGGGGCCACAGAACACCGAGATAATTCCTATTGAATCCAATGGAAATACACATAAAAGGCAATCTCCAACACAATCGTAATAATTGACAGGAGGGAAAGGGAGCCGACGACGTAGAACAGTTTTGCCGACAGCCAAACTCCTTCGTTATTCTTCACAATCTCCGTAAGTCTGTGACTCTGCTTCTGCCATAGCGCTTCCTGCTGTTTGTATTGGTCGGCAAGCATCTGTTTCTCCTGTTCCATCCATTGGTTATGGAGTTTTTGCATCTTCTGCCAGTCAGTATCGCATACTGTTACGGTCACCTGCAACTTCTTAGGTGCATCTTCTATAACATGGTCGATGTGCTTATTGATGGTGTCAATCTTGCCACTGATGGTATTCACGGCAGCACCGAGCACTCCTTCTTCACGCTGGGTTTGTCGGATTGAAGATTCCAAGGATAGCCTGGCATTGATGACGGCAGTCGTTGCCTTGTCAATGTCGGTACTCAACTGTTTGAGTTCAGGAACACGGTCGGCTATATTCTGTTCGGCTTGCTGAACCTCCAGTTCCTCTTCGACCTCGTTCATCATATTGTCGAAGTCGGTTATTGATTCGTTATTCTTACTTTTCTTGATAGCCATAATGTAAAGATTTATTGGTTTAACGGTGGAAACTACGTTGGCGTGGCTTAGGTTTGCACATGGAGTGAGCCATCTTCAGACATCGACGGGCATGGGCTCTTTCGTCCTCGTCCTTGTCTTTTCCCCATCCTGATTCAGGAGCAGAACCGCCACCACCTCCGCAAGATTCGGACATGGATGTGGCTGCGTCAATGTAGCCAGCAAAGAGAAGCATTGCAGTATGGGCAACAATCTCTACTGTGGCGGTATCATTGTCTTCTGGAACCTGAGCCTCATTGAGGAAAATATCCTTGACCAAGTTCGGAATCTCAACAGCCTTGCTGCCAATAGGTGTATCGATGTTGAATATAGTGAAGGAAGGTATAGGTTTCGACTGGACTCTTGTCTGCACCTTGGGCTGGGCAGATGTCATTGTTTGAGCAGTAGGACGTACGGGACTGCTACTTGAAGTAATAGTCGGGGCAGACGGTTTCATCCTAACCTGTGAAGGCTCTGGATGGAACTTCTTCCATGTGGCTTCAAGCTGTGAAGCCATAAATCTGCGACCAATTTCAGAAGCCTTGAATATAGAGGCATTCTTGCCGATGGTGTAGCCGACAAGTTTCTTGTCCTTGTCGTAACGAGGTGTGACCTCATAGCCCTTCATACGAAGCATCTTGAAGTAGAAGTCAATGTCAAACTCCTGCATCTTCTGAAGGGTGTATTCGCAAAAGTCCACAATCTCTTCTCTTCGCATGTCACGTATCTCCTTCGGCTGCTTCCACCCATGCCGCATGTTGATAATTTCCGCAGCCATCATTGCCCGCTTGTGAATATCATGGACATCGTTGGTGTTTCCGTCAAGGTCAACACGGCAACAGTCCATGTGAAGGTGAAGTGTTCCCGACTTGGAATCTGAGTGAAGTCCACCCACATTCATTGAGTTGCGGAAATTGGTCTTCACTTCCTTCTTCATGTCCGTGGGGATGAGTCCGACAGAATCAAGAGTTTCCAGACTTTCATCCTGAAGGTTCGCCCAGTCCTTCATGGTGAAGTTGGTAGCCTCTTCCTTGGAGGGGGAGATTACAAACTGCACCATGAGACGTTCCAGACTTCTCCCTACGGTTCTGTCCTGCTGATGGAGCTGGCAGTGATGCTTCATCATATACCAGATTGCTGTCGGGTCAATACCTTCAGGCATGTGGTTTACCTTGACCACTTTTGCCTTCTCCTTCTCTAATGCGTACCTTACGGCATTGCCACCGTAGGGTACGACTTTTGCAAGCATAATCATGATTCTTTCTATTCTTTGGTCAGTACAGGTGATGAAATATTCTCTTCGATGCTATACCAATGTTGGATGAGTTCCGCACTTGACCTAATCCACCATGTCATGAACTTCTCCGACTTGAAAAGCTTCAACTTTTCCTCTTCCGTTTTCTTGGAAAGGACGCTGGTGATTCTTATCAGATCCGTTCTTGCAAAGACAAGGGAGTTAAGGGCCTCGACCTCATCCCTGGTGAGCCGCTGCCGGGGATGATGCTTCAAGCCTGTCTCGGTCAGATAGCGGTTCAGGCTTATGCCACATTCCTTGGCAAGTGCTTTGAGTTGCGACCAGACTTCATCCGTACATCTGAAAGCATGTACTCTGGTCGGTGGTTTCTTGGTTATCTTCTTTTTCTTCATTGTCAATATCTTTTAATGAAAGGGGATTAAATCTGATTAGAAAGAAGGACACGGTCTGCGAGCCTGCGAGTAGCCCGAGAAACTTTTAGGAGGACAGAAACAGGGACACCTGTTTTGTACTACAAAAGGATTTCTCGAAAAGTCCCTCTAAAATAGCGGGTCTTTTAACAGCAAAGTTCCCGTCAGGGCTTAGAGGTGCTTTGCTGCTTGTAAGGCATCCTGTATCGGCAAACTTCCCCTTGGGATGGTTGGGCGGTGCAGGTCGCAGACCAGAGTTCTTCAAGGCTGTCACTCGTTGCTATAGAAGCCATTTGGCTTGGAATAGCCATTAGACTTCTGACTGTAGTCTCCATTGCCATCAGATGGTATGCCGTTAGGATTTAGCGATTGGCCTTCTTGCTTTGCAGATGGCGCATCATTCCTTTTCCCTTCATTCAGATTACCATCGGTATCTGGATGCGAAGAAGGGATGTCAGCAGACTGAGGGGAAATGATGTTTTGAGAAGAATCGGAAGTTCTTCCATCCGTAACAGATTTACCCACATTGTTACTATCATTAGATTGTTGTGATGGCTGAGACACATTGTAATCGGCAGACAGAATCACCCCCGCGTTTCCTCCTTGGGAATTGTCGCTATCAGAGTCAGAACCTTCCGCACCTTTGTTTCTGTCATCTGGCACCTCGATAGTGAACACTCTTGCAGGTGGAACTTCCGCGGTGACGATTGCAGTGCCGTCGGCATTCCTTCTTGTTGCGAACGGATTCTTGACAAACATGCCATCCACATACCAGCCCGAAAAAGCATGAAGCGTATGGATGCGGTTATCTCCTACCTTCTGTGAAGAGGAAATACCCAGAGCCTCCATCGCCTCTATCAGTTTGGGAACCGTCTTGCGGTCTTTATCCCAGAGCTTGGCGAGTTGGGTATTGTCAACCATCACTTGGCCGGGCAAGATTTCAACATGTTGAGTCTTGCTTATCTGTACCAGTTTCGTTTCGCGTTCAGCAAGTTCTACAAGAGACATGAAGCATTCCATGCGGTCAATCTTGTACTTCTTGCTGCGGAGATACTTCATCTGTTCCTCGGACAAAATGAAGCAGTAATGAATTTTATGCTCGTTCATAATTGCTTGATTTTAGATTTTATCCCCATCAAAAGGTTTTGCAATAGGTTGACTTCGCCGAGCTGAACCTTCATCGTTCCAGCTGGACTTGTTCGGCTTGCGCTTGTGCGATGCAAGAATTGCAGCGTTCTGCTCCTCATCCGTCAGAGGAATGGGATTCTTGCGGTTCGCTTCAAGCCACTTGTCAATCTCATCAAGGTAGATGACCCATCGCTTGCCTGGTTTGGAGCCGGGAATTTCCCTGTTCGCGAGTTTCTGATAGATGGTCGCAAGGGGAATGTTGGTGTACTCGGCAACCTGCTCTGGCGTGACAGGGCGGTGTCTGTTCTCTCTCTGCTGAGTTGGTCTGTTCTGAAGG
>JAEEGH010005619.1_pt1 | contig 31349 bp, 28 predicted proteins | sample 9134181 | NCBI WGS metagenome assembly JAEEGH01 (sample SAMN16246544, study PRJNA631951) | gut metagenome | biome: gut microbiome; feature: rumen; material: DP-attached | host: Bos | place: Iran: Karaj | collected 2018-10
CTTGAAGATGATGAGGGCGCCGGTCTTGCTCTGCGACATGTGCATGCAGGCGTTGATATAGGCTTCGTAGTTGACAGTCTGTTTGTTGCCCTGTATATTATGTTTCCAGAATTTGATACGTTTGAAGAAGGATTCGTCGAGTTGGGTCTTGGTGCCCACGAAGAGGAGGAAGCGCCGTATCTCGGGTTGGAAGATGACAATAAGGGCGATGAGGCCGACGCTGACGATGGAACTCAATATGGCTCCGAGGAGACGCATGCCCAGCATATCGGTGGCTCGCCAGATGATGAGCAGGATGATGAGCGCCCAGAAAATCAGTATGATATTTGTGCCTTTGACGAGTCGGTAGATGTAGTATACCAGTGCGGCGACAAGGGCGATGTCGATAATGTCGACGATGTTGATAGACGGGAGACCTAACATGAAGTTTGTAGATTATGGTTTTAGGTTTTCGCTTTTATTTATTGAAAAGGAGTTGTATGGTTTGAAGTGCAGGTTTGGGGTCGTGGACGCGGAGGAGGCGTGAGCCTTTAAGGAGCGCAATGGCGTCGAGGGCGATGGTGCCGGGAAGGGCTTCGTCGGGAGTGATGCCGAGAGGTTTGTATATCATGCTCTTGCGGCTCAGCGCGGTGAGTAGCGGTTCGCGGAAGAGGGAGGTGAGCTCGTCAAGTCTGTGGAGTAGTTCGTGGTTTTCTTCAACAGTTTTAGCAAATCCAAATCCGGGATCTAACCACACATCCTTGACCCCCAGTCGGTAGAGTATGTCGAGTTTCTCGGAGAAATATTTGGTGAGGTCGTCGATGATGTCGGAATAGCCTGTATGTTGTTGCATTTCAGCGGGAAGAGCTCGGTTGTGCATGAGGATATAAGGAGCCTGCTGGTCGGCGACGGTACGGAGCATGTCGTCGTCGAACTGACCGCCGGAGATGTCATTCACGATGTCGGCACCCGCTTCGATGGCGCGACGGGCGGGAAGGCTGTAACAGGTGTCGACAGAGAGGAGCGTTTCGGGAAGTTCGCGGCGCAGCAGGGTGACTGCGTCGACAAGTCGCTGTGCTTCTACCTCGGGAGGCAGGAGTTGCGCTCCGGGACGCGAGGAAGCGGCACCAATGTCGATGATGTCAGCTCCTTCGTCGAGGAGTCGTCGCGCATGTTCGAGCATGCCGTTGGGGGTATTGTGTCGGCCACCATCGTAGAACGAGTCGGGGGTGATGTTAAGTATGCCCATGACGACGGGGCGTTGGAAAGTGACCAGACGTCCGCGGACGGTGATAGTAAATGGAGTATAGTTCATAATTTACATAACGTAGGAACTCAATCAATATTGTGCAGAAATAATTTTTATATTCTATACAATAAAAAAGAACGCTTCGCGTTTTAAACAAATTATGGAAAAGGATAATATTGTGCAACACGATACAAGAAAAGAGATGGAACGCGAAGTGGCGGAGTGCCGAGTGCTGTTCGAGAAGAAGACTCGCGACTATGGTACTTCGTGGCGTATCCTCCGTTTGCCGTCGATGACGGATCAGATATTCATCAAGGCTAACCGTATCCGCAGCGTGCAGGAGAGTGGCGAGAATCGCGTGGGCGACGGACTGCGTGGGGAGTTTGTGGCCATGGTGAATTATGCCGTGATGGCGCTGATTCTGAATGAAGAATTAAGAATGAAGAAGGAAGAATTGACTGACGCATCACTGGAAAAGGTGATGGAGTTGTACGACGGGCAGACGAAGCGTGTGTTGGATTTGATGATGGATAAGAACCACGACTATGGCGAGGCTTGGCGTCAAATGCGCATCAGTTCGATGGTGGACCTTATTCTGATGAAGCTTCTTCGCATCAAGCAGATTGAAGACAATGACGGTCGCACATTGGTGAGTGAGGGCGTTGAGGGCGGATACATGGACATTATTAATTATTCGCTTTTCAGCTTAGTGAGGATGAGAGAAGAAGAGTGTGAGAAATAAGCAATTCGAAAAAGAGATTTTAAAAATTAAAAAAAATGAAAATTAAGTTTGAAGCAAAGGATACGAAACTGAACTACACGTTGAATGTGGTTTCACGTTGGATTGTAGGATTAGTCTTCCTCTTCTCGGCATTCGTCAAGGGCGTCGACCCCATGGGGACGATGTTCAAAATCCAGGATTATATGTCGAGTTGGTCGCTGTTTGGCTCGTCGTTCGAATGGGCGTATCCATTGGCGGGAGTGCTGGCTGTGACGCTGATTTGTGCCGAGTTTCTTGTGGGAGTATTGTTGATATTCAACTCATTGCGTATTTTGTCGGCTTGGCTGTTGGCTCTGATGATGGCGTTCTTCACCGTGACGACGTTCTTTGATGCCGTTACCAATCTGGTGGACGACTGTGGATGTTTCGGCGATGCCATCAAGCTGACCAACTGGGAGACTTTCTGGAAGAATGTTGTGTTGGATGTCTTCGCTGTGGTTATCTTCTATACCCGCAAACTACGTTACCGTCGTCGTCTGGAACGCGATGCTATTGTGATGCTGGTGGGTATTGCGGCTATGATAGTCTTCTGTGTCTATAACATCAAGCACGAGCCGGTCATCGACTTCCGCCCCTGGAAGATTGGCAACACAATGGTTGAACATCAGGAGCCTATGAATATCATCAAGTTCCGCAGCGTGGCCGATCCTAATGTGGTTGATACGCTGAAATACAAGAACGGTGAGTGGGACAATAAGTGGAACGACTATTTCGACGAGACGAAGTGGGAAGTGCTCGGTGATGCCGAAACAACGCCCGAGTATATCATATTGGCCGATGGCTTCTCTATGTTGGCTCCCGATGAGAACGGTGTGCTGAGTTTGGAGCAGACCTTGAATATCCTTCCCGACAGCAATGGAGTGCTCTTCGTTACCATCTATGACCTTGCCGATGTCGACGAGGAGGAAATTCAGGAAGTGAAGAATGCAGTGGATAAGGTGCGCGAACTGAATAAGGAAGGCCGTGAGATTCGTCTTGTGATGCTGACTTCGATGGGCCGCATTAGCGACAGCCCGTTGCAGAATACCCAGGTGTGGCTGTCCGACAATGGTATCGAGGGCATCCGTGTGAATGTGTTGGATATCGAAGGAGAGAACAACGTCTTCTTCGCCGACGCTACTGCCATCAAGACCATTATGCGTGGCAATCCCGGCTTTATGTTTATGAAGAACGGCGTGGTGGTCGACAAAGGCCGCAAAGTGAGTGATCTTGACTTTTAACCCCTTATACCTCTTAAACCCTTTAAATCTTTTCATCTAATGATTCAGAGAATTCAATCGTTATGGCTGGCATTGGCGGTGGTTTGCATCGGCCTCTGCTTCATTCTGCCTGTGGCAAAGTATCAGTATACCGATAAGCCCGACAAGGGTCAGCGGCTCGAATCGCAGTTCGGCTTGGTGGCTCAAGAGCCCCCCGACCTGCGTAATCAAATGAACACTGGTGAACCCGTGATTACCTGTGGCCCTATGGTCGACAAGATGACCACTTGGCCGTTGATGACGTTGGCTATCGTGACTGGCGTGATAGGTCTTGTTTGCATCTTCCTCTTCAAGAATCGCCGCCTGCAGATGCGCCTCACAACTTTGGGATTCATGTCAACACTCATTTACGTCTTCCTGCTTTTCTTTTGGGCGGTGGACAAATATGCCGATGTGCTTTCGAACGACGGGATGCTGAAAATATTCCTCGCCGATGCCAAGCCCGAGGTGACTTGGTGTGCCGGCGCTTTCGTCCCGATGGCAGCACTGGTTTTCTTCTTCCTCGCCCAGCGGGCCATCCGAAAGGACGAGGCTATGGTGCGTGCAGCAGATAGACTGAGATAAATGAAAATTGAAATTAGCAACATAGGGCAGCTGCCGGAGGTGGCACGGAATTTGCTCTCCTCTTTTCCTGAGGAGCGCTTTTTTGCCTTCTTTGGAAAGATGGGGGTGGGGAAGACCACACTTATCAAAGAGTTATGTGCTGCTTTGGGCGTGGAAGACAATGTGTGCAGCCCTACCTTCGCCATCGTCAACGAATACAGTCGCCCTCTGAATGCAGGAAGTGAGCCGATATACCACTTTGACTTCTACCGTCTCAAATCGCTGGCCGAGGCCTACGATATCGGCTACGAGGAGTACTTCTACAGCGGATGTTACTGCTTCACCGAGTGGACGGAAAAAATCGAAGAATTGCTCCCCGAACACTACGTCAGAGTGGATATCGAAGAACAGGAAGGACACCGCATCCTGACAGCTCAAGTGGTATCGTATTGAAAAATGAATAATAATTATATGGATAATAGAGAAAAAGAATCGGAAGTGCTGGCCCGCTTGGCGGCGCAGGTTCTCGACGAGAAAAAAGGTGAGGATGTACGCATCCTCGACCTGCGCAAGGTTCACGGCGCACCGGCCGAATATTTTGTCATTGCCTCGGGTAATGTCCCGTCGCATGTGAGCGCCTTGAGCGACAATGTGTTCGAAGTGATTAAGAAGGCTACAGGGATGAATCCTCACAAGATAGAGGGTTACAACAACGCCGAATGGATACTGATGGACTATTTCGACGTGGTTATCCATATCTTCCAGAAAGAGAAACGCGCCTTCTACCGCCTCGATGAACTTTGGAGCGACGGCGAGGAAATCCCTGTTAAGAGTTAAAACGTTATGGCTAAGCAACCCAACAAAAATCTCAATATGCCGCGTGGCAAAAAGCCCAAATCGTCGCGCATCCTCTACATCGTCTATATCGCGATTATGCTTGTGCTGCTCTTCGGTATGTTCGATGGAGGTGGCTCGAAGCATCCCATCACCTGGGAACGATTTGAGAAAATCCTTGTGAGTGACGACTATGAGACCATCACTGTTGTCAACCAGTCTGTCGCTGAGATAAAAATTAAAGACGAGGCGCTGAAAAGAGACCCTCAGTATAGAGACTTGAAGGCTAAGCGAGGCATCTTCGGAAGTGAATCTTCCGCGGGCATCTATACCTACAATGTGGGAACCCTTGAGCATTTCGACCACCAGCTCGAAGAGTTCAAGGAGAAGCACGACGGCAAGTACATCAGCTATGAGAACGAGACCGAGACCAGTGCCTTGAAAGATATCCTTGTCTTCTTCGGCCCGCTGCTGATTTTCATCATTTTCATCTGGCTTATGGGAGCCTGGGGCCGTCGTCAGATGGGCGGCGAAGGCGGTGGAGGCGGCTTCGGAGGCCTCTTCAACTTCGGACGCAGCACCGCTAAGCAGTACGATGCTACCAAGCAAATCAATGTCACCTTCAAGGATGTCGCCGGTCTGGCTGGCGCCAAAGAGGAGGTGATGGAGGTGGTCGACTTCCTCAAGAACCCCAAGCATTACACCGAATTGGGTGGTAAGATTCCTAAGGGTGTACTCCTTGTAGGTCCTCCGGGTACCGGTAAGACCTTGTTGGCCAAAGCAGTGGCCGGCGAAGCGGGAGTGCCGTTCTTCTCCATGTCCGGTTCCGACTTCGTCGAGATGTTCGTCGGTGTGGGTGCCAGCCGTGTGCGTGGACTCTTCGAAGAGGCCAAGAAGAAATCGCCCTGCATCGTCTTCATCGACGAGATCGATGCCGTCGGTCGCGCCCGTGGTCGTGGAGGTCTTGCCGGCAGCAACGACGAACGCGAGAATACCCTCAACCAGCTCCTCACCGAGATGGACGGTTTCTCTTCCACCACCAACGTCATTGTCCTTGCCGCTACCAACCGCGCCGATGTGTTGGATAAAGCGCTGATGCGTGCCGGTCGTTTCGACCGCCAGATATATGTCGAACTGCCCGACATCGAGGAGCGTAAGGCCATCTTCGCTGTCCACATGAAGAATCTCAAAATCAATGTCGACAAGAGCAGCGAGGGCTTCGTGGATCGCGACTTCCTCGCCAAGCAGACTCCCGGATTCTCGGGCGCCGACATCGCCAATGTCTGCAACGAGGCTGCCCTCGTGGCTGCCCGCAAGAATAAGAAACAAATTGAGAAGCAGGACTTCCTCGACGCTGTCGACCGCATCGTCGGTGGTCTCGAGAAACGCACCAAGGTGCTCTCCGACCAGGAGAAGCATACCATTGCCTACCATGAGTCGGGCCACGCTTCCGTCTCCTGGCTCCTGCGTTGGGCTAATCCCTTGGTGAAGGTTACCATCGTGCCGCGTGGCAAAGCCCTCGGTGCCGCCTGGTACCTTCCAGAAGAACGCCAGATTACCACCTACGAGCAGATGTTCGACGAGATGACCTCCCTCATGGCTGGCCGTGCCTCCGAGGAGATTGTCTATGGCCGCATCTCTACCGGTGCCCTCAACGACATCGAGCGCGCCACCAAGATGGCTCAAGCCCTCGTCACCTACTACGGTATGAGCCCCGAGGTGGGCAACATCAGTTTCTACGACTCCACGGGGCAGAACGAGTACTCTTTCGCAAAGCCCTTCAGCGAGAAGACCGCCGAAACCATCGACCGCGAGGTGCGCCGCATGGTCGAAGAGGCTTACAGCAAGGCTAAGGAATTGCTCCTCAGCCACCGTGAACAACTTGACCAGTTGGCAGCCCAGCTCTACGACAAAGAGGTCCTCTTCCGCGAAGACCTCGAACGCATCTACGGTCCCCGCCCTTGGGAAACCCCGGACCCCCCCGAAATCCAGGAAACTCCAGAAACCCCTGAAACCACCGAAACTCAGGAAATCCCTGAATGTTCTGAAAACTCGGAAAAAAACATCGAGCAATGAAAACCTTTTGGATTCGCACCGTCAGCGCCATCGTCTATGTGATTCTCTTCCTGGGCACCATGTTCAGTGGTGTCTTTACCGGGAACCTCCAGGCGGGTGTACTCATCTTTGGTGCTTTCCTGCTTTTTGTTACGGTCGGATGCTCCTTCGAGTTTCTCCGCATGGTGGGTCGGCAGGGGGCTCACCCTTCCCGACTGTTGGCCTATCTCTTCGCCGTTGTGGGATTTCTTCTGTTGGGAATACCCTCGGTGATGGGTCTCAATGTGGCCCTCTTCGGCTACATGGTCGTCTTCTACTGCCTCTTCGCCCTCTCGGTCATCGTGCAGTTGTGGCAGCACAGCGAGCAGCCTTTCCGCGAGGCGGCCTATACCCTCGTTCCGCTTCTCTACATCGCCGTCCCGTTGGCCCTGATGCTCACCCTCCTGCAGGACCGTGGTCCGCTGGTGCTTCTCATGGTCGTCGCTATGGTGTGGGTCAACGATTCTGGTGCCTATATCGGTGGCTCCCTCTTCGGCCGTCACAAGATGTGGCCGCGTCACTCTCCGGGAAAGACCTGGGAGGGGACTGCTTTCGGTGTGCTGGTGGCGATACTGTTTGCCGTATTCGCAGGCCCTGCCGTCAGCACCATCGCCTGGCCTCATTGGCTTGTACTGGCCCTCATCTGCAGCATCGTCGGCACCCTCGGCGACCTCGTCGAGAGCATGCTGAAACGTTCCGTCGGTGTGAAGGACAGCGGCAGCATCATGCCTGGCCATGGGGGATTCCTCGATCGTTTCGACAGCCTGCTCATTATCATGCCCTTCGTCTATTTCTACCTCACCGTCACCGACCCCGACAATGCCTTCTTCCTCATCCTCCAACTCTTCTCTTGATAACATAGTATGCAATTACTCAATAACTTAATACCTTGAGCACCGCTGAAATAAATTAAGTCAACCGAAAAACCATTCACAGCCAATGAGAATCCATCGTGAAGGAAAGAAAATCATCGCGCTCACCGGCGCAGTCATCTTCGTGATTGTGTTGCTGCTCCTGCTGCTGGTGTCGCAGTGGAATGTGGTCCACTATCTGTTTGTTGCCGGCCTCATCGTCTTGGGCTTCCTGGTGACGGCCTTCTTCCGCATCCCTCGCCGCATCTTCGCCGACAGCCCTTCCGAACTCATCTCCCCGGCCGACGGCACCATCGTCACCATCGAACAGGTCTACGAGAAAAACTATATCAAGGACGAATGCATGCAGGTCTCCATCTTTATGTCGGGCACCAACGTGCACGTCAACCGCTATCCCTGCAACGGCACCGTCGAATATGTCAAGTTCCGTCGGGGTAACTATTTCGTCGCCTCCTATCCTAAGAGCTCCGACCTCAACGAGCGCACCGAGGTGGGCCTCCTCCTCGACAATGGCAAGCGCATCCTCATCCGCCAGGTGGCGGGCGTGATGGCGCGTCGCATCGTTTGCTACGCCAAAGAGGGCGAGCGTGTGCGTCAGAATCAGGAACTCGGATTCATCCGTTTCGGTTCCCGTGTCGATGTCTTCATGCCCCTCGACTTCCCCATCAGCGTCGATCTTCAGGACCATGTGAAAAATGCCATCAGCCCCATCGCCGAAATCATCTAACCCTTTTGTCAATAACTCATAATCCTTAACCCTTGATCAAAGATCAGATACTCTACGAAGACAACCACCTGCTGGCCATCAATAAGCTCCCTGGGCAAATCACTCAGGGCGACAAGACCGGCGACCCCTGTCTTGCCGACTTGGTGAAGGATTTTATCAAGGAGCGCGACAATAAACCCGGTCAGGTCTACTGCGGTGTCATCCACCGCCTCGACCGCCCTGTGTCGGGAGTCGTCTTGCTGGCAAAGACCTCCAAGGCCCTCAGCCGTATGGTCGAGAAGGTACGCACCCGCGAGTTCGAGAAGCACTACTGGGCGGTCGTCAAAAACGCACCTCCTCAGCCCGTCGGCGCCCTCGAGAACTGGCTCGTCAAAAACGAGGAACGCAACAAAAGCTATGTCTTTTCCTCAGCCCGTCCCAACGCCAAGCTGGCACGCCTCGAATACCGCGAAGTGGCCGTCTCTGATGGCGGCTATCACCTCCTCGATATCAACCTCCACACCGGCCGTCACCACCAGATTCGTTGCCAACTGGCCAACATCGGTTGCCCCATCAAAGGCGACCTCAAATATGGTGCTCCCCGCAGCAACGACGACGGCTCCATCTCCCTCCACGCTCGCCTCATCTCCTTCGAACACCCTGTCACCCACCTCCCCATCACCATCGAGGCCCCCTGTCCCTCCATCGAAAAAATGTTCAATATATAATAATGTAATAGTATAATAACGTTATAACGTTATGTTGAAATAACCCAAGGTTGTCCCGAATAACAATAAAAAACACCAATATGAAAAAGACCTTTTTGGCGATTGCCCTTTTTCAATTTTTAATCTTGAATTCCCCATTGACCCATGCCCAGCAGGTCGTTGACGACTCGTTCACCCGTCTGCAGGTCCGTTACTCTGTGCCGACACCGGAACTCCATTCGGTTATGCTCGTTACCCAAAAATATGATATCCTCGACCTCCCCGGCTACCAGCAGGGGGGTGTCTTGGGAGCTCCCTCGCTGCCCATCCGTTGCGATATCATCGAAGTGCCCTTCTGCGACGATATGGTAGTCTCTGTCGCCAACGCTGTCTATGACACCTTGCAACTCTCCACCAACGGCATCCTCCCCCTGCAACCCTCGCGTTCCAAGTCCGACACCCTCCCGGCTCGTCCCTTACTGGACGCCGAACGCTATGCCACCAACGCCTTCTGGGGCGTCCCGTTGGCAGAGGTGGAATTCATGGGTGTCGCCCGCGACCGCCGTCTGGCACTCTTGCGCTTCAGCCCCCTGCAGGTCAACCCCGTCACCGGCCAGGTGGTCGTCTGCCGCTCCGCCGATGTCACCATTTCCTATGTGGCTTCCGATGCCGACCGCACACAGGAACACTATCGTCGCTACCACACTCCCGCCTTCTCCGTCGGCACCACCCTCAACAGCCTCTACTCAAACAATCAAACAATCAAACAATCAAACAATCTGCCCATCCGCATGGTAATCGCCGTCCCCAACGTCCTTAGCTGCAACGCCATCGAACGCTTCGCCAACTGGAAACGCTCACAGGGACTCCTCGTCGACGTCCTCAACTATCAGGACATGGGCATCACCACCAATACCGACCTCGCCTCCTACCTCACCATGCTCTACGACAGCGCCTCTGACGACTCTCCCGCCCCCACCTTCCTCCTTCTCGTGGGCGACAACAACCAGCTTAACGCTTTCGACTCCGAACTCCCCTATGCCGGCTATTGGTCCGGCGACCCCTCCAACGACCATGTCACCGACCTCTACTTCGCCACTTGGACCTCCTCCGACAACCTCCCCGACTGCTACCAGGGTCGCTTCTCCGCCACCGATACCGCCACCCTCGCCTCCATCGTCGACAAGACCATCCTCTATGAGCAGTACGCCTTTGCCGACGACTCCTACCTCACCCACGCTGCCCTCATCGCTGGCGAAGACGACGCCACACACAACTACAGCGACTATGCTTGGGTCTATGCCGACCCCAATATGGACTATATCGCCTACAACTACATCAATGCCGACCACGGCTATGACCAGGTCACCTACTACAAGAACGACACCTCCTATGCCCCCTCCGGTGTCACCATCACCGGCTACTGCAGCGCCAATGCCACCGCAACGGCACTCCGCAACCTCTACAGTACCGGCATCGGCTGGATAAACTACTCCGCCCACGGCGACTGGGACAAATGGCATAAGCCTTCTTTCACTGTCAGCCATGTCAATGCAATGACAAACAACAACAAACCCTCCTTCATGATTGGCAACTGCTGCCTCTCCAGCAAGTTCAACAAGCCTACCTGCTTCGCCGAAGCCCTCCTCCGTAAAGCTAAAAACGCCGGCGCGGTAGCCTATATCGGCGGCACCAACTCCACCTACTGGGAACAGGACTTCGATTGGTCTGTCGGCCTCCGCTCCAATATCAGCCATGCAATGACCCCCAACTATATCGCCAGCAAACTGGGCATCTACGACCGCCTCTTCCACACCCACGACGAGGCCCTCTCCTCCATCATCACCACCGCCGGCGCTATTGTCTATTTCGGCAACCTCGCCGTCAACTCCTCCACCTCCTCCAGCAAGATGAAGAAATACTACTGGGAAATCTACGAGCTCATGGGCGACCCCTCGCTCATGCCTTGGTTGGGACGCGCCGCCGACCTCGACGCTGTCGTCAACCGAACCTCCTCCGACCTCACCGTCACCACCGTCCCCAATGCCTATGTCGCCTTCGTCAATGAGGACGACCACCAGCTCATCGCCGCCGCCTATGCCAATGCCAGCGGTGTCGCCACCTTCGACATCCCCGCCTCCGTCGACCTCTCGGGCTCCCGACTCTCGGTGACTTCCCAGAACCACAAACCCTACTCCCGCCTCTTCCCACAGGTCTCCATCGACAACCCCGATGCCCTCGCCGCACTCCGCCTCTATCCCAACCCCGCTACCGACCGCGTCACCATCGACGGCCTCCCGCAGGGTAGCACCGTCGCCCTCTTCGACGCCCATGGCCGCAACATTCAAACAATCAAACAATCAAGCATCGATGTCAGCTCACTGACCCCCGGCCTCTACATCCTCCGCATCCAAACCCCCGACGGCATCACCGTCCGCAAAATCGTCAAACAATAATCACTTAGAACTTAAAACTTAGAAATTAGAATTTAGAAATTAGAAATTATGAAACGTCATTTGTCTTTTCACTCCCTTTCGCTCCCTATCACTCCTCTTCACTCCCTGATTCTCGCAGCTCTCCTCTTCGCCTCCTGCGGCAACAACAATTCCTCCGTCGCCGTCCATGTCGACACCGCCCAAGCCCCCGCCACCGAGATCCACTCCATCAAGGACTCCCTCTCCTGGGCCTACGGCCAGTACCTCGCCCTCGCCCTGCAGGGCGAATACTTCGACACCGTCTTCGATCACGACCTCGTCCTCGAAGCCTTCGCCTACACCCTCAAGGGCGGCACCCAGAACCCCCTCACCGACGAGATGGCTCGCGACATCGCACAGTATGCCAACTTGCAGTATGCCGCCATCATGCAGCACAAAGCCAAAAACATGGCCGAGACTGTCGACAGCCTCCAGCGCGTCTACTTCGCCAATCTCAAGAAAACCAATCCCGCCGTCAAACAGAAACAGGTGGGCGACTACCTCTTCTACTACGAGGTCCTCAAGCCCGGCCACGGACCCAAGGCCGAATTCGCGCAGCGCATCCGCTTCGACTATAAGAGCTTCAACCTCCTCAGCGGACAGCCCATCGACCAAACCTATGGCAACCGCGAGCCCATCATCCATGTCGTCGGTTCCCCCATGTTCCCCGGCCTCATCGAAGCCTTCCAGCTCATGAATGTCGGCAGCATCTACCGCTTCTACTTCCCCTACCAGCTCGCTTTCGGCGCCGAAGGCACCGAAGGACTCATCCCCCCCTTCACCCCCGTCATCTACGAAATCGAACTCCACGAACTCTACGAATATTAATCCCCATGCTCCCTATCTGCCTTGGGCTGAAAAGGACAGGATTTCATAAACAGAGGATGCCAAATTTTTGGCATCCTCTTCTTTTGTCGCTATAAATAGTGACCCTACAAAATCATCTTGTGGCAGGTGCCGGCCCCCCCCCAGCAGCTCTCCCAGGTGCTGCGCCACTTGACGAGTGCTCCCTGTAGGGCTGAAATAATATATCTTTACTTTCCCCATCAAAAAGATTATCGTACGCCTGCCCTACGATAGCCCTAGCGTAGTGTCTTCATTCTTTGTTTTTGTGGTTGGTCACATATCAGCCACATAAAATTTCATCTGTTAATCAGTATGTTAGTATTGTTTTTTTTGTTAATCTGTCACATGTCCGTCACATAAGGTTTACGCCCATTCTGGCAAATAAAAAATCGGTTTCTGTTGAAAAAATTTTTTGATGTAAGTAAATTAGTTGTATATTTGCAGACGAATCCAAGTGAGCCGGATTTGTAAAAAATACTGAAACTAATTGATTTAAATATTATGAAGAATAAGTATTACGACCTGATTGACCAGACTTTCGACTTCCCGCAGGACGAATTCCGGACGGAGGACGGCGAACTCTATTTTCATGATATTCCTCTGATGGAAGTAATCAAACAATATGGAACACCGCTGAAGGTTACCTACTTGCCTAAGATTAGTTCCCAGATTCAGAGGGCCAAACGTATGTTCAACGTGGCTATCGCCAAGACCGACTATCGCGGCACCTATAATTACTGCTACTGCACCAAGAGTAGCCATTTCGCTTTTGTGCTCGAGGAGGCGTTGAAGAACGATATCAACCTGGAGACTTCGTCGGCTTTCGACATCAACCTGATTCAGGAACTGCATGCCCAGGGGTTGATAGACAAAGATAAGGTGATTGTCTGCAACGGTTTCAAGAAGGAACAGTATATCGAAAATATCGTGGGGATTTTTAACGACGGTTTCCGTAATGTGATTCCCATTTTGGACAACAAGAACGAATTCACCGTCCTCAGTGAGGCGGTGCAGGAGTCGGCCGAGGGGACGGGCAATGAACCTATGTTGCTGGGTATACGTATCGCCGCCGAGGAAGAACCCAAGTTCGATTTTTACACTTCGCGATTGGGTATCCGATATCACGATATCGTGTCTTTCTACGAGAAGGAGATTAAACAGAATTCCCGTTTCCGGTTCAAGATGTTGCATTTCTTCATCAATACCGGTATCCGCGACACGGCCTACTACTGGAATGAGTTGGCGAAATGTGTGAATGTCTACTGCGACCTGAAGCGTGTGTGTCCCGACTTGGATTCGCTGAATATCGGCGGTGGATTTCCTCCGAAGGTGAGTCTCGCCTCGAACTATGACTACGAGTATATGGCGGAGGAGATTCTGGCTCAGATTAAGAATATCTGCACCCAGCGTGGTGTCGAGGAGCCGAATATCTTTACCGAGTTCGGTTCGTTCACCGTGGGCGAGAGTGGCGCTACATTATATAGTATATTAGACCAGAAACAGCAGAACGACCGCGAGTTGTGGTATATGATCGACTCGAGTTTTATCACCACGCTGCCGGACACCTGGGGCATCAACCAGCGCTTCATCATGCTGCCCATCAACCACTGGGACTGCGAGTACCAGCGGGTGTTCCTGGGAGGACTGACCTGCGACTCGGAGGACTACTATAACGCCGACTCGCATGCCAACGCCATCTTCCTGCCGAAGCTGCAGAAGGACGAGCCTCTGTATATTGGATTCTTCCATACGGGAGCCTATCAGGAGAGCATCGGCGGCTATGGTGGCATCCAGCATTGCCTGATTCCCGCTCCGAAGCATGTCATCATCGACAAGGACGAGAACGGCGAATACACAACGAAGCTCTTCGCCAAAGAGCAGAGCTACAAGTCGATGCTTAAGATTCTGGGATATTGATTATTTCCCGCGGCCTTGGAGGATAATCTTGCCGGTGTAGACCATGATTTTGAGGTCGGTGGTGAGTGACATGTTGTCGAGGTAGAGGAGGTCGTAGCGGAGACGTTCGACCATCTCGTCGACATTGGAGGCATAGCCGTATTTTACCTGACCCCAGGAGGTGATGCCTGGTTTGACGCGCTGCAGGAGCAGATACTCCGGGGCGCGTTTCACTATTTGGTCGATATAGAACTGGCGTTCGGGACGGGGACCCACGATGGACATGGTGCCTTTGAGCACGTTGTAGAACTGCGGAATCTCGTCGAGGCGCACCTTGCGCATGAAGCGGCCGAAGGGCGTGATGCGCGGGTCGTCGTCCTTGGAGAGGGCGGGACCCGACTGCTCGGCGTCGACATACATGGAGCGGAATTTGTGCATGCGGAAGGGTCGGCCGTGGTAGCCGATGCGCTCCTGGGCGTAGAAGACGGGACCCGGGGAGGTGAAGCGGACGATGAGGGCGGTGATGAGGTAGACAGGGGAGAGGATGATCATGGCTATGAGGGAGAGGAAGATGTCGGCAAGACGCTTGACGGAGTACTGCCATTCGTCCATGAGACGGTTGTTGATGACGATGAAGGGGGAGTGGAAGATGGAGTCTTGCTTGACGGAGCCGATGATGAGGTCGCGGGCGTCGGGGGTGAGCTTGATGATGAGGTCGGCGCAGTAGTTGAGGTGGAGGAGGATGTCGTTGATGTGCTCTTTCTCGGCTTCTTCGACGGCGATGATGACCTCCTCGATATGGTGTTGCTCCACAAGGGTGCGGAGGTCGTCGAGCGACCCTAAACAAGGCATCACTTTATCTAATGATGAGTGATGAGTGGCGGGTGATGAGTTGAGCTGGATGTAGCCGACGAAGAGGTTGCCGGAATAGGTCTCCTGGTTTTCGATGTCGAGGTAGGTGTGGAAGGCTTTGTTGCCGGAGCCGATGAGGAGGGTGGGGAAGCCTATCTGGCGGGTGTGGACGCGGTGGACGGTTTGCGAGGTGAGCAGCAGGCGCAGGGAGTAGGTGAGGACAAAGTGGACGGCGAGGAGGAAGAGGAAAGAGAGGTAGTGGTTGCGCGAGGGCCCCACGTTGTCGTCGATGAGGAGGAGGAAGAAGAGCACCACGGAGCCTATGAGGGAGGCGAGGGCGGTGTCGAGGAGCTCTTTGAGTCGGGCCTTGCGGAGGACATTGCGGTAGGTGCCCTGAATGGTGTAGAGGGCAAGCCATCCGAGAGGGACGATGCAGAGCCCGAGCCAGAAATTAGCATCATTTATAAGGAGTGAAATGGAGTGAGAGGGAGTGAGGGGGAGTGAGAGGGGGGTGGGCTCGAGGACGAGTTTGCGGAATGTGAAAAGGGCTCCCCAAGAGAGGAGGGCTGCGAGGAAGTCGCAAAGGATATATTTGAGGGTTTGTTTTTTCTGCATGGATTGAGGAAGTTTAAGAGGTTTAAGAGGTTTGAGGGGTTTAAAGGGCTTGAGGGGTTCTGTTTTTTACCCGTTTAAGCATAGCGACTCTTTTAAACCTTTTAAGCGAAGCGAACTATTTATAGAACAGAAGCTGTGGTGATGACTTTGACGTTGTCGATGCGGACGTCGCCTTCTTCTCCGTAGGGGTTCAGGGCGGCGAAAGAAATCTTGAAGGAGGGATTGTGGTTGAACCAGGACCAGGTGCGGCCGAGGTTGATGTACATGTGTTGCCAGTTTTCGGAGGGGTTGACGACCATCACGCGTTGCTTTTCGGTGGCGCCGCCGGAGGTATAGGCGGACTCCATATAGACCTCGAAGCGGATGTCGGAGCGTGTGTCGAGTTCAAGGTAGACGGCGCGCGTGGGGTCGGCGACGTAGAAGTCGGTCTTGATGGAGAAGGGGACATTGGTGACGCTGTCGGGGACGTGCACGGAAGCATAGCCCTGACCGGAACAAGCCTCACTGGCGGCGTATTTGTGCCAGACGATGGAGTCGAAGAGGGTGCTGAGTTCGGTGGGCTCGAAGGGCTCGAACATCTGCATGTCGGAGATGGAGATGGCATAGGTGGTGGAGAGGGTGTCGAAGCGGAGGGTGTCGCCGATGACGAGGGTTTGGCTGTTGATGCGGATGGGTTTGTAGAAAGTGTAGTAGGGGAGGGTACCGGCGACGCCGCTATGTTTGACGGCGGGGTAGAACTCGAGGTAGTCGACCTCGCCGGAATGGAGCACAGGGACGGTGAAGGGCAACTGGAAGAGACCTATGGAGTCGAGTTTGGAGCTCTCGGGATAGTGGGCTACCACATAGCAGGCCACAATGTCGGATGTGTAGAAACCGGGCTCCAGCGAGATGGGGTTGGAAGTGGTGGGGACAACCTTGATGGCGTCGACATGCAGGAACGAGGGAGGGACGAAGTCCTTGTCATCGGTGCAAGCGGAGAAAAGTAGGATGGCGATTAAGATGAAAGGAGAAAGGTGGGAGGTGAAATTGTTGAGGCGGTGTTTTATTCTATGGGGGATGTTCATGTCGGTTCTTTTTTCGGAAAATTATCAATAATAACGCGCGCGAAACATTTTTATTTTGTCGGGTCGGTTTTTTTGTGTAATTTTGCATTTCGAAAGTCATAAAGTCATAAAGACATTGTGACAAAGAAATAAAGTCATATAGTTGTTATGAAGGAACTGGCGATGCATGTCTACGACCTGATGGAGAACTCCACGGCCGCCAATGCAAAGGATGTGAAACTGACGATAGTGGATAGTTTGAAGAACAACGACTTCCACTTCACTATAGAGGACAACGGCAAGGGGATGAGCCCGGAGTTTCTGGCCAAGGTGACGGATCCCTACACCACCTCTCGCACCACTCGTAAGGTGGGGCTGGGACTGCCGCTCATCAAGATGAACACGGAGAAGTGTGGCGGCGGCATGAAGCTGACCTCCGAGGTGGGCGTGGGCACACGGCTGGAATTCTGGTTTGAGCACAACAACTGGGACCGTCCGCCTATGGGCGACCTGCCGGGAACGCTGGTGATGTTGCTGTCGGCGCACGAGGACATCCATTTCGTCATCACCTACCGCACCGACGAGGACGAGTATGTGCTCGACACCGACGAGTTGAAGGAGGCCCTGGACGGGATGTCGATGAACGACATTCATATCATCAACTACCTGAAGGAGATGATTTCGGAGAACCTGAAGGAAATTCACGCTAATGAATAGTTATGTTTGAAACGGCAAATTGTTCGAATTCCTCTAAGCTTGCGCAGGTTAATTAAGGGCTAATTACTCTAATTAATGTGTATGGAATTCGAGTAATTCGCTTAAAATTGTGTTGCGTAGCTTCGAATAATTAGTTTAATTCGCCGTTATTTTTATGAAACGAATTGGGGTTTTGAGCGATACGCATGGGGTGGTGGCACCGCAGGTCTTTGAGTTTTTCAAGGATTGCGACGAACTGTGGCATGCGGGCGACATCGGCCCTGGAGTGCTGGAGGAGTTGCGCGACTTCAAGCCCGTGCGGGCGGTATGGGGCAACTGCGACAGTTTTGCGTTGCACTATGAGTTGGAGGAGCGAGCCTTCTTCGAAGTGGAGGGACAGCGGGTGCTGATGACGCATATCGGCGGCTGGCCGGGTCACTATCCTTATGAGTTGAAGCGGACATTAGAATTGGCGAAGCCCGACATCTTCGTCTGTGGGCACAGCCATATCCTGCGGGTGATGTACGACAAGGAGTACAACTTCCTGCATATCAATCCCGGTGCTGCCGGCCGCTCGGGTTTTCACAAGGTGAGCACATTGGTGCGTTTCGTCATCGACGGGAAGCCACAGGAGATGGAGGTGTTGGATTTTCCTAAGTATTAGTTTTTCTTTTTTGGCTCGTACTGCGCTATTATCACGCCAGAGATGACGATGATGATGCCGAGGAGTTTGAGCCAGGAGAAGGTCTCGGGATGGGCGAGTCCGGGGAGCGAGAGGGCCACGAAGAAGGTGACCACGGGGATGGCATTGTTAAAGATGCAGGCTTCGGAAGCCCCGAGGTGTCGCACACCGCGGTTGTAGAAGACATAGGCCAGCGTGGAACAGCAGATGCCGAGGGCCAGCAGGAAAAGCCAGTCTTGGAATTGGAAGTTGAAAAATGAGAATTGAAAATGGTCGGAGGATGCAGAGAGAAAGGCCAGGGGGAGGTAGTAGACGAGCCCGATAAGGTTTTGGTAGACGGTGATGGTGACGGGCTGGTAGTGGTCGACAATCTTGACCAGTATCAAGGTGTATACGACGGCGATGAAGACGGCACCGAAGAGGAAGAGCAATCCTTTCAAACTGCCGGTGAGCGCTTCGCCTCCGACGAGCATGATACCCACACCTGCGAGCGACATCACGACACCGATGAGCATAGCGGGTTTGATGCGCTTGCGGTACCCCAGCCACATGCCGAAAGGCACAAAGAGGGGAATGGTGGCGATGATGACGGAAGCCAGAGAAGAGCTGACGTTGTCGATGCCGTTGGTCTCGCAGAGGTTATAGATAAAAGGCTCGCAGAGAGCCAGGAGGAGGAACCACTTGATGTCCTTGCGACGGACCCGTTCCAGCTTGCGCGCCAGCGCCAATGCAGGTAGCATGACGGCGGTGGCTACAGCCATACGGAGGACGATAAGGATGGGAACGGTCATGTGGGGTACGTCGAGTAGCTCTTTGGTCATCACGAAACTCACGCCCCAGAAACCGGTACTCAATATGAGCAGAATATATGTCAGCGTTTTGCTTTTTTTCATTAATCCTTGACTATTAATCTGAACTTTAAACTTTAAACCTTAAACTTTAAACTTTTTTTAAAATGGGTAGCTGATACCGAAGTTGGTGACAATTTGAGAGAATGTCCAGTGTGGCGGGCGCCAGCGGAGCGAGGTCTCGTAGCCTGGGTCGTAGAGTGGGATGGCGAAGTCGAGTCGCAGAGTGGCCACAGAGACATTGAGTCGGAGACCCAATCCCACGCCTACCGCAATTTCCTTGAAGAATTCATTCCATTTAAATTCGCCTCCTTCATACAAGTCGGTGGGGTTGACAACCCAGATGTTGCCCATGTCGGCAAAGAGGGCACCCTCGAGAATGCCGGCGATAGGAAAGCGCTCCTCAAGGTTGACGACGAGCTGGAGGTCGCCGACGCGTTCAATCTCGCTATGGTCGGCACCGTCGAAACTGCCAGGACCCAGGTGGCGGAGTTGCCATGCACGTATCGTGGTGGGACCGCCGCCATAGAAACTCTTCTCGTAGGGCATATCCTGCGAGTTGCCATAGGGGATGCCGATGCCGATGAGCGCACGTACGACGAAGGTGTTGCGTGTACCGTGGTAATGGTAGCGGGTATACTCTCCCGTGAAACGGACATATTGCGAGAAAGGAACGTCGAAAAACTGGCGTACACCGTTGCTGTCGACATTGCCGTCGACGATGTGGCTGAAGGCGTTGAGGAGGTTGCCGGCGCTCTCGGCGGAGAAGCGGTAGACGGAGAAGTTCTTACGGAGGCCGAACTGCTGGCTGGAGTAGGAGAAGTCGTAGCGCGCAGCCAAGATGTAGTGGCTGGTATACTGGTAGACCATACGGAGAAGGTCGTCGTAGGAGAGAATACGACCGATGAAATCCGGGTCGAGGTTGAGGATATTCACAAAGGTGAGGTCGAAGGGAGTCAGTTGGTGCTGGGCTGTTTTGCTGTTCAAACCAGTACCTATGCGTTGTGTCCACGAATAACCGAAGGAGGTGTTGAAAATGACGCGCTCGAACCAGTAGCGATACTGGTAGCTGCCGCCAATAGAGAAGAGTGTGTGGGGCCGGGTCCGCTGCCAGGGAATATAGGAGGAAAACGGGATGAGAAATTCCGGCATGTCGAGCGAGGCATCGAGTCCCGCCTCGAAAGCATTGAAGTTTTCGTAGAATCCACTTCCACCCGTGCCACGGAAAATCTTTTTCGGTAACTCGAGAAGCAATGAGCTTTTCACCTTCAACAACTCAGCGCCGCCGAAGATGTTCTTGTGCTGGTATTCGAGTGCTGTCTCAACTCCCAGATTACCATTGGAGAAGAAGTTGCCGCTCTCGCTTGTCCCGATGGGAGAGGCATTGGTTAGCTCTAACGAGAGTGCGATAGACTGTTGGGTTGTGTTGATCAGGCGCACATGTGCATCTACCAGCGGCAGGCTATCGGACGAAAAAGGCGACTCGCTGAACTCGACGTTGATATATTTGAAATTGCGCAGATTGAGCAGTGAGTTATAGGTGTTGGTGATGTAGCGCGGACGATAGGTCATACCGGGGAACAGCATCAGCGACCGGCTGATGGTCAGCGGCTTCAGTGTCATCGGCTTGTCGTAGACGAACTGATAGTCGAAGGCTTGTCTTACACCGGCATAGTTGTAGATAAGTGTGTCGTAGGTTGACTCGCCCGAGCGTAATCCTGCCGTGCTGTTGGGGTACACATAGATGTTGTTGATGTGGTATACACGCAGATTCCGTCCATCCACATGCACGTCGATTGAAAGTCTGTGGTGGTGATAGGTTGTGTCCACCATGAATGTCACGTTGTCTGTTGCGGCGTGGTAGTAGCCCTCTTCACGTAAATTGTTCACAATGCGTGTGCGTTCCGCAGCGATCTTCTCCTGGTCGTAGGGGTCGCCCGCCCGCAGAGGCGAGTCTGCCCTCCAGCGTTCCAGCAGTTGCAGCACGGTGTCGTTGTCGCAGAAATATCGGATGTCGTCTACGACATAGCGTTGTGTGGCGCTGATATGGTAGGCGATGGAGATCTTTCGGTTTTTCAGTCGAGTAGTGTCGAAGGTGACGGTGGAGTTGAAGCATCCCTTTGATTCCAGCAGGTGCTGCAGTTGCTTCGCGGTTTGTAGTGTCTTACCCTCGTCATAGATGACGGGTTCCTGTCCCAGATTGCGCCAATAGTTTCCCCAGAAGCTGCTGTCTGTCGGATTTGCCACACAGTAGACCCTTATTCCTACAGGGATTCCCAGCACCTTGGTGTTGGGATGCTGGAGGTAGTAGTCCTGCGATTTTTTCAGTGCTTCCTTTACCTCGGGAGTAACAGTGCTGCTGTCGGCCATCACCACCGTTTGCTCAGTCTTGTAGAGCAGACTCTCGCCCTCTCCGAGATATTTCTCGAAGCTGCAGCTTGTTGTCAACAGTGCCGCGAGGGTTAGAAAGGTGATATATAGTGCTCTATTTTTCAATGGTGTTGAGGATGATGTGGGTGCTTCCGAGATTGATGTTCATATAGTTGGTGCAGGCTTGGGAGGCGTTGGCGTAGGCTGTGGGGTCGGTGAGCAGAGGAGTGAGATGGGCGGCGAGTTCATTGGCATCCAGGTGGCTCCATCCGCCACCGCGGGCAATGATATCGTGTGCTTCTTGGAACTTGTGGTAGTTGGGGCCGAAGAGGACGGGCTTGCCGAAGGTGACGGCTTCGAGGATGTTGTGGATGCCCACGCCGAAACCGCCGCCAATATAGGCCACATCGGCATAGCGATAGAGTTTGGAGAGGAGGCCAATGTTGTCGATGATGAGAACTTTATGATTGTTTGGTTGTTTGATTGTTTGGTTGTTTGAGTTTTGTGCAGCGTCAGCACTCAAGCATTTAGAGTAGCGGATGCTGTCGGGAAAGAGTTTCTCGATGGCTTGCAAGTGTTCCTCGCTGATGACATGCGGAGCAAGAATGATTTTGACTGCCTGATTGTTTGATTGCTTGATTGTTTTTGCTATCAGCTCCTCGTCGGGGGGCCAGGTGCTACCGGCAACGAGCACTTTGCCGTCGTGGTCTTTCAGGAAGGCTTCCGCCACGTCGTTGCGTTCGGCGGCAACAGCAATCTGGTGCACACGGTCGAAGCGGGTGTCGCCTGCCAGCGAGCAGTGTTCGATGCCGATGCCTTGCAGCAGTCGGAGGCTCTCCTCGTTCTGAACGAAGAGGTGGGCGAAACAGTGCTTTAACTGACGGCGAAACCAGCCACCATACCATTTGAAGAAATATTGGTTGGGACGGAAGATGGAGGAGAAGATGTAGGTGGGGATATTGCGGCGTTTCAGTTCGCCGAGGTAGTTGTACCAGAACTCGTACTTCACGAAGAAGGCGATGGTGGGATGGTAGGTGTCGAGCAGTCGGCACACGTTGCGTTGAGTGTCCATGGGAAGGTATATCACGCGGTCGGCATGGGCGTAGTTTTTGCGCACCTCATAGCCGGAAGGGGAGAAGAAGGATACCAGCACACGATAGTCGGGGTGTCGCTCTCGGAAGGCTTCCAGTACGGGGCGTGCCTGTTCGAATTCTCCGAGGCTGGCGGCATGAAACCAGGCGGTCTTGATTGCTTGATTGTTTGATTGTTTGGTCAAGCTTTCTTTCCAGCCATGCACCATGAGGCGGGCGTTCTTGTGTCCGCATAGCGCCGCTACGCGGATGCCCAGCGTATAAAGGTAGATGCCTATGGTATAAAAAAATCTCATTTGTCTTATCTCCTTATCTCCTGTCTCCTTATCTCCTAGTAGTAATAGTAATCATACGAGGTGCGTCCCGTCAGCGGGAAGAGCCACGAAAGTTTCACACCCACCATAAGGTCGAAGTAGCGGCTGTCGTCCTTGCCATTGAGACCCATGACGTTGTCGATGATATAGGGACGTGTGGACCAACTCCAGCACTGACTGGCGAACAGTTCCACCTTGAAGTTGATGTAGTTGATATAGTTGCTCATGTAGAGGAATCCGATGCTTTCTGTCAGTATCACGCCGTGGCGCAGATGGTCGTAGAGCCTTCCGTAGGCATCGTTCACCTGCGGCACCAAGCTCTCGTTCATGTCCTGCGAGTGGGCGGTCTTCTGCATGAACCATCCACCACTCAACTTCACGAAAAGACCCGAGTTGGGGTTCTTCGACATGATGGGGAAGAGCCGAGCTATACCGGGACGGACAGAGAGTCCGCGGTTGTACATCGTCACCACGCCGTCGGTGCCGCCCCAACTCATGAGATAGCCCTGTGAGGTATAGATATCGCCCATGCGTTCGGCGCGTTGCGTCAGGTTGTCGCTGTTGTAGCCGAACCAGAGGTCGCCTTCCAGCGTCACCATCCAATTGTTTTGATATTTGTAGTCGCATTCAAATCCGAAATCCAGATACGGACCTTCGTACAGTTCTTTCATAGACCCCCCGGTGAGTCCCAGGCTGTTGTTGCCAGACAGAGGCGTTTGCGCGCCGAAGGAGAAACCAATGATATGACACTCCAATGTGTCGACCTTCAATTTCACTTGCGCTCTCGTTAGTGTGGGCAACAGTATGGCCGTCAGTGCTATTATCCAAATTTTATTTCTCATGTCAAAAAAAAGTTGTATTTTTGCAACTCGTTTATGAAACGACTAACACCACAAATTATTGTGTAATAAATAAAAAAATAATGGTTATGGGTTATAGGTTATGGGTTATAGACGCTACGCAGTCGAAATGTCGACATTGTGAGGCGGCAGCCCTCAATAACCAATAACCTATAACCTGTAACCTGTAAAAAAATGGCAAAAGACTTTTCTAAACGCAGTGAGAACTACTCCGAATGGTATAACGAACTGGTGGTACGTGCCGATTTGGCTGAGCAGAGTGCCGTTAGAGGCTGCATGGTGATAAAACCTTATGGCTATGCCATCTGGGAGAAGATGCAGCATCAGTTGGACAGCATGTTCAAGGCCACGGGTCACGTCAATGCCTACTTCCCCCTGTTCATCCCCAAGAGTTTCCTCAGCCGTGAGGCTGAACATGTCGAAGGTTTCGCCAAGGAATGTGCCGTGGTGACCCATCACCGCTTGATGAACGACCCCAACGGCAATGGTGTCGTTGTCGATCCCGCCGCCAAACTTGAGGAGGAACTCATCGTGCGTCCCACTTCTGAGACCATCATTTGGAGCACTTATAAGAACTGGATCAAGAGTTATCGCGACCTCCCTATCCTTTGTAACCAGTGGGCAAACGTCGTGCGTTGGGAGATGCGCACCCGCATGTTCCTCCGTACCGCCGAGTTCCTTTGGCAGGAAGGCCACACCGCCCATGCTACCCGTGAGGAGGCCGAAGAGGAGGCACGCAAGATGTTGGATGTCTACGGCGACTTCGTAGAGAACTATATGGCAGTGCCCGTCATCAAGGGTCACAAGAGCCCCAACGAGCGTTTCGCCGGCGCCCTTGACACTCTCTGTATCGAGGCTATGATGCAGGATGGTAAAGCATTGCAGGCTGGTACCTCGCACTTCCTTGGTCAGAATTTTGCCAAGGCTTTCGAGGTGCAGTTCCTCAACAAACAGAACCAGCTGGAGTATGTGTGGGCCACTTCGTGGGGTGTCAGCACTCGTTTGATGGGTGCTCTCATCATGACCCACTCTGACGACAACGGTCTTGTCCTTCCTCCGCGTCTGGCTCCCATCCATGTAGCCATCGTGCCTATCTGCAAGAGCGACGAGCAGCAGCGACAGCTCGACGAGCATATCGCTCCCATCGTCAAAGCCCTTGAGGCCAAAGGATTGGTGGTGAAATACGACAACCGTCCCGAGTACAAGCCGGGTTGGAAGTTCACCGAATATGAATTCAAGGGTGTCCCTGTTCAGTTGGCTATCGGTGCCCGCGATATGGAGAACGGTACCTGTGAGGTGCGCCGTCGCGACACTCTCGAGAAGGTTACACTTCCTCTCGAGGGCATCGCTGACCACGTCTACGAGCTGATGGAGACCATCCAGGCTAACCTCTTCAAGAAGGCTGCCGACTTCCGCGCCTCGATGACCCGCAAGGTCGACACCTGGGAGGACTTCAAAGTGGAGATTGAGAAGAACGGCTTCCTGCTCTGCCACTGGGACGGCACCCCCGAGACCGAGGAGAAAATCAAAGAGGAGACCAAGGCCACCATCCGCTGCATCCCCTACGACGCCCCCGAGGAAGAGGGTAAGTGCATCTACAGCGGCAAACCTTCCCACCGCCGCGTCGTCTTCGCCCGCAGCTACTGATTTTAGAGGTTAGGCGACAGCAGTTAAGTAGATAAAATGTGCCCGCGCCATTCGGCGCGGGCACCATGTTTTATATATGCATTGTTAGTTCTGTCTGTCGCGCACCGCACGTACAGAGAGACCGATGCAGCGATCTTCGACATCGATTTCGTCGCGGGGTTTGTATACATTGAATAACCAAGCAGTGTTCGGGCCATAGGATTCCACCGAACTCGACCAATAGCCGCCGTAGTCGCCGCCGTAGTAACTCGACTCTTCGCGGCTACCAGCAGCTGGCAGGAAGATACTATTGCCGTTGGAAGCGGTCAGAAGGCATCCGTAAACTCCGTTGAGTGTGGTCCAGGATCTGGTGGTGTGGGATTTCAATTCCTGCCACTCTTCTTTTGTCGGTGTTCGGGCACCTTCACCGAGGTTAACCGTGGCAGCATCGTCAGAAGCCTCAAGGGTGGACAAGCTGTCCGAGTAGTAGTAAAGGCCGTACAAGGGCTGTTCGCAGTATTTTGTGAGTTCATAGGGGCCGCTGCCGTAGGCGTAGTTGCCCCAGCTATACTCCTCTTTCGGCGAGGTTTCGCCCCAAGCATAGTAGTTTCCGAATCCCTCCGGTTTTTGGGCCCCCACGTTACAGTTGGCCCACAGCAGACCGCTCGGCAAACCGAGGTCTACCCAGGTCAAGTCGCCTCCTCCTTCATTGGATGTAGTGTTGTCTTTTGAGCAGGCGGTCATCAGCATTGTTGCCGAAACCATCAGGGAGATTCCTAAGAGATAAATAGATTTTTTCATGATGATGTTTTTGATAAAGATTGATTCAAATTTGGCTCTAAAAAAGTTTTTTTTAGTTTATTTATCGTGAAATGGTGTTTTATAATGTTGAACACTTGATTATTAATTTAGAGAGCTTGTCTTGTTTTTACGTCACAAAATTACGATAAATATGTTAGTTTACAAATTTTTTTTGCGAATCTTTTTTCTTGCTATCATATAATGTCAAAAAAATCAATGAATTAACAGATTTCGCTTTTAAGAAATTAAGTCGCCACACAATATTTTAGTTAATTTGCGTTAAACCACAAAATACTAACCAATAAAAACTATTGCACTATGAAGATTTGTAACAAAATGTTTGCCGAATGTTTAGGTACATTTGTGCTGGTGCTCGGCGGCTGCGGTACCGCGCTGTTCGGACACGTCGGATTCTTGGGTGTGGCCATCGCCTTCGGCCTCACGCTGGTGCTTATCCACCTGATTTCCATTCCGCTGACCAATACCAGCGTCAACCCCGCCCGCTCTCTCAGTCAGGCGCTCTTCAGCAATGCCGACGGTTGGTGCGCCATGGGTCAGCTGTGGCTCTTCATTGTAGCTCCGCTCGTGGGCGCTGGCCTTGCCGGTCTAGCCTACAAGTGTCTGGCTCCAAAGGAGAAGTAACCTCCAGATGCTCCATACAAGCCACCCCTCTCTCGGGGTGGCTTTTTTGTGTCCGATGGATACTTGGGAAGGATGAAAAACGCATCGAAAACATATCAAAAGCGAATCAACTCCTACCATGGTAGGACATGGGTAGGAGTTGGGTAGGAGTTGGGTAGGAGTTGGTAAGGAGATGGTGTTGATTTAGTGTTAGTTGCGTGTGCTGGAAAAATGGCCTTTTTCGGGTGTTTCGCAATTAGAGCGATTCTTTTACTATGTTGCCGGTGCTCAGTGTGATAGGCTCGATGGTGTTGGCAAGGGAGGCGTCGTAGGGACGGGCGACGCGGATGTAGTTGTCGGTCCACCCCTGGATGAGTTGATGATTGCTTGATTGTTTGATTGTTTGATTGTTTGAGTGGGGTGTGGATTCCCAGAGGACGGGGCGTGTCTTGCCGAGTTGGCTGTCGATGAACTCCTGATGTTTTTTCTCGCTGAGTTCGAGGAGGCGGGCGGTGTGTTCGTGGCGAACGGGGATGGGTATTTTTTCGCCGAGTTTCAAGGCTGCGGTGCCGGGTCGGTCGCTGTAGGTGAAGACGTGAAGATAGGAGATAGGGAGTGAGTCGATGAACGAGAGGACTTTGCGGAATTCCTCCTCATTCTCGCCGTTGAATCCGGCCATCACATCGGCTGCAATACAAGCATCGGGCATTACGGCTTTGATTCGTTCCAACTTACTGCGGTAGAGGGTGGTGTCGTAGCGGCGGTGCATGAGTTGCAGCACATGGTCGCTGCCGGCCTGCAGGGGGATGTGGAAGTGGGGGAGGAAAGTGCGGCTGTGGGCTACGAAGTCGATGATGTCGTCGGTGAGCAGGTTAGGCTCGATGCTCGAGATGCGGTATCTAAGGATACCTTCTAATTTATCTAATTGTTTTAGTAGTTCTAAAAGAGATTCTCCTTGCTGCTGTCCGAAGGTGCCTGTGTTGACACCAGTGAGTACTACCTCCTTGGCACCGCTGTCGGCGATGCGGCGGGCGGCGCAAAGGGTCTCTTCGATGGTGGCTGAACGTGAGCGTCCGCGGGCGTAGGGGATGGCGCAGTAGGTGCAGAAGTAGTCGCATCCGTCCTGAATCTTGAAGAATGTGCGCGTGCGGTCCTCACCGGAATAGGAGAGTAGCCGCTTGCTGTCGTTGCCGAGCACTTGGGTTACGCCCGGCATTTTGCTAATCTCTTCGGTGGCTACCTGGGCGAAACAGCCCATGACGACGATTTGGGCGTTGGGGTTGAGACGGTGAGCCTGACGGATGGCGTTGCGGCATTTCTTCTCGGCCACCGCGGTGACGGTGCATGTGTTGACGATATAGAGGTCGGCCACGCTGCCCCATTCAACAATGGTGTTTCCCTCTTCGCCGAGTTTCCGCAAGAGGTCGGAAGTCTCGGCGTAGTTCAGTTTGCAACCCAGGGTATGCGCAGCAATTTTCATGGATGTTTTTTTTGTCAGTTTCAGAAAAGGTTGTATCTTTGCACCGTCAATTTGAGAGGAGAATAGTTGTAATTAGTTGACTTTTAAAGATAAAGGTTCCAAAATACCTTCTAAATTTTGGATTTTGTAATAGTGTTTAATGGAGGAAACGCCCTGCTGTCTTGCGGGGCGTTTCTTTTTTCCATAAGCGGGGTTATTCTTGTTCCAGCAGGGGAGAGTGTTCGTCGTACTGCAGGGCGTGGACCATCTTGACGGCGTCTTCGTCGGGGAAGATGGTGAAGTCGGGCTGGGGCTCGAGGAGGAGGACCTCGCGTCCTTCCTTGTCTTTGCCGATGCCCTGGATGCATTTACGAGCAACGGAGATGCGGCTTTTGCGGTTGGCGAGGGAGAAGAGTTCGTCGCCGGCACGGTTGAAAACGAGTTCGTTGTTCTCGAGGGAGACGAGTTTGGTGCCGTCTTTGAGGAGGACGACGGTCTTGGATTTGCCCTGTGCGGCCATGCAGGCGATGTCGTAGATGGAGACGTAGCGTTGTTCGGGGAGGAGGAGAAGGATTTCGCGGTCGTTCATGTTGCCGTGGTGCCAGCGTTCTTTGATGGTGAGGGTGCCGTTTTCGTAGTAGCGGTAGTCGCCGTGTTTGAGGCCGCCGACGTACCACCCTTCGCGGACGAGCTGGTTGTTGTCGTTGTATTCGACGAGACGGCCTTCGAGGCCCCCATTGACGTAGTTGCCTGTGATGTAGCCTTGTTTGCCGATGCGTTTCCACCAGCGGCCGTGACGGTGGTTGTTAAGCCAGTTGGAGACTTCGGCGGTGTCGCCGTTGCGTTCGAAGATGGCGGTGGGGCCGTCCTTGATGCCCATGTTGTAGGAGATCTCTTTGACGAGGCGGCCGTCTTCGGCATAGAATTTCCACATTCCGTGGCGGTTGCGTTGGATGTATTCTCCGCGTGCAAGGAGGTGACCCTGTTCGTCGTAGGCTTCGTGGAGGCAGCGGCGGCCGGGTTCGGTGTAGGTGTTGCGGATGCGGACGGAGCCGTCGTGGTAGTAATAGGTGAAGGTGCCGGTCTCAAGGCCGTCTTTGAAATCGCCTTCGTAGATTTTGGAACCGTCCTTGTCGGTGCGGATCCAGTGGCCCTGACGTCGGCCCTGTTTGTCGGTTTTGTTCTGCGCAGAGGCCGACACGGCGGTCAGCACAAGAGCGGCGGCGAGTAGCAGGATTGTTCTTTTCATGTTGAGTCTATCCTTTTTTATATGGTTGAATAACGCACTTTTATACATTTTATTTTGAGGGTTGGAAAAAAAGATGTATTTTTGCAAAAATTATATATAAAAAAAGAGATGACAACAACGGTAAAAAAAATGACCACTTTGGTGGGGCTCGATGCAGTGCTTGTGGTGGCGGCGTGTCTGATTCCTGCTGCTTCGCACCTTCTGGCGGTGCCCTTGTACAAGTTCAATCCGATGCTGGCGCTGCTGCTGGCGGGTATCGTGCTGGGAGGCGACAGAAGGAACGCCCTTTTGCTGGCGGTGCTGATGCCGCTGGCCAGCAGTCTTTTGACGGGCATGCCCGAGAGTGGGAAGATGGTGTGTATGATGGCTGAGTTGGTCACCGTGGCCGGCTTGCTTGCCCTGCTGTCGCGTCGTTGGCATGTTGTGGCCTCCGTTTTCGTGGCGATCGTGGCGGGCAAGGTGGTTTATTATCTCCTCAAGGCCGTGGTCCTGGCACCCGCCGTGCTGGTAGGCACGGAGTGGTGGATGCAGCTGCTGGCAGTGCTTCTCTGGGGTGGATTGTTCGTCAGATTGTTTAAAGGTTGGAAAGTTTGAAAGGTTGTAAAGTTGCAACTTTGCAACTTTACAACCCTAAAAGTTTGAGACTGATGAGAAATGTAGCAGTGGTTCTGGCGGGAGGTACGGGCAGCCGCATGGGTTCGCCGGTTCCGAAGCAGTTCCTCGACCTTGCGGGGAGGCCTGTGATAGCGTATTCCCTGGAGGTTTTTTGCCATCATCCGGCTATCGACGAGGTGGCGGTGGTGGTGCATCCCGGCTGGCGCCAGCGTATGGAGGAGATTGCAACGGAAGGTGGATGGGAGAAGCTGAAGAAGGTCGTCGACGGCGGCAGCGAGCGTTATATGTCGAGTCTCAATGCCATCATGGCTTATATTGACGAGCCCGCCGACACGAACCTGCTGTTTCACGATGCGGCGCGCCCCTGGGTGAGTGCCGCGATTGTCGACCGCGTGGTAGCCGCGCTGGAACACGACGAGGCTGTCGGCGTTGCGGTGCCGAGCAGCGACACGGTGTGGGAGGTGCGTCCGGATATCGAGGGGGTGTGGACAGGGGACATGATGCCGCGCTTCGTGGCCCGTGTTCCGGAGCGGAAGCTGATGTGGCGCGCGCAGACTCCCCAGGCGTTCCGCCTGCCGCTGATTCGCGACGCCTACCAGCGTGCGCTTCAGGATCCGCAGTTCCACGCCACGGACGACTGCGGGGTGGTGCGCCGGTATATGCCGGGTACGAGAATCGCCGTGGTGGAGGGTGAGGAAAGAAACAAGAAGATTACTTACGCTGAGGATATGGGTTAAGGTTCAAAGGTTTTAAGGTTTAAAGGTTTAAAGATTTTATGGATAGAAAGACAGTTTACGTCGGTATGAGTGCCGACATGATCCATCCGGGTCATCTGAATATCATACATGAGGCTGTGAAGCTGGGGAGTGTGACGGTGGGCGTGCTGACGGATGCGGCCATAGCAAGCTACAAGAGGCTGCCGTATCTGACCTACGAGCAGCGGGCGGAGATAGTGAGCAACATCAAGGGTGTGGACCGTGTGGTGCCACAGACCACGCTGGACTATGTGCCGAACCTGCGGGAGCTGAAGCCCGACTATGTGGTGCATGGGGACGACTGGAAAGAGGGTGTGCAGCAGAAGACGCGGCAGCGGATCATCGAGGCTATGGCGGAATGGGGAGGAAAGGTGATTGATATCCCCTATACCCAGGGTATCAGCAGTACGGCGATGAACCAACGGCTGAAGGAGATAGGGACGACTCCCGAGATAAGGATGAAACGCCTGCGCCGTCTGATAGGTGCCAAAAAGATAGTGCGCATCCTGGAGAGTCACAGCGGACTGACGGGTCTCATCATCGAGAACACCAGTGTGATGGTGAACGGAAAAAAAGAGGAGTTCGACGGCATGTGGGCCTCCTCGCTCACCG